>Ga0209362_1001428_pt1 | contig 19141 bp, 13 predicted proteins | sample SaaInlV_165m_DNA_FD_184680 | JGI IMG/M metagenome (GOLD analysis project Ga0209362, IMG submission 184680) | Marine microbial communities from expanding oxygen minimum zones in the Saanich Inlet - Saanich Inlet SI037_S3LV_110m_DNA (SPAdes)... | ecosystem: Environmental > Aquatic > Marine >...
GGAGGTTCTGCGGGAACTGCCCAATGACGGAGCAACCCAGTTCGGAGTCGTCGACCTGACGAAATATGACTGCGACGAATTCCTTCTCTCCACGGACGGGGTATACAATTTCGGACAATCCGAGCTCGTTCACGGCAAATCCCCAATCTACACCTTGAATTCCTCACCCGTGGCCGAGCATGCCTATTTACGCTACCTTTCCCAAGCCACCGCAGGCACTTACTTGAACCTCGCCAAATTGACCAAGGACGAAGCCTTGGCCAAACTTTCCTCGGTCCCGTATTCCTTTCTAGGTATCAAACAAAAGGGCGAAAGCGTCACCGAGACCTATCCGCGGACCGCAGTGCCGGTGGATGGTTCTTTCTCTTTGGCCGGCATGCTCAAGGGCAAGGGTACCGAGCTTACCTTGGAATTCGGTTCGGGTGGAAAAGTTCTCCATACCGAAAAGATCACCCTCGACCGCAAGGCTCATGTCTCGGACAGCGGGCTTGCCCGGCGCATCTGGGCTCAGAAGAAAATCGCCGAGCTCGAGCTTCGTCCGAATAAGCATGAGGATGAAATCACCGAATTGGGCAAAGAGCACTCCATCGTCACCCGCAACACTTCGCTCATCGTACTCGACCGCTTGGAGGATTACGTGACCCACCGGATCATTCCCCCCGAAGCCGACCTGCGCCAGCAATACCTCGCCAAGATCGAACAACAGCAAAAAAAAGAGAATGACGGACGCAAGGAACGGATCGCCGGCGTAATCCAAAAATTCGAGCAAAGGGTCGCTTGGTGGAACAAGACTTTTCAGTTCGGATCCGGCAAACCCAAAACGAGTAACTCAGGAGCTATCCAAAGGAGTTCGGACAATCTTCCTCGGGGACGGATTAGACCCGGATCCTCGGCTCTGCAGGCGGCACCGCAGGAAACTGCCGAACTTGAAGAGACTCGTATGCGTGAAAACCAAGCTTTGAGCATTGTTGATGCCGCGAACACCGATGCAAACGCCATAGCGCCATTCGCCTCTGCAAGGGGAGAAATGCAGGTTGAAGGTATTGAGTTGGTGGCCGATGCTCAGGAGCTGATAGCGCCTGAATCCAATTACGGTTCGTTTCGTCTAACCGCAGGCACAATGACTGTAAAGCGACAAGCAGAGAGTTCAGCGCCTGCAGGCGCCATCAAGCTCAAGAAGTGGAATCCCAAGACTCCCTACCTGGCCAAGCTTAAGAAAGCGAAGGAAGGGGAGTGGTATTCCGTCTACTTGTCGGAGCGAAAGGAGAACGAAGGCAGTTCCGCCTTCTTCCTCGACGTGTCCGATTTCTTTGCGGAAAAGAAACAACCCCTTCTCGCCCTGCGCATCCTGTCCAACGTGGCCGAGATGGAACTGGAGAATCCGCAGTTGCTCCGCATCCTCGGCTACCGGCTCATGCAGATCGGGCGGCCCAAGCTTGCCGTGGCCGTATTCGAGGAAGTCCTTAAGATGCGCGAGGAAGAACCCCAGTCTTATCGCGACCTCGCCCTCGCCCTCGCAGCCGACAAGCAACACCAGCGGGCTGTCGACCTGCTCCGCCAAGTCGTGGAAGGCAAATGGAACGGACGCTTCCCTGAGATCGAGCTAACCGCCCTCAACGAGATGAACGCCATCATCACAACATGCGGAAAGGAGCTCGAGGCGGGCAACCTCGACAAGCGCCTGCTCAAGAACCTGCCCGTGGACGTGCGCGTCATCCTGACTTGGGATGCGGACAACACCGACATGGATCTCTGGGTGACCGACCCGAACGGCGAAAAGTGCTTTTACAGTCACCGCAATACCAAAATCGGGGGGCATATGTCACCCGACTATACGGGGGGCTACGGACCCGAGGAATTCCTTCTCAAACGCGCCCAACCCGGCAAATACCTCGTGCACGTCAACTACTACGGCAACCGTCAGCAAGTCATTGCGGGAGCCACCACCGTACAAATGGAAATGACAACTGACTTCGGCAAGCCTATAGCCAAGACCGAGGCGGTCACCCTGCGCTTGCAAGGCTCCAAGGAAGTGATCAAGGTGGGCGAATTCGTAATCCCCGGCAAAAAGAATAAGCAACAAACCGTCAGCAAGGAGAAGAAGTAACATGAATAAATTGAATTTGTTTTTGTTTGCCTGCCTCTGTCCCTTGATCCTCTGTTCATGCAGTTATTCCTCTTCCAGAGGCTGGAGCTTTTCAGACAGCGATTCAGTTAAAGAAGAAAAGGAGCGTCGCAGGGCAGTGGATCGAAAAACCGACAGAATTCTTGAAGTCGGAAGAACCAAGGACCGGGCGGAGGCTCGCAGGCAAGCCAAGGGAGAAGTTTTCGAGGAGAATTTTTTCCGATCGACCCGTCCATGACGTTTCTTTGACAAACCTTTTACTTGGCTCGAACAACTCCCCTCCATGTTCATGCTATAAGCTTCTCCATGAAAAAAAGATTTACTTTCCCTTCTAAAAAAATCTCCTTGATCACGGCAACAACTGCTCTCTTCTTTCTGCTTTGCGGTTGTCAGACAATCAAGCAGTTCATTCCGAATGACGAGGTTCGCCGTTTCGGCACGGACCGCAAGTACCCGGGCCTAAACTACACCGGGGACGGAAACTTTACGGATTATGGAAGAAAGGCGGGAATTCTCCGCTTTGTTCTCGATCTTGGAGCAGTCGACTTAAAGAAGGACGCTACGCAAGTCCATCAACTGAAGGGACTGCCTGAAGTCGAATTCGTTTGCTATCTGCGGGTCGATCATCCTCTGCCGACCCTAGGGAAGCCAAAGAACTTCGAGGCGGCAGATTCAGTGGTTGAAATGACCCTCGAGGATGAGAATGGCACGAAAGTCTTTTCCGAGAAGGCTCCGTTAAAGAACTGGACGTGGTCGGGTTCGGTCGGAGCTCCCCAAAGTGATCTTTATACCTATAAGACGGTATTCACTCCTGAGAAAGAAAAGCCCTACCGGCTCTCCCTCAAAATCCGCGAAGGAAACCCGGACGCCCCCCAAGCCCAATTATTGCTCATGGGCGGAGGCTGGAAGGCTTTCTAAAACCTAAATGAAACCAATTTTCACAGCCCCCTTACTTTGTCTTTCCTACCTCGTCGCTCTTCCTTCTTTTGCATACGCCCAAGAGATCGATCAGTTGCAGGCTCCGCGCTCACAACGAACGATTTCGGACAAAGACCTTGAAGCCATCGCTGAATTGCATGCGGCCGTCGAAAGTGGCGACTTCAAGGTTATCCAAAAGTGTCTCGATGCCGGCGCTCCCATCGACGGCTTCTTGGGAAAGACTTCCTATCGAGTTTTGCACAAGGCGGCTAGGGAAGGTTCGATTGAAATGGTCAAGTTTCTCATCGAGAGAGGAGCCGCGGTCAATGCCCGGGCCGAGTACGGATGGACCCCCTTGGATATGGCGATCAAGAAGAACCGAAAGAAAGTGATCGAACTGCTTCGGGAAAACGGAGGAAAAACCGACGTCGATTTAACGGACAAGACTTCCGTTACTTGGCTCAAGATGCGTTTGAATGCCTATGAGGCGGACATCGGGCATTTCCCGACGGCAAAGGAAGGCGGGCTCACCGCTCTGGTAAATACTCCTTCATTTGAAGAAGACGCCATGATGGAAAAATGGAAGGGGCCTTATCTCAAGGAAGAAAAGGCCATGACCGACGAGTGGGGCAGGCGTCTCAACTACAAGGCGGGGAAGCGTGATTTCGACCTTTTCTCATCCGGCCCGGATGGGAAACCCAAAACCAAAGATGACGAAATCTATTCCCGCAGCTTTGACTTTCTGTTCGCACCGAAAAACAAATGAAAACCCATGTCATTCAGAGCATAATCATCCTATGCCTTCTTGCCCTTTCTTCCTGCTGGAAGTCGTATTGGAAAAATGATGCGATGGAGAAGGCTCTCTCCACGACTTCCTTTGCAAATCCCCACATGACTTGCGCAGCCTATCGGGTGGACGATTCTTATCCGGGAGAAGGGAAAAAGCAGGAAGGTGATTCTTTACATGGTTATGCGATCATTTCCGATGCCGCAGCCTTGAACTCTGGTTCACGGAAGGAACTTTCTTCGATTATAGAAGATCATGATACCTATTTTCGCCACTCCATACCGATTGATTGTTCTTTTCGCCCCGGAGTCGCTTTCCGCTTCCAAGACAAGAAGACGAACGTCGATCTGTTGGTTTGTTTCAGTTGCAATGAATTGAGGTATTACCTCGACGGAAAGGTTGTCGGGCAAAGTTATTTTAAATCTCAAGAACTCCGTGCCTTGGTCAAGGAACTGTTTCCGGATGACGAAAAGATCCAGTCCCTGAAGTGAAGCGTTAATCATAAACGCGTTGCCGGAACCCAAAGCCATGAAAGCGTTATTCGTTGGAATTATCTTTAGCTTACTAACTGCGTGGGTCCATGCCGACAAGAGGCCCACCATCGATTCCTTGGTTGGAAAACAGATTTACATTGAGGATGCATTTGCCGGACAGTCCTTTACCTTGCTCAAGGGACTGAATGGGGACAAGGACTACAAGGTCGAATGGATCCGCCATGGATCAGCGGTGCCCGCAATAAGAAGCCAAACCTGCAAAGTGCGGTTGGACGGCAAGTATCAGTATCGTTTCACCCTCGATCATCCGGAAGAGAAAAACGGTGAGTTCACGGTATCCATTTCCGCCAAAGATGATATCAAGGTTTACCTCAATGGCGTTCGCATTCATGTGGATTGGAAAGAGGATGGCAAAACTCCTTTCTGATGAAAGATAACGTTAGAGCTAGATTATGAATGAAATTCTACATCTATTGTGCTTAGGACTTTTTTTTACACTTCCACCAATTTTGTTATTGTTGAGGTTTAAGAATCAAAAACCTAGCTGGTGGCTGGTATTAGTGATGATTTCAGTGTTTGGCTGGTTGTTGGTTTTCGGCTCTTTTATGTTCTATCAGGCACACATAGGTGATCTCATTACGCAAAACCAAGAATTGCCCAAGGGCTGGGATAGCGATGGTGCCTCAGGTTTGGCAGTAATGTTTTTCGGTTGGCTTATATCTCTAATCTATAGCCTTCCGTGGCTCATCATCTTTATGTTGTCAGTAGGTGTTAGAAAATGGGGCCAAAAACTCCAAACCGACTAACAAGTGCATTTGGTCGCATGGGTTGTCGGGCAAGCTTTCTTCAAATCTCAAGAACCGCTTTGCTTGGTTATGAACTGTTTTCTGGCGATAATACAGTCCAATGTCTCTGGTAAAGGTTCGCCTTCTTTTCCCACTATGTCATCCTTATTTCCTTAATCTACCTAACAAATGAAAATAACTTCCTCATTTCTTTTCTTGTCACTCACGATTGTTTGTCTGTTTCAGTTGAACGCTATTCCCCTTCCCGGCGCAAAGCAGGTAAAGAAATCTCCTGCTCGCATAACTAAATCCGGAGGGATCGAGCGGGACTATCGGGCGGGCAAGCTGACCGAGGCTCAGGAAAAGATCGTTATCGCCTTGGCCAAGAAGCAGGGCGTTCAGAAGGTCGCCAGGATCTCCACCGTCCACTTCCATCCCAGCGCGGCTCGAGGCATCCGGGTGGATGGCGCCAAAGAAGTCAATGGACGGGAAGTTTCCTACAAGGTCTTGAGCGTCAATTTCAAGCCATGGTTTCATCCCGGCGGTGGTCCTCGCAAGGGCGACGTCATAATGGGCGAATTCTGGGCCGGCAAGGCATACGAAAGGAAAAAGACAATCCTCAGGGTAGGGGAAACGGATTACCTCTGCGGTTCGATTCGTGACATCGAGATCAAGGAATGCGAAACCATGCTCGGACTTTTTCTGGCAGGGAAGTTTACCTACAACCCCGGACCAAGGATTAACGACAGGCTCTTGGACCAAGTCGACTGGAGCAAGCCCAACCGGTTCAGCAAGCGCGGCGACGCCATCTCCGTCGGATTCCCCCACAAGGGAGGAGCAGGGTCCGGGTTCTTCGACATGGAGGTCGAGTTCGTTGGCGGCAAGCTGAACATCAAGCAAATGTTCCAGGCCATCCCTTGAGGTAATTGCTTCTCTTCGACGACGACATGAAAACTTCTGTGAGATCTTGTTTCGCGGCCTTTCTTGCTGGGCTTGTTGCGTTGACTGCCTTCGATGTATCAGCTGCCGTTGCTCCCCACTCGAAAGAAAGCATGATGGAGGAGGCGACGCACGTCGTTCGGGGCAAAGTCGTCGCCCTGAGCTCCAAAACTCAAAAGTCAAGAAGACGGTCGAGCAGGAGCGATTTCCTCATCGCCCGCGACCGAATCTTCAAGATTACCGTGGAAGTCATCGCCGTGGAAAAAGGCAAGGACGTCAAGGAAGGCGATGAATTGTCTTTAGAGGCATGGCAGCCATCTACTCGGTTTCCTCCGTTGCCGGGGCCTCAGGGGCATCAACCTGTTCCAAATAAGGGTGACCTCGTAAAGACATACCTGTTCTACGACAAGAATACAAAGACCTATCACCCGTCTATGCCCAATGGGATCAGCATCCTGAAGGAAGCAAAGGATTCGAAATAAGTTTTTTTACCCTTCCGTTATAGTGTTCCGGAAACCGGCCGTCGTTTCAGCGATTCATTTACAATTCCATCCATGTGTCGTAAAAAAGTGTTAAATTTACGCAAATAGGTGTTAGTTTAATGTGGAGTAGGTGGGTAGTTCCTATAAATTTATATCATAAACAACTAACTATAGTATTTGACCTCATTTCCGAAAACGATCAAAAACGATCAAGAACGATCAAGTTCAATCACTGCTTGATTTCATTCCTACATAGTAATCATCCGCAACCCTAACTAAAATAGTTATGTCCTTTTCCCTACTTTCCACTCTTCTGCCGCTTCTGCTTGGGCCCGGGTTTTTCATGATGCCCAATGTCGGCGTCACTCTTCCCAATCAAGCTCCGCCGGACCCCGTCGCCGATGCCGCCCGCTTTGAAACCGTTGCCAAGCAGCTCGATTTAGGTGGCGTCCTCTACGGTTACGTCAGCGTAGACGGTGATCTCTCGGCCATCGGCACCTACGTCAAGTCCTTCATGGACGGAATGCGACCGCTTGCGCACGACGTTCCTCAAGTCGACGTTCCCGCCATATTAAAAGTGTCCGGCTTGGGCGCCATTTCCGCCGTTGGCTTTAGCTCCAAGAGCGTCGAGGGCGGGTTTCGCAACAAGAGCTATCTGTACACGCCCAAAGGTCGCAGGGGGCTCCTTCGTATGCTGGGTGGCGAATCGAAACCGTTCGACGTCGTCAAATTGGCTCCTGCAGGCTCGGATTTCGTTTTCGAGCAGGACTTGAATCTCAAGGTGGTTTACGAATCGATTCAGGAAGCCCTTGTTGCAGGCATGGGAGAGCAGGGAGCTCTTTTCAAGGCAATGATGGATGGTGCAGTCAATCAACCGCTTCCTCCTCCCATTCCCTTCACCATGGAGAAAGTATTGGCTGACTTGGATACTCAGATCGCAGTAATCATAGACGCCGATCTCGATAAGAAAATCACTTTGACTCATCCCGATGCCGAGGGATTGCAGTCCCCTCTCATGCGGGCTGCCGTACTGATCGACGAGTTGGGATGGGTGGCGGACGAATTGGCCAAAATTCTTGAACCTGTGCTAGCGCACCCCCCGATAGGCATGACTCCCGCCAAGATCGTACGAAATCCTAATTGGGTGGGTGTGCAGCTTGCGATAGAACCCGAGCAATACTCCGTAATGGATGCCGAGGTCTTGGAACTTTTCGGAAGTACGAACCCGGTTTTGGTTCATCACCGTCCGAGCGGTAAGCTAGTCTTGGCATCTGGATTGGAGTTCGCGGAAAACCTCTTTATACCGAAACCCAACTTGGAGGACGATCCTGACTTTCGGAAAACCATGGTGGGTCTTCCAATGAAAGGAACTGCCATAACTTACGCGTCACCTGCTCTCTTCTCCGCCCTTCGAGATGTTTTGGAGTCGGCGATGGACGTCGAAGGTCTAGGCGGACCCGAAAGCCTCATCCTCAATACCTTCCTCAAGTTGTTTCTCCCAAAAAACGTACGAGGGGAGGGGAGCGTGACCACTAATTCCAAGGATGGAATTCTCACCGTTTCCAATTCCGCTCACTCCCACAAGGCCAATATCGTTTCAAGCGCTGCCAGTCCATTGCTCATGGCGATTACGGCTGGCTTCGGTGCCCTTCAGCCAGTCCTGATGATGGATGACGTTGAGGCAGTTCATGATCACGAGGGGCATATTCACGACCAACTTCTGGAGCTCGGAAATGACGCTAGACCAGGTTTGAAGCAACCTATCCCTCAGCGCGGGGATTGAGACCGAATCATTGCTGGAATCAACCATTAAAATATTAAGCACGAAGATGAAAATCACCTTATTACTCTTAGCTGTTATTTTGCCCCTGTCCGGAACGATCGGAGCAGCTCCTGCTCTTCCCGATCAAGCCCCGTCCGATCCCGCGGAGGAAGCGGCTCGCTTCGCTTCCGTTACAGGGCAAGTCGACTTGGGTGGCGTGGTCTTCGGGTATCTCAGCGTGGACGGCGACCTGACCGCCATCGGTAAATACGCCAATTCGTTTCTGGATGAAATGAGAAAGATCCAGCCCGACGTCCCTCCTGTAAACGTTTCCGCCTTGCTTAAGATTACGGGACTGGACGCCATTTCGGCACTAGGCTTTAGTTCCGTTGCAACTGCCGACGGGTTCCGAAACAAGACTTATGTTCATACTCCGAAGGGTCGCAGAGGACTTCTACGCTTGATGGGTGGGGAATCGAAACCGTTTGAAGTCGTCGCATTGGCCCCCGCCGGTTCCGATCTCGTGATCGAACAGGACTTCAACTTGAAGACTCTGTACGAATCGGTATTGGAAGCAGCGGGCTTGGCGATGGGAGAACAGGGCAAGGCCATGGTCCAGATGGCGCTCAAGCAACCCATGCCACCGCCCATCACCTTCACCATGGAAAAAGTCATGGCCGACTTGGACACCAAGCTCACCGTCATCATTGACGCCGACCCGACCAAGACGATGCAGTTGCCTGATGCCCCCAAGGAATTGAAAATACCCCAGTTGAAAGGCGCGGTCCTGATCGATGGGTTGGGATGGATTGCCGACGAATTGACCAAAGTTCTCGAACCCATGTTGGCTCAAGGTGGAAAACGCAAACCGCCCTTTAAGATTTTGCGCAACGCAAATTGGGTCGGCATGCAGTTGGATTTAATTTCCGCCTCCGCTGCTTCCGAAAGAGAAAAGAAGGAAATCAGTGAGCTCGGTTTGGAGACCGCCCTGCTTGTCCACCATGTTCCGAGCGGAAAACTCGTCTGGGCTTCGGGCAAGGAATTCGCCGACAAACTCTTCGCTCCCAAGCCCGGCCTTGGACAAGACCCTGCTTTCCAAAAGACGATGAAGGGGTTGCCCATGGAAGGCACTTCCCTCACTTATGCGTCCCCTGCTTTTTTCTCCAGTCTCCGTCAATCCTTCGAAAAGCTAAACGAACTGGCCAACGACAAGGAACACGAACAGGACGACCGGTTTATCGCCACCACCTTCATTAACTTTCTCCTCCCCAAGAACGTTCGGGGCGAAGGGAGCGTCACTACCAATACCAAGGACGGCACTCTCACCATCTCCAACTCCGCGCATTCTCACAAAACTAGCTTGATCACAGGAGTTGCGAGCCCTGTCGTCATGATGATCGGAGCAGCGGCCTATCGAACCAATATAGTCTTGGAGGAAATGGACTTTCAAATGGACTTTCCCGAGGCAGAACAAATCATCGAGGAAGTCGAGCATGAGCACCGATCTCGGCCAAACCGCAACTTCGACAAGATCGGCGACTAATCAAAATAGAACCCATAAGAACGATCTAAAACTATTCAAATCAACCTAGAAAACAAAAAACATGAAACTCCATAGCGCAATCACACGCACATTAACGCTCGGCCTGATAATTGCCCTTTCCCTGCCTCTCGCAGCCAAACCCGGCAAGGTAAAGGTCTTCATCATTATGGGCCAGTCGAACACCCTCGAAATGGGGAGGGTCAAAGGCGATAAGGAAGGTACCCTCGAACATGCGGTCAAGAAGGAACAGCTTTATTCCTTCATGGTCGATGGGGCAGGGGAGTGGACTACCCGCAAGGATGTCCGCAACGTCCATGTCATGGGCAGCGGAGGTCCCGGTAAAACCCGCGAGATGCGCAACGACTGGCTGACCGTATCCGGTGGCAAGATCGGTATTGAGACCGGAATCGGACACCAAATCGGTGATGCTTTGGACGAACCCGTGCTTATCCTCAAGAGCTCGATCGGAAACCGTAGCCTAGGATGGGATCTACTGCCCCCCGGCAGTCTTCGCCACGAGGTCGAGACGACCAACAAGAAGACCGGTGAGAAAATCACTCTCGTTACGCCCGCTCACAACGACGAAGTACGTCACGCAAGTTGGACCAAGGGCGAAGTTCCCGCTCCACCCAAGCACACCTGGCATGCAGGGCTCCAGTACTTGGGAGACGTCGCCCGTGCTCAGGACGTGCTGAAGAACCTGGGCAAGTATTACCCGGACGCATCCGAGTACGAGGTGGCCGGCTTTCTTTGGTGGCAAGGTGACAAGGATCGCTACAACGCAGCGCATGCAAGCGTATACGGAAAGAACCTCAATCAACTTTTCAAGGCTCTTCGAGAGGAGTTTGACGCTCCAAAGGCCAAGATGGTGGTCGCCACCCTCGGCCAGACCAACAAGGACTCGGCTACCGGCAACGAGAAGCTCATCATCGACGGCATGTTTGCTTTTGGCGAGGCGCACAAGGGTGAAGCCGCCGTCGTCTATACCAATCCGATCAGCATGGGCTCCTCTTCCAATGCTCATTACGGCGGAAACGCCAAGACCTACATGAACGTCGGACTGGCCATGGGTAAGGCCATGGTCGATTTGTTGAAAAAGTAGTAGGTAAAACTTTGATTAAGAGGAGTCGATTTTACAAAAGAAGAGGGAATTTCGATTAAAGATTCGTCTTCATTACAAGCGATGCTCTTGAGGTGCTCGACCTTTCTGTTCACCTTCTCTTTTGCCTTGTTGCACACTGAGAAGTCGGCCGCTACGGACAAGCCAGTCAAGGTCTTCATTCTTTCCGGTCAGTCCAACATGGTGGGTGCCGGCAAGGTGGACGGGGGAAGCAGTCGCTGGGGAAAACAGTTCATCAACCCGGTGGTCTCGGTCTACAAGGGGGACTATGACCCCCAAGCAGACTACGATTCTATGGAATCGACCAAGACCTTGAAGCTTGAAGCCTTCGGCGGCGTCCGTCCTACCCCCTATCCCGGCGGTGGAGCCCAAGTGACCCGCGGATTCGTGCAGGTCAAAGAGTCCGGAATGTACGAGTTCAGACCCGGTTATGGGGGATCGACATACAACGTCATGGAAGTCGACGGAAAGGTCGTCCACCGGCAGGAAGTCGGACTGAAGTCGATTCGCACGGAAATCAAACTGGAAGGTGGCAAGAAGGTTCCTTTCAAGATCACTTACTTCACCAAGCAGGCCAATGGGTTGGGTTGGATTGTTCGGCTGGACGTGCCCGGAGCCCTCTCGACCATGGTCAAGTTCAAGGGAATGTACCCCTACCTGATTGACGAGAACAGGCAATGGGCAGCTCGCGACGACGTCTGGTACAGAGGCGTGGTTACTGCGGTGGGAAATCGATGGTTGGGAGTTAGCGGAGGACGAATAGGTCCGGAACTGGGTTTCGGCCACGCCGTTGGCAACCACTGCGAGGAACCTGTCCTGCTTCTTAAGACCTCGCAGGGAAACCGCTCGCTTTCCTGGGACTTCCTTACTCCCGGTAGCAAGCGCTTCGAGTACGGCGGGAAGATCTACGCGGGTTACAAGGAGTCTCCCCTCTCCTGGGACAAAGGGACCACGCCCAAACCCATCAATTGGTATGCCGGCAAGCAGTACGACGACTGTTTCGGAGCCGCTCATCAAGTACTGGACAATTTCGACAAGGAGTTTCCTCATTGGAAGGGCAGTCGATACGAGATCGAGGGCTTTGCTTGGTGGCAGGGTGACAAGGACCGCTACGTCCAAGCTCATGCCGTACGGTACGAGAAAAACCTCGTCCGCCTGATCAAGACCTTGCGTCAGGAATTCAAGGCCCCAAAGGCCAAGTTCGTCGTGGCAACCCTTGGCCAAACTGCCAAGGATGCTCAGCCGAGCAACGACAAGCTGATCCTCGATGCCCAGCTCGCCGTGGACGGAGCCACCGGCAACTACCCCGAATTCAAAGGTAACGTGTCCACCGTTTACACACATCCGCTCAGTCAGGGCGGTGCCTCCAACAGCCATTATAATGGGAACGCCCAAACTTACATGGACGTCGGGGTCGCCATGGGTGAAGCCATGGTCAAACTGCTCAAATAAATTGGATGAAAAATATATTGAAGATCTTAGCCTTTGCTTGCCTTAGCTTCGCTGGCAATTGGGTTCACGCCCAGGACTCGACGATTTCCGTTCAGCTGGGGGTACCCGATGGGGGATGGGAAATTCGCATCGTTCAGGTATACCAAACTTCAACTCATCTGCTGGCTGTTTCGAAACTCGAGCGAAGCCCGGGTCCGGCCATCCAAGTCATCAGTCAAGTCAAGGACTCGGTAAAGGTTAAGGCTCCGAAACTGCCCGTCCGGCATTACGTGCTGGGAAAAACGTGGAATTGGACGAACAATTCGCCCTATGCTTTTCTTTCCGACCCAAAGGAACTTACCAAGAAGGTGGCAGGAGCAAAACTCGTTTTCCAAGCGACGGCCAAGCCCAAGGAAAATGCGACGGCCAAAGTCAGTTACATCGTGGTCTACAAGAAAGAGATTTTTACCGACGGGAAAACCAAACGGGGAGAGACCCTGCAAGAACTGGCCAAGCGCCATTGTGAAGAGCTTGGCGCTTCCCCCCCGAGCGTGCTTCGAATCATCAATGGCTTTGCCGCCAAATTCCCTTCGCGGAACGTTCCGAACCTCAAAGCTCTCCCGGAAGTAAAATACATCGAGATGGACCAAGGCTTCTAGAGCGAATGAAAAACAAAATCTATCGAACGCTTCTACTTTCCCTTGTTTCCCTCATGGGCAAGTCAATGTTTGCCGAGGCGAAACCTCTACCGGATTTCAAGGGCTTTGGAACTGTCAATTGGGGAACCAAAAGATATAAATTTACCCTGTTCAAGAACGAGGAAAAGATAGAAATGGGATCCGTCACCTTCCGCAACAAGCTCACAAAGGACCGAGTCATTTTGACGGATGAGTATCTGCTTAGATTCGAAGGCAAGCCGATGAGTTTGAATATGACGCAAGTCTGCCGTATGGATCAGTATCTTTCACCCGTAAAAATCGAGTTTAAAGGTAAAGGAAGCGATGAGTTTGAAACCTTTAAGGCCACCATCAAAGACGGGCAGGCGAAAATTGAAGGACAACGAAACGGAATGATGGAAATCCCCAAGGGAACTGTCACCTCTTCCGCATTCATGCGTATTGTCACTCAACTTCCACGCTTTAAAGGAGCCACCTATCGATATGATTTCGCATTGGAGGCAAGCGAAATGAACCTCAAGAAAGAGTATCTCGTCAAGGTGATCGGCAAGGAAACCATCGACTCGAACGGTCCCGTGAAATGCTGGAAAATCTCCCAGAATGGGGGCGGCATAGGCGAACAATTGTATTGGGTGACCGATGATGGTATCTTGCAACGCGTACTGCAAGACGGACGCAAACAGATCGATCTGCAAACGGGCGAACCGGGCGATTGAAAGACGCGAACCCAAATAACAATTCCTCAAACAAACCCATTTGGATAAACTCATTGGACCTATCAAAACATGAATATGAAAAAGACATTCAACGGCGGGTTGATTCTCCTTTCCCTCGGCACGGCAAGCCTCGGCTTGGCCAAGGAGGAGGAACTTGTCCCTCTTACGCAAGCCGGGCAGAAAATCGAAGCCCATTACGCCAAGCAATTGGATGACCTGCGAGCCCGCTTAACCAAGGAGATCCCCTTCGATCCCGCCCCCACCACCGAGGAGGCCCGGGATAAGAAATTTGATTTCCCCGAGGTTAAAATCGGAAAGGACGGGAAAGACGACGATCTTTCCCTCGAGGAATTGCTCACCGAGGAGGAAGAACCAGGTAAGGAGCCTCCCTCCCAGGAAGAGAAAATGGCCTCCTTTATGACCAGCGACAAACTGGACGATCTGTTGGTCAAGTTCGTCGTCCTGCTCGACGCAACGCCTCGCGGCCTTGCTGAATTCGGACAGCAGAGCAAAGAGCACTTCGCCCTTGTCGAACGTCTGCTCTCGAACCATGAACTGATGAAGCGAATGCTCATCGCCGACGGAGCCCAAGCCAAACGGATCCGACACGGCTACGGACCCGCCCGCTTCGGAGAGGCTATGGAGATTTACGAAGGAATCCTGAAGACGAATTCAAAATCCAAGAGCGGTGTCCTCAACCGGTTAGCTCTGGCCATTGCCCTCGAGCACGCCTTGCCGCTCAAGCAGACGAACCCACTGGCTCTGGAGGATGCGGCCGAAACCGTGGACCCTCTCAAGCGCTACCTCCACTACGAAAAGGCCTTTCTCGATGGCGAATTGGACCCCACCTTCAAAAACTTGACCGTCTGGAATCTCCGCATGGTCGTGAACGGAGACGAACCGGACGAGACCTTGGCTTGGGGACGCCGGATGCTGCGTAACTTCAGGCCCGACCATATCTACGAATCGAATTTCGGATGGCGCTACGTTGGAGTCGTCAGCTCGAACGTCCAATACGGCTCGGGTGACGTCAAGTACGACAGACCCGAATTGCAAAAATACCAGAACATTCTCATGAATGGCGGCATATGCGGACGGCGGGCCTTTTTCGGCCGCTTCATCTTGCGCTCCTTCGGGGTTCCAACCACAGCCCGTCCCAGCCGAGGGCACGGCGCCCTCGCCCGATGGACGCCCGGTGGTTGGTGTGTAAACTTGGGGCCGGGTTGGGGTTCGGGCTGGACAGCCACGCGTTACCGGAAAGACCTCGACTTTCTCGCCAGCTCCAAGGCTCGCAAAAACAAGGGCGCGTTCCTCGAAGTCAAGAGAGCGCAATGGATCGGAGATGTTTTCGGAGAGAAAAGAATTCACGGTGATAATGATCAAAGCCTTACCTTCAACAGCCTCGTAACACTCAAACCCGATTTCTGGAATGGTTTGGCTCTGAACGCTCAAAGCAAGATCATCAAGGATTTGAAGGAAGTAACCTTGGAAGCTCTGGGCGAGGAGCTGGGGGAATCAAACAAGGCCACTATTGCCCAACAGGTAATCGCCTCCCCGGTCGATCCTAAGGAACATAAGATCGCCCGCGCCGAAAACGGCTCGATCTCAATCCCCTCAGTCGCTTACTCCAATCCGACGGGCAGCACACGAGAAGTCCTTTCCATGAAGAGCTTTGCGGGCGGCATGCAAATCTTTCTTCCCCGTTTTGCGCCGGAAGGCCTGACCGTTATGCGTGGAGGGACTTGGAAGGGAGAGGCAGGCGCCTGCGCCTCGGGCAGTCGAATGCTCAGCGGAGGCTACGGCAGGTATGAGAACTGGGGACTGCGGGCCGCAATGACGCCGCCGGCCGGGAAGAAACCAGCCAAGGAACTGACGCTCGATTTGGGTGATGGCGTGACCATGGAATTCATTTACGTAAAGCCCGGAACCTTCGTTATGGGTGGAGAGAACGAAAAAGGCGGTCGCTTCGAATGCGTGGAAGTACCGCGCCACGTAGTGGGTCTGACCAAGGGCTTCTACTTGGGCAAGCACGAGGTGACCCAAGCCCAGTACCAAGTGGCCATGGGATCGAACCCCAGCCGGTCTACCAAGAACCCCGATTGTCCGGTCGACAACGTCTCCGAGCCCGACGCCCTCCAGTTTTGCATCCGGGTCAGTGAGATCGCAAACGTCGAAGCGAGGCTCCCCACCGAGGCCGAATGGGAATATGCCAGCCGGGCCGGGCAGGACACCAAGTGGTTCTTCGGCGAGGATCCTTCAACCCTTGCCGAGTATGCCTGGTTCAAAGATAACGCGGGAGGAAAGTCCCATCCCGTGGGGCAGAAAAAACCAAACCCCTGGGGCTTTCACGATATCTACGGAAACGTCTGCGAACGCATTTCCGACAAGTACCACAAAGATTACTACGCGAAGAGCCCGAAGACCGACCCGACAGGTCCCAAGCAAGCCATCAAATCCCGCTTCGGGTACAAGGTGACGGCTACCAAAGCGGGCAAGTATTCCCTCGAAGCCAAGGTGGTTACGGCCAATTATGACCAGAGGATCAAGGTTTCGGCCAACGAGGGCCGGGAGTTAGCCATGAAAATGCCCTTCACCGAAGGAGTCTGGCAAAGCTCGCAACCCGTTGAGGTCACTCTGATCAAAGGTGAAAACCTCCTGAACTTCTGGCGCGACGAACCGCCCCAAAAAGGCGTGGCGATCAAGGAATTCGTCCTCACTCCACTAAAGTAAACGATCATTCGGGAAATTCAGAATAACTGGATAGCAGGATAAAAATACGATTTGGACCTTTTCTTTTCAATAATCTCGTGGGGAATTTGCCTCATCATCGGTGCCCCCCTTGCATTGCTCGGCTTCTTCCATCTATTCCTGCCCAAAGCAGCATGGTCGGTTTATCGTGGCTGGGGCAGACTCTGGGGCTCCGACCCCGAGAAGATTAATCCGGACTATAATTCAGGAAGCGCAATGCGCATAGTAGGTCTGGCACTGGGAATAGGTGGTATCGTAATCTGCTTCATTCCTAAAGTCATTGCGTACGTCCCAAGCTAAGATGCATTGGATAGGTGACCAATCAACTTTTTGTGTTGTCATAACCCTATTGGTCGCATCCTTCGGGCAGCTGTTTGGACAGACTACCTCTGCGGACGATAGGATTTTCAGTCCGGAGATAGACCCGGTCGCGCTGCACGAGCAAGCGACGCGCGCTTTGGATACCTATTGCGTTACCTGCCATGGTCCCGAGAAACAAAAGGGCGACCTGCGATTCGATGCATTGGAGACAATCGACCCGGTGGATCTCCAAGACCTGTACGCTAACATGCAGGAAGTCGTTCGACTCGGAGAAATGCCTCCTGAGAAAGCCAAGCAACCGAAGGAAACGGAGAAAAAGATTCTATTGCAGTGGTTGGATAGTCAACTGACGGGTGAGGCGTCCAAGGCTCTTGCTGAGAAACTCGCCCGGTTCGAATATGGTAACGTGACTTCTCACGAAGATTTATTTTCGGGTGAGTACGCGGACTTGCCTGGGTCCACACCGGATCGCAGATGGTTGATCAGTGAGTTTATATTCAATGAGAAAATCAATCGCTTGCTCAATTACCGCCCAACCCGGAAAATCTATGGAACAACGTACAAGATTCAGGGAGACAGCGGAGTCCACTGGAGCCCCAAAACGGAGCATGGAAACAAGTTCCGCAGAACCATCACAAACCCCTTTTTGTTACCGGAAAAAGTAGGTGTCCGCTACAGTTCGCGCAAGCGTTTGACGACAGGCCACCTGTTGACGATGGTGGGGAACGCCAAACGGGTTTCGGGGCATATGTCGTCCGCGTCCATCATGAAGGCGAACTACCCGGCAACCTACGCGTTGATGAAGACCGAACTGGACGAGCGCGAAACCCTGCGTTCCCGCGAGAATTTCCTCAAGACCTATTCCTTCATGGCCCGGCTGCTCAAAGAGATCCATGGTAAAGAACATGCGAAACTGCTGCCGGAGGTCATCCGCCAAGACATCCCCTATCCCGGGCCACCCAAACATCAGGCCAACGGCATTCAAAAGCGGCATGAAAACCTCGAGTTCCTGGGTCGGTTCGATCAGGAGGATATCCGGGCCATCCTTCGGGGAATCACGACCTACAAACAAACCGAATACAAGGTCGAGGAAATCACCGAAAAGTCGGAATTGGACAACAAAGGCAATGCCGTTTGGGCTCCTTACAGCGAAGCCAACCTTGCTGAATACAACCACATCATCGAGCAATGTGAAAGGGACTGGTTTCTGGAGGGCGTGACCGACTACCGCATCGGCAACCGCATCACGACCATGAAGTTGTTCTACGACACATGGGACATGAACAGACTCTTCCCCCACGTCGAAAAGGGGAACTTCTCCACACCGAAATACACACCACTCAATGACCCTGAGATGTCGGCCATCACCAGCACGATCAAGAAGAATCGCAAGCAGGGCGACCGGCACGTCCGGATCATCGACAAGTGCTTGGCTGACTGGCAGGCTGAATTCAAGGCGGCACGGGAATCCACCAGTGGTGCAGACAACAGCTTGGTAGCAAAGTTCGTCATCGAGCTATACGAACAAATCCTTGAGCGCGAGCCGACGAATTCGGAGTCGAATGAAAACATAGGGCAATTCAAACTGTACCTCACGAAATTGGATCGGCAGAAAGCCATCGGGAAGTTGATCGAGTCCCTTGTCCTGAGCACTGAGTTTGCCTATCGAAATGAGTTTGGCCAGGGCGAAGCGGACGAACACGGTCGACGGTTGATGTCGCCCCGCAATGCGAGCTATGCCCTCGCCTATGCGTTGACCGACGACGGCCCGGATGAAAGGTTGATCAAAGCTGCGGAAGAGGGGAAGTTGGATTCCCGCGATGACTATGAGCGTGAGGTTCGCCGGCTTCTGGGTATCCGGGACAAGTGGAACGTCATCGACGAGAACGTCCAAGCCGCCAACCTTAATCCCAGCGTCACGAACCAGCCGATCCGCAAGTTGCGTTTCTTCCGGGAGTTTTTTGGCTACCCGAAGGCGCAAAGCGTCTTCAAGGACGACTCGCGTTTCGGAGCGGGGCGTCACGAGCAAGCGGTCAGCCGGTTGATCGAAGAAGCGGACATGATGGTCGAGCATATCCTCAAAAAAGACGAGCAAGTCTTTGAGACTTTGCTGACGTCTGACAAATTCTACGTCTTTCACAACGGAGACAACGCGTCCATGAAAGCCGCCTCCGAGTCGCTGAAAAGTATTTACGAGAAGTTCAAGGAGAAAGACTGGCAGGCATGGAAGCCGGAAGACGTCGCCCCGCACGAATCTTTTTTGAGAACCCACTGGGAGTTTCAACGTGAGAAA
>Ga0209362_1001431_pt1 | contig 19127 bp, 32 predicted proteins | sample SaaInlV_165m_DNA_FD_184680 | JGI IMG/M metagenome (GOLD analysis project Ga0209362, IMG submission 184680) | Marine microbial communities from expanding oxygen minimum zones in the Saanich Inlet - Saanich Inlet SI037_S3LV_110m_DNA (SPAdes)... | ecosystem: Environmental > Aquatic > Marine >...
AACTTTGTAAGTTTGGCAAAATACTACTTGCAGAATACTGAAGGTGATTATTGTGGTACAACTGATGAATGTGAGCAGTTTGGTGGTGAAGGATCGTTAATTTCGACTGCTTCTGCCGGTGCAATCAAAATAAAAAAAGGTAACATATATGCTCTAACAGCAGCACATTTTTGTGTTGATGAAATCGATCATGAATTAGATTTAGAGGAAGGAGTTGAGCCGGCAAAAACAGTCAGAGCAAGTCATATGGGAATCAACACTAAAGCAAAAATAGAGTATATGGACGAGTTTAATGATTTATGCCTTGTTAGTTTTGAATTCAGTAAAATTTCAAAAATAGATACAATTAAATTAGCAAAAAAAATGCCAAACATAGGAGATATAGTTTATGCTGCTTCTGCGCCCCTTTCAATTACCGGGCCCACATTTAGAATTCATGTGTCAGGTCATTATTCTGGTTGTGATCCTTTACTAGGTTGCCTCTATACTTTGCCTGCAACTTTTGGTAGTTCAGGAAGCCTCGTGCTAGATAAAAAAGGTAATCTAATAAGTATGATTCAAATATCTGTAATGCCATTTAATCATGTATCTGCTGGGCCCAGTGTTCATGCAATTAAATATTTTTTACAGCAATATGAAGAAAAATCGGGAATTAAACTTTATTGATTTCATAATTATAAGTATGAGCAAATTATCAATAAGCAACTCCCTTCCTTTTGTCAATGACGAAAATAAAGTAAGACTAATGGCTGAATTCTGCAATTTTTGTGCTGATTTTCTTCCAATCATGAATGAATTTGACATACAGATTGTAAGTCAAAGAAAGCCTCACGGTATTTCAACAACAGCAGCATATCATATCGGTGAAAACAAATGTATTATTTACGCTAAAAATAGAGCATTTGTTGACGTCTTAAGGTCAGTTGCACATGAGATGACGCACATGATGCAAGATGAGCTCGGCCTTATAGGCGAAAAGCCTATTAGAGATGCTGGAGGTTTCCACGAGGACCAGGCTAATGCTCGTGCTGGTGAGTTAATAAAGCGATTCGCGAAGAGTTCAACAGAGAGAAAGCAGATCTACGAATCAGTTTTAAACAACTAAGTCATCTCACTATACTTCCAGTTTCCTGACTTACTAGCGCGTTTGTTTAATGCAGTAGCAATCTTTTTAGAATTACCACCATGTTTAATACCTCCAAGTTCACTTGGTAGTGATGGGTAAACGTCAAAATGAACAGGATCCCATTTCGAAAAGTCGCCGCCCCATCTTAAGCTTGATTTAAAATTTTGCCATCCTGCATCTTTTAAAACAGCTATCCAGTCTTCTTTAGAATTAGTATTGCCTGGCTTAGCTCTGGCAGCTTCATCTGTCATTACTAGTTGGCGATCTTTACCTTCACTATCCTGCCATTTAATATTGATATCTACAGCTAAACCAAAATTATGAGGTGAGTATCCAGCTTTAGCAACATCTTGGCCATGGCTCTGCATCGTGCTCTGTTTTCCAGGCGTCCTGTATCCAGATGTTACTATCACTGTGTAACCTTTCGAATTCAATTGATCAAACCACTTTTTTATTATCGGGCTAGCGAAATTATCTACACTATCAAACTTAGTGGCTTTTTCAATTTTTCCGTTTACCCCTTGTTTAGGTACCCACTCTTCACCTTCAAGTTCCGGTAGCGCTTCTTCACTTTCACCACGCAAATCAACCTCAAAACTAGGGTTTCCTCCGCGCTGGTATCCTACTTTCTCATTTAGTAAATGTTGTCTTATAGTTGATCTAAGCAGCTCATCACTAATAATCATTTTGAGTCTCTTATAAGTGTCCTTAACACATCGACAAATTCTGCAGCTTCATTCATGCCAGAATAATGCCCAGGAGGAATTGATATCTCTAAGGTTCCCCTAGTTTTAAGAATACCGGTAATGATTTTATTAATAGCTTTGTTTATAACAGGCTTATACTGTTTGCTAACTCTCCAGTCGTCAGATGTACGAGGCTTGATACGACCTCCAACGCCTAAGTCAAATATACCGTGCTCTTCTCTTGTAACATTTGCAAGTCCATTCTGCACAATAAACTTAGCTGTTGTTTTAGCAATTTCTTTTTTCCAAGTATCAACCTTTTTATTTCTTCCTGCTTTTCCTGCAAACATAACTTCTATGTCACGCCAGGTTCTCTTTTTCCCTTTAGGCTTGGCTTCTTCTGTTTCTTCTGCAGCTTCTTCAGGTTCTGGTTTTGAAGTACCTCCACCGCCTCCTGATATCTTTTTCTTACCAAATTCGGCATTGCAGTTATATGCATCAGCAGCAAAAGCTAGCATACCATTAAGGTTGGGTGTGTAACCTCTACCGCCCAGGGTAGGTGCACCTTCTGCCCAATCACCGGCAACTTTATCCCAATTTACACCGCTCATAGCTTTAAAGGCAGGATTGTTTTCTTTTGCATGATTAACAAGCATTTTCCATGCTGGCATGTCATTCCATGGATTACCATCAGACGAAACCGTTGCAGTCAATGAATGAAGCGTGATGTACGCATCGACAACTTTTTCAATTTGCTTCAATTTGTCAGACTGACTTTTTTGAAAATCCGGCTTAAAAGGCGTATCTGGGCACTTACCTTCAGCCTCTTCTTCAGGTTCTACATCAGCCGCCTCAGGAGTAGGCTCTATTCCCTCTCCCAACGCTATATCCCATCCTTTAAATCGTAATTCAAGTTCTGTCCTCACTTCATTATAAAAGCCTGGAATATCAAATGGATTGACATAAGCTTCTGCTTTTGTTGTTCTACTTTTTTGCACAAAATAGAAAGCTAAGTTTTTAGGATTTGGAAGGATGAGTTTGTCACTTATTACGGGTGGTCCTGCTTCACCTTTTATTTTTTGTAAACCTATTTTTGCAGCATTGTCTGCTTGAAGTATTTGTGCTAGAAACCACATTGCTATTGGATTATCTCCAGCTTTTAATGGCCCAGTTCCACTTACGTCTTGAGTTACAGCTGGTGGCACATTAGGGTTAGGGCCGAGCCATAAATCAACACGATCACCTGTCTGCATTGGATCAAAATCTGCAGGGTTTCCTAAGCTGGGATCTTGTTGACTTGCTCGCAATTGATTCAACCAGTCTGTGAAAGTTATAGGAACTGGTGGAGCCTCTTTAAGGAGGTTCTTTGTGCTTTCTTTACTTTCTCTTCCTAATTTTTTAGTATTTCTAGCTGTTGCAATTGAACTTTTCGAACCGTCAGCATTTTGTGTCAATCCCATCATTCCTGCTGCAGTCTTAAATCCTTCCAGCGAATCCTCAGGTTCTATTGTTTTTCTAAACTGCATTCTTAGTTTTCTTAGCTCATCAGCTGTAATAATAGAAGCAGGAAGAGACGCAAGGCTAGTTTCATATGCTGCCGCTGCATCATTGATTTGCTTCAATAGGTCATTAACCCGACCGATAATGGGTTGCGTTGTACCCCTAACTATATTTACCTGGAGGTTTCCTGGTGATGACCATGGAACAATACTGCTTCCGCCTGCGACCCATTTTACATTATATTCAAGCCACGCATCTGGAGCGAGATCATAACACTTATACTTAAAATACTCTAATGCATCATAAATATTTTTTGAGGTATCCATATACAGTAAAGGTGAACTTCCTGCTGACGCCAATTCTCCTGACTGCATTTTAGTTCCCAATACTGCATTTGCTTTATTTATCATTCCCGGAAGATAGTCTTTCTTAAATTCTTCCCATTCTGGAAATGCGCCTATGTCTTTAATTGCTCTATCCACTGCATCAGTTTCGCCACCTAGTAATTCAACAATTCGAATAAAATCCCTTACATTAGCTGATGTAAAAGGTTTTGACAGTAGGAATGGCGCTGTCTGGCACAGAACTTGAAATGACTGACCTTCTATCACGAGCTGTCCATTATAAGTACCTGTGACATCTAACGTCTTAAACTTGCGCAATTCATTGATTCTATCTAGTTTCGCTTGAGAAGCTTCTTTGATAATTTCTTGCTCTGGATAACCCTGTGAATACAACCAGTTTGTAAAAATAGGCGGGATTACTATGTTATTTCTTATAAGATTACCAAATGCCAGTTTATAATTTTGAAAAAATGTATCTGCATTAGCAATGATAGTTTCAAATGCCCCCGGTCTAGACGTTACTTCAAAGTCCAAAGTTTGTGGTGATAATAAAGCCCTATAAACGCCCTCCCCTTTTGGCTTCATTACGCTATGGGCTCTTTGTTGTCTAGACTGCATAGAAAATGCAGCACTATCAACTGTACCAGCAGATACTTGCCCAGGAACAAATTCTTTAAGAAGGCTTTTTCTTATTATTTTTCTTAATTCATTCTTTTTTATACGACTCATGAATCGTTCCTTTTTTTGAATAATTTTTTCATCATTTTATGTTCCTTCTTCTGCGCCACCAAATAAGCCGCCAAGACCTAGCCCACCTAGTAGCTTACCTGTAATTCCGCTGAGCATGTCACCAGCTTGGCCGAACATTTCTGACACATCAATAGCACATAACTCTTCAGCAACATAATTTCTCATTTTCGTCATAAGCTCTGTATCATTTACTAAATTTTGCATAGTCTCATCACTTGCATTCCATAAAAAATTCTTTTGTGCTTCTGCACTGCTTACGTCACCAACAATAGCACTGTAAAAACCTAAAACTAACTTAGATCTTTGTGCTTTTTGTGTAGCACACTCTGTCACGCCACGTAAAATCAAATCAGTAAGTTCATCACAAATATTAGGCCATATTCCTTGAAGGCCTGCTTCTGTATAACCGGAAGATGCATCGCCAAATATTTTCTTAAAAGTTGCAATATCAAGCTCTTCAAGGGTATTTGATATAGCACAACCCAAAAGGCCCCATCCACCAGGTTGTTTAGGATTAAGTCCAATAGCGGATAATAGTGAATCAAGTATCAAAGCTTTAATTGAATCAATTGCTCCATCAAGGCCCTTGTCAAGCATGCTGCCGAACATTTTACTTATTTCTTCATTCACTACTTCTCTTGAGTGCCCCATTGACTTAAGTCTATTTCCTTCTTCGTGAAGAAACTCGAGATATGTTATCTCTTCATTTAAAAGTTGCACTTCCATCAATACTAATTTTTCTATTTTGCTTGACTCTTTTAATGATTTTTTCATTATTAGTTCTTCTAATTTTCTATGACTTAAACTCATAAAATCCTCTATGTTGTTTGTAAAGAAATGATATCGCTCAACGCCTGTGCTGATGACTGTGGACATGTTGATCCAGACCTTTTCATCAAAAGATCTATTACAGCTGCAGCAAATTCAGGATTAACAACTAGCTGATCTGCAGTTTTTGCATAAGAGCCAGGGCACTTAGAATTTAGTGCATTATCACTTCTGATTAATTCGTAATCACTAATCATATTAGCATGTGGGTGATTATCATAGTCTGTATGGGGGAATGTTGGAATAAGCATTGCTGGATCTTCCACCTCATCCTTGCATCCACACTCAATAATATACTGCAGTTCATCAAGTATTAATTTTCGTAATACTTTTTTATTTAATTTACTCACAGAAACTCCCAGTTCTGTTATTAATTATCTGCCAGGCAATGATTATTCTTTATATTCGATTTTATGTTTACAATATTCATAAACTTCACCCGATGTTGTATCGTAAACAGTAAAATTACTATTATTGTTTTCTTCTTTGGCTTTTAGTAATTGTGATGCATAGTGAATTGAATCATTAACTTTTATTCTTTTATTTGCTAATTGCTCAAACTTAGCTTCAGGATCAAAGTTAAGTTTTTGGCTGTGGTTGATTTGCCACTTAAAAAATTGATTTAAAATATACGTACTCAACATGAGTAATGCAAATATAAAGATTGCAACTGCTTGAAAATCACTCATTTTCCACCACCTGCCGTTGTAATTTATATGTCCCAAAAAGCAGATCAATAAGAGGAAGTCTAACACCCCAATTCAGGTGTTGATTTTTTCCCATATGATGTTCTGCATGCCATGGAAGCCATTTTTTACCCCACTCTACATTTATATGTGCAGCTCTATGTGCAATATAATAAATGCTAGCAGATACTACTAACATTGTAAAGAAGTAAGGATAAAAAAATACAAAGGGCAGGTGGATTATAAGTAAAAAGCTTAATCCGATCAATTCAAATCTTGCTTCAATACTAAATGGATTAATATAGTTTTCATCATACATATCATTTTTTCTTGATATTCTATGATGCGTCCCAAAGTGTCTTTTAAAAATTCTATTGAATTTTTTATTATTATGTAAGATGTACTTATGAATTCCATATTCAAGTAGATGGCCGTAAATCCATGCCAACAATACTTGAATAACAATCGTCATCTTACCTCATCCCCCCAGATTTTTAAAAACGCCCCATAATTTTACATATGATGAACAAAGAGATAAATGCAGCTTTATTTTAAAAAAGTGACTATTCTCCTCCGCCGCCTTCCCCACCGCCGGCGCCAAAGTCGCCACCAAATACAAATGCATCTAACTGTGCATCATCTTCATCCTCTTCAAAATTAGGTCTACGGCCGATGCCGTAAGCGTATGGATAAAGAAAATCTTTTCGCGGATCTCTTTTTGATTTCTTTTTAGACTTTTTCTTAGCTTCTGATACTCCGATACTCATTTGGCCCGCTATTCCAGAAGGCATTCGTTTCTTTTCACCTTCATCAGCAGGTCCATGTTTGTGTTCTTGTACTTTTACAGGTGATAGTTCGACTAAGTTAATATCTTGTTCTAAATTTCCACTTTCCCATAGTACGTCATAAAACTTTGTATTACCATTTCTATCTAATGAGTGCCAAAGTACTTCACCAATTTCATTTAAAGCAGAATCCTTCCGCTTAACATGAGTCAGTCACGTATGGCCTATAATATCATCTTCAGCTTTACCTGCATTGGGAATATCATCAATACCGTATTCATATTTTTTATAAATAGGGAGCTTTTCCAATTCTTCAAGAATTATGTTTCTTAGTTTTAATTTTGTTAGTTTCATTTTTTCCTTAAAATTCAATCATGTCGCCAATTTTTATATTATTATAATCAAACCAGCCTATGTTCATTTCTAATGCGTATAATGCAGGCTGAATGGCCATTACACTAGTTAAGTCACGTGGATGCATATCTTCTATCTGGAATATAATCCCTTCTTCATCAGCAAATGCAATTGATAGGGGTATATATGTATTTTTCATATAATATCCGCACATATCAGGGGCATCGTGAATAAATAACATCCCTTCATTTTCAGGCATGCTTTGTTTAAACATAAGACCCTTTCTTCGCCCTTCTTCGTCATCAACAATTTGAATTTGAATGGGATTGTTAGCTATATTCCCAGATTGCAATTTTTTTTGTGATATGTCATAACGATTACTTATAGACTCGTTTATGAAATTTTTATTAGAAAGCGTATTAGCAACAGTTTCTCTTATAACGCTAACAAGCTGTGTTTTTGTTATTATCATGGTTCATCCAGTGCACTAGCATCAATCAATACTAAGTTGCCGGATTTTGTAATTCCTAAATTGTCACCACGTAGCTCTCTATAAGCCATTCCAATATTTTCAGCTGCCATTGCTATTTCTCTAAACTTGGGATCATTAGTGATTAAATACTCAAAGTCTTTTGGTGTAAATTTCTCTCCAAACTCTCTTTTAAATACAGTCTTTAATATATTTGTTGGATATTTCAATACACCCATTTTGTGTGCATCCATTGAAAAAATAACATCATACCACTTTTGTTTTATTTGTTCAACTATACTACCTTCGGAAAAATCTAAGTCTTGCTCTAATAAGAATTTATAGACTGTCGGCATATATGTTTTTATTGCATTGACTATATTTGCTGATTCTTTTCCGACAACGTCTACTTTTTCTACAACGAGCCACAATACGCCTTGTTTTCCACCAATTTCTTCTATTGGTGCATAAACATAAGCTTTGGGAAATACTCTTGGAAATTTATTAAAATTTTGAACTTCTGTAAGGTTATCAGATGCACCATATGCTGCTTTTTTACTCACAATATCTCTTTCACCGCTCCGCGGGTTTTTGTATATATCTTTTGCAACTTTTAAAACAAACATTGAATCACTAGGCAGTGAGTATACAAATCTATAAGCACCTTGTCCCAACAATGCAAATCCATTGTCTTGCAACCAATCCATGTCTATAGCATCATCAGGATTTTCACGAATATGAGCAATAAGTGGTCCAAAGTATTCATCACCAACTGCTTCTCTAATTATTCTTCTAAGCGTAGCAATACTAACAATCATCATCATCAATCTCTTTAATTAATAATAATTATGCACAACTAATTAAATTATTACTATTTCTACTAATGATATTAAGTCTTTCTTCTTTTAAATGTAAGATTTTTCCTGAAGCTAGCATTATTCTGCACGTTGGATCTGTTGTTTCATGATCTACAGGGTTCAAAACTATAGCAAAGCCATCAAAAATTTTATTTTTTATATTTTGTAATATGGGCATTCCGTTAGACTTGTATCCTGTAGCAACTATTTTTGCGCATACAATGTCTGAAGCTTTCACCCAAAGCTTTTGATCGAGTAACACACCCCGTCCCCCATATCATATATATGGGAGAAATAGTATTATTTCCAGAGAGAAGAGTTATCTTGCATATCTAAAGGATCGCCAGCGCAGTGTCCATCCAGGTATATCAAATTTACCAGTTTCACTAATTAATAATATAAAATCTATCCTCAGATGCTCTAATGGATATTGTCACAATTCTATTGTCTAGTAAAATATCAAATTCACCTGTTACGCGTGTTTTAGAGTGCATATTTTCCAGTACCCGCAAAACAATTGTAATAGCGCCCTTGTGAATTTTATAATTAACAGGACCGGTTTTTTTATAATATGCTCCCCAAGCATTTTCTTTAAACTTAATAAGCATACCAGGCAGTGCATCATGGATCATAATAACCTCCGATCTCAATTTCACAGCTTTCTGCTTCTATTACAAATATCCCGCGCTTATAAGAAAATACTGTCAATAACCTGCCACCGGGCTCTTCATTAAAAAAACCATCTTGTATGCGAATGACAATCATTAGACCCGCTGCTGGAAACAGCATAGACTGATGCTTCTCAAGATATGCTTTGATTCTAATAATATCGCCAGTTCTAATTCCACGCTTAATCCAAAATCCAGCTTTGTTTTGAAGCACACGATCTTCAAGTTTTTTTATGTGATCATAATTTAATATTATTGTGTGTGACATAGAATGTACACACTATTTACGTTTATAATTTTTCTTTATAGCTTTTACTTCGCTTTTAATTTTTTGAACATCTCGTTTCATAAGTTCAAGCGATAATTTAATTTCGGCTAATTCACTACTATCATCAGATTCAATATATGTAAGAATTTTTGTCACATTTGTATTGACATTTTCTGCTTGATATTCTAGCGCTGCTACTCGACGATCAGCATCCCACACCCATATAAAACAAGGTACCACAATTACTGAAAGTAGTATTGTAAAACCTTTCCATACCCACTCAGAGATACTTTTATTTGCACTCATTTCCCACCCCTTTTTTATTTTTAAAACATGAGAATATTCTCAATTACTTCTTAAATATGCATCAAAAAGTAATTTTTTTAAAAACTTTATGGGGGTGGATATGCTTCAATACGATCCTTTGCGTCAATACAGATTGTGTGCTTTCTAATCAGCGCTAAATCTTCTTGAGAGTCATATTGTAAATCTGCAGGTGATATCCGAAATATGTAGTTATCCCAAAATGCGCCTCGCTGACTGTCATCTTTGCGACATCTAAACATAATGTCATGCGGCGAAGCACTTGTGAAATTTACCTGTGGACAATTTGTTGCTTTGATTTGTTGTTCAAGCAATTCTAAGCAGTCATGATTATTTAAAATGTCCCTTGCCGTATTATGATTAGTAACTTGATGTTTTGAACATGAAAATAATAGTAGAAAAATACCTAACATTATAACCCCCTAATTTTTAATTATTCGGGGATAAAAGAAAAGGCCTGTCACCAGGCCTTTTATACATAAAACAAAATCTACTATTGATTAACTAATAGAAGTATTATCCAAATAACTATTGAGAAAACTCTGTAGAGCTTTTGCTTCTTTTACAGTCATTGTAATTCTCGATGCTGAGGGATAATATGCGTCACTTTTAACTGGACGTGTACCAATTGTGACTACATTAGAGCCTCGCTGGTGAGAGCCTGGATTCCTATCAATTCCAAAATTAAATCGTTTAGTTGATTTTGACTTGGTATATTTCATACTATTTTTCTCCTTTTTATAGTATAATTGGCTTTGTTAACCAATTAGATAAATAATAATACGCGTTAACTTAGTTTACAAATTTTATTTCATACCTGCAAAAATTGTGAACATTACAAAACAAACACCCATGATGGGCATAAAGACTAATCCAAATGGATCCATTTCGCACCTCCTTTGCTAAAGCAGGCAATTATATACAGTTAAAATAAATGTTTACAAGTATTTGCTATTTATTTTTATTATTTTCGACCTGGAACACCCATTGGCACAGTTCTTCCTCGCATTCCATAGCTACCATCAACAAACTCATCAACTGTGTTATCAAGAGCAACTTCTTCATCACAATCCTCAGCATGTTCCTTCCCTGCCTCATGACCAAGACCGTATGCTTCATATGGACTAAGTTCTCCTAAATCATCAGGAACAGGATGTATGTCATCATATATGATGGTGGGCAGCTCTTTCACAGCTTCTTTGATCAATCTTATTAATTGGCTACGCGTTATTTTCATTTTAACCTTCTTTTTTAGGATACTTTAGTGAAGGTCCACCACCCTTTGCTTTTGAAAATGTAACAGCAAGATTTGCCTGTCTTTTTCTTTTCGTAGTACCTTTTTCCACAGTATGATCGATGCAGCTCTGATTAACGCCCTCAAAGCCCTCATCTTCACAGTACTCTTTAAAGTCACCACTTGTTCCTCGATCTTCAATACCTTTCGCCAATCTACCTAATGGTCCTTTGCTTTTTTCATTCAAAGCTTCTAAGATTAATTTTCTTAGTTGTCTTCTTGTGATTTTCATATAGTCTCCTAATAACGACCGTAATATCTTTTTCTATAAAGTGCACCGCGACTAAGGTAAGTGTTATTGTCTATAGTTTTATTTGTTATCGTACTTTCACCGATATTAAGTTCAGGATTTTTAGCATTTGCCAATGCAGCATCTTCCATACCTTCTTCCCAAGACCAATTTTCATCAACATTACCATCTTCATCTAATTTACGACCTTCATCGTGGCCATCGTGCCTATGGTGATGATGATCTTCGCCTTCTTTGTCATCATGTGCATCATAATACAAGTCATCTTCATGATATTTGTCATGTTCTGCGTCTTCATAGCGTCCAGTTTCCAAATCACGTTTTTCTTTTCTACGTTCTTCTTCTGCTGCTTTAATATCATGCCACTTATTCTCATCATCATAGCTTTCTTCACCAAGTACGCGCTTCATAATAGCTTCAACTTCACGTTCTTCGTTAAATTGTTGTAGTTCTTCTAAGATGATTCGTCTTAAGTTTTTTCTTGTAAGTTTCATTGGTTCTACCTTATAATTAACTTTTATTTGATTGTCTTCTAAGCTCTGCATAGAATGTATCTTTTTTAAGTGCAGATTCTAATTTATGTGCAAGCTTAAGTGCTTCATCAAGCGCAAATTCATCATTATCAATGTCTGCAGCTACCGGGAAACGACTCGTAAGTACATCCTCAAAACCATCCTGATCCAAATCGGTTCCTGCCACAGCATCCGCAGGCCCTAAGTTATCTGAACCGGGAGATATTGATTTCCTCACACCGAGATCATAATCTGGGTCGGAATCATCAACTCCTTGTGAACTACGTCCAGATTCCATGTCTGGCTGTCTCATATTTGATATCATGTTATAGACAGGTTCAATCCAATCTTTATTTGATTGTAAAAATTTTCTAATTCCTGCTGCAAACGAAGTAATATCACGTGCCGCGCCGCCTGCTTTTTCAGCCCAATCTCGTATACCTTCATCAACTTGCTTAATTTCTGTAATTCTTTCTTCATTGATTGTTTTTTGTTCGCTATCAATTAAATGACGCAATTGATTCTTTGTAAGCTTCATAATTTAAATCTCCATAGACTGTTATAACTATGATAATCAATTGAAAAGTTTTTTTATTTCCTATAAAATAAAAAGCGTCGGCATGTGCCGACGCTTATCTTTGATCAATTACTTATTTAAATAAGTCTATTCATCACCAGCTTCAGCATCTGCATGATCGTCCATCGGAGTCTCTGTTTCTACAGTATTCTCTGCCGGCTTTACAAATGTTACAGTAGCGCTAGTATTTGTTGTACTAGTGCCTGTTGAATCAACAGCAATTGCTGTACTAACTGTCTTTGAAGTCGTAGTTTGTCCTACAGAGCCTACAGTAGAAGAAGTTGCTGTGGATTCTTCAGTAGTAGTTGTTTCATCACTTGTTGAAACTTTTTCTGTCTCAATTGATTTACTCCCGCAAGCCAAAATCATAGTCAATAAAAACATCTATTCTTCCTCTTCTTCAGATTCTTCAGTAGCCGTATCTGTCTCTTCCCCCTCTTCAGACTCTTCAGACTCTTCAGATTCTTCAGACTCTTCAGACTCTTCAGACTCTTCAGTAGCTGTGTCTACCTCTTCAACTTGTTCTTCTTCTTCTACAGCAGCTGTGTCTTCTTCTTTATCGCCGCATGCAAGAAGCATAACGAATAATGCATAACGCATAATTACCTCCTCTTATATTAGGTTGACAAATAATACAGCGGAGTTTGATATGTTTACAAAAAATATTGCTTTTTATAATGAACCTGTATTGTGCATCAATTGACTGGGTTTTATCGTTGTTATTTGTTGTAGAGATTCTAATATACAGAAACTTTTATCTTTATGACGACTTATAACATCGCGCATTTTATGTTTATCTGACCTATACCAATACCCTTTAACTTCTACGTATAGATTTAAATCAGTTAGGAAAAAATCAGGAATATAATTTCGTTTTCTGCCTGAGCGCATAATATAAGGAAGCTTTAAAGATGTATCCCGTTCCCATTTGATGTCTAATTCATCTAATCGTTCTGCAAGTGCGACTTCCCAAGTGCTGTCCATCTTTACTTGTTGCCCATCTTTCTTTGTATACACAGAAGGCTTGCTTCTTAATTTAAACTTTCTTCGTCGACGTCTTTTCTTAGGCACCATATTTATGGCATTCTAAAAAATATAATGTTTTCTTCAGATCCCGCACTATGTCCACCACCGGGGGGCGTTGGAATGATCTCTGAGCCAGGAGGAAGCTTTCGCTTAAGCATCGCAAGGTATATCTTCGTTCGACGTGTTTGACCTTCGTCACCCCGGGCAGTTATCATGTGACCTTTTTGGACATCAAAAACATGTGACGGTGAACCTACAAATGAGAATGTCTTCACGTCACGATCAGGTATCTCTGGTAGCACCTCAGTGACAAAATTGTTAACAATCGCTGCAACTGTACTCAGTGCGCGCATGTCACTCTGATGTGTCTGCGTGACATCATAATCCGATTTAGGGTTTCCTATCTCTTTAGCTTCAAACACGACGGTCCAGAAAAAGTTATTTGGATCCATCGGGTCTGGTTCGTCCTCCCAGGGCATCGAACCTCCACTTAACATGTCTAGCGTAAAACTCACCACATATGCAAAGCCCTCACCACCGTAATCCCCATCAGACGGATCCGTCTCAAACTCATACAGTACGTCTTGCTGGAGCATCCTGCCATTTAACTCTTCTGCAACAGCATCTGACACTACATTCATCTCTTTGACATTGTAGGGATAAGGGGGTGAATCAAAGAGCTCAGTTAAGAGTGCTTCATTTATAAGCTTTTTTAATTTTTTATGTGATAACTTCATTTATGCTTCTCAGGTACTATATAACTATTCAACAGCTTTTAAAATGAATTCGAAATATATTCCTCTCATAAAAAAGCCGGAGAAACTCCGGCGAAAATTTTTATACTATGAACACCGAGTAAGACCCCTTAAGGGCCCTACTCAGCTTACACGTTCATCCACCACGACCATACAAATCAGATGTCAAGTGATAACAACGACACCAGTCATCCCAGTACACTCTCATCTCCCAGCCACGGTTGTTCAAAAGATAGATTGCGTAACGCTGTGCAGTTTCATTACATCTAAATATTAACTTCTTGTGTTCTCGGCACCTCAGATGTTTATTCATTTCCAACTCCAGTCACCGTCTCTCGCTTCAAATTTTTCTGGTGAAAAATACTTACCCATCTCAGACCATGTCTCATCGACACCATGCTGGAAAACATTCTTTAGTGAATAAAGATTAATACCTGTCGCATCAGTAAAGAACCTACCTTTTGCGTCAAGCATCGCATAACTACCCATCATGTCATTATTATCCTCAACGACAGGATTCAAATGATGATGTCTAGATACCCATGAGTTAAAATCAGCCTGGTTGATACCAAGCTCATCCCACTGTTCATCGTTTTCTCCATCAACACGTAAAACTCTAAACACTTTCCACCGATCAGGCTTAAGCATCTCAACAAGTTCACACATGTCATCATTCTTATTGATATCGCAGACAACAGTATTTAGCTTCATACCATATCCTAACTCGCGCGCGCGCACGTATGCGCGCGTTGTACGCGCTAGGTGTTCACTAACACCCTTCTTTACCTCACCAATATTTGCTCGTCCCATTTTCGCATGAAGTACATCAGTTGAAGCATCAATTGAGACACCGATCCAATCTAAGTGGCCTACCATACTCTCTAACCAAGGAGAAGTTAAGCGTGTGCCATTTGATACCATACAGGTGGTAAAACCCATGGTCTTAGCTAAAGTTATCCACGTTTTAATCTTGGGATAAAGCATAGGCTCACCACCCACGAATGTTATCTTCTCGGCCCCTTTTACAAGGAGCTGTTCATACATCTTCACCACCTGCTCTTCACTGTGAACGTGAGCGTGATGAAATTCCTTGAACTTAACGAAACAGAATTTGCAACGATAGTTACAACGAGCTTCTAGATGCCAGTTGATGGCCTTCGGAAGTGACACTTCCGGTACATATTGTATAGACATGAAACCCTCTTAAACAATTTTAAAGGTTTCATATGAGTGTGCATCACGAGAAACGTGTGCACGATAATCTACGCTACTATTCCGGTGATCACCGTCTTCAAGTCGCAAATAAACCGCAAGCCGTTCGTCAAACTTCTTATAAAAAAGCTCACTACTAAGCTCTTCTATTATCTCATCTCGTGTAATATTACTCGATGGAAATAGCTTGCCTCTCAAGTTGCAAATAGTCCAAACAGCAACATAAATCAAACCATCTTCGCTTTCACTTGATTCCAGAGACATATGGCTTTTTACATCTGCAAAAAGTGTCATCTTTGCGATCTTGTTAAATGCTGTTTTTTGTTGCTCTTCATTAAAGTAAAACTTAAATCTTTTGCTTCCTTTCTTTTTTGGAAGGAGTGAAACAACAACGCTATATGTTCTGCCTATCGGACAACGATGATTAATATCATTGTGCTTGCTAGGCCCGAGAGTTCTCATGAAATGCCAGCTACCGTCAGCATGACGAACTGATTTTCCCACTAAGGGCACACCATTATCTACATCCGCCGTGTCATACCAGTACGCCTCTTTGGGTATGTGCGTACCGATTTTATCCAACATGCCAAATTTACGAAATTCCTCGATCACATCATCGCCAAAATTCTTACGAATCTCTTCTTCTGTCGTGTAAGGCGCACATCTAGCTGCTTGCATTAACGGATCTTTGACTAATTCATTCCAGTCCATTATCGGTGTCGTGTTAATTAATTTATCTTTATGGTATATACTATTAGAAGTCATTACTTTTTTCTCCTGTGAATATAGTTTAATATTTTCTATTTTAGTATTTTCCATATGACCCTGGATGGGCACCGCACGTCAACACGATAACTGAACTTGATTCTCTTTGGTTAAAAAACCTAACCTTGTCCTTGCAACGTTTACATTATTATTATACAACACATACAGAGAAGTTTACACGCAAATAAAAAACGCCGGCATACCGGCGAGAAAATTTTTATACTATGATCGCCGAGTAGGACCCTCAGGTCCTTCTCGACTCCAGTTCATCAGGATCATCCGCAGCGTCAAACTTAGCTAGCAGCTCTGCTTCTATCCTGTCTGTCTTCTCACGGGAGAGGCGTATATACTCTTCCCAAGTGTAGCCAAATGCGTTAACAACTTGTCGCTGGAACTCAACAGCAGCTTCACCACCTTGTGGAAATGCGTCAATGAAATTGCAATGTGGGCTGTGATATACCTCGCGCCATAAATAATTCTCAACCGCGCTGTGCGGGAGCCGCTCTCCCGTCTCATCACGCTGGTACGCATTTGCTAGTATCTGGTTGAGGCAATCTTCTCACTCCATGAGTAATTGTGCCCTTATTAGTTTTCTTAGCTGTTGCTCAGTGATTTTCACTTTCTACTCTTCGAATTCAGGGTAATACACGTTGTCGTCGCGCATTACTGGGCCTCTTTCTCTTTCAATATCAAGTTCGGGCTGCAACTGGACGTCCCCGGGTTCTAGCTCATATTCATCATCGTCAGCCATGGCGAGAAAATCCGCAAATTCATCGTCTAAGTCGTCATCATATGCTTTTGTTTTCCACTTTGTGCCGCCGGCAAAATCACCTATCATAAGCTTGTCAAGTGCTTCTATTCCAACGCTGTCAACTAAACTGGCATCTTTGCCGACCCTATCTTTGACATATTTCATAGCAGTATCCACTTGACGGATCCAGGCTGGATATCCGTTACCGGCCATGACCCAGTCCTCGGGGTCAAAAGCGTCTAATAACTTAATTTTTAGTTTTTCCAAATCTCTCTCAAGTATATAACCACCTAGCTGGATGGGCTCTCCACCGTCGTATCCAGATGCTTCCATTATGAGTCGTCTTAGTTGATGTCTAGTGATTTTCATGCTATGCCCTAGTAGTGTATTTGTTGCGTGTCACTGTCTAAGTGCAAAATCTTGCTATCGGCGATAACTCTCAAAAGCACCTCCTCATGATCAGTGAGATCGGGAAATTCGCTTTTTGCAGTCTCTAACGCCGATGCAAAGTCTATCATGTAGCCATCTAACTGATCTACAAGCCAGCTCTCGTCAAGGGTTTCATCTGCTTGTTCTGCTTTCCACTGCGCTCTCTTTGCAAGAAGTTCGCCTCTCTCCTGGGGGGTTAACTTACGAGTCTGTCTCTCACCGCCAAATTGTTTTTCGTATGCGTCCATGTCAACACCGCTTAAGGCTTCAACTTCAGACCAGCCACTCGGTCGGCTAAATTCACCCGGGTGATCTTGCATTACTTCCATCATGAGTTTTCTTAGCTGTCGTCTTGTGATTTTCATGTGTTCTTTCCTAACATTTTATCTGCAAAATCCGGATCGAATCCCATCCTGAGTAACTGCTGCAGTGTGTAGTCGTCGAGCTCGTCGATCTCCTCCTGCGTGTGATGTGTACTAGGCGGCACAGCTGCATAGTATAGGTCATTCGCGGCCATGGCCGCGCGCTTCTTGAGAGCATCAAGTTTCCCTTCTGATCCTGGAAGTTCAGTGGGAAATCGCGCATGCCTGGCCACTTGACCGAGGTTCAACGCAGAGTGCTTACCATACTTGCGTAACCTGTCTTTAAGGCTCTCTCGGATAATAGATCTTAGTTGGCTTCTACTAAGCTTCATCATCATCACCCTCATAATACCATGGGCTGCCAGTCATAGCATCATCGTCGCGGCGCTGTTCGTCACTTTGTTGAAGAAAGGCCGATTCTTCATCGTCGTCAGGTCTATTAGCCATCATTTGACCAATACGTTTTAAGTTACTGCCGTCAGGTGTCTGGCCCAGGTTTTTGTTTCTTTGCCAGATATCTGTGGGTACGCTGAGGTCGTGTAGGTCGCGCAGTTTTTTCACTGATGGCGACATAAGGCGCAAGTCTGCAGCCAGGCTGTCAACCTGCTCCTCGTTCATGTCGAAGAATGATTCGCCAATTCCTAGTTGAATAAGATACCTTCTCACCATTTTTGTCTGGTTGTCTTCATAGCCTTGCCCAGATTTACTACCGAGCTTAATCGATTCAATAATCAGTTTTCTTAATTGTTGTTTAGTGAGTTTCACGATACTTTTCCTTGAAGGTTGGCGATCGCAGTTTTTAATTGCGCTATTTCTGTGTGTATGATTTGCATATGTTCAGCAACCCCTTCAGGGGTAGTAACATCACTTGGTACAACAACCTCTGCGGGGGTTGCTAGTGACAGTGCTGTTTCTTCATTTAATAATTTAAATTCTTTGATTATCAATTTCCTGATTTGTTTTTTGGTAATTTTCACTGAATATGCTCCTTGTTAATAGTAAATAGGTAACGAGGGCCAAATTTTCCGGAGAGATTTTTGTGAGAAATAAAAAACGCCGGCTTACGCCGGCGTCAGAAAATCATTTCTATCTACGTATTACCAGTTGACACCGGTTGTAACAGCGAATCTGTAGTAATTGTTAACGTCTGGAATAAAGACGACGTGAAGAGGCACGCTGAATTCTCCGGCTGCTTGTGTCCAGCCAATTGCTGAGACGAGGTGAAAGAAGTGATCCTCGCCGGAAGGGTCGTAGATGGTCACATTCGCGCCTACACCTAACTGCAGAGCATCATTAACTTCGAATCCAACCAGTACATTACCTGAGGGGACGAGAACGCTCTGTTCCAACCCTGAGACGGTTATATTCTGAATGAATAAGAGATCAAGCCAGTCTCCTCCCGCCATTGTCTCTTGCATTTCGAATCCCATTGCGAACATATGCGGGCTTTCTAGTCTCTTGCTTTCATCTGCCTTGTGTGCATAGTTGTACCCGAACCTCATTCCTTTTCGAATTGTCCAGTCATCACTCGGCGGTGAACCCACCGCGT
>Ga0209362_1001432_pt1 | contig 19123 bp, 23 predicted proteins | sample SaaInlV_165m_DNA_FD_184680 | JGI IMG/M metagenome (GOLD analysis project Ga0209362, IMG submission 184680) | Marine microbial communities from expanding oxygen minimum zones in the Saanich Inlet - Saanich Inlet SI037_S3LV_110m_DNA (SPAdes)... | ecosystem: Environmental > Aquatic > Marine >...
CGAATTGTTTTTTTGAAGCAATTTTTCTTTTAAGTTTTTCACTTTCTTCTTTCTTACTCGACATTGGACATGCCTTTAGCATCTAAAATATATTCAGCATCTGCCATAGCATGCTCAGGAGAGTCTATCATTCTTGCTAATCTTTTCTTTCCACTCTTCTTAAAGTATAATCTATATGTACTTGCATGTGCTACCACATTTCCACCTATTGGTTTTATTGGATCACCAAACATCATGCTTGGATCACTCTGTACTTGGTTTGTAAATACTACAGCACATCTAAAATAAAAAGATATATTCTTAATATGACTCATTAATCTTGCTATCTGCATTTGTCTTTCTGCTAATGTTCCTCTTCCTAGATACTCTTCTCTGAACTGTCCTATTGCTCCGTCTAATATTACAAGTTTAGGTTTTTTATCATCCAATATCTTACTAAGACCATTGATTGTTCCCATTAGTTGTTCTGTATTTGGGCAGTATAGGTAGGTAATTTGATTAAGATGTTCACCTACCTCTTCGTCGTTTTCTGCATACTCTCTTGCCTTTAACATCTCAGCAATTCTATTTGGTTTGAATGTATCTTCACAGTCTATCCAAATGACATTGTTTCCATCATGGATTGTCTCAACTGTAAGAGAGTTACAAAACTGTGTCTTTCCTGCTCCAAATTCTCCATATACCTCATATGTTGCTTCTGGTCTTACGCCACCACTAATCAGGTTGTCAACTTCATCACATTTTGTTGAAATGACAGGATATGCTTTCTGATATTCCCATAGTTCGTTTGTACTCATATCACTTTTTCTAATAAGACCGTTATCTTCTAACAGTTTTTGTGATTGAAACACCCAAGAATCACAAGTTGGTTTAGCAACACCAGTAATTTCCTTGATTTCTTGAGCACCTCTAATACAAAGGTCTATGAGTGAGGTTACACCGAAGGTCTCTAATTTTTTCTGAGTAACAGAACCTACACCTTTAAGCTGATCTACCCCCAATTCTAGATCAACTGCTGCTATCTCCGTTGTTTCCGTGGGAGTCTGAGTTTCTTCCAGTGTATTATCTGACTCGATAGAGTCGTCTTCAACAACCATCACAGTAACCTAATAATTTTACTTCAATATTAATCTTACTATATTCTTGTATATGTGCCGTCACCGTTGAGTTTGATAGCATTGTTATTTTCCCACTTTGATATAGTTGCCTCTGCCTTTTCTTTGGTCATACCACTGTCTATCAATGCTTTCTCAAATTCTCTTAGTCTTACATTGCCTTCTATATTTTTACAAGAGTTCCATACAGTTAATACATCATGTTCCTTTACAGATTTACCGTCTACAAATATCTGTGTCTGTACACCACCTTGACTGATACTGCTTCCAAATGACTCGTATTGTTTTTCAAGTAAAATTCTTATTATATTAATGTCATTCTTATCAACCTCTTCTTTGAAATGTAACTTTGCATATGCCATGCTAAGTCTTACTATTGCTTCCAACTGTCTTGTACCTATTGGAATGTCACTCTTTGAACTAACATTTCTCATCTTTTCATAAATATCCAAAAGTGTTTTTTTTGCATCATCATTGAGTTTTGGTTTAAATGTTCTTGCATAATTAATATATTTGGACAAGTCATCCTCTTTTAAATAACAACGGTCACCCATAGACATTTCAAATGACTCAAGGATATGGTTTGCCTTAAGTCTGTCACTTGTCATATTTACCTTGTCTTGAATAAGCCATATCAAATCAAATCTACTTAGTAATGGTGCTGGCACGTTGATGTTATCTCTTAGAGAGTTGTCACTGTCATACATACCCCATTTTGGATTTGCTGCTGCAAGTACACTTGTACGACTTGGCAGTGTCATTGCTATACCTGCCTTTGCTATGCTTACTGTCTGTTGCTCCATAGCCTCATGCATTGCACTTCTATCCTGTTCACCCATCTTGTCAAACTCATCTATACATGCTAGTCCACCGTCACACATAGGCAATACTCCTGCCTGTGCAATACTTCTTCCATCACCCATCTTAACAATACCTATGGTTAATCCTGCTGCACTGCTGCCTCTACCACTTGTATAAATTGACTTTGTAACCAATTTGCTTGCAAATTTCAACAGTTCACTTTTTGCCATACTTGGATCTCCTATTAAAAATAAATTAATATCACCTCTCTTTTGTGTCTTGACACCACCTGCTAACTGTAATAATATACTTAATTTGATGTCATTATATCCAAATATTGCTGGTGCAAATGAATTTATTATCTTGTCTATAAATCCATCCTGTTTTGAATCAACAGTAAGTTGTTTAATCTCATCATTATCAGGTAATGTTGGCTTGTTTTCATCCATATCCTGTACTGACATTACGTCTATAAACACCTCATGTTCATTCTTCTTAAAGTCAACAGCAGTTCTAAACAACCCTGTGATGAGTTTTTTCTGACCTACATATGAAGTTCTAACCAATTTACCTACTAGTTTACCTGTAAATATGACAGGGGAACTCTTTTTACTCTTATCCATTGGCTCCTGCATAAGTATTGTCTGTATATCATCTGTAACCATATCACTTGTTCGTATCAACATTTTTGCCTTTTTACATGTTCGATTGGAACATATTGGAACAACTATAGTTCTATCAATAGTACACTTAGCTTCATCTTCCTGTCCACATAGAGGACAATCAAATTTAGCCTCTTTGATATAAGATTTTGGAGCATCAGTTGCTAAAACTTGACATTCAAATGTAACCGTAGTATTTTCATGTTTGGTGTTTATATCATGCATATTCATCAACAATTCACCAATAAGATTTATTTTAATATCAGCAAATGAAGAACGTATTAATTCCAAGTTAGCATCTTTTTGTGCCTTTACACGATAAATTGCCTCACGTAATGAACCTAGAAAATCATTTGGATATTGTAAGTATATGTCTATGAATCCTTTTTGTGAAGGGTTTATTGATATTGTACTGTTTGGTCTAAGACTATCTATAACATCAGTATACCTGTTATCTATTAATGCTTGTTTTAAAACATCTATCTTTGCTGAGTCAGTGTACTCTATTGATTCATCATAATCAGTCATACCCTACTCTCTAACTCCATTCTTAATTTGTTTTGTAATTGAGAAACTTTTTTATTAATTTTAACCAAGTCATCATTTGTCAAATCCTTAATACAATCATGCCATAAATCCATTCTATCCATCACTCTAGGATATTTTGAATTTGTTATCTTTTTATAACTCTTAACATATTCTTCAACTGCCATTGCCAGGAATAAACTAAATGAAGTATCTTTAGGTCTAAGAGAATCAAATGACTCAAATACTGGTTTAATACTTGGACTTATTGATATTGTAGTGGTCTTCTTAAACTGCATGAAAGTTAATTAACTTATGGATATATATGTGTATCGAATAAAAAACAAGATTATAGATAGTGTAGTACAGAAAAAATAAAGTTAATTAATTAATTAACAAATTAGTCACGAAAAAAAGTTAGAAAAAGAAGATCCTAGTCACGGAAATGTTAATTAATTATGTAACTAATATTTGGGACAGTAATAAAAAAATGAAGTTTGGGTAGTTTAGTATTTAAACAGTTACTTGGTCTATTTCTAACCAAGTTTTAATTCCTTGATTTTCTAGTTTTTGAACCATATGTGTTGCTTTAGTCATATCCATTAATGTTTTTTTAGTCTTACCATCTTTAGTCCAACAAATATTGATAAACATATGAACCTTTAATTCTTTGTGAATATAAACTTGTCTAATTATACAAGAGTTATATGTGCAATTTATATAGTTCAGTGCTGCTGCAATGAGGACATTTCTCCTTATCTATCTCCCCTGCTCTCACCATGAATACGATTGTATGGTGTAAATTACCCATGCTTAACACTTTAGTTTTATATTGTATTTCAATTAAAGGTAAACCATTTTTATGTTTTTTTAAAATTTTTATGATTCTATCATGTGTTGATACTTTTCTAGGTGGCTCTATTAATACTACACTCTTAGGAGTATTCTTATTTCTTCTTATAGGTTTAGATATGACCACTGATACTTCCCCCCTCAGCATTAAATGATAATGTCATTGTACCTATCTGTGATCCTATAACCTCATTCTTTCTATCCATATAACCATCTGTATTTTCTATTAAAGTCTTACAAAATGTGCCTGTATTACCTAAATGTATGTCTCTTTCCCAAGTTTTTCCACTTTCCCAGTCAAAATCATATACTAATTCAGGTTGATATCTCTTTTGATGTAAGTGTCCACATAGGAATACGTCATAATAAGCATTATGTTTCATTTGTTCCATCATTCTTTCTGGTTTACCACCACCACTACCATGAATGAATAATATAGACCATTGTGCTAGTATCTTTTTATTATATTTTACCTCAAGTCCAAGCACTCCACGACTTCCCATAAAGGTCAATCCATTAGGAGTACACATGGTATTTTCCAAATATGACCTGGTAATCTGTGGTATTTTATAATCGTGATTTCCATGGTAAAATCCCCATACCTTTTCATTCTTTTGGTTAGTATGAATATCAATTAATGGTTGTGTCATATCTTGCCATCTTTGTCTTTGATTGTCTACGTCATGTTCTATTGACATATCAGGATTGAATCTTTTATCATAAGTTGTAATTGCATCTAAGGCATCTCCACCAAAGAATGTATATCTATTCTTATCTCTGCAAATTGCTTTAATTCTTTTTTTGTACAAGTCTTCATCAAAACCAACATGACCGATGTGAATATCGCTTATCGGCTCTAAATGTATAATATCATCTTTTTTATCAAGTTCTATCTTGATTTTCTTCGAAAACATTATTTATTGATATAACTACCTCAATATAAAGTTATATGTTAAAACTGAAAATACTCATTTGTTCTAGTCTCGCCATTTGGATGAAATTTTCTTTTATGTTCTTCATACTCAGTATTCAAACAATATCCAAAATCTGATTCGCTACATAAAGGACAAACTGTATAATCTTTTTTTGTTAATTTATTCTCTTTAGGTTTTAAACTATTGTTAACACACCATTCTCCATCCTTATTCTTATGGTTGATTAACTGCCATTTACCACTATATTCATGCCATGACACATTCCAACTAAGGTCTTTCTTGCCACACTTGTTACATGTTTTCATACATATTTACAATACTTTAGTTTATTTAATTGTTGCTAATAATCTATTACAAGCATCTATTCTATGCTGATATTTTCTATCACCTGTAGACTGTAACATGTCCTCACTGTATTTTTTTGTGTTAGACCAATCTTCGGCATGTTGTTTATCTGAATTCATAAAAAGAAAAAAGGTAGGAGTTATTTATTAGTTTTTTGGTGGAAACATAGAAAGTGTTAGCATCATTCTGCCAGTACCCTCTGCTTCCTTTTCAACTACATAGGCATCCAAGCCGTCTGCTGCATCCTTACCAACACATTTAGCTACAACATCTTTCCAGTAATCACTCTTGGCTTGACCAATAATTGTTTTACCGAATGAATGTCGTAAACCCTCTGTGGTTGAAATTTCTGCAACTTCAGCACCTACTTCATCAACGTTCTTAATCTTAAAACCTTGTATGGTAATTTTGTCACCAGCAACAAGTTTTTTAGAATTCTCATGAGAACCTTTGATGTCGAGAACTTCACTTACGTTCATAGTAGTATAATAAAAAAAGGATTATATAAATCTATTCTTTTATGAGATTTGTAAGTCCCATGAATTGATCCATCATCTTTGATCGGATTTGACCAAACCTGTCTCCATTAACATCCTCTTGTGGATAGACAGCTTTTGTCTTATGGTGTGCAACAACAAAAAATTGATCCCAATATTCTGTGATTTTTTTAACTTCATCACTTATTTCTACGTCAGGTAATTTTGTTATTATAGGAGTTTTTCCCCATCCACCACTATTTGTTAATGTTCCTTGTCCAGAGTAAGGAGTAAATTTTCCACCCTGTTCTTCAAAACATTCTTTATCTGAGCAAATTGCTTTAGGTTCTTTTTGATAGAATATATCTTCACCGACTTTCCAGTCACTTCCACATATTTTACATTGACCTGCATATTTGCCTTTGATCTTGGTACCCATATTATTTCATATAAGTAACAATATTTATATGTTGTCAATTAGATGGCTAATCATGATACATTATTTTACTAAAAATATAGACCAAAAAAAATACAATGATATCATACAGCGTATTATTATGATAAATGGTCATGATGGAACTAATAACTCTGGATATAAAGCATGGCAAAATTTTGAAGAAAATTGGACACTTAACATAATACCTGTCACCGACCAAGAAGATTTTAAAGTGTATTATAATCATCTAAATGTTGAAACTAGTGATGGGATAGCATGGGGTGTTACAGGATCTAAGGTAATTTACATGTTCATTAATGATGTTAAAAATCCATTTATTATTAGACAGAATATAATGCCACTTGGACATGAGTTATTACATGCTATTTATCAAGATGCAGTTGGAACTTTTCATATTACTAGGAAGTATGATTCACCAGAAGGTAGAGCAAACACTAGAGGAGCAGCAGCAACAGTTATTGTTCATGATAACTGGTATGGTAATAAAAAAACAATTAAAATTTGGATAAGATGGAGTATGATTTGGCTACCTATAACGATACCATTCATTCCTGTTAAAGAAGCTAAAAAACAATATCCAATCTAAAGGTTTATATAATATTGTATAAATGATTTAATATGGCAAGACGTAAAATCGGTAATTCTCATACAACCATATGTGTATCTTGGGAAGATAAAGAATTATTTAGAAAATTCGCAAGTTTTGTGAAAAAAACAAGAACTGGAAATCTATATGAAAGTGATGCAGTATTATTTAGTAAGATGTTAAATCATTTTAAAGAAAGTAATACTGTAGGTGAAGTATCAAATACTACCTACCCTTCGAAAGTTTAGATTTTAACAGTAGGTCATCCAACACCCATCCTGCTTTATTTAAATCTCTTTTAATCCACCTTATAGTTATGTTTGGTCTAAGTATTTTAATACATTTATAGTATAATGGTACCAATGTTGGTGTCGTAACCCTCCATTTACCATTCACCTGATTAACTATAAGCATAGAATCACTGTATATTGTTATTTGTTTTCTAGGATAAATGTTATTGACATACTCTAATCCATATTTAAGTGCAAGATATTCTAACTCGTTATTAGTATAAACAATACTTTCATTACCCCTGGTTTTTACAATTGTTTTACTACCATCAACTAGGCATATGCGACTTTTATGAGTGCCACCGTCTATGTAGATTTTTTCTTTTTGGTATATTCATTTCTACATGTGTTACTACAATAAATCCTTTGCCTTCCTTTATATCTCCAAGGAAGTATGGCTTTACACTCTATACAATAATGATCAGTATCTCGTCTTACCACGTTAAAAGTTTATAAAGGTATTATTTAAGGGTTGTTAAAGGTAAAGTAGTCGGGTGGGGCTATTTTCATACCCACAAGTCAGCCCCCAAGATGAAAATTCATCTTATTTTTGACCGACTGCACCTACGCCTGCCTATCGACAGTTGACCATCTCCACTCTCATGGTGACAATCTGAGGTATCCCTCTGCGTTTTCTGTCCAAGTTATGCCCTCTTAGGAGGAGGCACACTTCCTTGCACCGACTCATGATCAGCCTGCATAGCTGACCATGTTTTTACCTTGTTGTATTCTTATGTATTATTCTGTTTTATGGGTATTTATAAGTCTTTAGATAAATCTAATTTTAGTGATATTGCCTTGAAGATTGTTTCTTCAGCAGATTTACCCAGTTTTTTTTATTTTCTTTTTTCCGAATGGTGCTTCTCCATCAACCATACTAACAGTGGTATTTCCAACTTTACCTTTTTTACCAGAAAGTGCAGCTTGGACTGCTCTTCGTGAACCATCTATATTTCCTGTTTTTTTACCCATCACTTGTGAAAGTAAATCAACAAGGTCATGTTCACCATAATTACCTTGATTTGTATCTTGTTTTATTCCTTCATTTATCTCTGTTCGTTTTTTATCATTTTTATCCCAATCATCTTTCTTATTCATCAAGTCTAATTTTAATGATATTGCCTTGAATATTGTTTCTGCTGCTTTTTCCTTTAGACCTTTAGGCAATGTTGTTCCTCTATCTTTTGAGTCGAGTTTGCTAGGTTCTTGGTGGGTATTATGTTCGGTTCCTCTTTGACGATGTTCTCCCATGGTTTTATCCCAATGTTGCATGTAATCGGAAGTTGTTCCACTAGAATCAGCTGGATATCTTTTTTGTGCTGGATCAGCTGGATATGATGAAGCATCCCCTGTAGATCCCATCTCATCTTTTTCATCATATGTATAGTCTTCGGGATCTATACGAGGATCTGGTTTATTGTTAACTCCTTTGACAGGTCGTTTTCCCTTTGCATAAGGTCGACCAGAAGGATTATCTGAAGTTTCACCTCCATAACCTACAATGCTTTCTCTGTCATATTCACTCCTTTCTCTCTCTGCCTGTCCTTCCTTATGTTGTGATCCATGATCCCAAGCCCTTTCAGACCTAAAACTTCTAGGATATTTTGGTATATTTTTACCACCTCCTTCTATTCCATCTTTCATTAAATCTAATTTTAGTGATATTGCTTTGAATATTGTTTCAGCAGCTTTTCTCTTTAGGTCTGCTGGTGCTTTACCAGATGGTTGATTACCATAGCCATCTTGAGGAGTCCATTCTGGATTTAAAATTTTATCAGTATCTGATCCATCACCATAAGTTGATGTTTCTCCAATTTTATCTGATGCTTTACCACCTTTTGGTGTTGTTGCTAAATCAGGTTCCTCAAATGGTTTGTAACCAATTCTTTCAGCTGTAGATTGCTCTTGAAATGTCTGTCTTTCTTTTTTTGGAACGTTTCGTGATGATATTGTATTAAGATCTTTCATCAAGTCTAACTTTAGAATATTCATATCCATGATAATGTCATTTGCTTTTTTCTTGTTTTTCTTCTTCTTTGCAGCATCTTCTTTTTTCTTCTTTCTTGCTGCAATTCTATCACGTATTGCTTGAACTTTTGGATCAGCATTATCAAACTTTGCAGTACCTTGTTCAGTTGTTAGTGCTGCATCTCTGTTTATGGCTTCTTGCCATTCTGGACTATTGGTATGATAATCAAATGATTCTCTAACTTCACTAGCTGATTCTTCACCAAGTTTTCCAAATTGTACATCATTTAATCTTGATGTTTGAACTTGACCTTCTGGTGGTGTTGTCTCTTCTTCAGTTTGACCAACTTTTATTTGTTCTCCAGTTTTTGGATCTACTCTTCGCATTGATCTTCCTTTAAACCCACCACGTTTAACAGGTGGTGGACGTACAGTTTTATGACCTGTTATCTCATTGGTTGATACTTCTTTACCTTCTAAGCCTGGAGTATCTGGATCTTTTCCTACATCTCCCATATCTTTTCTCTTTTTGATTTCTAAAAAATTTTGTACTTGATCTTTAGATAAGTATTTTACACCAAAACTGTTTAAATCAAAGTCTGGTTTACCGACTGCCATTATCCTTTCCTTTCTTTTTCTTTAGATTCTTTATCTTTTTCAGTTTTTTCTTCGTCTTTATCTTTACTTTGTCCTTTAATTCTACCATCTTTACCATAAACAGCATTGTACATACCAGTTGTACCAGTAGTTATACTTGTTTGTGCTGGGGAACTATCTCCACCACCCATACTTTCTTTTGCAATATCACCACCTTGAGGGGATGGTTTTCTCTCTTCAATAGTGCTCCTTACTTGGTCACCGTGTTCACGTTCTAATGTTCCTCTTCGGTTTTGTTTTCCTGGGAATTTACCACGAACATGTTCTTGAAATTCATTTATCAGTTTGTCTTCATTTCTATGTTTAGAAGGAGATGTATCACCTTCATTTCTACCAAGTCCTTTATCTAACCATTCTTCCCATAGTTGTTCTTGTGAGGTTTTGTTAGTAGTTTGAGGTTTTTTAGCTTCATGTTTAAATTGTTCTTTCTTTTCATCTTCAGTTTGACCTTCATAGTCGTCAGGTGCATCAAAATCAGTATTGGTTTCAACTACATGACTTGCCCTGCCTGCACTACCATAATGACCTTGTTCTACGTTAGATTTCTTTGTCTCCATATCTTTTGGTGATTTACCTGATGGCATTGTGTCGAATTGTTGATCACCATATTTTACTCCTTTTGGTTTATCTTCTTTAAATTCAGCATTTTGAGTGTCACCTGATTCAGTTAATGTTGGTTTTTTACCAGTTGGTTGTGTAACTCCTTTTGGATAAGCATCATCATATTCAAGTCTATTAGTATCTATATCAAGTCTTCCATCACCATGTCTTGTACGTGTAGCTTGACCACTAAATGTCTGTTTTTCTTCTTTTGGAACGTTTGATGCATATCCTGGGTTATTTAGTGCATCTTTTGCTGTATCTTCTAATACAACTTTGAGTTCTCGTGGTAATTCTTGCCATGATTTTGCTAGGAATCTAGGACTATATGCCTTGATTTCATGAAGTTTAACAGTTCTCTCTTCCATGTTCATATCGTTCCAAGTCTTGTTTAATAATATATCTTTAATGAAGAATGTATCGTTTATGTGAATATCTTGAAAGTTACCGTCATCTTTGAGCACAGTTACATAGCCTGTATCCATTTTTACTACAGTTCCTTTGTCTTCCTGACCGTTTACATAGAAATGAATGTTGTCCCCTACTCTTGTGGATGAGATTTTATTGAGGTCTTCCATATATTACTCCCCACCTAATGCTTTATAAGGTTTATTGTCAGTTTTTTCTTGTTTTTCTTCTTTATCGTCAGTTTTTTCCTCTTTTTCAGGCAAAATATTGGCTTCATCTTCCTCATTGTTTACTGGTTTTTGGTCTAATCCAGTCAAATGTTGGTTACCAAAGCGTGCATCGCCTGCTCCTTGCATCTTTTCTAGCCATGATTTCCATAAATCTGCATTTTCTGGTTCAATATATTGTTCTTTTCTACCAGTTCTAAGTTGATGATCACTTTGATGTGATGCTCCTATGGGAGTATCTTCTGCAACTCCTCCATATCTAAGAGGTTCATTAGTATGTGTACGAACTCTACTTAATGGAACTCTTTTGTCTCCTCTAGGTCTATTACCACTGTGTTTTTCTTCATCAGCAGCCATATTACTATTTACTTGTTGCATAAATTTATTTGGAGTTTGACCATTGTATGTCCTTCTAACTATATCTTTGGCATCCTTTGCAGATATGTCTTTTTTACCCTTTTTCCCTTTCCGTTGTTTATTATATTTTTTATCAAGTTCTTTTTCTTCTTTATCCCATTTTTCATTCTTATCTAACCATAATTCCCATGATTTCATTGAATCTGCAATTTGTATATTAAGATGATCACGTTCATCGGCTACATTATTTGCTATTTGTTCTACACCGTTAACATATTTTGGTTTTTTTGGAGTAAGATTTGGATGTCTAATACTTGGAGTTGCTCTAGGTTTATCTTGAGTTTCACGTAAAATAGGATTTTTAATATCACCCATTATTTCTTCATCTTCAACTCTATCATCTCTTTTTCCTTCTTCACTCATATGTCTACTAATCCTTTCTAAATTTTTTTCTTTTTCTTCTTGTTCTTTTTCATCTTTATCCCATCTTTCATTCTTTTCTAACCATGATTCCCATGCCTTATTCTTTGAACCTCTTGGTCTTCCTCTATGTTTTACACCTTTTCCTTGAGGTTTAATTTTTGGTGATTTTCCTGTTTTTGGTATTGTTCTTCCCTGACCTTGAATAAATCCACCTGATGGTTCAACATCATCTGGATCATCATATGTGTTTGTACCAGAACCTCTTTTTCCCATTCCTCTTTTAGATGCATCTTGATTACCAGTTATATCCCATTCCTCTTCTCTTTTTTCATTAATATATCCACCACTTTGAGGTTTTTTTTCTAAAGGTCTTCTTCCACTTTCATATTTTTCACCATGACCTAATCTTCTACGAAAATGTGAATCTGCACTAGGAGTATCAGGTATATAATCTCTTGCTTGACCTTCTTTGGTTTGTCGTGTTGGTTTTGTCCACATTCCAAATAAACTTGGCTGCCTTAGATCACCTTTTGCTTCATTTCCACCTTTACCGTCTAAAGCATCCTTTTCTAACCATAATTCCCAACTCTTTAGTTTCTCTACTTCTTCCAACTTGCCGTCAGTCAATTCCTCTAATGATTCTTCCTCACTAACAGCCTTGTCATCATCATCTTTTACATCGTCTCTGATAGTAGAACTGCTGAACTTACCGTCCCATTCTACCTTCTTTTCACCATCTTTATGAGATGTTTCTGTGGCATTGTTCTTTAATAATTTATGAACTCTTTGTTGGTCTATATTTCCACCAACTGTAGTTACACCTTCATTCATGTCTTGTGAGTCATTATAATTAGACAATTGATGAAGTTTTCTTTGTTTTTCTTCAAAACTATCATCTTCTTTTATGTCAAATATAGTTATTTTAGTTGGAGGTTCATCAACCTTTTCTAACCATGATTCCCATGATTTCTTATGATAACCTTCTCTTCTTATTTTTTCACGCCTGATTGCATCATATTCATCATCTCCAGCTCTAGCATCTGCTGATTGACTATAATCGATTGATAAATCAACATTTTTATAATAAGGATCATCTTTTATTGGTATATTATGTGGATGAATATTTCGGTGAAGTGGATTAGATGGTTTGAATCTACTCTTTTTTTCTAACCATGATTCCCAAGATTTCTTATGATAACCCTCATTTCCCATAGCATAATCCTTAACATTTCCCAATTCAACATTAGTTTCATCACCCAAGTCATCAAGTTGTTCTTCTCCTGAACGAAGTTTTTTGCTATTTGTTCTTAATCTTTTTGAATAATTGTTTATTAAATTATTAGAATCCATTATTTTTTTCATTCGTTTAGGATTTTTTTCTCGATCTTTTAAATATGCCAAACGTTTAGGATCATTTTTTCCAGCTGCCTTAATTCTTTTTATTTCTTCATGAAATTCTTCTAAATAATCACGTTTTGGAAGTGTAGGTTCATCTTTAGGTGTACCTCTATGATTTAAAGCATCTTTTTCTAACCACACTTCCCATGAAGCAGTTTTATTATCATATACCATTGGATCTTCATCTTTTTCATCCTCAAACTCTCGTCTAATTCTAGGAAACATTGTTGGTTTTTTCTTTATTTCTTTATCTTCTTTTTCTAACCAATCTTGCCATGATTTTTCTTTATTTGCCCTTTCTTGTTTTACTTCATCAAGAGCATCACTATATCTTGTGACTCTTTTTATATAATCTGAATGTCTTTGGTTTGGTATATATTGTCCTGAATCTCGTTGTCGTACTAAGTCTTTAACATATTCAATTTCTTTATCGGAATATCTATCCATATATAAACCACTACCTATTATTATATAAAGTTACCCGAAGAGAGACTCTTTGAGAGCCTTACCCATACTCATAACGTGCCATCCTTCTCCTGTATTTACTGCTCTACAGGCAAGTACTAGACTGTCAGGATAGTCGTCATGCTCATATGACTTGATCTTCATGATACCACTTTCAGTATATTCCCTTCTAAGATATGATAATTGATATACCATTTTGTTAATATTCTTTAACTTTATCTTGTGATTTTCAAACAACAACCTAAGATTTTTGTACATGTCTGCCTTTTCCTGCAATGAGAACATTACGCCCCTTGTTGGAACATCTCTTTCCCTGCACAAGTCTACAAGACCACCACCCAGACCTGTCTCGTCTATGAATACAGTTTCCAAATGGAATTGTTGTACAAAGTCTCCTATCCTACCTGCTACGTCAACTACATTACTTTGTGATTCTGCATAAACTTCCTCAAGATATACAGTATCTTCTTCATCTACACCTATTACTGTGAATACTGTCTCATCACGACCAGTTCTTGCTACGTCCACACCCATATAGTATTTGACTCTACCTTTGGGATGTCCATCTGTAAGTGCTTCCATTATGAGTGAGTTTGGTATGAGTGCATCACCAATATCTAGGAATTCACCCTCTACCTCTTGGACATATTCCTCTTTGGTAAGTCTTTTAATTTCCTCTATGAATACAGGATCTTCTGCAATAAGTGGGTTCATCATAGATTTAACATGAAACTCTGTCCACATACCTTCTGGATTCTTAGGTTTACTGTTCATACACGCTTCATAGAAATAACCTGCCTTGGAGAAGGGTGTTGATGTAAGCCAAACCTTTGCTTGTGTAGCCATACCAGATGGTAAGAAAGCCCTAAGAATATCTGTCTTAATGAAAGAACATTCGTCAGCAATAATAACGTGTGGAGAATAACCTCTCAATCCAACACCAGTTTCACCTGTTGCTCTTGTGATAATCTTACTCATTCCAGTATTATCTAAGAAATTAATCCAAAGTTCACTTTGTGTGTTTCTTACTATGTAACCTTTGAGAAATTCATTATTGATAACCAAACTACGAATCCTATCAAACATGATAGTTGCCTGGTTTTGGGTAGGTGCAGCAATAACTATTGTACAATCATTCTTTACCGTCTTTAACATTAGAGGTGCAAAGAACGCAAAGTGTACAGCTTTGGCAGCAGTTGACATGGTTTTACCCACCTGTCTTCCACTTCTATACACTATGAATCTGTCTTTACAGTTAACATATTTTTGATTATAGTCAAACAGTTTATGTCCTAAGAATACTTCACTAAACAAACTAGGATTCTTGGCACAGTCAGCAATAGTCTGCATGAACTCCTGACGTTCTTCTACGTCACTCTTTGTCGGTCTTGCCAATTCCCTTTGCCTTTATCTGTCTAAATATTGTATTAATGTCACCTTCTTTAGAGAATTCCTTTCTTTCAGTAATTGTTATTTTATTGTTAAGGTCACTAAGTGATTTTATAAGATTCATCAACACATTGATTTCACTTCTTCCATTCTTGTCTGGAACACCACCATCAAACTTTGATTGTGTTGCTGTCATCATTACATTTTCAAATGTAATTTTGGTTACTATATCCATTATCTCTTTTAGGTCTTCTGGATTTCTTGTATCCAATTCATTGATGAATGATATGTAATCTTTTCTTATTGTACAAACTGCATCCTCTTCATATTTAGGACATTTGCCATTACCACCTGCATCAATACTTCTGTATTTGCATTGATCACACAACGCTGGAATGTCTGCCTCTCTGAAATGCTTGAGACTGTTGTGAGGAGATATGGTTTTTCTCTTATCTTCACTGACTACGAATTTGTTACCTATGCTCTTAATTTTGAAAATATCGTCACTTTCTTCCATTATATGACAGTTATTATTAACTAATATTTATAGTTTTTTTTAGTCGAAAGTTGACCTTTCATCTGTAAAACACATACTTGCATAGTCACACATACCGTCACATAGGAAACATTTAGTTCGTTCAGGTAATATTTTATTGCTTAATGCATCCTTAATTATGTTAGACTTGTCTATCATATCTGCCAATGTTTCCTCAACAGGTTTTAACTTGAATGACAGTATTGCTGGTTTGTCCCTCTTATCTTTTTCAATTCTGTTACTGATATAAATAACACATCCAAACTCTGCATCTATATCATAACACTTCTTTAAGAGAACTCTATATCTGTTAATTTGATCCTTGTGTGAATCACTTGCTTTTCCTGTTGCCTTGTTAAAATAGTCAATGCTTCCAGTAGTTTTCTTGTCAGTAATAACCCACTTTCCACCTATCTTTAGCACATCATCTGCACTTCCATAAATTATGTCAAGATGTCTTGGATCATCAACAGGAATTTCTAATGCTTCCTCTCTTGTTAGTGATACATCTCTCACATAGTCATATGCAAAAAACATCTCATGATATTTTTCATCCTTTGCTACCTGTGAATTGTTGTGAACTACCTGACCAAAATACAAAGACTTTGTATTCTCTGTACTCATACCAGTGTCTGGTGTTGTCTTTCTGTAAATAACATTTCTCATACAAGGTTTGATAATATCACTGACGTGTATAACTCCCAACCTCTCTGTATGCATAGCCTCCATTTGGGCTCTTCTAAACTGAAAATAAACTTCCTCGTTAATGTCATCAATCTTTAGCATATGACATATAATATTTTGTGTTATATAAGTCTATGCTTGGTTAGTACATTCGCAGCCGTCTACTGAACACTGAGAACCTGAATGCTTACTTGCACTGTGTTCACAAACTTCACAAGAGCCACTTGGTATCATCACTATATCTGTCATCAGTAAGACTCCTCTATGGTAAAATTAAATGTCTCACTTTGGTCAGATATCTGACCAGCAGAGTTTAAGAACTCTATCTCTCCCTCCCAAACACCTGCGTTTGCTATTGCTGTATTTGATGATGTCAATTGATATGATATCTGACCTGCTGCCCTGTCTGCATATGTAGCAGCACCATCAATTATCAAAGTTCCATCAGGCTGCCATACTTTCCATTTGGCAGTAGCATAAGTTGCTGTACTACTCATGTTTTTAGCAGTACCACTAGATGTTGTAACATTCATTATCAATGTTGATGTTGCACCTGATTTTACGTTAAATTCAATCAGTCTACCTGTAAGATTCATTGACATGACTATTTTAAACTTTCATTATATAAAAGGATTGCTAGTCCATGCCTCCAGTCTCTTCATTATCTGTGAGTCTGATTGTATTATTAGTTATACCAGTTCCTCCACTTTGGAAAACTGTTACCACAAATAACCATAATTCTGCTCCTCTTACATGTAATGTGTGATTTACAGTCTTAATAATTGAACGTAGTCTTGAAGATACATCATTAATATTAATAGTATCATTAAAGATTTTAACGAATCCCATGAATCTTTGTGATGATGATGTGACATTGGATATTTCATTAATCATCTTGACAATTATTCGTAATCTCTGTCTAAATGATTGAATATTAACAGTACTTGTAACTACACGGAACATATTTTTAGTTTGATGTAATGATGATTGTACATTAACAGCAGTCGTAAATATCTTAAGTAATACCCTAACCCTCTGTCTAAACGACTGTATGTTCATGTTATGATCAACTATCTTTAACAATACCTGTTTGTTCCATAGTGATGATGGTATGGATACTATGGATACAATACTTCGTGTCAATACTGATATATGTATTACATTTGATGTAACATTCATGCTATGACTGACTAACTTGAGTATTTCTCTTACTCTTTGTCTAAATGACTGTACGTTAATACTACTATTAACCATCTTAAGTAGTGACATTTTTGTGACATAATCCCTTGTGATATTGACAGTAGAATCAAATGACCTCATTATACTTTCCAATGTATTAACATTATGACTAACATTGATTTGTGTTGACAAGTATCTATTCAATGAGAGGGTTTTTAGATATGCTCTTGTAATATTGACACCACTGTTCACTATTTTCAATATCTCTTTTGCATATTCTCTGAATGACTGTATGTTTTGATCCTCATTTAACATTCTAAGTAGTGATTGTTTGGTAAAGTAATCTCTAGTCACATTGATATCTGTATTACTCCACCTAACTAAACCGTGAATAACACTAGCTTCTGTAATACCCCTTTGGAATACATTATGTTGGAATAAATTCTGGAATATTGTATTGATATTAAGACCACCAACAATGTTCATATTAGTATTAATAATCTTTAATAATATTCTTATTCTCCTTCTGAATGATGATACATTAACATCCTCGTCTAATGATCTTATAAGTGATCTAAGACTAACATAATCTCTATCTATGTTTACATCAGTTGAAAATATTCTTTTTAATACTCTTAACACGATTGGTTCATCTGAATTAACATTGACTGATGAATTAAAAATTCTTAGTTTTATAAATGCAGTATTTGCAGCTGATGATATATTAATGTCACTATTGAATATCTTTCTAAGTGACTGTAACAAATTTACTTCATGATCAATATAAATATCCTCGTCAAACACTTTTAGCAATAATCTTAATTTTTCTCTGAATGACTGTACATATACATCATCATCAACTGCTCTTATTAATGAACGAAGAAGTGAATAGTCACTATCAATATTCATATTGGTATCATGAATCTTTAACCTACCTCTTAATGAGTAATTGTCTTTGGTAACATCAACATCATTATTAACAACCTTCAAAAATCCAAGGAATACAAATGCTTCCTTTACTACATGAGTATCAAATATACTGTTTTGATATACATTGTCTTGGTAAATAGAGTCAGCAACTGTAGGAGATGTTATTTTCATTATTCTGTTTACAACCCTTCTTAGTACTGATACATGTGGTGTACTTTCCTCTATGTGATTTGCAGTTATAGTTCGTCTTATGATACGCTTTGGCTGGAATGATGTTCCCTGAAATACACTACCCTGAAAAACAGCCTCACTAACACTCATATCAGTGTTAAATATATATTGGAATATATTACCCTGAAAAGGGCTAGTCATTATAATTCAGTCCAAGTGTTATTATATAGAACGTATGATTTATTGGTATCAGTTTCATAGAAAATTGAGCCATCTACTACATTATAAGTTCCCACATATCTAATAATAAGTATTCCAGAACCTCCAGCAGCTCCTTGACCGTTAAAACCACCAGCTCCACCTCCACCACCTGTATTTACTGTTCCTGCTGTTCCAGATTGATATCTTGCACCACCAGCTCCACCTCCATGAACACCTGCTGCTGATGCATAAGAGTTTTTATTGCTACCAGAAGATCCACCTCCACCTCTATATTCATCTGAACCTGTTCTAAATGAATTTGCTAATCCATTACCTCCAGAAGTTCCAGCAGCTCCTTGACTGTTACTTCCACTTGTTCCAGCACTACCAGCTCCACCACCAGAACCTCTAGAACTAGCTCCAGCATTTTGATATTGTGTTACACTATTTCCTGTTGCTGTACCTGAATTTCCACCAGAAGTAAAAC
>Ga0209362_1001436_pt1 | contig 19080 bp, 26 predicted proteins | sample SaaInlV_165m_DNA_FD_184680 | JGI IMG/M metagenome (GOLD analysis project Ga0209362, IMG submission 184680) | Marine microbial communities from expanding oxygen minimum zones in the Saanich Inlet - Saanich Inlet SI037_S3LV_110m_DNA (SPAdes)... | ecosystem: Environmental > Aquatic > Marine >...
CTTATTTTTTTATATTTTTATATAATGGGATTTACACTAAGCCTACTAATAGATTAGAGAAATCCTTTAGTGTCTGGGCAAGAGAATTAGATAATATGGTTGCTGACGATAAATCCCAATCTGCTTTTAGTAAATTATTTGAAAATAAAATTATATTGGATGGAAAAGGGGACGGTATCAAGGAATCACTTAAAAAACTTCTCGATGAGTTAATAGATAGTGAAGATCTAAATAAAGACTTTTTTTATGAAAAACTTAACTATAAAGACAATTATGCCTTATGTCGTTTTGCTTTAATACTTATCAATTCCGATAGTGTTGATAAAGAATCAATTGACAGAATACCAAGTGAAATTAATATTGAGCACTTCATGCCACAAAGTGATAAAAATTGGAAACAATTTTTGCCTGAATACACAAAAAAGGATTACGATCTAAATATAAATAAGATAGGTAATTTATTTATGGTTAGTCAAAAAATGAATAAAAATGAATTATCAAACTATGAGCCAAAGGAAAAGCTTAAGACACTTTCTAATTCAACATTTATAGATACCAGAGATACTGCTTATGAATTAATAAAGGAGGCAGATCAGAATAAAATTGATCACAATATGATGTGGAATTTTGAAAGGATAGATAAAAGAACAAATGACATCATAGATAAATTAATAACTAAAATAAATGAGGTGCTTGATATTAATATCGGTTGATAAAAGACTAGCTCTGACGGATCAATTACATCAAAGAAAGGTTTGTAGATAAGTAGCTACTATACTATTAATATAATAAGTTTACATAAGATATATTATGCGTGATTTTATGAACTTTATTCAAGCTTTTTAAAAGAAGACGGCCCTTATTAGTTGGTATTTCTCATTAATAAAGTTAATATGAACTTCAATTATGAGTAGGAATATTAGAAACATTGCAATAATTGCCCACGTTGATCATGGAAAAACAACTTTATGTGATGCTCTTTTGAAACAATGTAACTCGGAATTATTGAGAGAGACTGAAAAAACTGAGCTATTAATGGATACCGGAGACCTAGAGAAGGAAAGAGGAATAACAATCTTAGCCAAGCCAACGTCTATAGATTATGAAGGAATTAGAATAAATATTATTGATACACCTGGACACGCTGATTTTGGAGGAGAAGTTGAAAGGGTGCTGGATATGGCAGATGGTGTTTTACTACTTATTGATTCAGCAGAAGGTCCAATGCCTCAAACAAAATTTGTTTTAGGTAAAGCCCTAGCCCAAGGTCTTAGCCCTATCGTTATAATAAACAAAATTGATAGATCTGATGCAAGACCAGACGAAGTAGTGAACGAAGTTTTTGATTTGTTTGTTGCACTAGATGCAAATGATCAACAATTAGATTTCCCCATCTTATATGCTGTAGGAAGAGATGGTTGGTGTGCAAAAGAATTAGATGACCCAAGAGAGAATGTTAAGCCCCTACTCGACTTAATACTAAAACATGTCCCTAGTCCAGATGTTCATGTTGATAAGCCTTTTGCAATGCTAGCAACATTATTAGATTCTGACCCATTTTTAGGAAGATGTTTAGTGGGAAGGGTTATTCAAGGTACTGCAAATGTTAATGAAAATGTAAAAGCAATAAATCTAGATGGAAAGATAGTTGAGACGGGAAGGCTTACAAAGCTACTAAAGTTTGAAGGAACTTCAAGAGTTGCTGTAAACGAGGTAGCAGCTGGAGACATTATTTGTATTGCTGGCTTAAGTAAGGCAACAGTATCCGACACTATATGCTCTCCAATAGTAAACGAGCCCTTAGAGTCCACCCCAATAGACCCACCTACTATGTCTGTAACTATATCTGTTAATGACTCACCCTTAGCAGGTCTCGAGGGAAAGAAGGTAACTTCAACTTTAATTAGAAATAGACTTCTTGCAGAAGCTGAAACCAATGTGGCAATTAATTTTGCGGAAAATCCGAATAAAGATGCTTTTGAAATTAGTGGAAGAGGAGAATTGCAGCTTGGTGTATTAATTGAAGAAATGAGAAGAGAAGGCTTTGAATTAACAATAGGCAGACCTCGCGTCTTATTTAATGAAGATTCTAGTGGTAAAAAAACAGAGCCAATTGAAGAAGTAATAATAGATGTTGATGAGGAATATTCTAGTAGCGTAATAGATGGCATGAACAAAAGAAAAGCTGAGATGTTAGACATGAAGACTGTTGGTGCGGGTAAGACTAGATTAATATTTCATGCTCCATCTAGAGGATTGATAGGATACCAGAGCAAGCTTTTAACAGAAACAAGAGGGACTGCAGTTATTAATAGACTCTTTCATTCTTATGGCGCATATAAAGGTGAAATTCAAGGTAGAAGAAATGGAGCGCTAGTATCAGCTGAAAACGGAACTAGTGTTGCATTTGCACTATTCAAACTTCAGGACAGAGGCTCAATGTTTATAGGACCTCAAACAAAGGTATACCAAGGCATGATTGTTGGGGAACACAGCAAGGACAATGACTTAGATATTAACGTTATAAAAGGCAAGCAATTGACTAATATGAGAGCAGCTGGAAGCGACAAAGCAGTAACTTTGATAACACCTAGAAGTTTGTCCTTAGAACAAATAATGGCATATATAAAAGAAGATGAAATGATAGAGGTAACACCTGCCAACCTAAGGCTGAGAAAAAAATTCCTTTGTCCAAACGAAAGAAAGAGAAGCTCTAAAGTTAGTTAATAAGTATGCTATGAAATTTTATAGTAGGCTAAAAAGTCCTTAACTTTGGATTTAATTTGATCTCTAATTTTATCTATTTTTTTTAATTTTATAGAATTTGAACCTTTAAGTGTTGATGGGTCATCGATGGACCAATAAATCTTCCTGCATTCATAAGGTATAGCTGGACAACTTTCTGCTTGGGATTCAGTGCAAACAAAAATTATAAAATCAAACTTTATCATTTTCTTTAAAATTCTATCAACAGACTTAGTTTTATTTTTAGAAATATCTATGCCTATATTCTGCATAGATTTAACAACTAAAAGATTTAATTCTCCTGGCTCTAATCCAGCACTCATTGCAGATATATTTTTTGATGAATTATCAAGGAAAGCCTCGGCAATTTGACTACGCGCTGAATTGTGAATGCATACGCAAAGAATATTCATTTCACCTAGGCAACCTAAAACTAACTTTCATCTTAATCACTTATAAAATAATTCAAGCTTATTCTATGTCAATTCTTAGGATTATTTAAGAACTCACTTTATACTCTACTCAAGTTAATTCAGTTTATAGGAAAATAATGAAATATTTAAATATAATAAGACACGGTGAGTCAGAAAGCTCAATCACCCCAAAGAATGATTTTCTAAGAGACCTGAATGACTTAGGTCAGTATGATTTGCAAAATCTTAATGACTATTTAGTAGATCAGGATTTCAATAAGCATAAAATTATTTGTTCTACTTCAACAAGAACCAAGCAAACTTTGAATCTACTTAAATCTTCTCTTAATACAGAATCAAAAATAATATTTTCACAAGAATTCTATTTGGCAACTTTTAGAAAGTTAATTGATATAATTGATTCAGAAGCTAAGAATAGTAATATGATTACTATTATCGGCCATAATCCTGGACTTAGCGATTTGTTATCTTTTACAACTGGTAATTATGATTTAAATGACATGCCTACTTCGTCAATAGCTCAGATTGAGTTCTACAATAGAAATATTGAGGGTTCATATGAATCATCCGCAAAACTTAACTTCTTTTATACTTCTAAGAATTCGGAGATTATTAACTTATAATAACTTCTATGTTTATTCCTATTTTTTCAGATTTATTAAAAATAAGAATATATAGTTCTAAAACTGTAAAGATCCTCAACTTTTATATCTTATTTTCTTCGCTTTTTTTTCTATACAAAAGCATAGTGCTTATTTACGCCTTACAAGGTATAGCAATATCTATATTAAGTCTTATTTTTTTTCCCTTAACAATAACTCTTTATCCTATGATTCTTTTTTTCACTGAAAACTATTCACCCTTTATGAATAACCATTTATTATTCTTCATAATTCCACTTGTAATTAGGTTGATTTCTAGAAAGAACAAAAGGAAGTACTATTAATGATTAAATTTTTATTTTTCTCTTTTTTATTATCTGTAAATGTTTATGCTGGAATATTTGATTCAGTAGCAATTGAGAACAAAGAACCTTTGATTTTTAAGAAATTTCTGTTTGCAAACTCCATGAAAACTATTATTATGACAAACCTCAATAGTATAAAAGAATTAAATAATAAGATATGTGCTAATAAAAACTGTAAATTCTTATTTATTGCTCCTAACCATATCAAAATCTACATAAGAGATAAGGAGAAAGAAAAAGTAGTTTCTTATCTAATAGAGGGTGAATAACTTTCTAATCTAAGAGCATATTGCTCCTAATTGATCTAATTTGGTTTTTGACTTTTGCTACGTAAATAGAAGCTTCCTCGCTATAGGAGATTAAACCATTTGCTAGCTCTAACGCATCTACCCTACTCCAAAGAATATTCTCTATTTTTCTTATTTTTCTTAGCTGTTTATAGCTTGGGGAAGTATTTAAATTATGCAAATAATCACTTACAGACGAACAAATATTGTCATAAACTTTAAGTCCAAAAGAATTGTCTGTTGAGTTTAATGGAAGTATGTGTTCATCATTTAAATCCCATGTCCTCATACCGAAATAGTTATTACCTTCTCTCGCGAACCTGGATTTTCCCCAATTTGACTCCAATATAGCTTGAGCTAATATTAAATCGTTTGGTATACGATTCTCTACTTCGTAGTCTGCTTGAATATCTTTTGCGCAATTAACAATATCTTTTACGAAAGAAGCGTTATTAGAGAAGGAATTAAGGGTAAGGAGAAAAAAGGAAATAAAGATATATTTCATGCTTATAACCTACTTACTATTTTAAAAAATTCAAAAAATAATTCAGCTTTTCTTTTCTATCTTATCAATTTCTTGTTTTAGCTTAGCTTTTTCAAACTTTAATTTTTTTATAATTGAATCTTTAACATAAGAATTCCATGAATCTTTTATCTGAATATCTAGTGCTCTATGTTTTGCAGTTAAGTATTTAATTCTTGATGTTAAAGAAATACTCGAATTTTTATCCAATTGAATTAATCACCACCTCCTAAGTCAAAGAATCTATTCTTTCTTTTAAGAGTTGTACCGCAATCGGGGCAATGTGAGATTAGATCATATTCTTTTCGCTTATGTTCAATTATCATAGATATTTGCTTTTCTATGTTCTTAAATTGAAGACAAGAAGGACAATAGTTTTTAGTCTTAAAATCAGAACTTGCTGCTTTATTGGTTTGCTTATCCATAAAGAACTCCCTTTTTAAAAGCAAAGGAGAAAATGAACACAAGTGAAGTAAATTTCTTTCAGGTCAGAAATAAAATTTGCCTTTACTTATGTTTTAACAAATATATGGAGCAAAAGTCAACACCATAAGATAAAATGTATGAATGGATATAAAATTTCTTTTGCTATCGACAAGGGGGACTCTTGATAGAGGTACTTTTTGGAAATCAATACTAATCCTAAACTTTCTATCACTAATCATTGCAGAGATTGGTAGTACAATTTTTCTCTCTATTGGACCCGATAAAATATCCTTTCTAATGTTTTTTTTAACCAAGATGCTTCCAAGATTTGTTGGAATATTTGTTTTAATTTTCTCCTTTTTTATAGCGAAAAAACGTGTTAACGAAATGGGTTCACATGAATGGCTACCCATTGCTTATGTTTTTTCTCTTTTTCTTCCAAGCTTTTTGTTGGCATTCAACTTAGAATCTTTATATATGTTCTCCATTATAGTTCCTGTTGTCTTAACTTTTATTCTTGGTTTAATTCCTCCAATCATTAGCAAGTAAAGATATACAAGAACAATTCATAATTGAGAAAAAAGATTTTTTTTTAGTTAAAATATTCTTTGTGGATATAAGTAAACTTAATTTACAGTACTTGAAATCAAAAACTATACTTGTCACAGGTGCTTCTCGTGGAATAGGATTGGCTCTTACTGAGAAATTTTTAGATTTAGGAAACATTGTCGTTGGCACAAGTAGAGACAAGTCTAATTTGGAATCTTTAACAAATAAATTTGAAAGGAATTTTTATCCTGAACAGCTTGATTTATCTAGCGAGGAATCAATAAAAAGTTTATGTAAAGCCATTCGTGATAAATTTCAAAAATTAGACGTTCTTATTTTAAATGCTGGGGTACTTGGTGAAGTTGGCCCTATTAGGAATTCCTCCTATAAGTCGTGGTGCGAGACTATTAATGTAAACTTGAATGGTCAGTATCTTTTAATCAAATCTTTGCTAAATTGTCTTGAGCAATCCAAAAAGGGCTCAATTATAGTTGTAAGCTCCTCTGTTGGCAGATCCCCTAGGTCTAATTGGGGTTCTTATTCAGTTTCTAAAGCTTCAATGGAAGCATTAACTTTGATTCTTTCTCAAGAACTTGAAGAAACATCTATAACAGTCAATTCGGTTAACCCTGGAGCTACAGCAACTAAAATGAGAAAAGAGGCTCTTCCTAACGAAGATCAGTCCAAAATTCCTCAACCCAAAGACATAATTCCCATATTCTTGTATTTGGCAAGCAATGAAGCTACAGAAAATGGTGAGGTTTTTAATGCAAGAGATTTTATTGGACTCTTGAATTATTGAGCAAATATAAATATATTCATTTATTATCACTGGAGTTTTTTTATGCCTATTTATGAATACGAATGTAAAAGTTGTAATAAAATTTTTGAAGAACTGCAATCATTTGGGGATGAAGATTTAAAGAAATGTCCTTATTGTAATAAAAAGAAAGTAAAAAAACTTATCTCATTGTCTTCGTTTCAGTTGAAAGGAGATGGCTGGTACTCTACTGATTATGCAAGAAAGCCTAAAATAACTCATACATCTACCCCAAGTGAAGGCCAAGATGCCACTAAACAGTCAATTGAAAGTGTTACAGGTCAAAATGCTGAAACAACAAAGAAATCTGTTGCTGACTCAATAAGTAAAGATGTAAAAAAAGCAAAGGGGTAACTAAAAACTTTCCAGTAACTTTGTGATCTTATTCTGCCGCATCAAATCATTAATTTTCTCAATACTATGTATTTCAACTGGATTCTCTATTTCAAACCAAGACGAACATCCTTTTGCTTTATCAGGGTTATAGATAATTTTTTTTGGAATTTTAATTTTATAAAAATCTAGCAAATAGCACCTTAGAGGATTTGATGGTTTAAAATTAAATCTTTCAACTAAATAGGAGTTTTCCCAATGATGAAAATCGTCAAGTAGGGTTAAATTTGATATTGAACTTATCTCATATGATTTAATGATCTTGCCTACGAATTCCATTTCAAAGGTCCCACTATAGTCAACTTTTTGTTCTAGTAAATATTTTTTATTTTGAAAGTCTTTCTTTACATTATCCCTAGATTCATGCTCAAAAGTTGGAAAGAAGCCAAAATATGAATCTACATCTTTGAAGTTCTTTTCATGGATACCGCCCTTCCTAAAAATTAGAGATGTCTTATAGTTTTGAAAAAATTTAATTGCGGAAGACCACTCCTTTAGCATCAAAGAAATATTCATATTTTAAAAACCTTAATAAAAAAATTAAACATTGTATTCACCCGTCTTAGCAACTCTATAACTCTCTATACCTAAAGATATTGAACTATATAAAATTATAGTACTAATAATTATACCTGCAACCAAATCCGGCCAATTTGATTGAAGTTTGTAAACTAAAAAACCAGCTAGTATGACTAGAATGTTACCAATCGCATCGTTCCTACAGCAGATAAAAGCACTTTTAATATTAATATCATTATCTTTAAATTTTCCTAATAAAAGAGTTACAAAAATATTCATTAGAAGAGCAGAGAATCCAATCCATCCTATAATTGCGGCTGAAGGTATTAGTCCATACGAATAGCTAATAAAGACCTGGTAGAGAACTAATAATCCAAATCCTGCCCATATTAAACATTTAATTATTGCTAGTCTTCCTTTGACTTTATGTGAAGATGAAATAACAAAAATACTAGAACCAAGAATTGCTGCATCGCCAACATTGTGCGCACTATCTCCCAATAAGGCAGCTGAATTTTCCACATATCCATAATAAAGTTCCACTAAAAAGATTATGAAATTTAACAGGAAAGCAACTATTAGAGTATTTTTTTCATTGTAATAAAGATTTATCTTTTTCACGATTTTATTATACATTAAAGAGTATGGATTTAGGTTTAGATAACAAATTTGCAATTGTATGCGCTTCTTCAAAGGGTCTTGGTTTTGCAGTAGCTAAGTCTCTTGTTGACGAAGGCTGTGAAGTTGTAATTTCCTCATCAAGTGAAGCTAATTTAAAAAATGCTGAAGAAAAATTAGACAGAGAGAAACCGAAAGGTTCTTACCACTTAATACAAGCAGACTTATCTAATGATGACGGCATTAAAACCCTCTATGATTTTTCAATTTCTAAAAGTAAAAGAATTGATATATTAATAAATAATTGTGGTGGGCCTGATCCAGGAAATTTTAGTAAAGTTAATCAAAAACAATTGGATCTTGCGATAAATAAAAATTTAAAAAATGTTTTTGCACTTACAAAGCTAGTACTGCCAATAATGAAATCAAATAACTGGGGAAGAATTGTAAACATTACTTCTTCTTCTGCAAAGCAGCCGATTGAGAATCTTATCTTATCTAACATTACTAGAGCGGCAGTCTCTGCTTTCTCTAAATCAATTTCGACTGAATATGCTAAATTCAATATTATGGTAAACAATGTTTTACCTGGCAGGATTCTTACAGATAGAATAATTAATATTGCTAAAACTAAATCTGAAGAATCTGGAATAAGCCAAGATGAAATACTTAAAGCTTTAGGAGACGATTTACCAATTGGTAGAATAGGAAAACCCGAGGAGCTTTCATCGCTTGTTGCATTTTTATGTTCAGAAAAAGCAAGTTATATTACTGGAAATTCAATAAATATTGATGGCGGTCTTATTAAATCTTTATTTTAATTTTGACTAGGGTAAATTTAGATGGTGAGCTTTAAAGAAATTCTAATTAACGTTGATGATCAGATATTAAAAGGTTTAATTTTGAAAGTAAAAAATGAATCAATGAAAAAAGAAATCTTTTGGCATGATTTAAGGCCACATTTGTTGGAGTTATTAAAATATGATGAGGACGTATTTAATAAAGTACTTTTACTTGTCCTGAATAAGAAGTATAAACGATGAAAGTATTCAATAGCATTCTTGAAACAATAGGAAATACACCGCTTATAAATTTAGAAAACTTGTTTGAAAACCAAGATGTGGAGATTTATGGAAAACTCGAAAGCCTTAATCCAGGTGGCAGTATAAAAGACAGAATATGTTTGAATATGATTGAAGATGCTGAAAAGAAAGGAACTATAAGTCCTTCAAGGACAACAATTGTTGAACCAACTAGTGGTAACACTGGTATTGGCCTTGCTCTAATATGTGCTTCAAAAGGCTACAAATTAATCTTAACAATGCCAGAAGACATGAGTGAAGAAAGAAGAATGATGTTGTCAGCTTATGGAGCAGAAGTAATACTCACACCGAAGTCTAAACAAATGCAAGGTTCAATTGATGAATCAAATAAGCTATTAAAAAAAATAGATGACTCCTTTTCACCTAAGCAATTTGACAATGAAAATAATCCTGAAGCTCACAAGAAAACAACGGCAATGGAAATAATAAAACAAACAGAACTTAAAATAGATGCTTTTGTCGCTGGTGTTGGAACAGGAGGAACAATAACAGGTGTTGGTTCAGTTCTAAAGAATAAGATTCCAGGTATTAATATCGTCGCAGTTGAGCCAGATGAATGCCCTACTCTTTCTAGTGGAGAATCAAATCCACACTTAATCCAAGGGATTGGTGCTGGTTTTATACCTGAAACTTTAGATAAAAAATCTTATGACAAAATTATAAGAATTAAGGGACTAGATGCCGTTAAAATGACAAAAAGACTGGCTCTAGAATATGGGCTTTTCGTTGGTGTCTCTGCAGGAGCAAATGTTTTAGCTTCAATAGAGCAAGCAAAGAAAATGAAGTCTGGAGAACGAATAGTTACGATACTATGTGACACTGGAGAAAGATATTTAAGCACTGGTATCTTTACTTAGCTTTTTTAGTTATATTTTAAATAGAAATGAATAATGGATTTATAAAAAATTTATTTGTCTGGTTTGTTATATTTGCATCCTTAATGGGTGCTTATCAAATTTTATCAGAAGGCAAGAAGGAATATTCGGACCTAAATTATAGCGAATTCTTAAACGTTGTTGAATCAGGTCAAGTCTTAAGAGTTGAGATTAAAGGCAATGAGATTACCGGAGAGTTTTTAATACCCTCAGGCGATGGAAAGCCTCAATTTTTTAAATCCTATGGCCCTGTAGGAGATGGCTTGCTTGCTAAACTTTCTGAAAAGAAAATAAATTTTAATTTTAAATCTGATCAAGAAAGTGGATTAGTAGGATTCTTAGTTAATTGGGCGCCTATGATTCTTTTAATCTTCATTATGATTTTTTTCTTTAGGCAGATTCAAGCTGGTGGCAAAGGAGCAATGAGTTTTGGAAAAAGTAAAGCTAGATTGCTTAATAAAGATGAGAATAAGAAGAACTTTAATGATGTTGCTGGTATCGATGAATCAAAAGATGAAGTACAAGAAATAGTAGAATTTCTAAAAAGTCCCAAAAAATTCACAAATCTTGGAGGAAGAATACCAAAAGGTATCCTTTTAGTCGGAGAGCCTGGAACTGGAAAGACACTTTTAGCTAAGGCAATAGCTGGAGAAGCAGGTGTACCATTCTTAATCATTAGTGGTAGTGACTTCGTGGAAATGTTTGTTGGTGTTGGTGCATCAAGAGTCAGAGATTTATTTGTTCAAGCAAAGAAGAACACCCCATGCATTGTTTTTGTTGATGAATTAGACGCAGTGGGTAGACATAGAGGAGCAGGACTTGGTGGTGGTCATGATGAAAGAGAACAAACCCTAAACCAACTTCTTGTTGAAATGGATGGATTCGAATCTACAGAAGGAATTATTGTAATGGCGGCTACAAATAGGCCAGATGTTTTGGATCCTGCTATATTGAGACCTGGTAGATTTGATAGGCAGGTTGTAGTCCCAAGACCAGATGTTAAAGGTAGAGAAGCTATTCTGAAGGTTCATACTAGAAATAATCCATTAGCTGAAGACGTAGAATTAAAGGTTGTTGCTAGATCAACTCCTGGTTTTTCTGGAGCAGACATCGAGAACCTAGTCAATGAAGCGGCACTTAGGGCTGCAAGAACTAACAAAAAAGCCTTAACTATGGATGATTTTGAATTTGCTAAGGATAAAGTAATAATGGGGACAGAAAGGAAAAGCCTTGTTATTAGTGATCACGAGAGAAAAGTTACCGCATATCATGAAGCAGGTCATGCGCTCGTTGCCAAATTAACTCCTGGTACTGACCCCGTTCACAAAGTTACAATTATTCCTAGAGGAATGGCCTTAGGTTTAACTCAACAACTACCATCGGAAGACAGATACATGCTAACAAGGGATTACCTTTTGAAGACTATTGCTGTTCTCTTATCTGGTAGAGCAGCTGAAGAAATTATTTACGACGAGAGAACTACTGGGGCTGGAAATGACCTTGAGAGAGCTACTGAAATGGCAAGAAAAATGGTTACAGAATGGGGAATGTCAGAAAAAGTTGGGCCAATTAGACTAGCACAGAAAGAAGGGGCAGTTTTCCTTGGAAAAGATATGTCATCAAGGACGGACTACAGTGAGGCTACAAGTCTAGAAGTTGACTCTGAGATTAAGGAAATAATTGTTAATCAATATAATTATGCAATAACTTTATTAAAAAAACATGAACAAGCTCTTCATAATCTTGCAAACCTTCTACTTGAAAATGAGACTGTTAATGCAGATGAATTAGAAAAGTTGTTGTCACCTACTCAACCAGAAGAACCAAATAGTGGTTCAACAAATGGCGACTCTAGTTGGGGTGGTTTTAATCAAGGTACAACTATTGCTTTAAAAAGTATCAAATAATCATTAAATGTTTTTAAAAACAAAAACTAAGAATTTAAACATTAACAAAAAGCCCCTGATTGTTGGGATACTTAATCTTACTCCAGATTCATTCTACGATGGAACTAAAAACTTAACAAAAACAAAAGTTTTAAAACAAGTTGAAAGGATGGTAAAAGAGGGAGCAGATATAATTGACATTGGCGCCGAGTCAACAAGACCTAATTCTGAAAGAATTTCATTAAGAGAAGAAGAGAAAAGAATAAAAACCAACTTGATAGAAATAATTAGGAACTTTGATATACCTATTTCAATTGATACAATGAAAAGTGAAATTGCTGACTTGGCTCTTTCTGAAGGAGCTGAAATCATTAATGACGTAACTGGTTTTCAGCATGACTCTAAAATGCCTAGTATTATAGGTCATCATAAGGCTGCGGTTATTATTAATCATACTCCATCCATGCCAGAGAATATGCAAAGAAATACATCTTATACAAACATAACAAAGAATATAAAAGACTATTTTGTTATGAGAATTAAGCAATGTTCAGATTCCAAAATCAATAAAAAATCCATTATTCTTGATCCGGGTATTGGTTTTGGCAAGACAACAAATCAAAATCTAAGGTTAATTAAAGATATTAGAAAGTTCAGTAGTCTAAATCTACCAATAATGATGGGTGTTTCAAATAAAAGTTTTATAGGTAATATTTTAAATATATCAGATCCTAGAGAAAGGATCAACGGGTCTATTGTTGCATCATTATTGTGTTTGCAAAGCGGAGCAAAATTAATTCGTGTTCACAATGTAAAGGAAACAAGCGAAATGATAAAGATATGGAGTCAGTATGAAAATGTTCGGAACTGATGGAATAAGAGACTTCCCATATAAAAACTTTTTAAAAAAAGAAGCTTTAATCAAGATTGGTTATTCTTTCTCTTTTTTCTTAAAAAGAAATTATAAAAATACAAAAAATATCTTTATAGCTCAAGATACAAGGAAATCATCTAACTATATTGCTAGAAACTTAATCAAAGGTATAAATTTGGGTGGATTGAACACTATTATGCTTGGAGTATTACCTACCTCGTCTTTATCAATTTTCATTGACAAATACCCCTATTCCTCTGGGATAATGATAACCGCTTCTCACAATGATCATTCCTATAATGGCTTGAAGTTCTTTAATGAATCTGGCGAAAAAATATCAACACATGATGAAGAGCAAATTGAAAAAGCATTTAACATGAAGGTTAGATTATCTAAAGCTAAAGCAACCAATCTCAAGTATGAGAATGCAGACAAAGAATACATAAATGAAATCATTAAAAGATTTAAAGGTCTAAAGTTGAGAGAGTTCAACATTGGAATAGACTTAGCAAATGGTTCTTCTTATAAGGTTACAAAGAAAATACTGAGAGCTTTTGGCGTCGGCTTTAAGGCAATATCAGACAAGCCAAATGGTTTGAATATTAATAAAAATTGTGGTGTAGAGAATCTAAATAGAATAAGTAAATTCGTAGTGAAGAAAAAGCTTGATTTTGGAATAGCAATTGATGGTGATGCAGATCGAATCGTAATAATAGGCAACAAGGGTGAAATTATTCATGGAGATAAAATAATGTCTTATATTGCTTCAAATAGGCTCAAAGCTAAAAGTAGTTTTGTTACTACTATTATGGGGAACACCGCACTAGACAGTGAGCTTTCAAAAAAGGATATTAAAGTAATAAGAACTGATGTTGGAGATAAAAATGTTTACTATAAAATGAAAGAAATAAATTCTAATTTTGGTGGTGAAAACTCTGGTCACTATATTTTTAGGAATCTTTTGCATACATCTGATTCTAATTTATCTCTATTATATATACTTGGATTATTAACAGAGAGAAAATCAAAAATTAATACAATATCAAAAATTACTCTAAACCCAAGTGTTTTGAAAAGTTTTATCATACATAAGAAGAGACCAATAAATAAAATAAAAGAAATACAAAATTTTATCACAGACTTTAATTATAAATTTCACTCTAATTCTTATCTAAATATTAGATATTCTGGCACAGAAAATAAAATTAGAATCTTGATACAAGATACAAGTTTAAAAAGAATCAATGCTCAAATTAAAATATTTAAAGGAATTATTGAGGACCTAAATGACAAAGCTTAATATCAACATCGATCATGTCGCAACTTTAAGACAAGCAAGGCTTGGACTTGACCCAGATCCAATTTCTTTAGTAGATTTAATAATTAAAACTCAGGTTAATGGAATTGTAATGCATCTTAGAGAAGATAGGAGACATATACAATATGAGGACTTAGTGAGATTTAAGAAAAAATTTAAATTCCACTTAAATCTTGAAATGGCCCCTACTCCAGAAATGGTTAAGATAGCGAACAAAATCAAACCAAACACTGTTACTTTAGTTCCTGAAAAAAGAAGAGAGCTAACTACTGAAGGTGGGTTAGATATTAAAAAAAATTTAACTTTTATAAAAAAAATAGTAAATTCACTGTCTTCGGAAATAAATATTATGGTTTTCATTGATCCATTAAAATATCAAATCAAAATTGCCAAAGGGATGAATATACAGGGTATAGAAATAAATACCGGCAAATATGCGAACTCTTCTGGTAATGAATTAAAATCCCAACTTAAAAAAATAAAAAAAGCAGCAATATTTGCTGAGTCTATTAATCTTTATGTTTCTGCTGGACATGGACTAACAACTAAAAATCTAGCAAAATTAGTAAAAATAAAAGAGATTAAAGAATACAACATTGGTCATAGTGTAATAAGTGACTCAATTTTTTATGGTATCAAAGAATCTATTCAAAATTTTCAGGATATAATTAAAAAATGAGTATTAGGGGAATTGGTACAGATATTTTAGAAATAAATAGGTTCGAGCAAGTGTATAGCCGTTGGGGCAATAAGTTTATTAACAAAATCTTTAACAAAATTGAGGTTCCAAATTTGTCATCAAAAAAGAAGCTTATTGAAAATTTAGCTGGTAAATTCGCTGCGAAAGAAGCGATTTCAAAAGCTTATGGAACCGGTATTGGCTCTTCCCTTTCATTTAAAGACATAACCATAAAAAAGGATCGGCTTGGCAAGCCATGGGTCTCTATGAATAAAAAGAATAAGAAAGAAAAGGTGCATATATCAATTAGCCATAGTTTAAACCATGCAATAGCGTTTGCTATACTTGAGAGTTTAGAATGAATGATACGATATTTGGAAAAATTTTAAGAAAAGAGATCCCAACAGACATAATATACGAAGATGATTTGTCTATTGCATTTAATGATATTAACCCACAAGCCCCAATACATATTCTAATAATTCCAAAAAAATTAATTGCTATGCCTGAAGACATCGATGATGAAGATATAAAAATTGTTGGCAACCTTTTTGTAGTGGCAAGTAAAATTGCAAAAGATTTGAATATTGATAAAGGCTATAGGCTAGTTATGAATAATGGCTCCAATGCAGGTCAATCAGTTTTTCACATTCATCTTCATATGTTATCAGGAAGAAAGCTAAGCTGGCCCCCAGGTTAATGTATAGCGGCTTAAATCATCTAAATACTCTAGGTAACAGTAAGAAGCCTGGCTTGAAAAAGCTCGCTAGGGTTCTTGGCAGACTTAATAACCCAGAAACTAAACTAAATAATAATATTATTATTACAGGTACAAATGGCAAAGGCTCTGTAGCAACACAACTAAGCAAAATTCTAGTAAAATCAAAATATAATGTTGGCCTATATACTTCACCCCACTTGATAGATATTAATGAGAGAATAAGGATTAATAATAGAAAAATCTTATTAAAAGACTTAGATAAAGCACTTAAAATAATTATTAAAGAATCTGTAGCATGTTCTATAGAACTAAGTTTTTTTGAACTTCTTACTGCTGCATCTATATATCATTTTGCAAAATCAAAGACAGATATAAATATATTTGAGGTTGGACTTGGTGGAAAACACGATGCAACTAACATTGTTGATGCACAGATTGGAATAATAACAAATATTGCCAAAGACCACATGGAGTACCTTGGTAACACAATCACCAAAATTGCAAAAGAAAAAGCGGGAATTATTAGGAAAGGTAGCCACCTAATTACTACTGCTGAGAAAAGAGGTCTTCGAATAATCACAGAAGAATGCAAAATGAAGAGTAGTAAAATTTCAGTTTACAATAAAGACTTTTTCTTCAACAAGAAGAAAGATAAATTTCAATTTGAAAGTCCTACTTTAAAGCTAGAATTTAAATCTAGCTGGAATAAATATCATCAAATAAAGAATATGTCTTTAGTCATAAAATCCTTGGATATATTGCAAAATCAATTTGACTTTAAGGTTCCAAGTCAAAATATAGTAAGTATTTTAAAGAACCCATATGTTCCTGGAAGATTTCAAATTATTTCGAATGAACCTTTAAAAGTTGTTGATGTTGCTCATAACATTGCTGCTATTAAAAATTTAGTTTCAAATCTAAAAGAAACATTAAGTAATAGAAAGATTGATATTATTGTAGGGATGCTCAAGGACAAAAAGCCGATTGAGTGCATTAGGATATTAAGTGAAATTAGCAAAGTTATTTATTTGACTCATGTTCCAAATGAAAGATCTTTTAATCCATCAAAAATCATAAAAGAATTTAATAATAATAAGATTCAGCTACTTCCTAGCGAGCTTATTAAAGAGAAAGTCATGTCCAAGGATCCTCTACTAGTGACCGGATCTATATATTTAATTGGGGATTTGATGAAGAAAAAGATTATTCAATTATAGTTAAGTAAAAACTTATTGGTTTTTTATTTTTTATTAGTTAAGGTAAGTACATGAGTAAAGTAGCTATTGTAGTACTGGCTGATACAGCAACTCCTGGTGATTTTGGTAGAGCCGTTAATGCTCTAATGACCGCTAAAGAGTTCAAAGAAGCTGGTGATGAAGTAAAAATTATTTTTGATGGTGCTGGAACTAAGTGGATTAGCAAATTCAATGAAGAGAATGGTAAATACAACTCTCTATTTGATTCTGTAAGAGACAAAGTAGCAGGTGTTTGTGGTTATTGCGCATCTGCCTTTAAAGTTTCAGAAGATGTTGCAAAATTTAACATTAATTTAATTGATGAGTTTGATGGTCATCCAAGTTTTAAAAAACTTGTAGATGAAGGGTTTACAGTCTTAACCTTTTAATTCTCTCTTTTTACTTATCCTGAAGTCATCACCAATTAATTCCATTACTTGGCACATTTCGAATATTCTTGAGATATTTCTCTTTCCTATTTTGTAATCAAGAATTTGACTTGATTCTGAGGCTTTAAACTTCTTTCCATTTAAAAAAGCAAGATTAGAATTAAACAATGTATGTTTTTTAGAGTTATATCTTTTGGCTATTAAGTTGTCTAAAACACTAACTTCCCATTCGCTCATTCTTGTAGCTCCTAAATCATCAATTACTAGGACATCATAGGAACATAAGCCATCAACATATTCCTTTTCTGACTCCCCTTTTACATAGATATCTTTAATATCAGACAATAAATCTCTAAACTGTTTAAACAAACAATTCTTATTAAAGGCAAAGATCAACTCCGTTATTATAGAGATAGATAAATGAGTTTTACCTAGGCCGGGGGCACCAACAAAAAAGGGAGGTAAAATATCAGGATAATTCTTTAGATATTTCACACTATAATCAAGTGCGTTCTGAATTGATTTTTCCCCTCTAAGAACCCAGTTCCCATTATCTAATCTTAAATTTCTACACTTAGAATACCTAGCTGGAATCAAAGCTGAATTATATGTATTAATCTTTTTTCTTCTACTACAGAAACCAACCTCGTCCTCTACAAAAATTACACCAGTCCCATCACACTCTTCACAGGTATATCCTTTTTTGCTCTTAACTTTCGAAAACTCTGAGTCTTCATAAAAAACAAGATTAGAAAGAAACTTGGCTTCATCATAAATGGCTTTCTTTTTATCAATCTTCATTGTCTCAAATAACCTTAAATTTTAGCTACCATTTTTTTTACAGTAGATTCATAATCTTTAGTACCAAAAATTCCAGTTCCAGAGACGATAATATTAGCCCCAGCATCTGATAATTTTGAAATATTTTCTAATTTAATTCCTCCATCTACTTGAATAGGGAGACTTATGTTTTTTTTAATAAAAAGCTCACTTAATTCTTTAACTTTTCTTATACAAGATGGAATTATCTTTTGTCCTGCAAAACCTGGTTTAACTGTCATAACCAAAGCTAAGTCTATATAATCAAAAAATCTTGATATCTTACTAATTGAAGTGTTTGGATGAATTGCTAAGCCAAAACTCATATTAGCCTTTCTAACAAGTCTTGAGAGTTTTTTTATGTTTTTGCAGGTTTCACAGTGAACAGTGATGTTAACAATATTCATATTTTTGTACTTTTTAACAAAATGAGGGACTATTTCATCTGGATTAGAAACCATAAAATGAATATCTATAGGAATCTTACTCTTTTGGGATAATGCATCTAGCTCGCATGAACCAATAGTTATATTAGGGACGTAGTGTCCATCCATTACATCATAATGAATCCATTTGACTCTTGTCTTATTAAGTTTTTTAAATTCTTTTTCAATGTTCCAAAAATCTGCAGCAATGATAGACGCAGCAATAAAATTCTTCATGTTTATAATTATAACATGACGAAATAAAAAGAAGGATTTATCCTTTTTATTATATTATTTTGTAGTATTATAAAAGTCATGATTAACCAGGATTTTATATTTAGTTCAGAATCAGTGACCGAAGGACATCCAGACAAAGTAGCAGATCAAATCTCAGATGCTGTATTAGACGCCATAATTAAAGATGACCCTAGTTGTAGAGTTGCCTGTGAAACACTCATAACAAGGAACAAAGTAA
>Ga0209362_1001439_pt1 | contig 19029 bp, 14 predicted proteins | sample SaaInlV_165m_DNA_FD_184680 | JGI IMG/M metagenome (GOLD analysis project Ga0209362, IMG submission 184680) | Marine microbial communities from expanding oxygen minimum zones in the Saanich Inlet - Saanich Inlet SI037_S3LV_110m_DNA (SPAdes)... | ecosystem: Environmental > Aquatic > Marine >...
TCGATGTTCGGCTTGTCGGGTCCACTCTTGCCAGTGCCCGGTACTTCCAAGTAGAACGGCACATGTTTGAACGCTTGATGTGACATCAATGTTGTAAAGCCTGCAGTTCCGATTAGGCCGTCTCCGATGTTCTCGTGACGGTCGACCGACGATCCTAGTTCTCGCATCGAGTCGTTGGCGTGAACTGCCTTGAGCAGTCCGATTCCGATCTCTTTGTCAAACTCGTCGATAGCGGCGTTGAGAGTGTCTGCTACGGCGATATTGTACCCGGCAGCGAATACGTGCTGCGTGTCCAAACAAACCGCAACTCGGTCGTTTCCGATTGCTTTTATCAACGTGCCTAGCTCAGCGAACGAAGAACCGATGTGGTCACCAGCGCCAGCGCTAGTTTCAAGCATCATAAGCGAGTCGCCGGGTTCGTTGTCGAGGACTTTTCGAACAGATGTTGCGAATTGGTCGATGATCGCTTCGAATCCCTGCCCGCGGTGGCTTGCAGGATGAAAGATAACGCCAAGCGCACTGAGTTTGTTTGCGGCTGCAATGTCTGCTTGAAGTGCTGTTTCCGACTTCGCTAAAAGTTCAGGATCAGCCGATCCCAAAGCGACGAGGTATTTTCCGTGAAGAACTGTCGGGCCCATCATGGTCCGCTTCATCTCTGCAGCGTACTTGTCTACTACTGCGTCAGCGACAGGTTTAGCTGACCACATTCGTGGTGACGAGGCGAAGATTTGGAAACACTCTGCTCCAATTTCTTCGGCCCTGACTATGGCTTTATTTGCCCCGCCTGCAGCAGATACATGCGCGCCTATCAGCATTCTAAACCGTTCCTTTTTTCAACACGAAGGCGCGCCCGACTAGTACGCTCGCCCGGCGCATGGTAGTCGAATAATCTTGTGGGTGCGACTTCTAACTATGAGTTAAGAGTTTGTAGCAGCGGCTTTACGCCACGGGAGTAACGATCGTCGTTCCCACAGGACAAGAACCTGAGCGGCTACGAACATCGAACTGTAAGTTCCTACGAGAACACCAAGAAGCAACACGATTAGGAAGTCTCGCAACGATACTCCACCAAACAATAGCATCGCCAAGATCACTGTGACCGTGGTGATACTCGTACCCAATGAACGAGTGACCGATTCGTTGATCGATATATTCACTGTGCTTCTGAATTCCCTACCGGGAGCCAGAGTTACGTTCTCACGAATTCGGTCAAAGATCACGATCGTGTCATTCACGGAGTAACCGATTACAGTAAGAATACCCACGATGAAGATCGCATTGACTTCAGCGTTGATAGCGAAACCGAGCACAGCGAAGACACCGAGCACGATCACAACGTCGTGTACAAGAGCAACAACCGCCGCGAAGGCGTACTTGTATGAGCTAGGCACCGATCGGAATGCGTACATGATGTAGACCATCACGAAGATAGCGGCAATAACAACGGCCGTAATCGCGTTTTGAACTGTGTCTTCAGCGACTGAAGCTCCAACAGTGGAAGTGTCGAGAACTCGTGCACCCCGATCAAGTTTAAGAATTTCAGTGTTCACGTCGTCGAGACCTGTTACACCGAGATCGTCAGTACGAATGAAGAACTGATTGTCTCCAAGTGCCTGAACAATTGAATCAGGGTAGCCAGAATCAGACAGAGCGTCGGTGACCTCTGCTGCACTGGTGTCTTCATCAGTGAATTGGTAGGTGACAGTACTACCCGACGTGAAATCGATACCCAAACTCAGGCCAGACGTTCCGAGCACTACAACCGAAAGTGCAACAAGCACCAACGAAATAGTGAGGAAGATTCGGCGCTTTCCTACGATGTCCATTAGGAGTTACCTCCAGCTACTGAGTCGCTGGTATCACCTTGATCACGCACAGGTACGAACAGGCTCGGGTTGCTACCCAGCCCTGTCGTTGCGAACAATCGAAGCAGCAAGCGGCTGGCGAAGAATGCGGTGAACATGCTCAACAGCACACCGATTGCGAGTGTCAGAGCAAATCCCTGCATAACGCTGGTGCTGAAACGGTCACCGAACCAGAAGAGAACAATAGCTACGATGATCGTCGACATATTTCCATCTCGAATAGATGGCCATGCACGATCGAATCCGGCGGTAATGGCAGCCAAGAGGCTCCTGCCAGATCGTAGTTCTTCCTTAGTACGCTCTGCGATCAGAACGTTCGCATCCACTGCGAAACCTAGCGACAGTATGACCGCAGCAGCACCTGAAAGTGTGAGGGTTACCGGAATCATCTTGAATATGCCAAGCAGCATGATTGTGTATGCGACAAGGGCTATCGCTGCCACGAGACCAGGAACCTTGTAGTAAGCGATCATGAAGATAAGGACCAGAACAAGTCCGACACCACCGGCGATAAGACTCTTCTGTAGAGAATCTTTACCGAGTACAGCGTCGACGTTTCGTTCCTGAATAAGTTCAAGTTCGACAGGCAGTGCACCAGACCGAAGCTGAATTGCGATTGTACGCACACGCTCGGTAGTGAAGCTGCCGCCTTCTATGATCGCTCTTCCACCTGAGATACCGCCGTTGCTCACACCAGGAGCTACGAGTTCCTCATTGTCTAGGTAAATTGCCAAACGGTCACCCTGTCGTGAAACTCGGTCGGTGACTTCGAAGAATGCATCTGCACCGGCGTCGTTGAACACGAGAGTTACGATTGGGCGGGGAATAGTTCCTTGCGAAACCTCTGGAAATGCGTCATCAAGATCAGCAGGGTCGATTTCCGTTGCTGTCTCGGTGAAGTAGGCAGGATTAGTACATCGTTCTAATACCCACTGATCAACGCTTAGCCCATCTGGTGGCCAAGGAATGTCACTTGAAGGAGCGACTGTGTCGCCACACTCTCTGTAGCGGAACTCAAGTTTCGCTGTAGAACCAATAACGGCCTTAGCTTCCTGAACTCCACCACCGACAATCCACTGAGTAAGTGTGCCCTGACTTGAGCTGAACTGAATGGTTCCAAGTTCACGAAGAGCACCCAGTATTCGTTGGTCCTCACCAAGAATCGGATTACCGTCGTCGTCGGTTGTAGAAACATCTAACCCGTACATCAGGACTGAAAAGAGACCTTCAGCACTCTCAACGGCGTCTACATCAGCATCTGAACGACCAATCGAAGCGAAAGCGGCCTCAACCTCTTCAAGTGTAGGCAAAGTTTCGATGTCTTCAGTAGAGACAGGATCGATCGCAGTGTCGTCACCAATTACTGGAGGATCGACCTGAGGAAGGATGTATCCGACCTGAAGTGCGACTGGGTACTGGGCAATAATTTCCTCACGCCATGCGTCGGCTTCGTTCGGGGTTACGACGTTTCCGGCAGCGTCGAGGACTTCCGGCTGGATTTCATCGAGCTGAACCGTGAGTGAGCCGTTTTCGTTCTGTCTAACCGATGCGTCCGGTCGTGCAAGTTCGTTCTGGAAGAACGTTTCGAGCATCGCTGCACTAACAGTGTCAGCGCCGAAGTTCAAAGTAATTGATGCCCCGGTCTGTCCCGGAATCTGCACCAATACTTTGTTGGCTACAGAATCAACACCACCACCGAGAAGTTGAACGCTAGCTTCGCTCACACCAAACTCGTTGACACGTTTGTCGATGATGTTTCGTACACCTTCCATGTCCTCACGAGTCGGCTCTCTGCCATCTTCGGGAACGACTTGGTAAACGAGATGCGTTCCACCCTCCAGATCGAGTCCGAGAGTCAGGCCCAGAGGGCTGGCTCCACCACGGGTTAAACCGAGGACACTAACTTCGGAAATTGCCAATACAACAACCGAAGTGATAACCAATATTGCAACGAGGACTAAGCCTCTGAATCTACTCAATAGTTCAGACTCTTACGCGAAACGCGCCGCACAGGCGGCGTGTCTATGTGATTTATCCTGACGTTGATTCACCGATCTGGTGCCGTCAGCATCTTGCTAGCACGAACTTCCGATACCGTTGTGCCAATAAATTGACTCATTCAGCGGCATCGATCAAAACTTGAATTTGCTGATCCACACCGTGGTATAGCCGCGGTTGAATTCAGACAAGCAAAAAGTATAGCACTGGCACAACGTAAATTCGCTTCGGGATCAGGGTAACGTTTTAGACTTATTTGGCTGTTTTGTGACTCCCGAATAAGCCAGTTAATGCGAATGGTCTCGATCGAGAATTACGCCACCGTCTAAGTGAGGATCGTCTGACTCAACATGATCGTGCTTGCGGGCAGCGCTTTTCGAGGCATCGATCACGTACCCGGCTTGCCGTAGATCGTAATGCATCTGGTCTACTGACGATTCTGAATACAAATCGCTGAACTTGATAGTGGAATGAACCACTTCGATATCCGCTTCTTCAGGTTCGGCACCCTGGTCGCTATGATCGGCGTGAACTTCAACCTCGACGTCGTGCATGTGCGGTTCGCCTTCTTCTATATGACTTCCGGCGGATGCCAGTTTTTCGTGAGCAAGAAGATGATCGACGTAGAGAATGCCGTTAAGGTGGTCAACCTCGTGTTCAAGGGCTTGGGCGAAGAGATCTTCGGTGGTGATCTTCATCTTCGATCCGTTCTCGTCGAGCCACCTTGCTTTAACGGTGATCGATCGAGTGACCATTCCTTCATATCCGGGGAACGAAAGGCATCCTTCAATAATTTCTCGCTCACCCTCGGTCTCCTGAATCTCGGGGTTAAGAAGGACGAAAGCGTCTTCATCGCCAGGGAGATGAAGTGTGATTACACGTTGAAGTGCGCCAACCTGATTAGCTGCGAGACCTACCCCGCCTGCTGAATCCATCGTTTCAATCATGTCGGCGGCGAGTTCTTTTACCTTGTCGTCGACACGGCGAACTACTCTGCACTTCTTACGCAGAATCGGATCGGGAAACACCCTGATTCGCCTTATTGACACTTTTCATCCTTTTAATGGCTAACGGTCCGCTGGTTATGCCGAGCGTGAACTTGGTAATACTTTCGCTCAGAGAATCCCCTGAGTCGCTTTTACCGACACCGACTAAGCCGGGTCGATATCGACTGCCCATAGCGAGCCAGTGGGAACCAATTCTAGAAGTCTCTCAGGGTGCGTGCCCTTGAGCAAGATTTGCCACCTGTACATATTCCGCATTTTTACGGGGTATCCAGGCGTGGGACCAATGACTTCAATGCCAGTTTCGCCGTGAGCTTCTCTTGCATCGGAGAATGCCATCGCCATTCGCTCTGCTTCTGCCATAGCAATCTCGGCATTTCCTGCTGAGTGCGTCATTTTAACTAAACGGGTGAACGGCGGATTCGCCTGTGCTGCTCGCAAGCGGATCTCGGTGTCGTAGAATATTTCGTAGTCTTGATCGGCAGCGGCGAGAATCGCGTAATGATCGGGATTGAATGTTTGAATCACAGCTCGACCATCCCACGCTCCCCTGCCACTTCTTCCAACGACTTGAGCTAGAACCTGAAAGGCTCGCTCTCCTGCCCTGAAATCTGGAACCGCAAGACCAGTGTCGGCAGAGATAACACCGACTAGAGTGACGCTAGGAATGTCGAGTCCTTTGGCGACCATCTGAGTCCCAACGAGAACGCCTGCTTTACTTTGAAGGAATTCATCCATTATTCGTTGGTGATCGGTTGCAGTTTTGGCACTGTCGGAGTCCCACCGAACCACTTCCACTTTAGGAAAGTATTGGTTTACAGCCTCGGCGGCCATTTGTGTGCCGGGCGACGACCGGTGCATCTGTTTCCCACCACACGTCGGGCACTTCGTTCCAGCACTAACGGAGTAGTTACAGTAGTGGCAAACGAGCTTGCCTTTTTGCGCTCGTGAATCTTCGGAATTACGATGAAAAGTCAGAGCAGTGTCGCATCTTTTACACTGCCGAACCTGTCCGCAATCTTTGCACTGAATGAACGATGCAGAACCGCGTCGATTCAGGAAAAGAATTACTTTCCCACCCACGTGCAGGGCGTCTCGCATCGAATCGATTAGCTTACGACTGAGCATCTCGAAATGCCCGTCGGATCGCTCGTCACGCATATCGACGATATCGACCTTCGCCATCGATGGAGTCGTGCTTTCGACAGGTTCGTTTCCTGCGTTGCTCCCAGTGCTCGATGCCGAGCCCACGCGATCGGGAAGTGCTAGTAGTTGATAACGACCAGCTTTAGCGGTTCGGTAACTTGCAACATCAGGCGTTGCACTTCCTAGGACCAGAGTAGCCCCGGTTTCTTCCGATATACGTTCAGCTACTGCCCGAGAGTGGTACCTAGGCGTTTGATCGCCCTGCTTATATGTCCATTCATGCTCTTCATCGATAACGATTAGGCCGGGGTTTTCGATAGGTGCAAATATTGCGCCGCGAGAGCCAAGAACAATCAGAAACTCACCATTTTTCACTCGCCACCATTGGTCGTACCGCTGCCCTATCGTTAGGCCGGAATGGAGTATCCCAACTTTGCCCGGAAAACGTGATGCGATCCGACGAAGCGTTTGCGGCGTTAGGGCGATTTCAGGCACAAGGAATATTGCCCGTTTACCGGCGGCGATGCATGCTTCGATTGCTTGGAGGTAGACCTCGGTCTTGCCGGAGCCGGTGACTCCGTGAAGAAGGAATTGCCTATCACTTGGGTTCAAAGAGGGCTTGGAGGCGAGGATCTGGGCAACGATCTGATCGATTGCGTCTTTTTGCAACTCCGTTGGAGAGTGGGCGAATTCCTGCTGAAAAAAGTAGTCGGCGAGCGGGTCACGATCGCGTCTGATTTTTCGTATCTTGAGCAAGTTTTCACCGAACGCCCATTTGACCGCGGTAGTGCCGAACTGCTCGTTAAGAGCCGATTTGGTCTGGGCAACTTTCCCAGTAAGGAACCATTCGAGCAGTTCAGCACGCTTGCGGGAGCGTGTTTCGGCATGCTCGGAGACAAGTTGTTGAGCCTCAGCTTCGGTCACGCCTAGTTCGATTCGATTCGAGTAGACGGCTGATACCCGCGGTTTCTCCCATTCAGATTCAGCATGAAATATTCGCTGACGAACTAGGCGATCAACTATTTGGCTGCCACCTAAGCCTAATCGTCTGGCCACTCGTGACTTCAGGGCTCGATCGTTTTCCATAACGTAGCCGACTGCCACTTGTTCGCGATCGGAAAGCTCGCGATCGATTACTCCAGGCGAAAGCCAAGTTCGTAGTCGAGAAGATGCACCGGGTGGAAGTAGTAACGAACATGCCGTGAACAACGTGGTTCGATAGTACTCGGCTACCCATCTGGCTACTCGAATGAGATGCTCGGCAATAAACGAACCATCGATTGTTCGGGCAGTGATGGGTCGAATCTTGTCGACTTCGGTTTCAGGCGTACCGGTGATTTCGAAGACAACGCCCTGAACGGTTCGAGGACCGAACGGAACCCACACTAAATCGCCAACGACTATGGGTAAAGTTTCAGGAATCGAGTAGGTAAACGTGCGCGAGTGCTCGTCGGGAAAATCGACGGCAACTTCGGCGAACTGCACTTACTAACTACTCCGTAACCTTGGGTCACCCAAAACGAACAAACGAACGGACGCACTAACGGTGCTGCCAATTATCTGCTCAGACACACCGTGATTAAACTACGCTGACACACAGAAATAAAAAACCCTCTCCCGTTTCGGGGAGAGGGTTTTCAAATTCAATTTCGACACTAGGTGCCGAAATGTGACTATCGACGTTCCTTGATTCTGGCCTTCTTACCAGTGAGACCCCGGAGGTAGTAGAGGCGTGAGCGTCGTACCTTTCCTCGTCGGTCTACTTTCACGGAGTCAACGTTTGGTGAGTGGAACGGAACGATTCGTTCTACGCCCACACCGTAGGAAACTCGGCGAACCATGAACGTGTCACCCGGAAGTGGGCTCTTTTCAAGACGGTGCTTGCCAGAAATAACAGCTCCCTGGAAGGCCTGGACACGGTGTCGGTCACCTTCCACAATGCGGAGGTTAACCGTGACTGTGTCACCAGGTTGGAAGTCTTCGATATGGTCAAGCGTTTTGCGCTCGATCAGTGATGCGGCGTCCATGTCAAAATTCTTTCGTCGCGAAAAGACGCCAAGAGGCGTCAATGTGTTTCAGTGCAGAACGTTAAGTCTATAACCGAAAACCGTGTTCCAGCAATACCGCTAATCGCTATTTTTCGGCAGTCAGTGAACGAGAACATCAACAGTTGAGAAGATCACTCGTTCGCTGGCCAGTCGTTCAGCAGGTCCGGACGGCGCTCTTCTGTGCGGCGCAAGGCTTGCCTCCGGCGCCATGCTTCGATTTTGGCGTGATCGCCACTTAGAAGAATTTTTGGTACTTCGAGTCCTTGAAACTTGGCGGGGCGGGTGTAGACCGGGCCTTCCAGTAGCGAATCGGAACCGGGAGCGAACGAATCGTGCTTCGATGAATCATCATCGCCAAGCACACCCGGAATAAGACGGGCTACGGCGTCGGTTACGGCCATCGCTGGTATTTCGCCTCCCGTTAAAACGAAGTCACCAATAGATATTTCTTCGTCGACGCGCAGTTCGATGAATCGTTCGTCGACTCCTTCGTAGTGACCACATATAATAGTCATCGCTTGAAGTTCCGATAGTTCCTGCGCCCGCCGATGTGCGAGCGGCGCACCTTGTGCCGACATAAGAACGACGTGTGGCTTGCCCGTTCCTGCTTGCTCAGATAGCTCGCCTATCGAATCGACGGCGTCAATTAACGGACCTGTCTGAAGCACCATTCCTGGGCCGCCGCCGAACGGAGGTTCATCGACCGTGCCGCGTTCGTCTCGTGCAAAATCGCGCAGATGAACGATATTGAGGTCGATTTTGCCATTCTCAACTGCGCGTCCAATGATGCTCGTCCCTAACGGGCCTACGAACATTTCAGGGAACAGTGTGACTATCGATATCTTCATGAAAACTGGTCGGGATTACTTGGTAGATCACCTAAGACTAACGGCGCACGCACGTGTGCGCACGCGAAAAGCTATTGCCTGACGGAGTTGGATGAAGATGATTCGGGGTTGCTATGGCCGAACGGTAAGCCCTGCTTTGCAGTACGAGGGCAACGCCTAAATCGGGTGATCGCCTGCTTGACGATCTTGAAGCACTTCGACGGCATGTTCGATTACGGGAAGCACAACGCCTAAATTGTCGCGAACTCCACTGGTGCTTCCCGGCAGGTTAATGATTAGCGTCGTGCCTCGCACTCCGGATACAGCACGGGAGATCATCGCCATTTTCGTGACCTTTAGTGATTCTGCCCGCATAGCTTCTGCCATGCCGGGAATTTCGAGATCGATCAACGCACGGGTCACTTCTGGCATCACGTCACGCGACGACAATCCTGTACCTCCGGTAGTCAATACAATATCGACTTTTCCTGAGTCACACCAGGTTTTAATTTGGGTCGAAAGCTGGTCGATATCGTCGGGCAGGATGACCCTATTTACCACTTCGTGACCTGCGCCATCCATAATCTCTATGATCGCGTCGCCGCTGGTATCGACCCGTTTCCCGGCGGAGCCAGTGTCGCTACTTGTTAGCACTGCGTAGGTGACTATTTCGATATCTCCGTCTCGGCGCACGTCTTTTTAGATGACCACTAGCGACCAGAGTACGAAAGTACCAATGAATTCAACTCTGAACTAGGAGTACTAACGTACTGGCGGGTCAAATCGGATGCTAGCACGCCAAAGAGTACGTTCGTCACATCATTTTTTCGCAAAAACTGCGCGCTTAACGTATTGTCGTAAAAAGTGCCTGTATGGCACAATCTGGGACATATTGGGGCAAAAAGGGGTGAAATTGGTTTGACTCCCACCTGCCCTGCACTAAGAAAACTTTTTTACCAGCATGATTTTCGCCGGCGAATACGAGCACCGAATCGACCCTCAAGGCAGGGTCGCTATTCCTGCTCGGTTTAAATTGGCGTTTCTCGACGGCATCGTCCTCGGAAGGGCTTACGACAATTGCGTTGTCGTTTACACCCCCGAAGAGTGGGAACGAGCTGCCACCGATATCTCTCAGCAGCCTGCGACATCCGCAAGTGCCCGCAAGCTGGCACGGCTCACATTCTCTAGTGCGTTCACTGGAACTCTCGACCGCAGTGGCCGAGTGGTAGTCCCTGTTCAGCTTCGTGAGTATGCCGGTTTGGGTGAAGACGTAGTAATTGTCGGCACCGGCAGGTTTATCGAAATTTGGTCGGCAGCAGCATGGGCGGAAGAGCGCCGAGTGCTCGACACCGAAGCCACCGATATTGCAGAAGCTGCTCCCGCTGTACAACCTCGAGCTGAACAAACACAGATCGTCGTTCGGCAGTTCGAAGCGGAGACGGACGAGTGATTCTCATGGGCTTAGAACTTCACCACGAACCGGTAATGATGCCGGAAATCATGCAGGCACTTAACGTCCAGCCTGGCGGGCGCTATATCGATGGAACTCTCGGTGAAGGTGGACACTCGAAGGAAATCCTTCGTGCTGCAGATCCTGGAGGGCAGGTTCTTGGGCTTGATGCCGATGCCGAAGCGATAACGGTTGCGACCGAACGACTTGCCGAGCATGGCGAATCATTCAGGGCTGTAAACGTCAACTTCCGAGATGTCCGAGCTACCGCACTTCAATATGAATTCGTTCCTGTACACGGTGTACTTTTCGATCTAGGTGTGTCGTCGCTGCAGCTCGACCGTGAATCACGTGGTTTCAGCTTCCGACGAGCTGACCCGCTCGACATGCGATTTAGCTTCGATCAGCAGATTACCGCCGCCGATATCGTCAATCATTACGCGGAATCAGAACTCGCCGACATTATTTTCCACTTAGGAGAAGACCGAGCTGCTCGACGAATCGCCCGTGCGATCGTGCGAAGTCGCCCGATCCTAACCTCGCTCGAACTTGCCGAAGTCATCGAAAAGGTGAACCCACGTCGTGGAAAGCGCACCCACCCTGCAACCCAAACGTTCCAGGCTATTCGCATCGCCGTGAATGACGAGCTCTCGGCTTTGGAAACGGCTCTCGAACAGGCAGTTTCACTTCTCGGCCAGAGTGGTCGAATGACAGTTATTTCGTATCACTCTCTCGAAGATCGAATCGTCAAGAATTTTATTCGCAAACAAGCATCCGATTGCATATGCCCTCCCGGAACTCCTGTTTGCCGATGTGAACATCTGGCGACATTGAAGGTAATAACCCGGCGACCTTTAATTCCTACCGATGCTGAGACTGCCTCAAATCCACGTGCACGCAGTGCCAAGCTACGGGTGGCCGAGCGGATATGAACGACATCTTTATTTTCAGAAAACAAGGCATCAAAAAACGAGCACGCTCGGGAATGTCACAAGGTACGGCAGCAATAGATGAACCACCAGATACGACATGACCCATCCGTTAGAAACGAACTCTCCAACCTCGCCCCGAACAAACATCCCAATAAGGAGACCATCATGTCGCAAGGCAATTACAGAGTAGCTATAGATATCGGTACCACCAAGGTATGCACGATAATCGTTCGAAAACGCGCCGACCACCGGGTAGAAGTTTGCGGAATTAGCATCGTGCCATGTGATGGCATGAGCAAAGGAATGGTCGCAGAATCGGCCTCCGTTACCGTCGCAATCAAAGAGTCAGTCGAAGCAGCGGCAGCCGATGCCGGTGTAGAAGTGAATGCTGTTTACACTGGTCTAACTGGCAGTCACATTGAGTCGAAGAATCGCTGGGCAAATGTTCCACGATCTGAAGGCATGCGTGCTGTGACCGACCTCGATCTTTCTGCAGCAAAGAAGGCTGCTGGGGCTATCGATCTTCCAGACGATCGCCGACTTCTTCACGTTATTCCACGTAGCTACGCTCTCGATGGTCTTCACGGTGTACGAAACCCACTTGGGATGCACACCGGAGAACTTCATATAGAAAGCCATGTTATTACTGGTTCGATTTCAAAAATCACTAAACTTCACAACGCCGTTTTCGATGCCGGAGTTCGGGTTTCTTCTATGGTGGTCGAACCACTCGCGAGCGCCGACGCAGTACTGACTGCCGATGAACGCGAAGAAGGCGCAGTACTGGTTGACGTTGGTGGCGGAACTTCCGACATCGCTGTCTACCACGACGGATCGGTCGTTCACACGGCAGTGATCCCTGTTGGTGGATTCCAATTCTCAAACGATCTCAGCATCGCATTTGCAATCGACTTCGAATCAGCTGAGCGGTTGAAGATCAAACACGGCACGGCAGCTCCTGAACTTGCTGGAATGAAAGAGGAAATCACTCTTCATCCAACAACGATGAGCCAGCCGCTCACCATTTCTAAGCGTGAAATTGGGCAGGTACTGAAAGAACGAACATCTGAACTGTTCCGAATGATCCAGCTCAAGCTTGAAGAGCCGCACCTCGCCGACATCCCAACCGATCGAATCGTGTTCACTGGTGGCGGAGCTAAACTTGACGGCTTTTTGAACATCGCGAAGTACATCTTCCAGCGAAAAGTTCGACTCGCATCACCTCGGGGTCTCGACGGAATGCCAGAAGGCACTAACGACCCTGCCTACTCAGCGGCTGTGGGAATTGCTCTTTGGGGCATGCGCAACCTTCCTGCCGAAAACCACGTTGATGAACGAAAGATATCTCACACATCTGAAAATTCGGGAACTGCAACCTTAGCCAATAAGCAAACGGCGGGTGCACTATCGATGATTCGTGGCTGGTTGCCAAAACGAGATAAGGAAACTGCTGGCACATAGAAATCGTGCGGACAGATCCTCTCATCGGGCGCTAACAAAACTTACAACGCCGCTCACAAGGGCGGCGCACCAAACCCCAACGTACGCGGTTGCGAAGTTCACTCAAAAAGTGAACAAGTAATCCCCAGGAGAACAAACAAATGGTCGACCAGGCGACAACCCCAATCGAAGGAAACATCGGATCAGCAACAATTAAAGTCGTTGGCGTAGGTGGCGGCGGATCAAACGCCGTCTCACGCATGTACCGAGATCGTATCCCTGAAGTTGAGTACATCACAGTAAACACCGACGCTCAGGCACTTACCCGCTCTGATGTCCCGATTCGTATTAGAGTCGGTGACCGCACAGCACGTGGACTTGGCGTAGGCGGAGATCCTTCAAAGGGTCGAGAATGTCACGAAGAAGATCGAGATGAAATCAAGCGAGCACTGGAAGGTGCCGACCTTGTATTTATCGCAGCAGGCATGGGTGGTGGAACGGGAACAGGTGGTACACCAGTTGTTGCTGAAATCGCTCAAGAGCTCGGTGCACTCACAGTTGGCGTAGTAACCAAGCCGTTCAACTTTGAAGGTGCACGACGACGACGACAGGCTGAAGAAGGCATCAAGGCTCTTTCTGAAGTAGTCGATACGCTTATCGTTATTCCAAACGACCGACTTTTGATAATGTCGACCGAAAATCTCTCAATGGACATGGCATTCCGGATGGCCGACGATGTTCTTCGTCAGGGTGTGCAGTCGATCGCTGAATTGATCTTGATGCCGGGTGAAATCAACCTCGACTTCGCCGACGTCAAAGCAATCATGTCGAACGCTGGTCCTGCATGGATGGCTATTGGTCAGGGTTCAGGCCAAGACCGAGCAATCATGGCTGCTGAAGCTGCTATCGACAGTCCGCTGTTGGAAGTATCGATTGCTGGCGCACGTGGCATGATCTTCAACGTTACTGGCGGTACCGATCTGACTCTTCAGGAAGTACAACAGGCATCGGAAGTTGTATCGAATATGGTCGACCCCGATTGCAACATCATCTTCGGTATGGTCACAGACCCCAAGATGGAAAATGAAGTGAAGATGACCATCATCGCAACTGGCTTCCCAGGAGCAGAGGCATCGGCAGAGAAAGAGGCGGCCGTAACAGCTGCTCTGAGCGATGTGCTTGGCGACGAAGAAGCGCTTGATCTTCCTCCTTTCCTACGACATCACCGTTCGGCTCGCCGACGCTCGACTCGGGAGATGGCAGCAAGCGACTAGAACTTTTGTAAGAAACCACTCTTCAAATAGCTCTGCTCGACCGCCTTTTCAAAAGGCAATCAAGTACGAGTCAAAATAAGACCCCGAGAGAACCGGCCTTCTCTCGGGGTCTTTTGCTATCTGAGATTGGTACAGACACTCAACACGAAATGCATCAAACGCATTAGAAATAACATGGAGGCTCCATAAGTTATAACAGAGGTTGAAGACAGACTAAATACGAAGCAAGTAAACCTGAAAGGGCGACTCTCCGTTCTTGAACGGGGAATGGGGTGCAGAGTTGGTGATTTGGTGAAATCGCCCAACAGTAAATCCTGTCACCAACATACGGCTATCGGTGACTTCGTCGAATTAGATCCCCACGATCGATCGGAGTACTCTAAAGTTACCGGCATATTGTGCTGTACCACATTAGCGAACGACCGCTGTACGTGGGGCAAGATCGAGAGATCGATAAGCGAATCAGGAATCACAACGACAAGTTCCGGTTCAAGTCTCCGATAGTCGAATCGGGGCCGTACGTTCGAATCGAAGATCAGTTTTTGAGGGAACGATTCGAAGCGATACTAATTAAGTTCCTAAAGAAAAATGCTGTAATCAACAAGCAGCGGGTCGCTCGCTGAAAACCAACCTGGCATTAAAGAATCTCGATGGGCGGTAATCGCTTAGTCGGGTCGCTTGCCGGTGACAGCTTCTAGCATTGCCTGAATGTAACCCTGAGCGAAGATCCGTGAGCGGTAGCCGCCCCAATTACCTGGGAACGCCGTATCGCCAATGATCTCTGGGCAGTGATCGTCCATAAACACGCCTTCGTATCCGGCCGCAGCGTAGGTTTCCATCGCCCGTTTCATATCGACATAGCCGGTGTTGATGAACTCTTCATTGAAAGATGGCAAGGTCGAAGACACGTTTCGGAAGTGGACGTACAGCACTTTGTCGCGCTCGGCAAAGTACTTGATCATGTCGTAGATGCCACCGTTCCTAGCATCTTCCATCTCGGAGAAGGTCCCCTGACAGAACTCGATTCCGTTGTGTGGACTATCGACAATCGAAGTGAGTCGCTTGCAAGCGTCAAAGCTGCCAAGTAGGCGTGCCACGCCGCCCAACTCCGGTACAGGCGGATCATCAGGGTGAATACCAAGTCGAATACCAGCCGATTCAGCGACAGGCGTAATCGTCTTGATCCAGTATTCGAGACACTCCCACATGTTTTCTGCCGAAGAATCGTATTCAGCGAGAAGCGCCTGAGTTTCGTCTGAGATATACATTATCGAACTTTGATCGCGAGCAGCGTTATCCCATGCCGTAACGTCGGTACCACCGCGAATCCGGGTTCCGCCCGAACGCCAAACCGAGTTCGGCATCCAGTTGTAAGCAAGAATTGGGATTCCAGCTCGGCCCATATCGGTAATTTCAGCAGCCACTAGATCTATAAGTTCATCACGCTTCGGGCCGCCAAAGGCAATATCGTAGAACCTAGGGTTTGAAATGAAACCGTTTTCGCAGCCAGCAATGGTGAGTCCGTACGATTCGACTCGCTCTCGCAACGCCACGTAATGTTCGTATGTGTTCCGGTCTTTGCCATGCGGTACGTCGCTTGCCGGAAGCAAATCAACGCCTGGTCCGCCGTAGAAAATAATATTTTCCACACCAAGCTGCACAGAAGTCTCTAATACTTCATCGGTGGCGATTCTAATTGCCCAAGCGTTCTTCATTCCGTCATGCCCTGCTAATGCTATTTTGCTACTCGCGCTGGATGTGCGATTACCGATCATTGTTGAGAAATCATTGATCGATCTCGAGTCCACATCAGATGTTACGTCGCCATTGTTAGTGGAGTCGGTACGTGACATGTTGCGCAATTCCCAACAAACAGGGAAATGGATTTCTTGAACTGCAACCCTACGGTAGCGACGAAAAACGTCGCTTACTTCGTGCGATATATCACAATCGAATCGAATCAATTATGGCAGTTGCGCCGACCGATATTTCAGTAGAAGTGACCAGATCCTGCTGACACCGAGGATTGACAGTACCTCTATGTCTAGTGGTAGGGTGCATTACACACCACTAAATGTGGGGTTTGGCTGTGTCCGCAGCCGCAAAGTGGTATGTTCAACAAATCGTTTTACGCCCTGCTCCGTCAACTGGCTTTTCATCGCAAGATTTCAGCCATACGGAACTAGACCATCGCGGCTCTTCGGAACTACTTAGCAAGGCACGTTTCAGGCAATGCAGTGTCCCTTCTGCGGAAACAACGAATCACGCGTAATAGACTCGCGTGAAGCGCCCGATGGCGTGCGACGTAGGCGTGAGTGCATAAGGTGCGAACTGCGGTTCACCACCTATGAACGTGTGCACTCATTGCCGTTGATGATCGCGAAGCGGGATGGCCGCCGTGAAGCGTTCTCGCCCGACAAGCTGGAACGGTCGTTACAGACAGCTTGTGCCAAAAGACCCTTGGAGGTCGGCGCCATTTCGAAGATGGTTGTCGATATAGAAAACGAGTTGCACAAACTCTCGAAAGCTGAAGTAGAAACGAGAGTTCTTGGAGAAATGTGTGTAGAGCGTCTAAAAGTTCTCGATCGAGTGGCCTACATCAGGTTCGCCTCGGTATATCGAGATTTCCAAGACGTCGATTCCTTTACTAAAGAGGTAAAGGCACTGACCGATCCTGAACCCGGAGGTACGGGGTCAAAAAGCCAATTACGGCTGATAGACGATGACGTCCCCCGGCTGGCTCAAAGAGGTCGCCGCCGGAGTGTAAGACATAGCTAATCCCACTATCTAACACTCCGGGTACATCGGCAGCTGTTACAGCAAGACTGTCAGGGCTGGCGACTAATACAAAACCACTAAAACGCACGAAAAGAAGATCGATGACAACAACGCAGGACACACACATGAGCACGAACAGCACTACCCCAACAGAAGATTTCACACCAGCCGTGATATCAGACAACGCACGTGTGGTTCTGGATAAACGCTATTTGCAAAAGAACGATGCCGGGGACATTATCGAAGACCCGCAAGAGATGTTCCGCCGTGTCGCTAAGGCTCTCGCAGCGCCAGAGTTCAAGTACGAAAAGACTCCCGACGAAGTCGCTGCTATTGAAGAGAGTTTCTTCCAGATGATGGCAAGTCTCGAATACCTGCCTAACTCGCCAACGATGATGAACGCTGGCACAGGCGCAGGAACTCTTTCAGCATGTTTTGTGCTTCCGCTCACCGACAGCATGGTAGGCATAATGGGCGCCGCTCACGATGCTGCAATGGTTCAAAAGTTCGGTGGAGGAACCGGATTCGCACTTTCAGAACTACGCCCTACCGGTGCAGGCATCGCAACTACCCACGGTAAGGCATGTGGACCTATTCAGGTTCTACGACACCTTTCTTCGGTTTCGACTCTGGTAACTCAGGGCGGCAAGCGAGACGGTGCGAACATGGCGGTGATGGATGTTCACCACCCCGATATTCTCGAATTCATCGACTGCAAGCAGGTTGAAGGCGAAATCCACAACTTCAACATCTCTGTCGGCGCATCCGACGAGTTCATGCAGGCTGTAAAGGACGACACAACGTTCGCATTGCGTGCGTTGCAAGACCCCTCAGATCTCGATAGTGGAATGGTTGAAGTCGACCGGCTCAACGCTCGTGAGGTCTTCAGCAAGATCGTATACGGTGCGTGGAGAAACGGTGAGCCAGGAATGATCTTCCTAGACGAAGTAAACCGGAACAGCCCAGTTCTTCACCTCGGACGAATCACTGCAACCAACCCATGTGGCGAGCAGCCGCTTCTTCCGAACGAATCTTGTAACCTCGGTTCTATCGACGTTGCGAAATTCCTAGAATCTGACGAATCCGGTATGACCGACCTAAATTGGGATCGACTCGGTGAAACCGTTCGAACTGCAACTCGCATGCTCGATAATGTTATCGACGCCAACAAGTACGCAGTCGAGGCGATCGAAACGATGACGCAGTCGACTCGCAAGCTCGGTCTTGGCCTAATGGGATTCGCCGATATGCTTGTTCAACTCGGTATTCCTTATGACACCGAAGAAGCTGTTGAGCTTGGTCGCAAGCTGATGGCGTTCATTCGTGACAATGCCGACCAAGAGTCGATGGCAATGGCTGAAGAGCGCGGAGCGTTCCCTGCGTGGCATGATTCAGAAGCTGCGAAGCGTGGCGACAAGCCTTACCGCAACGCCTGCCGACTAACAGTTGCACCTACTGGAACAATCTCGATGATCGCAAACGCATCCAGTGGTATCGAGCCAATATTCGCATTGGCGTTCCGAAAGCAGAACATCCTTGAAGGCAAGACTCTGTTCTATGTCGACAAGAACTTCGAACGAATTTCGAAGGAACGAGGGTTCTTCAGCGAAGACCTCTTGGAGCACCTTTCCGATGGTGGCTCGCTGCAGGATCGTGACGATGTCCCAGATGACATCAAGCGACTGTTCCACGTTGCATCCGACATTTCGCCTCGTGACCACGTGATGATGCAGGCTGCTTTCCAAGAAGCTACCGACGCTGGAATTTCCAAGACAGTCAACTTCCCTAACGAAGCAACTGTTGAAGACGTTGAAGATGCTTACTTGCTTGCGTGGGAGACGCACTGCAAGGGAATCACTGTCTACCGAGCTGGTTCTCGTGAGAAGGAAGTTCTAACTACTGGCACAACCGAAAGTCAGCAGTCAGAACCGGCTGCCTCAGTATTCGAATCTCAGGGCATTCCGCAGTACATCACTCCAGCAGAGCGACCTGCAATGCTCAACGGAATTACACGTCGGGTACGTACAGGTCGTGGAAACCTGTTCGTCACGGTCAACATGTCTAGCGACAACCGCCCGTTCGAAGTGTTCGCTACCCACGGCAAAGCCGGCGGTAACGATGCTGCGATGGCAGAAGCCGTTTCGCGCATGGCTTCACTTTCACTTCGATCAGGTATCGACCCTGTCGATGTATCAGAACAGCTTCGTGGCATCACCGATGTTCCTGCGTGGGACGAAGGTGAAATGATTCGATCGGTTCCAGACGCT
>Ga0209362_1001446_pt1 | contig 18954 bp, 21 predicted proteins | sample SaaInlV_165m_DNA_FD_184680 | JGI IMG/M metagenome (GOLD analysis project Ga0209362, IMG submission 184680) | Marine microbial communities from expanding oxygen minimum zones in the Saanich Inlet - Saanich Inlet SI037_S3LV_110m_DNA (SPAdes)... | ecosystem: Environmental > Aquatic > Marine >...
TCTTCCCCATCGGCCAACTCGACGGCGGGCATATTGTCTACGCGCTCTTCGGGTCCTGGCACCGCCATATCGCCCGCACCGCCTACGCGATCTTGCTAGGCATGGGGGTCTATGGTATTTTATCACTGATATGGGAACTACCTCAAGGCTGGCCGGGCTGGTTGGCATTGGCCTTTTTTCTCGCGATTTTCGGCAAAAATCATCCAGCCCCCTACGACACCTTTACCTCACTGGACCCCCGGCGACGCCTGGTCGGCTATCTCTGCCTGCTAATCTTCGTCGTCTGTTTCGCCCCCGTCCCCTTCGCCACCTCTTGAAAACTTTAGCGCTGCGACCACTGCCCTATCTGCTCTTAATCGTTTTTGCCGGCTGCGGTCTCGGCGACAGCGAGTTAGTCGACTGCCGTTGCGCGCCCGATACCAGCGCCCTGCTCTTCCCGCATTGCGACACTGTCGACAACCAGACAGCGCGCTCCGACGCCACGAGCCCACTGTCGACACAAGTCCCCGACTGCCCCAGCGGCCAACAGCTCTTCCTGCTCGAACGCATCCGGCCCGAGTCGGTACTGGCCAATCTCCGTTCGATCTTCCAGGCCCAGCCCGAAACCCGCAGCCCCGAACAGTATATGGACCAGTTCGCCCCCGATTTCACCTTCATCCCCGACGCCGAAGACATCGATCTGCACCCCGAGATCTACGACGCCGGCCGCGATACGCTCTGGGGCGCGGAACAGGAGCGTAGCTTCGCCCGCGCGATCCTCGACCCGGAGCGCATCCAGAGCGCGCGTTTCGCCCGTTGGTTTTCGGCCTCCAGGGACGAGCGCATCCCCTCCGAAGACCAGTTGAACGAAACGTTTATTTTTCCTTACGAGGTCGAGTTTGTAGAGTTGGTGGCTGCCGCGGAGGGCGACACGACGGGCACGACGCTCAACATAATCGGCGTCAAGGGGTTTATGGAGGTAGATCTGGTGACACCGACAGTGGAGAATCCGGTGTGGACGGTGAAAGCTTGGCGGGATCAGCGCGATCGGGCTTCGGCGAAGTTCTCTTGGGGAGAGTTGCGGGCGATTTTTGCGCGGTAGCGGTTCTCCCGCAGTTCTTAATGAGAAAACTTGGAGGCGGTAGAAGAAGATTCATGGGCCCGGATGAACGCTGCGCTCAGCGAGTTAGGCCGCACGACAAGACCATCGCCATAACAGCAAGCTCCTCATCCACTCCCAAGCCCAAAACCAAGGTTGCCTGCAACCACTTTCCCTCTCAAAACTGAGTGTTGACCAGCGAGAGGGTCGCCGCGCAGCGCACACCCCACTCCAAACTTTTGATAATAATCCGCCCACTTAGTACTTTTATATAGCTATGGCCAACTCGCCTGATTTATGTGATATATAAAACTTAGATACAAAGACTTAAACAAAGCCGTTTCCGCAACAAAATACGGAGAAACAATGACGTCATTCACGCGCTACGCCACCTGCGCCCTACTCTTAGGCCTCTGCGCCTGCGCCAACCCCTTCGCTCCCGAAAAACACACGCCCGACGGCGGCACCGAACTGCCGCCCGCGCTCGAAGCCACTACACCCGAGATCCTGCTCGACAACCTCGCCCGCGCCATGCGCGACCGCGACAAAGACCTCTACGAAACCCTGCTCGACCAGAATTACTGGTTCACCGAAACCGACTGCCTCGGCGATCTGGTCTTGGCCAATGGCTTCGAAGAAGAGTTGGAGATCATGGGCGGCAGCCGCGACGGTTCGCAGGCGGGCATTTTCGACATCTTCCGCACCTTCGAATACGACTTCGAGCTAATCCGCCGCTCGCAGGAACTCGGCCCCGAATTTCCCAAACGAGACGAAAACGACCCCGACGGCCATCCCGACGAGGACTGGGACGTTTTCCGCGGCCGGGTCGAAATGCTGCTGCTCGACGAAAACGGCGACGGGTTTCGCGTCGACCAAATCATGACCTACAAACTGCGCCTCGATGAAGAGGCCCTGTGGAAGATCACCCGTTGGATCGACGATCCGCTCAGCGGCGACTGTGGCGGCGCCGGCAAACGCCCGGTTGGCGTGCATAGTTGGACCGCACTGAAACAACAGACCGCACCCTAAGCATATGGGGAAACGCCTGGCGAAGCGCCAGCGCCAGCCACGTTGGCACTTCGCCCTCTCGGGCGTATTGCTCGCCGGAGCCATCGTGTTCGCGCTCTATATCCCTTGGCGCGAGCAAGCCGATGAAACACCAGCAACCTTGCCGATCTCCGCACCCGCGCCCTTCCAGGCTATCGACGCCGGCCAGCTTGCCGACAGCCTCTACGCCGGCATAGACGGCGCCTTGCTCGAAATGGGTCTCTGGCCGGAACTCTTCAGCAAAAGTCGCCAAACCGACCTCGACCGCATCAAGGTGAGCGTACCTGCCGATCTGCCGCTCACTGAAGCCAATCTCGGCATCACGCGCTTCGTGCAAGGTCTCGGCGGCCAGGTCATCGGTGCCAGTCAACGCCGAGGGCAAGTCGAAATGCGCTGCGGCTTTGCGGGCACGGCCACCACTACCCTGACGCTAACCCCCATCACCGAGCGACGTCGCGCCGGCAAGATCGCCATCGTCCTCGACGATTTCGGTGGCGGCGGCCACGCCATCGCCGCGCGCTTCTGCGCCCTGCAACAGCCCATGACGCTGGCCATCCTGCCCAACGAAGGCCAGGTCAGCGACCTCAGCGACCGAGCCCACGCCAATGGCCATCAAATACTGGTGCACCTGCCGATGGAGCCCGAGGGCGGACAGGACCCCGGCGAAGGCGCGATATCCGTGGACCAGGATAACAAAGAAATCCGCCGCCGGATCCGCCAAGCCCTTAAAAAGGTCCCCCATGCCCGCGGCATCAGCAATCACATGGGCTCTAAAGCCACCGCCGACGAGCGCGTCATGCAGCAGGTGCTAAACGAACTCAAAGCCCACAACCTGCTCTTTCTCGACAGCCGTACCACCGCCAACTCAGTCGCCTACGATATGGCCATCGACATGGACCTCCACGCCTACACCCGAGACCTCTTCCTCGACCAAGTCGACGACATTGAAGCGATTGAAGCCCGTTTGTGGGATCTCGCCGGAATAGCCGCACGGGCGGGCCAAGCCGTCGGCATCGGCCACGACCGCAAAGCGACATTGTTGGCCCTCACCAGCATCCTGCCCCGTCTCGAAACGCGCGGGTTTCGCTTCGTACCCATTTCCCGACTGCTGCCATGAACGATTTCCATTACGAACTAATCGCCGAGGACACCGAGACTGGTGCCCGAGCCGGCGTGCTGCACACCCCGCACGGCAAGATCGAAACGCCGATCTTTATGCCGGTCGGCACCCAAGCCACGGTCAAGACCCTCGACCAACACGATCTCATCGAGGCACAGGCACAGATCATCCTCGGCAACGCCTACCACCTCTATCTGCGCCCCGGGCACGAGCTGATCGACCGGATGGGGGGACTGCACCAGTTTATGAACTGGTCGCGCCCTATCCTCACCGACAGCGGCGGCTTCCAGGTTTTCAGCCTCGGCGACCTTAACAAAATCAGCGAGGAAGGCGTGCGCTTCCAGTCACACTTGGACGGCTCGTCCCACCTCTTCACGCCCGAAAGCGTTATGGAGATCGAGCACGGGCTCGGCGCCGATATCATTATGGCCTTCGACGAGTGCACGCCCTACCCCTGCGAACGCGACTATGCAGAAAAGTCCATGCGCATGACCCTGCGCTGGGCCGAACGCTGTATCAAGCGCCACCAGGAACTATCGGCGCAACGCACGCACCGACCGCCGCAAGCCCTCTTCGGTATCGTCCAGGGCAGCGTCTACCCGGATTTGCGCCGGACCTGCGCTCAGGAGCTGATCCAGATGGATCTGCCCGGATACGCCATCGGCGGTTTGGCCGTCGGTGAACCGCGCGACTCGATGTTCGACGTGATACGCGAAACCACCCCTCTGCTACCCAACGACAAACCCCGCTATCTCATGGGCGTAGGATTGCCGAATGACCTGGTCGAAGCGGTCGGGGCCGGTGCCGACATGTTCGACTGCGTGGTGCCCACCCGCAACGCGCGCAATGGTACCGTCTTTACCCGCAACGGACGATTGCGGCTCAGAAACGCCGCCCATGCCGAAGATCCACAACCGCTCGAATCGGATTGCGCTTGTAAAACGTGTACCCATTATAGCCGAGCCTATCTGCGCCATCTCTTCAAGACCAACGAAGTACTCGGCATGCACTTGGCCACTTTTCACAATGTTTTTTTCTTCCAACAATTGATGCGCGATATGCGCGATGCGATCATAAGTGGTCATTTTGCCGCATGGCAGGCAGATTTTTTCGCCCTATACCAAGATAGCTAAGGGGTTGCAATGGACCCCAATCCTAGTTACTTATTAATAAATAAAAGAGTTGCAGCTCATATTAACTAAGTAGCCAACCTTTGGTGCAGAATTTGCTTTCATTCAGGACAGCCTCCTTCCCGTCCTTTCGCAATAGGTTTCCCCACCTATGGTAATGGAGCATACATCCATGAAGTGCCATATCGGCGTCTACCGCGACGCCAACCAGCCACCCGACCAGTGGGACGGCTTGATTTATCTTCAGGACAGACGTTCAGCGCGCGAGTTTCTCGACACGCTGACGCCTTTCCTGCGCGAATTCCACGCCAACGAGGGCATGGACGATACCGAATCGTTAGCCGTCTGGCTCAGCTGGCACCTGATCGACTCGGCCGCCGCCCGCAGCGAAAAGTTCTTTGAGATCGCTTTGAGCAAGGATATTCGCAGCGATATCGATTTCTTCTTCAAGATTTCTGCCGGTCTGGTCGAAGTCTTCCGCATCGACGAAGTGCTCGAATGGCATCCGGTCGTCCGCACCGAGATTCCCAGCACGGCGATAGGCGTCAATGCCTTGCTGAGTACCGACATTTCCGATCCGGACTGAAGAAGCCACTAGCTGAAATGAAGAAAACCCTCGCCCGATTAGAAGTCGGGCGAGGGTTTTCTTCATTTGGGGGCAATTGGGCTTATGCCACCTTATCGCAGGGTTCACAGACCATCGCAAAACGCCGGCTGCTGCCCACGTCGAGCTCGGTCTCAAAGTCTTTCTTGATCGGCACGCTCGCCTCGCCGCAGAAATCGCACTTGCCGCGGTCGGCGAAATCGGAGATCACCGCGACTTCGAATTCAATCTCCTTGCGCCTTTTGCGCCCCTTGGCGAACTGCCGCGCGAAGTTCAGCACCTGGCGGTCGGTGTCGCGCTGCAAAGTTCGCTCGATAATCTCGTCAAGCGCCGGATCATCCGGTTTGCCGCCGTCTTCGAGCGTGTGCCAAGCGGCACGGCGCACCTTGAGATCGTCGTCTTCGAGCATCCGGTAAAGCGCCTCCCAAACTTCGTCGATGCGCTTGCGCACATGACAAGGGCACAGAAAAGACGCGGCCTGCAAGCGATCCGTCGGATCTTCGCTCTGCGACATCTGCAAAAGCTGCTGGATCTCTTCGCGGCCTACGCGCTCCTCACCCTCCTTAAACGCGGACCGCTGGTGTTTGTTAAGACCTTTGGGACGCGACGAGCTATTGCTATTTTTTTTAGTCATGTGCAGTATCTCCTGCTAAGACGTGGTTCAGCTACACGTTAGCAAAGAGCGTATCACAATGTCAAGTTCGACGGCGACAAGGCTTCGGTCTTTGTTATTAGCTGCAATTTCTTAGGAGAATCGACCTGCACTGGTTACCCCTGGCCTTCGCCATGGAATTCGGCTTTGGCCAGCTTTTTAAATGGTCCGAGCGCCGCAACCTCTACGCCCCCGTAGTCGTTAGCGCCAATTACCTGGTCGTGGCCGGCCTGCTTGCTCTCTATGCCCTGAGCCGGGGTGAATTGGCCGTCGACGACCGCACCCTGCAACTCGGCCTAGTCACCGGCACGGTCTTCATTTGCTCAATGCTGGCAATGACCCGGGCACTGACTCTGGTCAAGGCCTCGGCGGTGCTCACAGCCTTTCGCCTCGCCTTAGTCGTGCCCACCGCCGTGTCGGCCCTCGTCTGGAACGAGCCTCTCACCGAACTACAGGCGGCCGGCGCCCTGTTGGCACTTGTCGCCTTGGTCCTGATGACGCGGGACGCGGGTGCCTTATTGCACCTGGGCAATATGCGCAATCTCGCCCTGGTCTTATTGGTCTTTTGTCTGCAGGGCACCAGCCTGACTTGCTTGCGCTGGGTGCAATACGCCGGTATCGGCGGCGATCAGCCCAAATTCCTGATGGTCACTGGCCTTGTCGCTGGCGGCTGGGGCGCGCTCTACTTGCTCGTCAACCGGCGGCGGCCGCAAAAGAGCGAGTTGGCCACTGGAGCGGGCATAGGCCTTTATAATCTAGCGGCCTTAATGGTGATTCTGACCGCGCTCAGCCAGGTGCCTGGTACGGTCTTCTTCCCGATGATGGGCTGCACCGTCGTGGTCCTGGACAATCTCGCCGCGCGCTTTCTGTGGAAAGAGCGTCTCTCCCCTGCCACTTTGGCGGGTATCGCCCTGGCGCTGGCGGCTATTTGTATCACGCTATAAGTGGGATACGTTCCGGGAAATCGTAGTAGCGGAAAGGCGTCGTAGCGCTTTTCGAGCCCCGTCAGTGAGAATGCGGTGTTCATAATCTGCTAGCAGAAAAAATTCGCTAGCCTTGAAAAAGTTTGTCGCCACCACCCTACATATCGACATTGTGGGTATTATCCTTATATTTCCACAGATACTTACCGTAGATTAGCAAGGAAAGGACTTCACCCGTGTTCGATCTCGTCTCCTCCGCCTATGCCATGGGCGCCACGGCCACCGATGGGGGCCAGCCCAATGCCATCGCCTCGCTACTGCCCTTCGCACTAATGTTCGTTGTGCTCTACCTGCTGATCCTGCGCCCGCAGATGAAAAAGCAGAAGGACCAACAACGGCTGATCGATGAGTTGGAGAAAAAAGACGCCATCGTCACCAGCGGCGGTATCCACGGCGTCATCGAAAACATCAAGGACGACATCCTGGTGGTCAAAATCGCCGAGAACGTCAAGATCGAGGTCTCGCGCGCGGCCGTTTCCAAGGTTAAAAACAAAGAAAACGCCGACGACAAAAAATAGTGCGAATCATCTTTATGGGGACCCCGCACTTCGCAGTCCCCACGCTCAAGGCCCTGGCGGCAAGCCGCCACGAATTGCTCGCGGTCGTCACCAACCCCGACCGCCGCAAAGGGCGGGGCCGACAAATGGCGAGCCCGCCAGTCAAGGAACAGGCGCTCGAATTCGAAATAGAGGTCCTGCAGCCCGCTTCCACTAAGGACCCGGCATTGGCCGAGGCCCTTACCGCGCTCGCTCCCGATCTCTTTGTCGTCGTCGCCTTCTCCATCCTGCCCAAGCGCCTACTTGAGATCCCCCGCCTCGGCTCGGTCAACCTCCACCCCTCGCTCTTGCCCGCCTATCGCGGCGCGGCGCCGATCATCTGGGCGGTGGTCAATGGTGAAAAAGAGACCGGTATTAGCACCTTCCAACTCAACCCGCGCATCGACGCCGGTGATATCCTGCTGCAACGCCCCTTTACCATCGGCGAAGACGAGACCGCCGGCGAGTTGGAGGCGCGTTTGTGTATCGAAGGCGCGTCGATGGTCGTCGAAACCCTCGACGGCCTCGAAGACGACCGGATTACCGGCCACGCGCAAGACGCGCAAGGCATCACCCGCGCGCCGAAGCTCGTCAAAGAAGACGCGCTGATTCATTGGGATCGACCGGCCGAAGAGATTCGCAACCTAGTCCGCGGCATGAATCCTGTGCCCGGCGCCTTCACCCACTGGCAGGGCCAACCCTTTAAAATACATCGGGCACAACACGCGGAGGGCTCCGGCCCCCCCGGCACGGTGCTACGCGCCGACGGCCGCGAAGGCCCGGTCATCGCCTGCGGTACCGGCGCCTTGCTCTTGCACAATGTGCAACCGGCGGGTAAAGCCGCCATGGAAGGAACGGCCTTTGTGCGGGGTTATCCGATCAAGGTCGGCGCACTACTGGGCGCTTAGCCTGCTGTTGGTCTTGTCGTTGGGCCGGCCCGCCCTAGCGGCAGCCCCCGACTCGACCGGCGTCGACACCACCAAAACGCCGCGTGGCGCGCTATTGCGTTCTACACTACCCGGCTGGGGCCAACACTATAACGACCAGCCCATCAAGATGCTGTTCTTTAGCGCGGCGAGCGCGACGGCCCTGACCGCGGTCGTCGTCGAACATCGCCGCATCGACACCGCACCGACCCCCGAGATCCACCAGGACCGCACAGCACGCCGCAATACTCGCCTGCTCTATTTCGCGCTCTGCGTCTCCTTCGCCGCCATCGACGCCTATGTCGACGCCCACCTCGCCGATTTCGGCCCCGACGTGCAATTGCAGATGCGGCCCGGCGGCGCTTTGCTTAGATTCAGCGCGACTTTAGCCTGGAGATAAACCGATGTTGAGCAATGAAGAAATCGTCCACTTCAACGAGGACGGCTACCTCGTTTTCGAGCGCCTGATCGAAGGCGACAGGCTTGCATATTATCTCGACGTCTGCGACGAACTTGTCGCCCGAGGCAACGCGTTAACCGCACCCGTGCCGCATTTTTCGCTCGAACTCGGCCCCGACAACGCACCGATCTCCGGCCTGTTGCACAAAGTGCAGGGCGTCTGCCAGATCGAAGCGCGCATCCTCGCGCTGGCCTGCGAGCAAGCCATCGTCGATCGCGTCGCCGCCCTGCTCGGTGCCGAACTCGACTGCTTCGGCACCAAGTTCTTCCCCAAGCTCGCCGGCGGCACCTCGACGCACTGGCACCAGGACAATTATTATTTCGGCACGACCTCCGACCAGGTGATCTCCTGCGGCATTTACCTACAGGACGCCGATCTCGACAATGGCTGCTTGCAAATCGTGCCCGGCAGCCACCTTTCGGGCGAAATCGCCGAGCACCAAAGTAGCCCTTCGATGCACGGCAGCTGGACGCAAATCGAAGAAGCAAAAGCCGTCGCCCTGCCAATGCCCGCCGGCACCGTCGCCCTTTTCTCGGCCAACCTGCTGCACGGCACCGTCGACAACCAGAGCGAGCGCACACGCTACAGCATGGCTTGGCACTATATTCCCGGCGAGTTGAATCTGGAGAACTTTCCGCGCGGCGACTACGAAGACCGGCACCTTGTACGCGAAGGTTGAGCCAAGAAGCTTATCATGGCCAAACGCGTGTCCTAGTAGGCGAAGACCAAGGTATCATCCCCCTCAACCTGCAATCTGTGCTTGAAGCAAATGGCTATGAGATCACTTTTGTAGCGATGTCCGGTGACGACGCACTCTCCTACGTCGAAGAGGTCTTGCCCGACGTAGGTCCTGCTCGACATCAAACTCGCCGGTACGTTGGATGGGCTCCAGACCGGGCGCGAATCCGCAAACGCCACGATCAGATCACCTTGGTCTATATCACCTCCTACGCACAGCAGAATATTCGCGAGCTCGCTGCGGAGACGAATCCTTCGGGGTATCTGATCAAGCCGATTACTAAGGACGCTTTGCTCGAAGCTGTTGCTGAGGCGATTGAGGACTGATGATTACTAGCGTCGGCTGCGGGCTTACTCGTTTTGGACATTTTATTTGAAAAAAGCGGACCTCGCCCAAGGTCTATATAAAACACACAGGGTATACTTTAATTAACGGGAATTAGCTTTGTTCGAGCTGTTCGACGCGGTAGGTCAGTAGCTTGAGTCGTTCGGAGGGGAAAATCGTCAGACAGCGTTTGTGATAGGGTACGCGCATGTGACGGTCGCGCTCCAGATATACAAGCTCGCGTTCGAGCTCGACGGAGAGCCGGTCGAAGAAAAACAGGAAGAGCGGATGCGCGTTGAGCAGATCGCCTAGGCGTGCGCCTCTGCCGCGCGCCATCATTCTGACCCGAAAGCCGAGTTGGCGCATCTTCTGCAGCGTCGCGAAGCGCGCAAAGAGCACGAAGGCGGCATAGGCCAAGCAGAGCAAAAAACAAACGATAGTGGTGTAGAAGTAGTAATCCATCAATTTATCCCAGGGCGCGTCTGAAAAATCGCGCGGCGCCTTTATCCACTTAGGGTGCAAAGCATCCACACCCTAAATATTCCATATTCGCTTCGTCTTTTCAAGCCCCTATTTAATCAACGTCATTTTGCGCGTCTGGCTGAAACCGGCCGTAGCCAAGCGATAAAAATACACTCCACTCGCCACCGTCCGGTCCGCCTGGTCCCTTCCGTTCCAAGCCAAACGATAAAATCCCGCCCCCTGCTGGCCGGTAACCAACGTGCGCACACGCTGCCCCAATATATCGTAGATCGCCAATTCGACAATGGCTGCCTCGGGCAAGGCGTATTCGATGCTCGTCGAGGGGTTGAACGGGTTGGGAAAGTTGGCGAAGAGCGCGTGCTGATGCGGTAACAACCGCGCCGAACCCAACTGCGCCACCGCCCACACCGCTTCGCCGGACGAAGCAACATAGGCTTCGGACAGATCGAATACCGCCTCACGGCCCGTGCCCAACAGGCGGAAATCCAACTCGGCCAACAAGCCGCGCCCCGAAACCGCCGCGCCCTGGGTCAAACCATTGCCCACCACCAACTGGCCGGGACGCTGGTAGAGCACCGAAAACAACGGTGCATGCCCGCCCTGGCTTTCGAGGAAGGCCCCAGCGCCGGGGCGCGCGCCCTCGAATACCACCTGGGACGGATCGTATTGCAGGGCCGCGCCATACGCTTTGAGCGCTTCGGCATGATCGATCCATAGGCGCACCGTAACGCGCCGCTGCTCGGCTCTCGTCCCACCCAGCGCCTCCAACGCGAAGCGGACCTGGGCGTCGATCTCGCCCGATGCGGCCCAACGCTTGCCGGCCGCGCTCTTGCCGAAATTGTCAGCGAAGGAAAAGAAATCGCCGAAACTGACCGTGCCATCGCCATCGAGATCAAAGGCCGCGGCCGCACCATCGGCCGTGCTACCGAAGAAATCGACGAAGAGAAAAAAATCGTCGAAGAGCACACTGCCGTCGCCATTAAAATCTCCGGCGAGCGCATCATTGACGACGACGAATTCCTCGGCGGCGGAAAACGCACCGACCAGGCTACCCTCAACCGCGCGGACCCGCCAGTAATAGGTCGCCCCTTGGCTCAACTTGCGATCGATGGTCCAAGCCGTCTGTCCAGTGCCGGCATCACCCGCACCTTCGGCCAAACCCGAGACAGAAGCGGTGGCATTAGAAAAGTCCGCTTGCGTCGAAACCTGAATCGTATAGGTCAATGGCGCAGCGGTATTAAAGGGACGGGCATTGGCAAAGACCAAGGTCGGTGTGAACACCTCTCCCGAACGGCTCAACTCAATAGGTGTCGTCGGTGCGGCCGAAGAAGTCGGCGTGGCCGTAACCGAGGCGGAAGCCGGGCTCTCATTCGGCGGGTTTTGCCGGTCGATCGCCGTGACCTGGTATTCGTAGATGGCATCGTTGCTAACATTCAGATCGGCGAAATTATTGTCGCGGATACCCGAGCCGATCAGCGCAAAATCGGCAGTGTCGACGCGGCGATAGACATTGAAGCCGTTGAGGTCGAGTTCGAGCGCCGCGTCCCAAGCGAGCAGTGCCTGGCGGTTGCCGATCGTCGCATTGAGGGCAAAAGGCACCGAGGGCGCGGTGGTATCGGCTTCGGCCAAGGTTGTAAAACTGAGCGTGTCGCTCTCGGTCGGCGGGTTATTGGCTCGGTCTACCGAACCGACGATATAATGGTAGGTCGTCGCCGGCTGCAGATTGGTCAGCGTCATCTCGTGCGTGGTCAAGTCCTTGCTATCGCCGACTGTAAAGTCAAATAGCGCCTTGTCGACACCGAACTCGACAAAGCTGTCGGCCAACTCGTCGGTGTTCCAGGTCAGGATCGCGGCGGAATCGGCAGCGACGGCACGGATATCGGTGATGACCGGCGGCAACAGGTCGGCCACCGCGTCAGTCGAAAACTCTAGGACCTGACTGGTCGTTGGTCCATTGTTGCTTAAGTCCGATGACGAAATGTGCACATAATAGGTCGTCGCCGCGCTCAAATTATTCAGCGAAATCTCGTGCACCTTGCCGGTCGTCGGCAATTCGCGGATAAAACCCAACTCCGCCGTCGGGCCAAATTCAACGACCCCGGTCGCATCCTCGTCGGTGCGCCACTGTATCGTCGCGCTGCGGTCGTTTTTGTAAATCACCGTCGGTTGCGCGGTGATAACCGGCGCAGTCAGATCTAGATCGGGGTTAGTGCTAAACACCGCCTCGGCGCTTTGCGTGCTGCCATTGCCGACCGCGTCCGTCGAGCCGACGATGTATTTATAGGTCGCGCCGGCCGCCAAGTTGCTCAGCGTCAATTTGTGCTTGAATGTATTGCTGCCCGAGCTGATTTCCTCGTCGCGCGCGCTGGTGCCAAACTCCACCACACTAGTCGCCGGCTCGTCCGTCTCCCATTCGACAATGGCCGTATCGTGCGTCTTAGACGTGACCGTCGGGCCCGAGAGGATCACCGGGAATTGCGTATCGGGCACATTGTTGGTAGTAAAAGCGCCAGCGCCACCGGGCGGTTGCAGGGTCTTCGCTCTTTTAGCGGAGGCGAGACTCGGCTCAAAACTCGTCGTCTTGCCATTGGCGCCCGTCACCTCAACACCATACTCATAGGCCGTGCCCGATTCCAAGCCGGAAATGGTGATGCTGTGTTCGCGGGTAAAACGCAAAGCCCCATCGGCGGTGCGATCGACGATCTCAAATTCGTCGGGCGTGCCGTAGGTCCCGCCGCTGGTGCCGAAGAAAACCATCGCCTTGGTCTCGACGTCGGTCGTAAAGCGCACCACGGCCAAGACGTCGCGGATCACCACCACCGGGCCTTCGATAATGACCGGCGGCAACGTATCACCAACCGCCGAGGTGCGCAATTTGAGATCGCGACTCCACTGGTCGTTGCCGTCGGGGTCGGTGCTCAGCGTATCGCCCGCCAACGATACCACGCGGATGCGATAGCGATAGGTGCTCGAAGCGTTGAGGCCCACGAGCGTCAAACTGTGCGCGTTGAGCACATCACCGGAAGCCGCGCTCCAGTCGTAAATAACCTCCTCGCCCTCCAGCCCCTCGCGGACCAGGCCGTAGTCGACCAAAGCACCGGCGAGTTGATTGAGGCGGAAATTGATAATCGCCCCGTTGGCGCTGAGAACTCGTTTAGGCGGTCCAAGAAAGCGCAGCGGCACATTTTCTTTTTTGGTGAGAAACGTGCCGAATTTGATGACAATGGCCTGCGCTTCGGTCATCAGACCCTGCACGATCAGGTCGTCGACATCGACCAAACGCGAAGTTACGCGGTATTTGTATGCCGTCCCTGGCAACAAATCCTCGACCGAAGCCAAATGCACCAACGACCCCGTGCCGTCGAAGACAGCGACATCCTCGGAGAAATCTTCATCGGGCAAGGCCACAGCAAAACGCGTATCGGCCGACCGGTTGGTAAACCAAGTGGCCGTTGCCGCAGTGGGCGTGCTCTGAATATCGAGATCCGTACCCACAGCCGCACGCAAGTCCGGCACCCGTCGCGTGCGGAAAAGCCCGCCCTCCACTGAGCTAAAACGGCCCGCCAGACTGATCGAACGAATTTCGTATTCGTATTGCGTATCGGCCGGTAAACTCGTCAGGGAAAAAGAATGGCTACGATTGCGCAGCGCAATGTCCAGTTCAGCTAAAAGCGCCGCTCGTTCCGTGCTTAAATCAGTACCGAGCACAGAGTCCATCACCGCGATAGTCGCCGACTCGGCTTCTATGCCGGCTGCCTGCAAAGTCTGTACTGCGGCGATATCGGCCACAGTCGCATTTGTTCTTAATGGATTAGTGATTCCCGTCCAAACGCTGTCGCCGACCGCCCGGTAACGCAGCGTATCGTCGATGCCCGGCCAACGGCTCTGCCAGGAGAGGATCGCGCCATCGTGGCGGCGTTTAACCGCTATATTAAAGAGCCGGTTGGCAAAGACGCGAATAAGGCGGACCCCGAATTCACCCACTGCATACGACAAAGTATCGGCATCGTTGACGGAGGCGTTGAGCTGGATCTTGGTCAGCGAGATAAAAGCGCCCTCCACGGGCAGTTGGCTGCGCAATTCAAAACTCAACGTGCCCAAAAGCCCGGAACCTACTCCCGGGGAGCCGACCAGTTGCGTACCGCCGCTCTGGATTTCCAGCAAACCGCCGTCGACCTCCTCGGGAATGCCCGGCGGAGCCACCAGCCCCTCGATCAGATCGCCTGGGGCAAACTCGACAAATGAAAACAACGAGGAATCGTAGCGGGCCACGAGCAAAGCGTGCTTGGTCTCGACCGCCCCCTGTATCTCGACAGCGAGGTCAATGCGTTCACCGACGGCCGGACCGCGAATTTCTGCGGGATCGACTACAACGCTAAAACCAGCATTGGTCCCGGCGAGCGCCGGTTTGGCCAATAGAGCGCAGACCAGCGCGACGAGCTGTGTGGTTTTCCAGACAGTATTGCCCATGCTGATTCCTTTGCCGGCGACTTGCTTGAGACGTCCGGGCTGGAGAACGGATTCTGTAAATGTCCAATTAATATAACGAATTAGGCCGCCGCGTAGTTGATCATCGATCACACGGCCCCAACGATATTATCGGCACGGCGCCAACTTGAACCAGCGGCCGATAAGGCCTATGTTCTCAAGTTCTTATTTTCCATTGAGGTTATGCCATGAATTTTCGCCTTTGTTCCTTGTTGTCACTCGCCCTCCTCGCGGCCTGTGGCACCGACGCCAGCAAAAACGCCGAAGCACCTGGCGGTGGCGCCTTGCCCTTGCCCTTGCCCAATCCCTCCCAATCGGGTCCGCTTGAGCGCGCCGCCGATCTCGACGGCCGCTATGTGCAGAGCATTCGCATCAAAGAAGGCGAATTTACCGCCACCGGCCCCGGCCAAGAGGTCGCCATGACCTTCACCGCCAAGGGCATGGACAATGTCAAACAATTCGAGTTCCGTCTTGAGATCGACCCGGCCGAGGCGCTCGATTTCACCGCATCGGCCTTCGTCGCTACGCAGCCCTTCCTGCAACCACCGCCCTCGGGCACCGAGCTGACCGACAACGGGGAATGGCGCATCGCCGGCGTCATCCTCGGCGACGACCCGGCGGAAGGCGACAATGCGTTAGGCACCCTGACATTCAAAACCAAGGACGGTTTCGACGCGAGCACCCGGGTCCAGGTCCGCATCACCTTCTTCTCCGTCGGCCCCAGCTATTCCGACCGCGACGACTATACAGCCAACGATCTCAATATGGGCATTACAATTAATAAATGATGATTCCGTAGTCCTTGACGCCCCGAGAAGATTCCTTATTTTCTTAAGTCTGCTGGGGCTGTAGCTCAGTTGGGAGAGCGCCTGAATGGCATTCAGGAGGTCATGGGTTCGATTCCCTTCAGCTCCACCATTAAAAAACCCTCGGGAAACCGAGGGTTTTTTTGTGTTTAACCCTATTTTTATAGGGCCTGCCACCTACCTCCTTCTTCGTATCCTGGCGTGACCTTCTGAATTTGCCCCATTATTGGTGTGAGTGTTTCTTAGCTCAATGGAGGAACGCTTATGAAAGGCAAAACCCATAGCACGGAAGAAATCATCCGGATTCTTCGCCAGGCCGATGGCGGTCAAACGGCTCAATCCGTTTGCCGAGAGCACAATATTTCGGAGCAGACTTTTTACCGTTGGAAAAAGAAATACGGCGACATGAATCTATTGGACGCCAAACAGCTCAAAGAGTTGGAAAAGGAAAATGCTGAGTTAAAAAAGATGCTGGCTGAATCGATGTTGGAAAATCGAGTGCTCAAGGAGGTGAATTCAAAAAAGTGGTAAGCCCTTCGCAGAAAAAATCGGCTGTTGCTCATGTGATTGACCAGCAACGGTGCTCCATGCGAAGGGCGTGTCATTATCTGGGTTTGCCTCGTTCGACGTATCGCTATACGCCTAAACCGCTGACCGATCGGCAACAGCAACTCCATCAGCGTATTGAAACGTTATCTTGGGCAAATCCACGGTATGGCTACCGCCGCATCCGTAGATTGCTGACCAAAGAAGGCTGGACGATCCGTCGCAAACAGGTACAGCGGGTCCGTAGATACCAAGGGCTCAAGGTGCGACCTAAGCCCAAGAAGATTCCGCGCCGGGGAACGTCTACCGGATTGCCGACCCAAGCGACCCATCGCCATCATATGTGGACCTGGGATTTCATCTTTGACCGGACCGATAACGGCGGTACGATCAAAATGATGACGCTACTCGATGAGTATACCCGCCAGTGTTTGGCCATCCAGGTCGAACGTCAGATCACAGCGGATCAAGTCTTAGGTGTATTGAAAAAGGCGATGATCCAGTATGGGGCGCCTGATTATATCCGTAGTGACAATGGTCCCGAATTTATAGCGACTAAAGTCCAACAAGGGCTGAAGGATCATCAGATCAAAACCATCTATATCGACCCAGGTAGCCCATGGCAAAACGGCTATATCGAAAGTTTCCACAGTCGATTCCGCGATGAATGCCTGAGTCGAGAGATGCTACTTAACTTGCGCGAAGCACGGGTCGTTATTGAAGATTGGAGACAGCACTACAACACGGAAAGACCTCACAGTCGACTGGGCTATCTCAGTCCGGAAGAGTTTATAAAAACCAAAATACTTGTATCTCACACCCTAACTGGGCCAAGAATTAGGGCCCGCTCAGGGTCCGTCCATCTCTCTTACGACGATAGAACGCACGATTGCAAAACGGTGGGATCAGAACAAAACTCAGAATAAGCACTGGCCGTTGTTTAACACTGGTGATACAAATACCCTGCGATCAATCCGCTACCCGCTCATTTTGCCGTCGCGGTGCGCTTCGTAATAGAAACAGCACGCCGGCTAAGAAATAATCTCATAAAACAGAAACAACACAGCACCGAAGAGAGAACCTCGTCTCCCTACATATGAACCAAGCCTGCAAAGTCCCTAAATTCTTGCTGTCGCATTACTTCCTCTGTATACTTCCAAGAGGATAGAAATACGTTTGTCCACAAGGTGATATATATGGCTGTAGTCGAAAATCTGCCTATAACAATCGACCAAGAAAAAGTCGCCGCGTTCTGCCGTGCACGAGGCATACGCCGCCTTAGTCTATTTGGCTCAGTATTGCGGGATGATTTCGATCCCAAGCGAAGCGATGTTGATGTGTTAGTGGAGTTTTTACCGGATCAGGCACCGGGCTGGGAATTCTTTGTATGGCACGAAGAATTGGCAGAGATCCTGGGCTACAAGGTAGATTTATTTTCCGGGCTAAATCGATGGATCGAGCCTACGGTCCGCCAAGAGGCGCTGTCGCTTTATGAGCAGTCATGATCATGGGGTTACATTGCGGCAGATCGGGGAATACGCCGGTCGGGCGCAGGAAATCTGTGCGGGCAAGACATTAGATGGTTTGATCTCCGACTGGCAAGCGACGCTAGCGCTGGAACGCGCACTGGAAATTCTCGGCGAAGCGGTAAAACGGCTGCCCGACGATCTGCGCACCCGTTATCCCCAAGTAGAATGGCGAGCCATCGCCGGAATGCGGGATCGACTCAGCCACGGCTACGACGCCATCAACCACGAGATTCTCTGGAAAGCAGTGCATGAGCGACTTCCAACCCTGCAAACAACAGTAGACCAAATGCTCAGAGATTTGGCTAATGGCGCAAGCGAATGATGGCCATTAGCCCATTAGCCTCTACAGGTGACGCATAAGCACCGATTGGACCATATTACATCTAAGAAACTGCGTTACGGCGTGCGTTACACCCCCATAACCTAATGTTAATATTATAGAATCCCCTGCTTGACATGCAGGAGGTCCGCAGTTCAAGTCTGCGATTGCCCACCATCATTAAACCCCCGGTTTTCCGGGGGTTTTTTGTGTTTAACCCCATTTTTATAGGCTTAATTAACATCTTCTGCTTTAAATATCCTATACAGGTGTCTTTTGGCTATAAGCCGCAACAAGCCGGAATGAACTCTAATAAGCCGTAATATATCTTGCGATTGGCTACGCTTACCATAATTGGCTCTGATAACTAAACGAAAGATCGCCATATGGCCTCGCTACGCCCTTATAAATCGGTAGAGAAATGGATACTGCATTGGGGTTGGACTTTAAATGGCAAACGCTACAGAATAAAGAAGGAATCTTCTTGGAAAAATCCCTCAGATCGAAAACGCCCACCGCCTGCATTACAGCAACAATACTTAGATGAATCTCCTCTGAAAAGTGGACACTCCGAAGAGTCTATATATTTACTCAAGGAGGTGTATCCATGGCCGGAAAGTATGATCGTGAATTTAAACTGGAAGCGATCCGTATCGCGAGCGAAGAGGGTGCCCGCGCCACCGATGTCGAACGACGTTTGGGTCTAAGCCAGGGGATGATTTCGCGCTGAAAACGACCGCTGGGTGACGAGGGAGCCGATGCTTTTCCAGGTAAGGGCCACTTGTCGGTCCATGATGAGCAGGTGCGCCATTTACAACGCGAAAATGAGCGACTCCGTCGAGAGCGAGATATACTAAAAAAAGCACTGGCCATCTTCTCGGAGGGGCGGTAGTGGATCGCTATCGCTTTATTTTCGGGCACCGCACGCGGTGGCGTGTTGGGGAGATGTGCCGTGTATTGGCGGTGTCTCGCAGTGGGTTTTATGCCTGGCAAAAACGCGATCCCAGTCGGCAAGCGTAAGAAACCGAGCGGTTGGATCAGGCGATTAAGCGCCTCTATCAGGCCAGTCGTGGTCGGTCGGGCAGCCCGAAAATCACGCGGACCTTGTGGACCGAAGACTGGAAGATTAGCGAAAATCGGGTCGCGAAACGGATGAAAGCGATGGGGCTGCGCTCGATTGTGCG
>Ga0209362_1001460_pt1 | contig 18786 bp, 17 predicted proteins | sample SaaInlV_165m_DNA_FD_184680 | JGI IMG/M metagenome (GOLD analysis project Ga0209362, IMG submission 184680) | Marine microbial communities from expanding oxygen minimum zones in the Saanich Inlet - Saanich Inlet SI037_S3LV_110m_DNA (SPAdes)... | ecosystem: Environmental > Aquatic > Marine >...
CAGCTTAATCTGTACGCTGAGGCATGCAGAAGAAACTGTTTGAAGGGAATAACATTGGAGGGAAACACACTGCCAGAGCAGGCAATGCTGTTTTATCCTAAAAAAGACGATGGACACAGGGAATATCCTTACAAGGTGGAAGCAAGCAAGGTCGATGAGATAATCTTGCAATTGGAGGAGACCATCAAGAAAGTGGACGCACACGAATTTCCACCAAACCCAGGATTTTCTTGTAATTACTGTGACTATAAGACAGTCTGTGAGTTTGCAGCACCTATCAAAGTCAAAAACAAAAAAATTGGATAATGAAATTTCTACAGGGTAAAGCGACAGTCTAGAATCAGGCCATTTATGATCATAGTAAAATATTCCAAATCAGAATAAATGCATGGGAAATTACTATCTGGATATTGAAACTACTGGTCTGGACGAGGTTCAAAGCAAGATTACAACCATCCAGTATGTTGAACTTGAGCGGAGTACGGGAAGACAGGTGGGAGAAATGACTATTCTCAAGGAATGGGAACTTGGGGAGGAAGGAATCTTAAAAAAATTCATAGAGGATTCAACAATTACCAAAAAATATAATTTTGATTTTATCCCAGTTGGGTATAACTTGGGATTTGAACACAAGTTTCTTTTAGAAAAATCTGCAAAATATGACTTGTTTCCAATATCAATTTTATCAAGACCTTGTATTGACTTGCATGCAGTGGGCATCATGATGAATAAAGGGGAGTTCAGGGGTTCAGGGCTTGACCAACTAACGGGAAAAACTCACAGTGGAAGCCCAGTTGTTGCATGGTATGATGTAAAAAAATATGATGAAATAATTAATTATGTCAAAAACGAAACTGTCGAATTTGTAAAATGGTACATGTGGCTGCTTGAGGAAATGCCAGAGTTTAGAAAAAAATGGGAAGACGAACTAAATTCTAACAAAAAATAGTTTGAACATAAAATATCCAACTATATTTTTTCATCATGCAATTATTTACTAAGTGAGATAGAAACAAAAATTTAGATGTTCAAAGGAATTAACTCTTTAATTTTTACGGACATTTCCTTCCTAATGTCGTTTTGAGATTTTTTGGAATACAAAATATCGAGATACTCGTCAATGGAAATATGCCTAACTTTTATTGTGGAGTTTTGGCAGAATACCTGAATATCATAATCCTCGATGTTTTCGTAGGGTAAAATTGCATATCCAGTTGAAATGCTTAGACGACTGATGTAAAATGCAATTTGATACATTTCTTTACCTCCAACTTTTATTTCGTGCATATATTTTGCATCAGCAACTGTCAAAATTTTCCCGTTCTTAGACAAGACATAGTCGGGTTCAATCGTATGACGCTTACCATGAATCAGCCATGCAGAATGAGGATCCTTCTGTCTAACAGTGACCGAATCGTCGTAATAATTTTCAAATAAATTTCCCAAAAACTTTTCCCAGATATCCCACATATTTACAAAAAACGGGACAATGAATTTGGTTCGCTGATAATGGAAACTTTGTAGTCCAATATTTTGAAGGATTAATTTGGCAAGTTTGTGAGGAGTCTCATATCTGGCATTTAGGCGCGTATAGGCTATTTTTCTAAAATCATTTGCAATTATGCTGCTTTTCAATTCAATTTGTGAGTCCAGTCTACCAATTAATTTCTCAATTAGTTTTTTTCTGTGAGGAAATTTTGTCATAAATTTACAGCGTTCCAAGGTGAATCGAATTATCTGGTTTTCTAAATTATTTGAGGTAAATTCATCAAACTCACAATTAAATTTCATGTTAAATTTGACATCATTTAGAATCTGATTTTTCATAATCAGTTTTCCCCTAAGAAAAGATACGTCATCTTGATGTTCTACATATGATTTGTAAATTCCTTGACGAATTAATTTTTCAACAGAACCCAAAAAAGAACCTATAACAGGTTCAATTGGATGGTCAAATTTTTCATCAAATCTAACCTCGTCATCAAATTGTTCTGAAGGAATGTTATTTGCAAAGTCAAGCAATCTGCCAAAATTTTTAAATTTAACAAATTTGGGTTTTACATCTAAAATGAATTTGTCAAACTGCATTACGCCAACATGATTTTTTGCAGAAATTTTTATTCCGTCAGAAACATTTGTGATTTCAATACCATAATCGTTTTCCAATGTCTGAACAGACTTTTGCTCTACAGAAGAAATGTCAAAATCATCACCAATCCACTTCACATTCTCCTCATGTTCTTTTAACTCTAAAACAGGCAAACCCCCCGATTCTTCATCCACTATTTTACCGTGAACATCAACCCATCTCTTGACTGTTCGCGGCTCTGTCATAGTATGATATCAAATGCAGATTTTATTGCTTCTTTGAATTTATCGTCATAGTCTTGCCAAGCAGTCAATAAATTACCCGTTTCATCATCACCCCAATCTATGAATTGATTACTCAATACGTCCTTTAGTGCATCCTCGTCAGCATAGAAGTAATCTTGAAGTAGTGGGATCACATCGGTTGCAAAAACAAATTGTAGTTCCTTTATGCTGTCAATGACATTACCATCATGCATAAAATAAGAATGGCCAATCTGGTTATGTCGTGTTCTATGTACTCGAATTTTAGCATTAATTTTATCTAACAATTTAGGCAGACCAACTAAACCAATTCCTGTTTGCTCGATTAGTTTCTTCAGAATCAATGAGCTAGGCATGACCTCGACAGTACTGAATCTTCGCTTTAGTGCTGCATCAATCTGGGTCAAACTTTGATCCGCAGTATTCATTGTGCCAATTATGTACACATTTTCAGGAACACTGAATTTTTTACCAGAGTAAGACAGTGTGACTTCGTCTCCTCGCTTATCGTTTTCAATTATGGTGATTAATTCTCCAAATATTTTTGAAATGTTCCCACGATTTATTTCGTCTATTATCATGGCATATGTGTTATCACTATCAATTTTTGCGCGCTTACATAATTTTTTGAAAACCCCCGATTCTACAGAATAATCTATGAATCTTTGTTTAGTTTTGTCATCTTGAACAACTTTAGGTTTTATTCCTTCAAGGAATTCTTCGTATGAAAATGATTGGTGGAAAGTTATATTTTCAATGTATGAACTTCCATCACTCCAATTAATAGAAATCTCATTTAGTAATTGCTTAATGTTTTCCTCATTTGCGATTGCATTGAATCCTTTTGTAAAGGGTAACCCGCCAATTGAATTGAATTGAATTGCTTTTGATGGAATTGGTCTGAATAATTTTAGTTCAAACCGATAATCATAAATGACTTTATTTTTTTCTTTTTCATCTTGCCAGTATGGTTGAGTACCCATAAATTTTTTTACACAAATTCCAATCGCAAGAATTACTTTCTCAGAATGAAATGGTCCATGATCTTTTTTACTGTTTGATACAAATACAACATCTCCCGGTTGCAGTCTTTCCCACACAGCTTTTGTGCTAGGATCGGTGCCTTGGGTTGCCCAGATAAACGGTTCCTGTGACAAAGAAAATCCCAGATTTGACCAACCACCATTTATCATAAAATAATTTTTGTTTAGATCAAATTGATGAGTTGAACTAGTTGAATTAGATGCAACTAAAGATTTTGCAATTTTTTTTGCAGTGAATGTCTTGCCGGTTCCGGGAGGACCGGACAATATTATGTTCTTTTTGCGCCTGAGAATCTCAATAGTCCTATCATGATTGACCGACAAAGTATCAGTTCCTTGTTTCTTGTCGATTAAATCTTTTTTGTCGCCTAAAAGATGTTTTAAAACTTCATCCTGTAAACCTGATTTTTCGGTTGATTTAAAAATCTGGTTAATGTCACCATCCACAATCTGGGGAATGGAGATGTTCAGATATTTTACTCCGATTCTATGATGGTATGATGTTGCACCTTCATCAAAGAAGTATTCTTTTGTAACAATTCCAGTGTCGGCAATTCCATCTGTGTTATTTTTTTTGATTGCAACAATATCTCCTTTTTTGATATTTTTGAACCACAATAGTCTAATGCTGTAATTGGGCAGATTGCCAATGTCATCGTCACTTTTACTATTTAGATCAAAATTTGTGTCTCCACCATAATTGATCCCAGCTGTTTCCCAGTCAAGTGAACTTTCAGAATCCTGAGTGTTTTTTAGAAACTCATCATACCACGTACCGTCCTTGCCAGCTCGAATGAAGTAAACATCTGGCGTTAAATTTTTTTCAATTAAGTTTTTAACATGAAATTTTACAATTTCCTTATTGCATTCTTTTAAAATTTCTTCAGTCTGAAATTCATCGAATTCATCTGGATTTAATTTCCAAATTGGTGGATCATGCTCATCATCAAAAAATACCAAATCAGAGTGCCATGTATAGTCCTTTACAGATGTAAGACTTTCAAGATTAGCTCTTAAATCAGTTCGGTTTGTTTGACGATGTAAAGTAAGCGATTTAATTTTAGATACGATTTTACTTTCCTCCATTGAGAAGTCATTTTCTTTTCCTTGCTCAAGAAGAATTCTAATTGTATATGGTTGATATATTGCATATCTTTCAGGAGTTCTTTTTAGAAATTCTAGTAGTCTATTCCCTTTATCAGGATCAGGACCAGGATTTTTTGTCATAAGTGTATCAATTGTTACAAATTATTAAGTGAATTAGAACAAAATAGAAAATAATGAATTTGTTTGTATTACAACGTCATTATGGGGAATAACGTTTTGAGATTTTTTAACTATTAAAAAAATCACACATACGTAAGTATTAAATGAAAAATTAATCGCTATGATTATCTGTTTTTCCAATCACCGCTTTGAATTGCTTTGTAATTCTCAACAGTGCCATTCCAGACATATGTCCAACACATCCCTTCACCATAATTAATTAAAACTCTAAGATACATCGATGATTTACCATATTTTTTGAATTCCTCATTCTCTGCTTTAATAATTCCATCAATGTCATTTTCAAATCCCTCAATACCATCAAGTGTCATAATGGGGTGTGGATCTTCTTCAATCTTGGAAATTTCTCCAATTTTGTGAAGTTCCCCATGTACAATTCCGTCTTCCAGCGTAATGGCTGGAAATGCCCCAATATCATACATTTTTCCCCTGATGGCCATATCCTTTGAGCCCAGTGAAATTTCATTCATGACACGCTCTCGAAATTCCTGCTTTCTCAGAGTTCCATACACAAACATCGAGTCAATCATTTTGCATTCCTGGTCTTTTGATGCTGAGATTAAGTTGCCGTGCGCCCATGGATGTTTTTGTGAAATTCCAAACTCATCGTATCCGTCTGAAACGATTCCTACATATTTTGGATTTGGTTCTACATACTCCACTTTGTTTTTTGAGGTTACGACATATGTGAAGGCGTCAAATGTTTTTCCGTTCTCATTGATTACTGTGATTTCTATTTTTTCATAAACAGATGGCGCACCTTCCTTTGCATCCAACAAGTTCCAATCCCTCACTTCAAACAATTTGCCTGCAACTGCATGGCCCAACTTTGGAACAACATCCAGTACCCCTCCCTCTCGTTTGATGGACTGGTATGTGAATTGCAGCTGGTAGTCTGGGAGAAAAAAAAATCCGTCCAAGATATTTGTCGTATCTTCAAACGATTTTTCCCTGTTTGGGAATTTTTTTCTCTCAAACTCGCCAAGATCTTTCAGATTCAGGTTAGAGCCGTATGCAAAATACAGGCAATCAGTTGTTTTACTCATTTTACTCCCCACACACTAGACCAAGTTATCCATTTTTTCCATTCGGGTGTAAGGTCCGCTCTTAAATTTAGGATCTTTGGCAAAAACACCAAATTCCATTAATCGACTCATTACGGTGTTAGAATGAATCCTAACAGAATTATCCTGCAACAAAACATCAGCGTTTGGAAACTTTGAATGATAAAACATCTCAAATTGTCTCTTAAATTCAGATTTGATTTGACTAGTATGCTCAATTTTTTCATTGTCCATCAAATATTTTACAAATTTATTTTCAAATTCAAACTCTGGAAGAATTTTTCTAAAATAAAACGATGTTTCCTCGTTTGAGAATATCGAATGAGGCTCATCAAGAGTGTTTTTGTAAATAAAATCAATCAAGTTATTTTTGAAAGTAGCAAATTCTTTTCCAGAATCACTTAACGTGACAAGAATTTTTCCATAATTTACATCATTGAAACTTTTTAATTTTTCATCATTTGAATAAGATACTTTGGCATCAATTAGTCCCATTTCAAAACATGCACCAGCCATCTGAACCCCCTCATGTTTTTGTAATTTTCTTCCAACAAATTGTTCTGTAAATCTTTTTGAAGATCTTGCATAAGTCAAATATGCATCTTCTTGAGACTTGAAGTCATTTAATTTTAAAACTGGAAAACCGGTTTTAAATCTAAACTTGTTTTTGATCAATGATGAATCAAATTTTTGGACAAAAACTTTTGCTGACTCCAATGTATAATTTTTAAGTTCATTCAAATCAATCCAAGGCGTGTCTTGATCTACAATCATCTTAGCAAGACACAATAAAGAAAACTTTACTGGAAATATTTTTGTGTGAAATCTATGCATCATCCCTGAATTTGACTTTCCATAAATCTCGTGTTGGGGCAATTTTTTTATGAAATCCTCAGATTCAATTCTTGCTAAAATTTTTTCAAGTTTTTGCATTTCAAATTTCCCATCAAAAGGAGTTTGAAGAAAATCAAGGTTTTTCTTTTCTTTGGTATGTATCCCATCAAAAACATTTTTTTTAAAATAATTTTGAATTAGGTGCACTATCACATCACGCTCATCATTCAAATTTTCATTTTTTTGTATCTGTTTGATCTGTTCAATCAAGTGAGATTCTAAAAATATTTGAATCATCGAGCCAGGATTTAATTTGATTTTTGTTTGATCATTTTCAATCATAATTTATAATCAGTCAAGAATTAAATTTAAGCGTTTAAATTAAGACTGACCAAAAGTATCAGATAGTACTTATTCCTATTTTATGCCTAAAATTAAAAAATACAAAGCTTTATAATCTTAGCCCGTCAATACTTACCATGTCAAATAAGAAATATGACGGTCCAGAAAACACACCTGTGATAAAATTCGTAGATGTGCTATTTGATCGTGAAAAATACAAAATCGGCCAAGACGAGTTGAACAAATCACTTAGTCAAGGATATAGAATTCAGAGAGAGTACCAAACCGCCGCGGGTGTCGTCTATAGTTTAACACTGGGGATGACTGTCAGCGAAGAAATCATAGGACAAAAAACCATTGAAGAGTATTGCGAGTCATCAAATTTGGGAGGTGCACAGTAATTGAGCATAATAAAGAAAAAGAGGCGTACAAACAAAGCTCCAAAAAGACCAGGAAAGAATCTCCTAACAAATGATTTCACAGGCAGACAAGTGCCAGGGAAAGTTGTCATTGTAAGAGGACTTCAAATAGAGACTCCTTCACTAGTGGAGATTGTTCCAAACTATGCAAAGTGCAACAGCTGCAAGATGTTTTTGGGAAAAAAGGAAGAGGACCTAGCAGAGGTATTGGATTACAACTGTATTGAATGCTTTGAAATCCAAATCGAGGAGGAGCATTCAGCAAAAAGTACACTGGTCAGTCCAATATCAGTATCAAAAAGCAGATGGAGGAAAAAATAATTGTTACGACAAGTAATAGAAAAAAAACTACAGCCCGTACTCATCAGACACATGAGAACCCTGGAGGTAACTTTTGAATAAAATTGCCTTCTGGTCAAACATGTATCAGAAAATAAATTTCAAAAAAGATACTGGTGTTGAAACCCAAGACAATTTATGCGATTCATGTTTCAGGGCGGAGTTTGATGGGATTAGCTCAACAGACCTCGGACATCAATGGGGGTTTGGAGTAACAGACCCAACATCGCAAACAAGTAACATGTGCAACGAATGCTTCAAACTGGAACTAGATGAAGATAATTTCCCACTACTCAAAACATCAGAACTTTCATGCATGCAATGCGGAATGCGTGTAGAGGGGGAGAACAGTTTGCTTAGTTCAATCAAAGGGGTTTGCAACCACTGCTTCTTGGTAGTGGCAAATCAGGACCACAGGTGCATTCGCTGTGATCCTATGTTTCCCATACCTCAGGAGGAAAAAAATGGCTAAAACAAAGAACAGATTCCACTATACCGATGAAAAGGACATGGAAACCGTGCCTGAGAAGGCAGTACGAATCACAATGCTATCCCTTGATCAAAATGAAAAAATTTGCAACAGGATAGACTGGGTTCGAGACGAATCGCATTGCATGCATTGTGACACGTCAGACGAATTGGAGATTACTTTTGAGAGAGAAGATGGAATCATAGCAATGAAAAAATTGATACAAGGGTTGCTCAAAGATTTCAAGAATAAATCTTCAGAGTATCACGACAGAAGGGATCTGTCTCAAACATTACTCAGTGCAATAAAATCACTGGATGATTCCTTGGACAGACTTTACTCTTCTCCGTGTAATTGCGAGGACTGTAGAAGGGAGAGCAATGATGAAAAAAGATAGCGATTCAATTTTTCCTAACAGAAGAACACTGCAAGAAAGAAATCAAACACGTAAAAGGATGGTGGCACATGTCCTCAGAGCTCAATTTAAAAAAGAATTCAAAACATGCAGAATCCTTGTGGGAAATCATTTTTTTACTGTTGATTTGATGTCCAATGATGATGAAATCGCTGCCAAAATTATCAATCCAGGAATAACATCACACAACAAAATGAGTTCTGGAAAATTCCAGCAAATATTATCTTCAATAATGATTCTCAAATCTATTGATTCCAAAAGAAAACTATTGATATTCACAAACAAAAAGATGTATGAAAATTTTTGTGCCAGTATTTCATCAATGCCGACTCCAATTTGCGACACAGTAAACGGAATTGAAATTGCATGGATTCCATTGTCCGATGAGTTTGACAACTATGAGCATTCCGAACCCGCAACAGATTTTAGAATCAATCAAGATATTTTTGGACGTGCAAGGAAAAGACAAGAATGATTGAAATTAAAATTGAACACTACGACAATGCAGTACATTGTATTCGATGTGGATACAAGACAGTATCGTCCACATCCAATTTCGTTAAAAAAGGCTCAATTGCTGTATGTCCACATCTGGTATATTTGGGCAAAGGGGGAGGGTTTGATGCAGACAGGCCAGAATATTGCAAGTTTTATGATGAACTGATGCAGGTAGGTTCAGAGGATTATCTTCAAACTCTGCGGGAGGAATTAAGCAACGAACATGTCTGTCTAAGCATCACAAGTTCGGATGTACATATTCCAAAATATTTTATAATTTACAATCTAGGAACTCTTTCCAAAGATGACGAGTGTCCGTATTGGAATGTTTGGGGACCGACTCTTGAGAAATACGGCGGACTTGCACAGGGAGGTAGATTCTGATATGATAGAAATTCACACTACAAACTATTCCTCAAAATTCTTCTGCCCAATCTGTGGCATGGAGACAACTGATGCCAAAGGTTCAGTTGTCAAATGTGACCACCTAGTTTTTTTGGGTCATGCAGATGGAGTTGAATTCTCAATCCATAACGATGTCGAGGAGCCAGAAGATGATGATGAGTGGATGCAGTATGATGCACAGCTAAAAGAATTCAGGAAAAAACTGGACGATGAACATCTGTGCATTCATGTAGACACACCTGCTCCATCGTTTGCCACTTATTGCATAATTTACAATTTTCAAAAGAATTCAAAATCAACGGACCCAGTTAACTGAAATGAAATTGTGGGCATCAGGGGCACATATTGAATAAATTTTGGCTATTCTTTGGAATATTCCTATCCTTTACGGGATTTGGAACGATACCCGGAATATTGTTAGTGGTCATTTTTGTTTGGAGTGACCTGAAGAAAGGGAATAAAAACCAAAATAGTTCAGATGATGAGATTCAATTTACCTCAAAATACTACAACGAAGATACGCTAAATGAGATGAAGTAGTGTGTCAGATTAAAAATTCTGCAGCGTCAATTCCTTCTTGTGTAATTTTTATCCACCGGTTTCTGCCAATTTTTTCCACTTCTATAAACTTCCATTCCTTTTCCAGAGGTGCTATGATGTTTTTATCCAAGCTTGCAAATCTTGCTTGCGAGTGATTCTCCTGTTCTGCATTAATTGTAATGATTTTTTGTTTCTCTGCAAGCTGTGCCATTTCTTTTTTTGTAATTTTTTGGTCTGGTTGGTCTGAAACTATTTTGAGTGCTGCAAGCAGTTTTGGTTGAGGTGTTTGTATTTCATATGTTGGCAAGGCAATTGTATCTTTGATTCCAAATGATTGCTGCTTTCCCTCAAATGCTGCATAACTTTCTGGCTCTGCGTAGAATGGCTGCAAGTTGTCGCACTCTTTGAGTACCATGCATGCCATCATGCATGCAATTGCTTGTATCTTTGATCCTGATGCAACGTTTACGTAGATGTAATTATTTTCCTCCTGGGAAATAATGTCCTTGATTGACTTTATTGCTTTGAATAGACTGAGTCTGTTGCTGTATGCAACTTTGACTTCGACGTCGAGTTTCTTGCATTCTTTTTTTATCTTCTCCAGGTATGGTGCAGAAAGATCTTCAGAACGATTGTCATGGGCTAAAATCCATAGCTTGTCTGCCTTTGTCTGCTTTAGGGGAAGGACAATTCTGTCAATTTCAAAACCTAAAGGGGCAATATGTACTCGAAACGTGGCTAGATTTGTCATAATGGTATCCTTAGTATGCATACTATGAACTTATTATTAATATTTTCTATCTGGCTATAATACACATGATTAAAACAATCATGGCATTAATGGTCTTGACCTTAATTGCAACTGTAAGTACCCACAACGCTTACGCAATTGAAGGAGACGGAACCAGTCATGTTGAAGTTGATGTCTATCCTTTTGACATTACAATACTCGAAGGCGGTAGTATGACTTTACACAACAACGGTGAAAACAGAATCGACTTTGTAAGTCACGGTTGGTTTGAGGGAACAGTTCCTGTAAATGATGCAATCGCATTGGAATTTCCAGTTGTAAACTGTGGAACTACTTGTTTTACTGAAGGTATGTATTACATATCTGATCTAAACGGTGGACAACAAAGTACAATTGAAATTGTAAAACCTTACGTTGCACCACCTCCAACATACCAAACCACAAAAGATGGAATTACAAAAGTTGACGTATTTACAATACCTTTTGATGTTACCATTACAGAAAATGGAAGCGTAACTGTACACAATACTGATACTGTGGAACACGTTGTATCACATACTGGCACAACAGGTACCTCGAAATCTGGAACATTTTACAAAGTGATTCCAGCAGAGCAGCAAGTAACAATTGAATTTCCAATTACAGGAAGTACAATTTATGAGTCTGGTGTTTACACATTTGAGGATACTGTAACTGGCAAGTCTGGAAGTGTAACTGTAATCCCCTGGGTTGGAAGTCAGCAGATGATACAAGACAATACAGTTACTGGAGTTTCACAAAGCACTGTAGAACAAGTTGGAATACAAGAAGACATTGTAGTTGTTCTTAAACAAGAATCACCTCCTGAATTAATTGTTGATGATGGAATTTACAATGTTCCACAATCAAAGACAAATATGGATTTGATTACTTTGCAAACACAACTTGCAACAGTGACAGCACAGTTCAATGACTCTATTACAAAACTTGCAGATCAAAAAGTAACAATAGAGAGTTATGACAATAAGGTCCAATCACTAACTACACAAATGGGAACTCTTAATGGAACTGCGACAGAAATTTCAACATTAGAACAGACTGTTTCATCTCTGCAACTAGAGAAAGACGCTCTTAATGCACAAATCCTCACACTAGGAAATACAACGGCAATTCAACAAACAACAATTACACAGTTGAATGCCCAAGTAAACGATACATCAATTCTCGATGGTAAAATTGCTAATCTAGAATCACAAATAGTATCACTGACTAGTGAAAGAGATCAATGGAAGCAACTTGCCAATAATTGGTATGGTGTGGCCATGGAACAACTAAGTGTAATGATCAATGTACTTGGACTCTAGTTCATTACATCTTTTTTTTATTTTTTTTAAGTAAAATTTTATGATACTGTAGGAAATTCAATAAATGCTTTAGATTTGGTTTAGAAGGCACAACCAATCAAAATTTTGGGTCACTGTAGAATCCAAATTTGGATAATTCTTAAATAATTTTTTGTTTATGTTTTTACATAGCAAGAAAAAAGACTGGAAAATCCAATAAAGGAAAAATCGTTGTAGATTCGGAAGAATTTATTGACATAAATCATCCAGATTTCAAATCCACAGAAATTCCCAATAGTAAATCAGACCCAAAAGGTTCGGGAATATATGCATTGTATGATGATCACGGATTATACTATGTTGGATTGACAAATTGTAGTTTACGGTCACGCATACAAAAGCACACACGAGACCGCCATAAAGACAAATGGAAAAAATTTTCATGGTATCGTATACAAGATTTGGAACACACAAAAGACATTGAGACTATTCTTTTGAGGATAATTGATCCTAAGGGAAATAGAGTCAAAGGAAAATTTAAGAAGAAAAAAAGAAAGTCAGAAGAAGAAAAAGATTCAAGGAAAAAAGTTGTTAAAACTCGACGTAAAAAATGATTAGTTGTGGAAAATTCAATAAATCTTAGTATTTTATGCCTGGAATTTCTAAAAAATACCATGAATTATAGTATGTATAGTATGCATACTATTGACATCTTATTATTATCTAAAATTATTGTATAATAACCAATGACAGAACAAAATGAAGAAGAGCAAAGGCAGCCCCAGGCCGACGAGTCAAGGGTAAACGAGGTAGTCATTGTAAAAAAAAGAACTTTGGTCAACTGTGAGGAATTTGTATCGATTCAACTCAAGTCATCAGACGGAACAATCGGCTCTCTTTTAAAAAAGGCAATGAGTGCAACGCAGCTAAACAACCTAAAGGACAATGACGACAAATTGGGAATCCAATAATTTTTTCTTAAAAACATATTATTTTATTATATTTTATTACATCGTATTACAAATAACATGTATCGGATACAAAGACGGTTAACGAGAACCATATATCAAACATAATTCAATTAGACATTGGAAACAAATTGCCTGATAAATTAAATCACAACACCATACTAAATGAATCCAATATTAGAAGCAGGATGAAGGATTTTTCTACTGCAATATGGAAGTCAGAAGTCAATACAGACCTTTTACTAACTGAAGACCCATGGGACATTAGCTATACTCAGTTCGGAGGCAATCAAGAAGACAAGATGAAAATGAGCAATTTCTGCGAATATTTGGAATTTGTAAAAATGATAACAAAGGATGAAAATGTATACAAAGAACAGTTTCTAAAACCAGTCGAGTTATCTGCACAGTATTTAAAAAATACAATCAGGGGAATTAAAGGCAAAAGATCAGTTGGTTTAGACGGATGGATTTTTGCCACATCCAAGCCAAGTAAAACAGACAAGCGTGCAGAAAACAGAAATGTCACTGTATCTGCAGTGTTCCCACAACTGCAAACTGTAATGAGTGTGAGTGTTGAGGAGAACAGTACAACCAAAAAAACTCTCCAGTATCATGAATTTAAAAATTGCCAGCCAATTCCGCTAACAAATAGAATTTTCCAGACAAAAGGGAGCACAGATATTCAAGAAGAAAAAACAGTCATGCTGTCCGAATTTGATTTCCTGTTTACCTCGTTTTCAGACATCAAGCTGTTGGGCAAGTCTGTCGAGATGGAGAATTTTTGCGAGGCAGATTCCAAACAGTCAGAGATTAAACAGCATTTAGCTTATCCGTTTGTATCATTTGGAAAAGTAATGCCGTCAACTAGGGGAGCTAAAATGCAAATCAAAAGCATAGTGGACGACAGCAATCAGAAATTTTCAATTTCTGAACATTATAATTTTAAAGAAAACAACCCAGACAAACTTCGAGAAAAATATGTGAGATTTTTTGGCGTGACATGGTACGATACAAATGATGAAGGTCAGATAAAGCTGGAAAAATCAGAAATATTTCTAGCGCAGGAAGAAAAAGATGTCGAGAGACTAAGATTTGAAAACATGTTAGGACACGTCAGGCTAAGAACCAGTGTATCAAAATTAGAAGTCCAAAAAATTCTAGGTCAAGAATTGAAATCAGAAGAGGACTGCATTGAGATCGACAGTAACAATGTCAAATTCAGATATTCGATACCGGAGGAATACATCCCAAAAGAATTTGTAAAAACAACATTGGAGATCAGAGAACTTCGATCAAAATACAAGCAAAGTTCACCCATAGTAAGTAAAGAGCAATTAATTGATCCAGAAAAACTGGCTCAAAGAAATCTCAAAGGTTTAGTAAAAAGAGTAAAAACACTGTTTGATATTTTAATTCAGTTACAAAATGAAATGGATGTAAGGGCAACAATAGACAAGAAAACACTCTTGTCAATATTCAAATCAAAAAATCAAGATGAAGAATTAATCAAAAAAAGATTCAGATGGTTAAAATTCTTAAAATTAATCGAAGAGGATGAAATCAATGTTCAACTTACAAAACTTGGAAAAGATGTATTGCTGGAGTGCTGTGCAGATAATTTTGCCGAACTGTGCAAATCTAAAGAAGTGATTAAACTAGAAGATGTTGAAAAATACCAGATCCCAACATCAGTTTTTAGCCAGTACCTAAAAAATACTGATGAGTTCCATCCATTGAAATTAAATGACAACGTGCAAACCGCAACTGTCTGGATAAAAAAAGGAAATGACCGCGGATATGAGGAAGTTTTAGACGAACTTGTCAAAAAGAGAGAGAAAATTTTAGAGATCATGGGAAGTGTTAGATATCCAGTAACCGTACAAATGCTTTCAGAATACTTTGAGAGAGACGGAAACCATTTGGGAAGTTTCATCATTTCTGAATTACTGACAGAAATCAAAGAGACGGGCGAAGTCAGAAGTAGCGGAGATTCCTGGGAATATCCAGTTCATGCAAGAATCCATGGCCTTTTTAAAAAATATCCAGATGACTGGTTTGATGTAGAAGTAATTTGTAAAAAATGCCTAATTAGCAAAGAACACAATTGGAAAGTGGAGAAATATCTAAGCGATTTTGAAGAAACTGGAAACATTAAAAAAAATAATGGAAAATGGATCTCAAGTCTTAATTTTGATAAAAACAAAGACGAATTAAAAAAATTTACCATCAGAGAAATAGTTAGAAACAACGTAAAAAGATCAATACCGCCAAAGACAGAGACAATAAGTGACAGTTACTGGAAAAAACAGCCCACGAATTACCATCTAGGAAATCAGTTTGTGTCTAAAATTCAGTTGCTGTATTTGTCCAAAAATCATGAAAGTGTAACTGATGAAGAAATCAGACATGAGATTGAACTGATGATCAAAGAGGGGCACGTTCCGACAGAAAACTAACACCGTTGAATTTTAAAAAATTAATTTTTATCATAATCTGCAACAGAAAGTATCATCTGGCCCAAAGCCTTGGCATGTTCCCCCTCAACATAAGTCCCAACCTCATAATGATTTGCAAGTCCGCCCCATGAAAAATTCGCAGAGCCAACTATGGCTTTTGCAGTATCCCTGTATTCGTCAACTACAATCACCTTAGCATGCAATATTTTTTTTGGCGACATGTTTCCGCCATTAGACTTGAAACAAATTTCATCATTGCATCTCAAAAAAGGTGCATTAGTTTTTTGATTTTCCTGCTGGAAGAAAATAATTTCACTTGCATTCCATGATTTTCCACACAAGCTGCACGTTCCAGAAGTCTTACTTTCCATTTGTGCATTGCCGGTACGATTAAAATCAACCAGGTGAAAGTTGGAATAGTCTGCACTCAGATTCTTTAGTACTTTTTTTGCGCGATATTCCTGATTATCCAAATCATTGATTACAAGAGTTGTTTCAACTTGATTTTCAATCGCCTCTTTTAACAACTCTAAAAAATTATCGGCGTAAGAAGAAATGGAATATGCCAAAATTCGTAATGTGTGAGGGTTTTCCATGATTTTTTCAATTGTGGATGCAGTTCCAAGTACAGGCAATGCAAACATCCCAGATTGTATAAAATCGGTTCCTGTTGCTATGATTTTTGTTGTCATGGCAGGGATTTTTTTAGTACGTTTCTATCAAGCCACATGTTTCTATGTTCGCAGGATGTTTCAGAATTCATAAGGCATCCAAAGCAGCATGCGCCGTTGACATCTTTATGTTTAAAAATATCTTCAGTACACAAAGGATCTGCCGAACACATGGAGGATTTTTTAAATGCAGTGTTTAGAAATGATTCAAAATGTGAAAGCAGTGCTATTAATCCGCCCAAGGTTCCCTCAGCACCGGGTTGTGCAGCATAAAGAAGTATTCCGCCATTGATTTTTCCGCCATCATATTTGAAATAAATTCTTTCTCGAATGGCGCTGGAAGAATAACCTGACTCCTCACTGATTATTCTGATCAACAAGTGAGACAGGGTGTGCCACCAGACAAATCCGGGATGCAATTCATCTCGAGAATTTTCAGAGTCCCTGAAAAGATATCTGGTGTAGTCCACTTCTCCAGAGGTAGTCTCTTCATGATGGGTTTTCAACCATTGTTTTACATCATCGCCGTTCAAAATATCACTCAAGACACCATCCCCATCAAGACGTATGAAAATTCCCTCACCGGTATATGAAACACCAGGATACCACTCGTTTCCAGCATCGTCAAAGAAGGAGGTTGTGACCAATTCAGAATCGGATTGCAATAAATCATCGCCAGTGTCATCTCGCTTGAATCCAGTTTGGACAGATATTGTCTGCAGCTTGCTGATCGGCGTTACCACAAATGTATTTTTACCAATAACAAATCTTTTGCCTTTCTCAGCTTTAAAAAGAATTTTGGATTTTGATTGGTGTGCGGAAGGCGGTGCGCCATAGATTGAGGCCTTGCGAAGTTCATTAAACTCATCTAAAATTAAATCATGATAGCCCACAGGTATTGGTTTGTTAAAATCATCCATCAGTTGGACTAACGCTTCCAAAGACTCGTCCTTGAATTTTTTAATAATTTTTGGAGCAACGTCTAAAGTTTCCATGTTGTCAAAAAAGTCATCCAATTGTTCTTGAGTAGTAATTTTGGTTTTGTGAATCTTCCATTCAGGATCTATTGATTTGAGGGTAATCTTGATTGCAGCAACTATGGAAGGATTTTGAAGTTGGGAATTAAGATCCATCATCACCGATTGCACAGACAGGAGTGTCTTGATTTCAGGGATCCTGATGTTTGCAGCTTGTCTTTGCATGATATTGGCCTTGACGCTACAATCAAATTTTCTGGATGGCGGCTCTTTCAATCCCTCAGTTTCAGGAAATCGTGCAGTGCAATTAATCTCACGCGAGTAAAGACTGCCAAGATTTTCAGACTTGCCGCATCTTGGACATTCAATTTCAGTATATCTCAGTCCAGTTCCTGCCGAAGTTTTCCACAAAAGGGAATTTTTGTTTTTTAGTTCGTTAATTACACTGTTAGTTTCTGAACAGGTGGTCCCATGATGAATCAAGTCGTACCAAGGTACGTCATCAAGATGTCCATTTTTACATACTGAAACAAATCTGATTGCAGAGCCCTTCAAAAGACGAGAGGTATCGGGGATAACTCTACAGATTGGACATGCTGACTGGCCACGTTCTTTAAAATTGTAAAGAATGTCAGTACGGGTAGGATGATAGTCAGAATTCAGACAAAGGTTCCATTCGGGAAATTTTTTTGTTCTGTAAATTGTTGCATCATTCTCCAATCCCAATTCGGAATTAGTAGGTAATCGAAATATTTTTGCTTCTTTGAGAACACCCTTGGACATTCTTTGGTCATTTATCGCAAAGTCTGAAACTTTTAACCCGTACGGATTATTTTCTAAAAACAATCCTTCGTCGCCAAGAGGTATCAGAACAGGCCCGTCAGGAAGTTCAATAATTGACCCAGGACCATAAGTGGTAATGAACTGAGAAGGTCTAATTTTCTGAGTCATGTTCCGAATCCAGTTTCCCCTTCAAGATCTCGAAGTGATTGTGGCGAATTAGAAAATACGGCATCGTCAGCACCGTCATTTTCATGAATTAGATCACCTAAAACTACAGCAGGTGTTTCTTTATCAATTGTCCAGTATTCCAGTTGTGTTTCATCAGTTGCCATAGAACGCCATGTGCCAATACTGCTTAAAATTTTATCAAGTATATCTTTCGTTATATCATCTGGTTTTCGTTTTTCTGGTTGATGAATTACACGATCCTTGACAAAATTCATAATTCTGTCTATTTCAGGATTTCCAGAAGATGCAGTCATTGAACGTGCAGAGTTTTTACGGTTCCAAGGGGTTGTAGGATTTCTCATGTTTCTTAGCATTGCGACAAGGTTTGGACCTAGTGCCTTGTCAACTGCAGTTGGGGAAAACGGATAGACTGTTGGGGATTCAACGGTTCTGTGGATTTGTACATGATGTCGAATAAAATATTCGTAATGACTTAGATCTCGTGGTCGTGTAGCTCTAAAATAGACAACAACTAGTGCACCCTTTTTTCTTCCGACCCTACCAGTGGATTGAATGTACGAAGATGTTGTTTTGGGTTGTCCAGTTACCAACATCAGACCAAGTCTTTGAACATCTATTCCAGTACCAAACATCGATGTTGTAAATAGAGCATCAGGAGC
>Ga0209362_1001461_pt1 | contig 18777 bp, 21 predicted proteins | sample SaaInlV_165m_DNA_FD_184680 | JGI IMG/M metagenome (GOLD analysis project Ga0209362, IMG submission 184680) | Marine microbial communities from expanding oxygen minimum zones in the Saanich Inlet - Saanich Inlet SI037_S3LV_110m_DNA (SPAdes)... | ecosystem: Environmental > Aquatic > Marine >...
TGATCTGAACTCAGGCTGGATTTCTGGGTGTAAGCCATTAGATATTACTTTCCTGTTTAGTAGTTTGAAACAGTGAAAATAACTATCCTTGGACGTTGATCGAACCACCTTCAGATTGCCACAAAGCCTTTAACTCTGCGACACTCGACGCTGACCTCAAACGATCATTAAGATCGCCGGGGGCAACAGGTTGTCCTTGTAAACCGGCAGCCGCAACACGCTGCGAAGCATCTAGTTCCCCACGGAGAGTCTGAGTTTGCTCAGGTTCCGTCGGATACCATTGTTGCTCCATTGAAGATTCCGGGTTACCGGCATCAATGAAACCTGCTTCTAACGCGGCAGTGCGTATCGCTTCCGGGTCGTAATCGCCTTCATATCCCTTAACGAAATATGCTTGCCGACTGTCTCCGGGGTTGATGCCTGCCTTGCGAAATGCTTCTGTTCGTTCAAGGTTGAGGAGTTTGTTTTCCGCTGCTTCTGCTCTCGCTTCGGCATCGGTCGCTCTGTCCTCTAACACTCTACGAAAGTTGCGTTTCTCGCCGCCTTCTTCAACATTAGGGTCGTTAGTTTCACTCATTATGTTTCGCTCCGTGTCCGCTAGTCGCATCCAGCAGGGAGGTCGGCTGGATGGTGGGTGTTACGCAAACGGCTCTCATAGAGGGCAAATGAAACTACGGCAGAATGTGTCTTGTCCTCTACTATAGCAGAGGAAACCGTGAGTGAAGTGAACCGTTACTTAGCGGCACCTAGCCCGGTGTATCCGGCTTGGGATAGGGCTGGGCCGCCCGCTTGGGCGAACGCCGCTGAACGCCGTTGGCGGCGTTCCTCTGTCCGGCGACGCGCTTCAGCGTCTAACCCGAACTCACCGGTAATGATCTCGGTGGATGTAATATCCTCCTTCTCTGACGCTGTTTCATCAGCGAGAGAGGAGGCCGCTACTGCTTGGAAACCTTGTCGAGCGGTTGTCTCAGTAACCCCGGCGGCTTGTAAGCGTTCGGCGGTTTGCAGGCCGATGGCACCAACTCCGGTTTCGACGGCTATGCCGCCAATCCGCGCAGTACCAAAACGTTCCTGTTCCTCAAAGATATTTGTGGCCCTCTCCGGGTCCAAATAGTAAGCGGTCAAATCTTCAGTTGTAATATTATAGTAGTCGCTCAGTTTCTGCCTGACTTCATCGGAGACAGAAAACGCGGCTTCGGCAGCCAAACCTACACGTTGGGAGAGTTGCTGCGGGGAAACACTACCCTCCATGAACACAGCGTAATCGGCGGGTTCGTCATAAAACGTTTCAGGCATCCCGTACATAGACAAGATGTCCTTGTATTGGCGTTCCAAAGCAACGTAGGTTCCTTCGGTGATTGCTTGACCAGCGTCAGCCAATGACTGCATGGCAGGGAACCGGTCAGCGTAAACCTGTGTTTGCCGTACCTTCGCCCACACCGCATCCAAGTTCGCGGACTCTTGCCAAGTCCCAATCAAATCCAAGTCGGTGTCGTCGAGTAGACCTTCTAAGCCGTAACCGGCCAAAGCATCTCTAATAATCTGGTTTGCGGTCTCAGCCATTATGCTGTCCTCCCGAACTTTTTACCAATGAAATCAGCGAACTGGCGGGCCTCAGTTTTAGCCCCATTGGTGACTTGCCAATCATCCAACCCGCGCACATGTTTCCCCACTTCTGCCCACGACATAAGCCGTTTGCCTCCGTCGTCTGAAGTGTAATCCAACACTTCGGTAAACCGGGGGTCGTTCATGTAATCAACTTCGCTCGGGGAAATCTCCAACATTTGACTAATCTGTTGCGTATACGGAGACATGATTTCCGACACCGTGTACCCTGCGTCGATCTGGTCACCCAGATGAGAGAACATTGTTTTTGCTGTTTGAGCAAACTCTGCTTCGATACCGGCGATTGTTTTATCACCCAAATAAGTTTTCTGAGCGAGGGTATCCATGTAATCCGAAGTGAACGTCACCTGATACTGGTTAGCCAAGTCCTTGATGTCACGCAAGTTACCGGCGACATCGCTCCCGCCGGAGGTCGTGAACTCTGCCCAATCGGGTTCGTTGAGAACCGCTGAAGCCAACTGGTAAGCACCCCAACCATCTACGATTGCCGAGCGAGCCATGTCGTCCAGCAACTCGTCGGTGAGTTGATCCTCGGGGATGCCCAACGTTTGTGCTTCGGTGCGTATCTCTTGTTTCTTGTCTTCGATCTTTGAAGCGGCTGACGCTGGGTCGGTTGATTCGAGAAGTTGGAACGCCCTGTCGGCTGATTCGTGATCACGATACCAGTCGGTGTTTAATACAGCGGCGTTTAGTTTCTGGTAGTCCCAGCCTTCTTCCGCCGCTTGGGTAAGTATCGGACCAAGTTCTGCGTGGTCGAGGAACACTAGGCCGTATCCGAACTGGGCGGCGAACGATTCCTCTTCGGAGGGTTCGCCTTCTGTTCCTTCGGCTGCGTCGCGTTTGTCGATGGCGGCTTGGGTTTGTGGCCCCATGATGCCATCTATCGGGCCGGGGTCGAACCCTGCGGCTTTTAGGTCTTCTTGCAACTCGCGAACGTTTGGGTCTGAGGCACTGGGTTGCGGGGCGATGGCTTCGTCAGCCGCGTCCTGAGCCTCGGCATCAGAAAGCCCGCTGTCGATGCCTTCGTTGTAGGCTATCGCCCAATCTGAGGTACTGGGTTGCGAGGCGATGGCTTCGTCAGCCGCGTCGTCCACAACAGGAGGGGGGCTACCGGCAGGGACACGAGATTCCCCAGTGTGTTCATTAGCGAACACCGTGGCCTCCCGATCCGAAAGCCCCATATCGATGGCTTCCAAATATAGTTCTTCCCACTCACCCATTACGCGCCCCCTTGCCTAATAATGTTACTAAAGTTCCTTAACGTAGATTCCATATCCCGCGCCTTCGCTTCTTCAGGGGCTGCCTCTATCAGAGACTCTTCTAAGTCCGCTGCCCCAAACCGTTTCCTACCGTTTTCCAAAGCCCGGACAACAGAAATAGCCATGCGGCGTTCCTCGACGGAAGCCTTGCGCCCGAACACGTTCCCGGCGGCATCGTCAACCATTGAACCTATTTGCGCTTCCGTGGTACGAATGATTGAAGCCCCGCCACCCGTTTCAGGGACGTACGCCACCTGCCCGATATTGCCAAACTCGAAAGTTATTTCTTTGCCCGTCATTTGCATATCTACCAAATCGCCTCCGCCCCATGTGATCGGGGCCGCCCCAGTCATCACCCCTGCGTTCACTGCATGGCCGAATGCCCGTGCCGAAGCCGAGTAGTTGGTGAGCGACGTTTCGCTGGCACCCACACCGTAATAACCGTTAGACAACAAACTCTGGTTCAAAGCGACAAAAGACTCAGGATCGTATTTTTGCATATCAAAGTACGCTCCGTAAACATCCCCGATTGTAGTCCCGTTGGCAAACGATGTTTCGGATTCAAAATCCGTGTTACGGTAAACATAGGAATCCATTGTGCTGATAGGCTCCTCGGGGTCCTCCTGCTCCGTTATCGCCCACTGAGCAAGAATCCAGTCCTTCAGTTGCGCTAGCGTATATGTTTCCAGCATACGGGTAGTATGTGGGCCAATCCCCAGTTCTGCCAACTCCGCCAACAAGTCGGGCGGGATGTTGCCCTCACCTATCGATTCTTCTACTACTTCTTCTGTGTCAGCCATAACCTACCCTTAATCCTCAAGCATCTTCTGCTGCGCTTCCGGCCAAGTAGCCGAATCCATTTGATCAAACTCTAACCAACGATAGTACACATCGGAGAACGTAGGGTTTTGCAACCTAGCATCGATCCAGTCTTCCCACCGCTCCCGAATCCATGCGTTGCTTCCAGAGTCAAGTTTGGTTGATCCGCCATCTGCCTTCGCCGCGGCAAGGAACCCTGTAACAACATCCCGCTCGTCAAAATAGTCGCCCAGCAACTGTATGTCTGCCCGAGAGGAGAACCGTTCGTCGTCGATCATAACCCTCATCCCTTCAAAGCGTTTCTCCCAACCGGTGTCGCGAGAACGATAGTCCTCGTCCCACAATGGGAACTCTGCGGCGATACGCTCTATGCCTTTTTCTCTGACCTCACGTTGGGCGGCTGCCCCCGTAACCCGAAGGTTGGGCAACCCCATTTCCTCTAGCGACTCGTACACCAAATCGTTCAACGCCCTGTATTCGCTCCATCCCTCGCGGACACGAATACTTACAAGCCACTCATCGGCAGAGAGGCGTTCTCGCTGCATAACTCCCGAACCCTCGAAAGTCTCCGTTGACAAAGAACGCTCATACACCGCAGTGGAAAAGCGTGGCGCGCCGCCACCCTCAAAGCCAAGAATCAAGCCACCCAACTCGGGGTACTGGGTGAACAAGTCTTCATAAAGTTCCTGCGCCTGATGCGCCTCTAGCGTAGGAGGTAACCCAAGGTTGGAGCGGGTGGCCCGAGCGGTCAGCGCAAAAAATCCGTCTATGCCTTGACTCGCCAAATATGTCGTGAACTCGTCGTCGGCTGTGTCGGGGTTCTCCAACGCCATGCTGCGGTACATATCTATTTCGCTTTGATAGGGCGAGATAAACTGTATCGACAGGGGGGAGATCGCTTTAGCGAAAGTCAAAAGACGAAGTTGGGCTGCCGCCGCATGCTCAACTTCATCAAGGAAACCCGAACGCTCGTTGGCGTTGGTGAAATCAATCATGGGGCGTTCATTGTTAGCCATTTGGACGAGCCACGTTACGCCTATCGACCTCATCGCCGAAGACGCTGTGCGGTCATCCCAACCGTGTTGGAACCGGTCAGACACGGCCTTCAGCCACCCAAAGGACTCTGGTAACTCTGTTGTTTGGAACGCGGCAACCCCAGCCCGCCCCCAAGCGGGTATCGTAGAACGAAGCATCTGTTGCACCGTCCCCAATGAAATCGTCCCATCTTCCGACGAGGCTGTCATCCCAAACGGGTACATGAAACCAAGCACTTCCTCCAACTCCGGTACCTCTTTAACAAGTTCAGAAGCGGTTATCATGGCGAAGGGGGAAAACCCCGGCAAGCCCTGCGCCACCATGTTGATGCTGCTCTTTCTGAAATGCAACTCCTCGACATTATCTAGAGAGGCTATCCAGCCTTCGCCTACAAGGTCGCGGGCAAACTCAGGGATAGGCATGACAAGGAACTCGTCGCCATCGTCGTTCTTAACCGTAGGCAGTTCCCTGTAAATAGCAGTCGCCCTAGCAGTAAACGCGGGGTTCTTAACAGACAACCCGACCCACCGAGACAGGACTTCCTGCCAAGCATTGAAGAACGGAATAAAGTTCCGCATCGATTCAGAAATGTGGGTTTGTTCAGCCAAATCGTACATCAACCATTTAACAGAACTCAGTGCCGTGATACGCGACGAGGTTTCCATCGCTTCCAACGCTTCCCGCGACAACCTGTACTCTCCTTGCGCCCCATGCAGGAATGCGTCATCCACAGACCCAACCCCGGCGGCAACACTCACTTCGGTGTCTCTTGCCCCTCTCAGCAACTCCACGTTCGCGTCGGCACGGAGTAGAGATTGAGTTACCCCCTCCGTGGCCTCAGGGTCTAACCATATCTGGGTACGTTGCTGAGTTGTCCTATTCCCCTGAACCAAAACATCCCATCGGTCGCCAAACAGTGCCTCGGCAACCTGCTGCGAAGTCGCCCCCTCAGGGGGTCCGCCTCTCCCGAATATGCCCTTAGCGTATGTATCCAACAGTGTCCCCCCGCTGTTTCCCGAAGCCTCAGTGAGGACGGGGTTCCGTCCTTGGGTAACAACATCTAGGTTGAGAGAAGTCTCCGGGTCCAACCAAACGTAAATAAACTCATGCTGGACATTATGCGGGGAAGGGGACATATATGTCGCCCCCACCCGGAAAGCATCGTATTCTTCCCTGAACATAAGGCTGGCGTTCTCAACCGCCGACCTTGAAGCCGCGGGGGCACCAGTATCCATAGATCGGGTAACGCCCGTTATGGCATCTGCGTAAGCAGCGTAAACAGACTGATGAACCTCGGGCTGTGCCTCGCCGAAAGATCGAAAAACATTACTACCAGTTATGGTGCCGCTGTCCCCCGGAGGCGAATGCCCCAACCCCAAACCCTCGTGAGCCGAGGGGTTCTCCAGCCAAGAAATAACCTCGTCGATCAACTCCGCACGTTCCGGAGGCAAATCCGGTGTGTGCCTTGCCGAACGCAACCGAACCAACATGTCGTCGCCCAAACCCGTCAACCGGCCACCCAAAATGAAAGGCTCCTCAAAGTCGAGGACGCGAGGCGGGGCATCTCCGGCCCAAGAAACATTGTGCAAGAACCCTGCTCCTCCATCTGCCGTAGCCTCGCCTGTGCGTAGCCCCCCTGCAAAGTTGGCAGCATACGATTGATTAGTCGTCGTATAAAACCCTCGACCGTGTGAACCAATCGCCGACAACGCTGGGTCTATCTCAGAAATCTCAACCGGCGCACCATGAAACAGTGGCACATCCACAACACCGGGAGCCATCGCTACCATTGGTTCGCCGTCCAAAGCAACTAAAACTTCGTCGAGGTTACGCACCTGCGTCCTTAAGGCAGTTCCAACAGCAGCGTCAGTTACCTCTCCTGACCGCAGTAGGCTTTCCAACTCTGCTTTCTTTGCCGTCGCTAGGCGGTGAAGTGCGTCGCCGACAGGGGACAGGCGACCCTGCATGTCGGGTCCCCTGCCCAGACCGCCCAACAAGGGTCGGTCTAGATCAAGAACGCGAGGCCGTGATGCCTCTCCCGACCAAGTAATGTTGAGATGAGACTCGACCTGACTCCCGCCACCTATCTGCGGAGCGACCGGGTTTTGCCAATCAGACCACCCGTCATTAAAGGGGCGGTTCGTGGTCACAACAGCATCGTCAAACAGGCCCAACCCTACAGATGGATCGGTTGGCCCAACGGCGGTAGCGTCAACAGAAAAAACAGGGAAATCTAAACCGGGGGCGGCGTTCTGGGAACGCTGGTTGAACTCCAACAAGTTCGTAGCAGCGTTGTCTGCCTCATCGACCCACCTGTTCAAATCGGCGATAGCAGCCGTCTGGGTTGACCGTGCCGCTGCACCAAGGTCGCCTGTCTGCATCATCTCTAACCGTGCGCGCATTTCTGCTTCGTACACGATGCGGAAATACGGGTGACGGGACAAAGTGTTTGTGGGGAGTTCGGCCAAACGATGCATCCCCCTGTCAACGATCTTCGACCACCAACCCCTAAACCCTGCGGGAAACTCGATGGCTTCTTGCCCATGGACAGACCCCAACGTTGTATGCCATGAATCGGGCAACGCCGCCTCTACTTGGCGGAACTCTAACCGGACCCCCTGAGAATGGGCGCGACGCAACTGTACCAACTCTGGGACACCGCTAGGCAAAAGCCGTTCCGTGTAACTGCGGACATTCTCCACCCACTCAGTCAACTCGCCGGGGGCGTTGTCTAGTTTATTCATTTGTCGTAACGTTTCGCGCCCTTCGTCGGTTTGGCGCAACCATTGCACGATGTCGCCATCTGTAAAACGCGAATCGTAAAACTTTTGCGAGAACGCAGAACGCCCCAACTGGTCGTTAACGACCCGCTCCCAACGGAGGCCGAAATCCTTAATAGCAGCAACGTCATCTAGGCTAGAAGGGGGAGCGATAATCTGGTTCCACGCCCCCAACTCTCGCACAGCATCGTCGGCGATCTTTTCTCCTTGCCGCCCCATAATGTAAGTAAGCGACGAACCGGAACCGGCGGCAGACTCCCACTCAGATAAAGGTTGGGCAGGGTTGCCCATAGCCAAGCGGACATCGTTACCGAGGACTGTCAAGTTTTCAAACCCGGCAGATTCCATAATAGCGCGGGCACCGGCAGGGTCGCCTGCCGCCAACAAGTCAGCAGCAGCGCGGCGGGCAGTCGCCTTCGATGCCAACCTTATAACAGCACTACGGTTCCGGATCGCTGACCAAGTTAACCCTACGGCAAGCCCCGCAGGGCCAGCGAAAAGCCCCCCTACGACCCCTGCAACGGCAAGGCGGCTAGGGGCAGCACGGAACGCTCCTCCTTTTAATAAACTAATCTCGCTGCGGGACAGAACCGCTGCCTCGCCACCGAGTTTTTCAATCAACGCTACGTCAATCAAATCTCTACGCCCAGTGATCAGCATGTCGAACACTGTGTCCAGCCCTCCGGCAACTGCCGCCAAGCGGGCTTGCTCGTCCATCGCTACTACACGGATCGGCCATTTGGGGTTGAGGAGAACCGAGGGTTTCCAAACGTTTGTCATAACCGTGAAAGCGTTTTGCGTCCAGTCGCTCGCGCCCCACAGAAAATCTGAACCCCACATCCATTCCATTGACTTGCGGCGCGCCACAGTGTTGTAACGCCAAAAATCAGGGACAAGACCCAAATCGGAAAGCATCTCAGGGGCCATAGGATCGGCGAACAGATGGGCGGTTTCCCCCGCCTCGTCCACGATACCAAACCCTTTTGTTCTTGATTGGGTCAAAGCCTCCTGCGATGCCCCGACGCTTCTAATGTAGTCGTCCTTAAGCATCGAAACCATCTGATCCATCTCGCCATCGGGGAGGTTGGGGAGATGTCTCCGTATAACAAACTCTATGTTTTCCTCAACCAGCCTCGGGAACATCGCCCTGCGGCCAACCTCGTCAGCGGACATCCATGCACCGCGCACCGAAGCGATCTCATCGGGGTTGCGGCCAGCCGCCTGCAACATCCGCACTATCTGGGTATCGGAATCGGTAGAAGCAAACAACACGCTCCGATGGGGCTTGCGGTCAAACACCCACCGCACAGGAGAACCCGTTACCCCGTTTCGGTACCAGCCTGATTGCTGGATTCCTGTCCGCGCCGCCGTATACCCAGAGGGTGACACCAGCCGCTCCAACTGCCCGAAACCGCCAGCCATTTCTCCGATACCCGTCGGAGAAGACACGTGTTGTGCCGTGGTGAACTGGTTAGCGTGTGCCCCGACTTGCCCCGGCATTGCCCCCGGCGTGACCGTGGCACTCCGGACAAACATGCCGCGGACAAATCCAGCAGCCTCTTCAGAATGCTCCGCTATCCCTATAAGGCTACGGTTGTCCCCCAAGAAGAACCGCATGATATTTTCGCCCAACTCGTAGTTGGTTGCCCCACCCGCAGACGGAACATGGCCGTTCAATGAGCGCGTCAACAGTTGGGAAATCTGGCCCCCATGAGGATGCCGAGGAAAATACGCTTCGCGGACTTGAGCAGAAACAAGTTCAGCAGTTTCATCCGCTGAACGCCCTATAGTCACACCGGCCTCAGCGGCCTCATCGTAAAACCCAACAATGTCGTCCGCCAGAGAACGAAAACCGCGACTCGTACTAAAAAAATGTTCCCTTCGTGCTATCTGTGTCGCAAGACGATTCCGGATACCCTGCCGCCCACCAGCGAGGCCAAGTTCGTGAAGCGTCATTTCGCTACGGAAAACGGTGCCGCCAACCTCTTCGGTTACCATGCCGCTCATCTCGCGCCAATCCCCCCCGTACCTGCGGCGCATCGCTGGGCGGAGTATCAGCCTGTCGGTCGCACTCCCCCTGCGTATGGCCGGGGCGACCCTCATTGAGGACCCGCCCAAACCCAACCTTGACAATGCCTGCCCGATTCTTCCAGCACCACGCGCCACGTTGAACGCTTTGCCCCCCAGAATGGTGGGGTCTAAAGCCATTATCGAAACGAAATCAACTCCCCCTGAAACCATTTGGTGCCAACGGGTACCCTCATAATGGGCTTGTTCCTTTTCGTCCAACACATCCACATCGGCCAAAGCAAAGGACACCGTTTGCCCGAGGGTCATTTCATGCGGAGAAGTAGCGTCCCACGCCGCCTCCCAAACATCTCTATCAAACAAACCTTTAATGCCCGGTGTGAGTTCTGGGTTGGCTAAAGCAACCCCCCCTTCGGGCGTATACTCTGTTTGGTAAGCAGCGTTACCGGATATGTTGATAGCCGCCACCACCGATGCGGGAACGTGCGCTACCGCACGGTAAGCGTCATCGTACTTCTCCAAACCCGAAAGGCCGACACCGCGGGCAGACTCCGGTATCCCCTCGAAGGCTTCACCAAAAAGACCTTTCGGCCCAAACATGTTCCCGGCCAAATCCCCGCCACGGTTAAGGGCTATCGCCTCGACCGTTGCCATAAACTCTTCCCGATCCTCGTACCGGACCGCAGCGGTGTAAAGATCGCCTACCGCCCCGAGTACATCCCCAAATCCGCGGGCATTCGCAGCCGCCATGCGGCCAGTACGCCGCCCAGCACCACTAACTCCTCTATAGGCTCCCCTCGCAAGAGACCCGCCAGCATCAACAACGTCCTCAAGAATATCGAAGAAGCCCATTACTGACCAATCGGTTTGGGCGAAGCCGCTGCCACCGCACCACGGGTGTTGCGGACTATACGCCGCAACTCAGCAGACGCACCCGGCAAAGCCGCCAAATCCTCCAACAACGGCAAAGCCGCCAACAACCGAGGCGACAAAGCCTCCTTCGCCCTCACCGCAGGAGGACGAGCATTAACCTCAGGCCCAGCACCCGGACCCACGGGGGCACCCGTAGTCAACGGTTGACGGGGCCGCTCTGAGGGGCGGCCCAACGGCCCAGCCCCACCCGGCTGCATCTTGGGCGCAGTAGGTAAAGGAATCGCTTTCTGCGCCTCCTCCTGCTCCGCCCGCTTACCGTAAGTCTGCCCCGAAGCAGTCTCGATTTTTTGTCCTTTGCCTTTACGAGGCATCAGCCACCCACCTGAGATAGAAGATCACGCAACGAGGGTGTCCCAGCCGTATCCGAGGTGGGCACAGCCTCTGCCCCCGCACCCGGCTGGGCGATACCGGGTTGCGCTTCAGGTGCTTCAGGAGGGACTTGCGTCGCTTGACGTTTCTGCGCCTCCTCGTGTACCTTCTTCACAGCCCCGGCCAAATCAGCCTTATTGTAACGAACTAGTTCAACTATACGAGCAACATCCCCCGGAGGAATAGCACCCTGCGACGCTTGCGTCTGCAACGAAGCCAGTAACGCTTGCTCCAAAGACTCAGCAACGACCTCATCGTGTTCCGACTCAACATCGTTAACCATCGGATCGATCTCCATAAACGATTTCTTAGACATAGTACCCATGCCGATACGTTGCCCAGCCCCAATAATCAAGCCATTCAAATCAGTACCGGGGTTAGAAAACACGACACGGTTATGGTCGGTATCGAAATGCTTATTCGGCGTGTAATCCACACGACCCTTCGCACCCTTAGCAGACACATAAAACGAAACCGCTTTACCACCAGCGTACGCTTTAGCCAACGCTACAGCGCGACGGTTCTCCGCCTCCATAGAAGCAGCGAACACGCGTTGCGCTTCCTGAACAGGGAAATCCACAACAGCCGACATGACCGCATCACCGCGGCGACCAGTCCTAATGTTCGAACCAGACTCTCCACCAAACTCAGAAGGAATACCAGCAGTCAAACGTTGCGCCCGTTCCAAACGATCAATAGTCGGGTTAGTCATAAACCCCGGATTCAAAACAGAATCCTTCAAATCTCCGCCCTTGACTTGACCAATCTCCCCAGTCAAACCATTAGCAGTATTAATAATCTGCGGTTGCTCACCAGCGCGAGCCACCAACCAAGTATCAGGGAAAATACCTTTCTGAACAGCGAGAACTTCCAACGCCATCAAACGCGCCTGCGTCTGATACATCCCCAGCATCCCATCGAACTGGCCTTGAGCCTGATCCAAACAAACACGCCCCGGCACAACCGCCGGACACATGCCGATACGGTTAGGGAAACGCTCCAACTCGGCGAGCGGTTCAGTCGTATATGTGGACCGCGACCAACCAGTGTTGTCTTGCGGGACACGCCCAACAGCGATCAACACAGTTTCCTCATGGTCAACGTATTCAACTAACTGGAAAACATCAGACTGTTCCAGCGCGTCGTTGCCGCGCAAACGCTCCGCCTGATCAGGGTAATGAAGTTTCAACCAAGCCCAAGTACGTTCATAAGTGAAAATACAATCAGTGGGTTCCAAATCATCCGGGCCGATAACCGGCGACGGGTAAGTAGTCAACGGATCACGAACCGTCCACTCAACCGATTGTTTAACAGGATCGAAACGTAAAGAAACAGGTGAAGAAGCGTAACCAATGAACTGACGCGCACGACGCATCATTTTCAAATCCATATGATTCGTTTCCCACATCCCGAACAAAGCGCGGCGGCGAACACGGGCATTCTTTTCCGACGCTTTAGACTCAGGGTTCGACGGAGGACAAACAATGTCCGGCATCGTCGAAGAAATACGCATCGCAGTTTGATCCAAACCCTGCGACACCAAGTTCGCTACAGCAGCAGACTCATACTCGTCCAACTCCGGCAACGGAACAACAATCTCGCCATCATACGCAGAACGCACACGACGCATACGCTCCATAGCCGGACCCTGACTAGACTCCCGTTCACGGAGTAGTTCTAAAATCTTCTCAGCGGGCTTCACTTAACCAACCTTTTTTCTTATCCAAGACGGTCTCCACTGTGGAGTCGTATCCCCCTTAGGCAAACTAATGTTCGGAAGATTATGTTCTAAAAACCATTGCGCCATAACACAGTCGTCCGTACGGGCACCAGTCCCGTCAGGAGTCCACTTAGTTACTTCGTTGATTAATAGTAGCGCATGGGGACGAGCCTCAGTTCTTTGCCGCCCCGGAAGACGCACCAAACCATGCTTATACAACCCTGCGAGCATCTGAACACCATAATCAGGGTCACCCTTGTTACGAGAATGCGTGTAATGAGGGATCAAATGGACACCTCTCGTAGCAGACCAGCGTTGAAAATGGTCGTACTGCATAATAAACTTTTGCGCCGCATTCGCCTCAACAATCCAATACTGGATCGGATGCCCCATATCCATCGACCGACGCTGCCACTCCTCAGCAATCCCAGTAAACGTACCTTCGCTATGGTTCCAATCCAAAAATGTTGGGGCATCCATTTTCTGACGATACGACTCCAACAAATAACGGAACCCCGACTCCGGCACATACGCCCAAACCTGCAAAGCCCAATACTTAGAAGGCGACGGATCAGCCGTAGCACAAATAACCACATCACCCGGCAAGTTCGCAGGCAACTCCCACAAATCACGGTCAGTGTCCCAGCACCCCATGTACTCCACCCCATCGGCACCCTTCCCACCCGAAATCCACAAAGGGTCTACAAGAACAGAAGCAGGATCAGCATCCTCCTGCTGATACAAAATGGCGTAACGGTCAGGAGTGGACTGTTGGATATGCGTTAACTTGCGCCAGTTCAAACGACGCGGATACAACAAGCACCCATCAGGCCAAGGCTCAGAAGACACCTTATGGTTCTTCTCACACAAATCTTCGTAATGCGCTTTATACGCAATATGGTGATACCGTTTCCCCCCGAGTTGCAAAGACTCCGGTACCTCCTCATCGTAATCATCATCATCGTCCATGACGGCTTCTTTATCCAACGCATACCGGTAAATATCGTCCGAAGCCATGCGTTGCCCCTGCAACACAAGAAGGCCACCCGGTTCCAAACGGGTTTCCGCTACCTCATCCCACCATTGCTTCAACTGTTCACGAGCATCAGCAGTACGCATCTTACGAGGATCATACAAATCGTCCCAAATCACCAAATCAAAACGGCCACCCAAAAACCCTGAGTCCACACCAAACGCCGTCCAAGTAGGTTCCTTCTCAGACACCGGCATGTCGCCTTCCTGAGCAACAGTGAACTGGTCGCCACGCCACACCTCTTTAATCTCAGGCTTAAACCGGCCAAAATCTTCCAACAACACCGACTCGGCATCGACCGCCAAACCAAGTTTCATATCCTTAGCCTCAGCCTTAACAGGAATCGTGCGCTCAAACTCGTTTTTCAGGCGACGCGTATACCATTCACCCAAACGAGCCGTATGCGAACCAACCATTCCACGCAACGTCCGGTCACGAACCGTAGCCCACGCCGGAAGAACCCGAGTAAAGAACGTTGACTTACCCGAACCCGGAGGAGCATTCAAAACAACATACTCTTCCTGAGGAGAGTTCATCAACTCCATGATGCGTTCCGTAGCCTCAATCTGCCACGGCATCAAAATCAAACCAAAATAGCGGCGAGCAAAAACCTCGATACTGTCGTACGCTTCCTTCGCCTCAGGAATCAACTGATCATACGGAACAACCGCAGGTTTTTTTAGTTCCTCAAAAGCAGCCTTCGCTTGCTTCCCAATAACACTACCCGTGCCATCCTCGAAATCTTTAGCAGCACGCTGAGAAACATTCAACCGTTTCGCCGCCGCATACCGGGTCGCACCGCCGTCGCGGAGTTCCTGAAACTTGATCCACGTTTCCGCCGGTATCGCTCTACCTGAAACCACTATTTAGTCTTCCTACGTTTGCGACGAGGAACCATGCCCCGATCCAATACCTTAACCGCTGAAGGCTGCCCACCATCAGCGCAACCCCCGAAACTCGTAACCTCATGCTCCCAACAAGCACCCGGAGTCCCCATAGTCGGAACAATACGTTCCCCGCAACGACACACCGCCAACCGAGGATACCCCGCCTGCTTAACCACCAGACTCCTCCACCAAAGTTTCACACGACCCTAAGGAATGGCTTGTTATCGCTGTCCAGTTTTCTTCGACGGGGCCGGGGTGGAGGGTTTGTGTTACACCGGGTTTGCCGTTGCCGACGATGATGAGGATTGTTTCTCCGCAGTGGCATTCGTGGCTCATAGTGTTTTGTTTACGAAACATTACTCTTCGTCGCCAAACTCGTTCGCCCACGCCTGCCAAGTCGCAGCCTCAACCATTTCCTCCGCCACCTCAGGGAAATCCGCAGCAACACCGCCACCCAAAACAAGTTCACCAGCCAACGCCTGCCACCCCCTAGCCTCCGCAGACGTATCAGCCCACAACGCCCACTCAACCATCACAGCCGCAACCCGACGAAACCCCTCCTCGTCGCAAGAAAACGCAACACGAGAAACCTGACCCGGCCCGCCAGCCCGATACAACATCGCCGAACGAAACTCGATACGGTCACCACGCATCACCCGATCAATACGATTCGCCTGATCCAACGACACATCAAACACCCTACGACGCTTACCCACAATCATCTCCTCTGATTAGAAACCCCAGCATACACCACCACCCCCAACAAAGCAAGCCAAAAAGAAACCCAAAAACAAGAAACCAAACCCGCCACACTGTGCTATAGTAAACCCAACACCGATTTTCTGGTGTTTCCCGCCTAACCCGCGAGAGGCTCGCCCGTCAGAGGGGCTTCAACCCCCTGCACCAAAACACAAGAGTGAGCAGGGGTAGTAGCGCACAGGCAAAAGCGACTACAAGGCAGACTCGCCTCAAGCAGCGGAGGGACCCAAGGGCTGACACCGCCCAAACACACCCACCGCCCCGACACACCCGCCACAAGTGTCACAAGCGTCACAAGCGTCACCCACCTTGCCACAAACACCAACCCAAAACCCAGCCACCCCGGCAAGCCACAAAACCAACACCCCACCAGCACACACAAACACACACCACAAAACACCCAAACAAAACACACCACCAAAACAAAACATTCGACCCCACCAACCCCACCCAACCAACCACACCCAGTCGAAACACAACCACAAAAACACCCCACCACCAGCAAAAACACAAAAACACAACACACACACAGCCCTAATCAGTATGGGAGCGGTGGGTGCCGGGGCATATCACCCCTAAAGGATAGTAAAACTTACCCGGGGGGTACCGTGGGGAGGGGGAGAGACTAACTCTCTACTTGAGGTTTAGGGTTTGGTGTGTTGTTTTGGTGTGGTGGTGGTGGTGTGACGGGGGTCACAGCGTGGGGGGGGGTGTGGGGGTGTGACACATGTCACAAGATTGGGGGTTGACAAGTGGGGGGCGGTTGTGGTATGCTAACTATGTAGCCCGAAGAGGTCGGGCACTGAGAGAGAGGTAGAGATATGAACGAAACCCATGAAGAATATAAAGAGTGGTACAATGCAGAGTTAGGCGCGTTCAACGCCAAGGCTCATGACATGGTGGCCGCGTTCTATCGTGACCGCATGGGGCAGGGTCAGAAGGCAGCCGACAAGACCGCCACCACTGTCCTTTCCAACTTATTTGGAGCCTATGTTATGGCGGGGGAGATTGTACCGCCGGAGTCGGTGACCCTTAGGCATCACGGCTAGAGTTCACCCCTCTACCGCTAACGGCGGCGACCGGCGCAAGGCCGGAAGGGGGACTAACCCGGAAGATATCCGGGAGAAGAAAGAGAGAAAACATGAGTCACACTAAAGAATATTACGGCAGGGGCCGCGAATGTGTCCCCACGGTAGAGGCCTTCCAACATATGGCCGCCGCCATTCGGGCCGCAGTTATTGAGACCGGAAAAACCGCCAAGGCGCGCGAGGTTCTTACCTCTCAAATAACTAGCCTCGAAGAGGTAGCCGCCTACGCCGCTGTAATGGCCTACAAAGAGCAGGCCTAGAGTCCCCCCTCTCCCCCTAGGGGGGCGTGCCGGTCGTGCGGCGGAGGGGACTACAATAACAACAGAAAGAAGAGAGACCATGAAAGACACTTTAGACCTTAAGGGATTAGCCTACGGGGTATTTCGGAAAGGGCAACCGCCGCACCCGTGGGGCTACCATACTGTCACCCGCCGGGTATGGGTCGGGTTATGGTGGTCGGGCTGTAAGTGCCGCCTGTCGGAAGCGTGGGAGGGTCACCCTGCCCGGTTGGCGGGTGTAGAGGTCCGCGATATTGTCCGGCAATGGCGGTATGAACTGACCCTTTAGAGTTCACCCCTCTACCGCTAACGGCGGCGTAGATTCAAGACCTAAGAGGGGACTAACCGCAAAATATGCGGGGAAGAAAGAGAGAGAGATATGCGTACTAACCAAGCGGGGCTAATCGCTGCCGCCATGGATACAGGAGAGGCTACCGCCTCTAGTTGGCGGGCTTACCGGGACACCGGTCTACCGTCTACCGGGTCGGTTTACGATACCGTGGGCGTTGTAGAGGTATGGCATTACAATACCCCTATGTTTAGAGTGTGGGAAAATAACGGGCAGGTAGACGGCCTTGATGCCGGTTGGGGTTCTATGTCGGATAAGTGCGGGGTGCGTAAGATTCTCACCGGGTACGGTATAGATAAGGGGTACGCCGATATCTTCGGCTAACGGTTCACCCGGTCCGCCATGGGCGGCGAGAGTTCGCGACTCTACCGGGTACGATTCCGGCAACACTGCCGGGACATATAGAGAGGGGCAAGATGTGGAAACTATAGAGGAGAGGAACGCCGCCGGGGTGATTACCCGCCGGGTAACATTCTCGCCGGGATGCGTACCCGAAGAGGATATTTGTTGCCCGGTGACCGGCGACACTTTAGAGACTGTCTATTGGGATGATTGGGATGTGTCTTGATGGCCTGCCCATGGTGCCTAGAGGCCGGGTGCGGGACTGACCACACCGAAGAGCGCGCCGACCTATGGGCGGCCACTATCGGCCTAAGTGTGACGAATGTCACAACATTACCCCTTGACAACGGTCACCGGGTAGAGTATGCTAACAACAACAACTAAACAACAGAGAGAGAGAGAGAGAGAATGAGAACACACGACCGGGTACACCTTATAAAGGTAACCCTACCAGAGGCGGCAGAACCGTCGCCCGACATCATCGCCTACGTTTATATGGCGGACACATACTGCCCCGACTGCCTACGCGGTAAGTTGGCGCGAGAGTTAACCGATACCCCTAGCGACCGGCGGCTAGTGCTAGCCCATTACGCTACGGCAGAGACCATGCTAGACGGGTTAGCCGCCCATAATGATATTGACCGGGGCGATGAATACAGTTTTGACTCTGACGATTTCCCTAAGTCGGTGTATGATAGCCCATGGGTGATGCCCAACCGGTATAGCCTAGACGGTTGCCGGTGCGGTATATGCGGCGGCGGGTGGGCAGTATGAACACCTACAGGATAGCCGTGAAAGATTTACAAGAGGGCGACGAGGGGCCGCGCATAGGGGTGGTGGAGAGTGTGACCGCCACCGGCGAGGGTGTCCACGTTGTGGCGACATGGGTAGAGGCAACCGTTGACCCCCGCACACCGGTGATGGTGTTCGCATGACGCGCGGGGATTATAAACGGATAGTGGCCGCCGCTATCGTCACCGTCATAGTCTTAGGTGGTGGCAGGTGTAGCCTGCTTGATGACCGAGAGGGTAGCGGGCCGTTGTGTGCTAACACGCCGGTGGAACACTGCCCCGGCCAGGATATGCTAACCGATAACTAATAAACCAACAACAGAAAGAGAGAAAACAAAAATGAACCCGTATTTAGTTCAAGTTTGGGACTGCCAATCACGAACGCTCCAAGTAGGGCGGAACCATCGCGGAACTGTTTTGGACTGTGGAGATGACCGGACACACTTAAAAACAAAATCATTCACTTCAAAGCGTCAAGCGTTTAAGTACGCAAAAGAGATTAGAAACACCGGCGATGGGTACGAATACAGCGCCCACGTTTACGAATATCTACCAACCGAAATAAACTAACCAACAATAGAAAGAGAGACAAGACAATGAATACCTACACCTACACGGTGAAGATACAGGCCGAGAGTCAAGAGGCCGCCGGGGATTACCTCGCCGGGCTACTTGAAGAGG
>Ga0209362_1001467_pt1 | contig 18716 bp, 18 predicted proteins | sample SaaInlV_165m_DNA_FD_184680 | JGI IMG/M metagenome (GOLD analysis project Ga0209362, IMG submission 184680) | Marine microbial communities from expanding oxygen minimum zones in the Saanich Inlet - Saanich Inlet SI037_S3LV_110m_DNA (SPAdes)... | ecosystem: Environmental > Aquatic > Marine >...
GACCGTTTTCAGAGGCACAGAGGCACAGAGGCACAGAGGCACAGAGGCACAGAGGCACAGAGGCACAGAGGCACAGAGGCACAGAGGCACAGAGGCACTGTTCAAGTCTGTAGTCGGAACTACAACTCTCTTTGATTTGAGTGTTCGAGGATAAAGGAGATGCATGGCCAGCAAGATTGAGGAGTTCCCCCAAGGGCGATCCATGCCGTGGAGAGTTCGATTTCGACACCTCGCAGCGATGGGTTCGATGGTGCTTTGTTTGAGTTGTGTCCAGCAGGGACAACTGAAAGATGGAGTTACAGAGGAGTCACCGATGGAAGACCAGACCAGATCAGGTTATTGCACGATGATGGTCCTTCGTCATGCAGAGAAAGGATCGGGAGCCGATCCGGATCTGACTGAGGAGGGACACCAGAGAGCGGAGGCGCTGGCACGTCTACTCTCCGGGCAGCCGGTCACCCGATTACTGTGTACCGAATACAGGCGAACCCGGCAGACGCTGGAACCTCTCTCTTCCACTGTCGGAATAGAAATCGAAATCATCCAGGCAGGCGATGCACCCGCCTGGCGAGATGCCATCGCCACCATCGGAGCAGGGCAGTGTGTGGTGATCTGTGGCCACCAGAATACTGTGCCGATGTTTGTCGAGGAGGTGGGAGGATCGATCGGAGGCACCGATCGAGTCTCGGGGCAGAACTGGATTCCCGGACATCTCTTCGATCGACTGTATATCTCCAGCTGGCCGGCAGCAGATTCACTGCCTTCCTCTGCAGTAGTGACACGAGAAACACAATATGGTGCTGTATGTGACTAGTTAACGATTTGAAGAGCGTTTTCGGTACGATAAGATGGATCGATACGTTGTTGGGTTGGGCACTACAACTTGTACCAAGTGCCGGAGTTATTCAGATGGGGACAGGAGTCCCGATCCAGTTCGATATGAATATTAATATTACTGTCCTGTGCGATCAGATTTGCATGGACCGATCAGAAGTGAGGATTTCATGATGACGCGAATTAAACATGCACTGGTGCTGGTGCTTCTTCTCTCGACCGGTTTGAGTGCCTCATCGATACTTCCGGGATCACACCTGTGGGATCTCAACGAGGTCTTTTCCAATTCGGATGGGACGATTCAGTTCGTCGAGGTCTATCAACCGACCAGCGCCTGTTGTGAGAACAACCTCGGCACCAAGTGGATCGAGAGTACTGCGACCAGTAGTATCTTCACCTTCCCGAGCGGTGTCGTTGGCAACACGGCTTTCAAGCACATCCTGATCGGCACCGCCGCCTTTGCCGCCTTGCCAGGAGCTCCCACGCCAGACTTCGTCTTGCCCGACAACTTCCTCGGACTCAACGGCGACACCATCACCTTCTACTTCTATGACGAGTGGGTCTATGCAACCAACGAACTGCCCCTCGATGGGGTCACTTCGCTTCAAGTGAATCTCTCTAGCGGATTGCTGGAGACAGGAGTCAATTCTCCGACCAACTACAGTGATGTGACCGGAAGCGTCGATGCCGGAGGCCCTCCCCCGCCACCGATCTCCGTTTCCTTCTCGATGGCCAGCGACAGCGTGACCGAGGCGGCGGGAATTTACACCGCTACGGTGGAGCTCTCCTCTGCACCGACCTCCGACATTGCTGCTGGCTTGACCTTCTCCGGTACAGCGAGTTCCGGTGGGTTGGACTACTCGGTCAGCTCAATGCTACTTCTTCCGGCAGGATCCTTGACGGTGGATGTGCCGATCACGATCATCGACGACAGTGTCATCGAAATGGATGAAACGGCGATTCTGAACCTCCAGGTGCCTGCAGGAGTGGTTCTGGGTACTCCCTCCAGTTTCACCCTGACCATCGGCGATGACGATGCGCCGCCGCTGATCGACTTCGTTCGGGGCGATGGCAATGCCGATGGAGCCATCGGCATTGCCGATGCAATCTTCTTACTGACTCATCTCTTCTCCGGTGGTAGTGCCAGTTGTCTCAACGCTCTCGATGCCAACGACGACGGCGGTAATGATGTTGCAGATGCGATCAGCCTGCTCACCTACCTGTTTGGCGGAGGAGCGGCGCCGACCGCTCCCGTGGTCTGCGGTCAGGATCCGACTCCGGGCTCACTCGACTGCGGAGGATTTGCTGCTTGTCCCTGAGGAGATGCTGGTGGCTGTCGCTTTCGCTGTTCGTAGCGGCGTGGGCTGGTTGTCAGCAAGGTGAGATGAGATTGGGTTCAGCCCGACAGTTGGATTGCTCCGGTTGCCTCGAGGCGTTGCCGATCAACGGCTGGTGTTCTGCATGTCAACACGGTCTGGTGGCAGGCCTGGTGATTCCGTCCCTCGAGTTCCATCAAATCCTCGATGCCCATGGACATGATGTTGAGGTCGATACCCTTCAATGTGGCATGTGTCTCATCGTTGCCCCTGAAGATGAGTTCTGTACTCGCTGTCGTAATGGCTTCGTTGCCGGCCAGTTGTACTTCTCTGAGTTGACCTGGTCGCTGGCACTCGGGGTCCACGATGGCTCTGGCGGAGATTGTCCAGGTTGCAAGTTGGTGGCGGGTGAGGTGGGGAAGTGTCAGAGTTGCGGCACACTCTGGGTCGGATCTGTTCGGTTTGATTCGAAGGAGGCGGCCTCCAGAGCCGCACAGCAGTATCGCAGGCTGGTCGAGGCGCTGACCCGGCTCGAGTGCTGTGAGGAGTGCGCCATCGCAGGTTTCTTCGGCGCACGCTGTCGAACTTGCCATCGAGACCCGATACCAGACCCCTTCAATTAGCCGATTCTGGGCTGAATTCGGCGATTCCTGAAATTATTGAATCAGTTGAGGATTTTCAGTCCGGTCTCTGTCTGGAACCGGATCTGTAGTCAGGGGAGGGGGGACGCCGAAGGCGGGCTGGCGATCCCCCCGACCCTGATCTGAAAAACCTGAACACCTCCTCACCGGAGCCTCTGGGCTTGTCGCCCAGGGGCTCCGCGTCTTTTTCATCGAAGCTCAGTGATTCATCGAAGCTCAGTGATTGATCGAGGCTCAGCAATTGATCGAGGGGCGTGGAAATAACTGGGACACCGATCACGTTCGTCACGCAGAAGCGGTGCCTCTATCGCAGTGAGTGATCGAATGGTGCTGGTTGGTCACGACGGAATCGACAGCCTGAACTAACCGCTAGCCTGCACCGGGCGAATCTCGCCGCGGTCGACACCCCTCTGAAAGATCTCCGGGTAGTCATGCTGAATCCACTGGAGAAGATCGGTCGGCTGCTGCTCTTGTAACAGGAGACGGAATCGGTGAGGGCCCCGGTGTTTCGCAGGGCGGTGGCCGAAGGGGATCCAGCGCAGTTGCTGCCACGCCACATCGAGTGGCTCTCCCCGCACCAGGTGTCGGTACAAAGCCGATCCAAAACCGGTCTTGTCCTTGCCTCGCTTGCAGTAGAGCAGAAGAGGGCGAGGGGCAGAGTCAAGTAGTTGGCTGAACTTGAGCAGTGGCTCCGGATGAGGGAGATCAGAGGAGCGCAGGTGGAGGTTGTGATAATCGATGCCGAGAGCTTCGAAATCGATGGTGCCCTGGGCTCCGTCGCAGCGTCCTGCGCGGCGAAGGTCGACTGCAGTTCGAATCTGTAAGCGGGCCAGGGTTCGGCAGAAGGATGCATCGGAACTGGATCCTCGAGCGATCCGCCATGCGTGAGGAGGGTCCAGTGGATGCAGGTTGGATTGCATCCAGTGACTCCAGATTCTTTTCAAGGTGTCCGTCATGCGGGTTCCCTCTCCCGAGCGATTCAGACTGGCAAGGTCGTGACCCTGTTCCTCGGGTATGATCTTGGCAATTCCATTGGCCCACGGAAAGAGGATCTGATGATCTCGCTGTTTTCCTCCCTGTTGCAGGGTGTCTTTCTCTCTGTCGGCCTGTCTGGACCCGTGGATCCGCTCGATGATGCAGTGGTCACTCCGATCCCGGATCTGAAGATTGAGGCGGTTCCCGATTCGCTGCCACAGTTTCAGCAGCAATTCAGCCAGTACACCGCAGTTTTTGGAGTTCACGTTCTGGCGACCCGTGGGGTTCCGACGGAAAAGGTGAGACACGTGGCCGCCGTGCTGGCGGAGTACCTCGACAATGATGAGGACGGAGTGGCGGACGATCCCAGGGTCGTGGAGGCGATGGCTGGTCGACAGATGGGAATGGTCCTGTTTGCCAGCGAGCGAGAGATGGAGCGACTCGATCGTTCAGGGATCGATCAACTGGGTTACCACCATCTCCAGGGTCAATTCGCCGAGGAGACCAAACCACCCGGCGAGTTCGATGCGACCATCGAAGAGGTGTTGCACCTGGTGACCACCGGATATGGCGAAGCATACCCGCGTATTTTTGGCCCCAGGCCAGGTACCGAACTGGGCGATTGTCTCGATCGTGCGAGAGGAGGTCGATTTGGATCAGTGCCTCGGCGCTACCCGGAGAAGGCGTGGTTTCACTACGATGATCGAAGCTGCGATTACCCCTGCATGGCGGTCGAATATCTTTACTGGGCCCTGACTTCCTTGCTCGAAGCACAAGCAGACCCCGAGCGGGCGCGTCAGATCTCCCACGAGTGGGAGTTGAGCAGTGGAGAACTGGTACGGGAAAGGGATCCATGGATCACTGCACTGCTGGAGGATCCCAAGTACCACTGGGCTACCCGGCTTCCCGATGGCCGCTATGGTCCTGCACAGGGTAAGACAAAAAAGCCTCAACAGGATGAAGGTGAGTCGCTCCGATGAGCCGTCCTGTAGCACTGGTGACCGGTGCCAGTTCTGGTATTGGCCTCAGCTTCGCTCACCAACTGGCCCGAAAAGGATTCGATCTGGTGCTGGTGGCCAGGCGAGTCGATCGGCTCGAGAAGATCGCCTCCGACCTGTCTCGTGAGCATTCCATCGACTGTCGGGTCGAAGGGCGGGACCTGTCCGACCCATCGGCGGTTTCAGATCTGGTCGCCGATCTCGAACGAGACTCGGTCGAGGTCGAGGTGCTGATCAACAACGCAGGATACGGGCTTTCAGGAGCCTATCTCTCCCAGCCGTGGGAGCAGCACGAACAGTTCATACGGGTCCTTCTGACTGCAGTCTGTGAGTTGACCCACCGATTGCTTCCAGCGATGAAACAACGAGGAAAAGGACGCATCATCCAGGTTTCCTCGGTGGCAGGTTTCTTGCCGGGAACTGCAGGCCACACCCTCTACGGCGCGGTAAAAGCTGCGTTGAATCTGTTCACAGAATGCCTCGCCCTCGAGTGCAAGGGCAGCGGAGTTCATGTCACTGCGCTATGCCCTGGTTTCACCTACACCGAGTTTCACGACGTGACCGGGACCCGGGAGAAGATGTCAAAGATGCCCGGCTACATGTGGTTACAGTCGGACCGAGTGGCTCGAGAAGCTCTGGAAGCCTGTGACAAGGGAAAGATCTACTGCGTACCCGGGCTGATCTACAAGAGCCTGCTCTTCATCCTGTGGCTGATTCCTGCCCCTCTGCGTCGCTGGCTGGTGGCGAGACAGGGTTCATCGTACCGCGACTCATCGTCGGAGACCCCGGTGAATACAACCTGACTCGCCAAGCATCCTGATCCAGTGGAGTATTTTCAGCGGGTCGCTACTGCGAGCACTGCAGCGAAGTCGGGTTGATCCGCGACTTCTGTCACGTACTCGACATGTATGAGTTGACCGGATGCGTCGATCACAAAAACAGCCCTGGACAGGCAGCCTTCGAGGGGACCGCTGGCGATCTGAACCCCATAAGCTTCTCCGAATGCAGCAGAGCGATGGCAACTGAGAGCCGTAACATTTTCAACGCTTTCCGCTCCACACCAGCGTTTCTGGGCGAACGGAAGATCTGCACTCACCACCATCACCTCTACGGTATCGATGCCTGCGATCTCTTCGTTGAAGCGCTTCGTTTCTTGCTGGCAGACAGGTGTATCGAGAGAAGGAACAGTCGCAATGATTCGAACCTTACTCTTGAAGGAGGATAGGGAAACCTCACCCAAGCTGGTGTTGAGAAGGACGAAATCCGGCGCCAGATCACCGACGGCGAGCGGGATACCTGTCACATCGAATGGGGTGCCTTTGAGGGTGCTGGCTGCAGTTCTGGTGTTAGACATGGTTCTCCTGTGATCGGTAATTGGGGTGTAAGACTACCGACCACTCTCCGGGTGAGAAGCGGTTGAATCAAGCAGGAAGGGCGGAAGGAATGGCATATTTGGCATATTTCTCAGGGAGTGCTCTTTGCAATGGTGACAAAGAGGAAGGTCGCTGATCGTTGCTGAGTTGGTGGAGGAGGAGAATCCACGGATGAAAAACAGGTATCGAGAAATCGCTACAGATCTATAGATGACAAATGTGAACAAGGTGTACCTGGTAGATATGAGTGGAGAGAGGGATTCCTTTGGAGTCAAATATTAACAGTGAAATGGTTGTTAGAATCCACTTTCGATAATATCAAATAGAAACAAGTCATTGGAGCCATGGCGTAGTTATGGTGGGCGAATATTAAAATAACTCATCCAAGAGTGAATATAGGAGCAGGTCGGTGAGCGCCGGATGATCAGATTCTGAAATTGACAATTTAATCAGCCTCCAGTTTGTCTTGTGTGGGAATGTAGATTAGTAAGAGGTGTATGGTCGACCCGCCTCCGGGGATTCCAATACGTTCCTGGAGTGACTTCATGCGGTCGTTGGTACAGCTCGCTGATTTTGATCCATCGAGATAATAACAATCCCAGCGATGGGAACCAGGATTTGGCTTTCGTTCGGCTGGACCGATTACATGTTGGTCCACGCATGGATGATTGCCGAAGTACAATTCCAGGGAGACCTTTGATCAATGATCGGGGGTCTCCCGTTTCAATTACTCGCCTTGGTGGGGATCAGCGGACCGGTTCAATGGTTGTATTCTGAGGTTGCGAAAGGCCACGGCATCTCCGTGCCCGAGAAACCCGATGTGCCCAGATGCTCTCATCAGGCCGGGGTGATCACGACCGTCGAGGGTCCCTCCCTGGCTGACGGAATCCAGATTGGCGTCGATGATGACATGTCCATTGAGGATGATCTTCACCTGGCGACCATCGCAACGAACTTCTTGCTGGTTCCACTCTCCGACCGATTTTTGGAATCCACGTCTGGCCGGAACCACTCCATAGATGCTGCCGTGATACTGATAGGGCTTCAGGTTGGCCCACTTGTCGGCAGAGTTGTCGAGAATTTGCGCTTCCATTCCGGCATAGGCAGCGTCGCCGGATGAAGGCGTTCTCAACCCGAGTCCGTTGTTCGCACCAGGCGAGAGTTTGAATTCGAATCTCAGGATGAAGTCGTCAAATTGATCCTCGGTGTAGATGTTTCCACCGTTGCCCTCAGTGCATTGGATTTCTCCTGCTGAGAACTGATAGCCATCGGTGTGACCGATCCAGCCTTTCGAACTGGAGCCATCGAAGAGTGGCTTCCAGGACCCCAACTGTTGACGCAGTCGAGTGGCAACGATACGCCTTTTCTCGGGGACTCCAGATGTCAGCAGGAGTGCATCGAGCAAGTTGCGGGCATAGATCTCATGGTGATTTACATCGAGGCGCTGCGCCAGTTCGATGACCCGTTGAGAGCGAGCCCCCTTCTGATCGGGATCCGCGGCGAGGAGCAGATCGATGCTAGGTTTCATCGCGGCCTCGGCACCCAGGGCCACCAGGGCATCGAGCGCTGCGAGAGTCACTCGCTCATCATCTTCCTTCAGGGCGGCTTCGAGCACTTCAATTACGGTTTCGGAGCCGCTCCTGGATGATAAAGCCTGTGCAATGGCAGGCTTCCAGCGAGCGGGAGCATCGAGCATCAAGGAGATGAGAGCTTGTTGAGCGGCGACTCCTGAAATCGATCCGAGTGACCGAATCGTTTCATCGGACCACAGTGCATCGGTCTGGATCGATGCGGCCAAAGCAGCGACGGCGACCGAGTTCCCGAGGGATCCCAGCATCCTGGCGAGAAATCTCGAGACACCGTCGACAGATGTTGCAGTGAACTGCTTGGTGAGAATGGCTCCGAATTGAGCACTTTTCTGTTCCCTGCCGGGGGCAGCGGCGAGCATCACCAGTCCATGGATCGACGACCGAGCCGCCACATCGGAGTTCAAGAGTTGCTGCCACTCTTCTGCTGTTCCTCGAGTCGCATTGCGATCGACGACCTGCGCTAGCACTGCCAGGACCAGTTCTCCGTCATTGGCGAGTGCCTGATCGAGAATGTTGTCCTTGTCAGAGGAGTCAATCCCGCTCAATCGGGCGAGCAATTGTTTCGCCGGATCCTTGTCGGAGACCGATTCCTGGTGGCCATTCACTGATTGGAGTGGAGTGACCATCGAGATCATCAGGATCAGGTATGAAATCCAACGCATTACATCTCCAGATCTAATTCCGAGTGGAGGCAGAGGGATCGAACTCACTCGCCATCCCCTGACTTCCGATTCCACCATTCTTCATCCGCTGGAACCACAGCGTCAATATACCTCGACATCATGAATTCAGTGCACGGTGAGTTGGCGATTATAGTTGGACAACTGGAGCAGTGATGGGATGGCGGGTGGCCGGTTCAGTACCGTCCTGCTGGTTCATAGTGGTGAGATGGCGAAAGTCTTCTGCCGGACCATCATTTCAATGATTTGTGGGCTGTAGTGAAGCGCCGGATGGCTTCGTCGGCGATCACTGCAATCAAGATGATTCCACCGATGACGGCGAACTCTATCGAATCCGGGATGCCGTCGATCAGCACGATCGCATTGCGAAGGACCTGAACCAGCGTGGCTCCGATCAGCACACCGATGATGGAGCCTTCTCCGCCCCGCAATGAACAGCCACCCAGTACTGCCGCTGCGATGGCGTACAACTCGTAGAAGTTGCCGAAGTTGGAAGGTTGTGCGGAGCCGGTGTCGAGTACAAAAAGCAGTCCGCCGATGCCGGTCAATAGACCACACAGGGCGTAGGCTCCAATCTTGACCCTATCGACCGCGATGCCGCAGTGACGGGCGGCGGTTTCATTGCAACCGATCGCCTTCAGATGTCGTCCCCAGACTGTCCTGTTCAGAAGAAGCCAGGAGATCACTGCGATGACGATGAGAATCACCAGTGGAGCGGGTAGAGCAAATCCATCGATTCCTGGCAGATGAATTCGGCCATTTCCGAGCGTCCGTAATGCGCTTCCTTCGGTGCCGAATCCTGCCGTGTTGTCGGCCAAGATCCCTCGAGTGAGTCCTCGATAGATGAACAGGCCACAGAGAGTGACCAGGAACGGTTGCAACTTCAATCGTGTCACCAGCAGACCGTGGCACATACCCAGCAGCGTGGCGAGAATCAGTAATGCTGGCACCACCAGCCAGGGAGTTACGCCGACCACGGTGATGAGCCATGGAGTGAGGCAGCCGACCAGGCAGATCAATGATCCGATGGAGAGGTCGATACCACCGGTGATGATGACCAGCGAGGCACCGATGCCGATGATGCCAAACAAGGCACTTCTTCGAAGCAGGTTCTCGATGTTGTAAGCACTGACGAAGGATGGGCTGAACAGTGTTGTCACCACCGCCACCGCCACCAGCACTCCCAGGATGCCGAGCAGTTTTCGCTCATCTCTCATCGTGGATCTCCTCCGGTGGCCAGGGCCATGATCTGTTCCTCGCTAGTGTTGCTGGTGGTTAGATTACCGGTGATCCGTCCCTCGTGTAGCACCACAACGCGGTGGGAAAGGGAGAGTACCTCCTCCATCTCGCTCGAAGAGAAGAGGATGGCCACTCCATCTTTCGACAACTGCATCAGGCGCTGGTGTAGTTCTTCCCGTGCACCGACATCGACTCCTCGGGTTGGCTCATCGAGGAGCAGGACTCCTGGATGGAGGGCGAGCCACTTGCCGATCACTACCTTCTGTTGGTTTCCACCGGACAGTTCTGAAACGGCCAGATCGGTCGCAGCAGGGCGCACATCGAGGCTCTCTACCAGTTGCCTGGCCACCTTCTCTCCGGCACGGCGTTCGAGCCAGCCGAAGGCGCCACCATGGCGGTGAATTCCGGGTAGGACGGCGTTCTGCTCGACAGTCATCTGGAGAGCCAGCCCCTGAGATGCTCGTTCCTCCGGGACCAGTGCCAGTCCCAGCTCGACCGACCTTGCGGGATCGATAGGAGGGATGGTGATTCCGTCGACCTCCACGACTCCGGTTCGATCTCGTAACCCGAACAGCGCCTCCAGAAGTTCACTTCGGCCGGCCCCGACCAGTCCCGCCAGGGCGATCCTCTCTCCAGCTCTCACCTCAAGATGAATGGGATCCGGGTGGGCTGAACTGGTCAGATCCTTGATCAGTAGTCGTACTTCCCCCGAGGTGGTTTCCTGTTCTTGGATCGGTTCGAGGTCTCGACCAACCATCAGGCGTACCATCTCGGAACGTTCGATCTCATCTCCTGCGAGGGAGGCGACAGGATGACCATCACGCAGCACCATCACCCGATCCGCCACCTGCTCCACCTCGGCCAGTCGATGAGTGATCAGTACGATCGCGGCCCCGGCGGTCTTCATCGCAACGATCTGATCGAGCAGGATGGTGGTTTCTGCTGGAGAGAGAGTGGCAGTGGGTTCATCGAGGAACAACACACGAGCATCACCATCGAGTGCTCGGGCGATGGCGATCAGTTGCCGTTGCCCATGACCGAGGTCTCGTACCGGCACATCGAGAGGTATTTCGAGGGACACTTTTTCGAGAGAGTGGCGCGCCTGGCGCAGGCATTGGTCCTCATCGATGAGGCCAAACCGCCCGATCGGTTCGCACCCGAGCAGCAGATTTTGTGACACCGACATCGCGTCACAGAGCTCGAGTTCCTGGGGAATGTGGGCAATTCCGAGAGAGAGGGCGTCTGCTGGACCATTCATCGCCACCGTTTGGCCGTCGATACGAACTTCGCCTTCATCGGCTCGATGAACACCGCACAGGAGTTTGACCAGGGTACTCTTCCCTGCGCCATTTTCGCCGATGATGGCGGTGATCTCGCCGCCTCGTATCGACAGAGAAACGGCATCTACTGCACAGACACCGCCGAATCGTTTGGTTACCGAACAAGCTTCGATGAGGGGCTCACTGGAGGTCACTTGCCCAGTTTCTTGCGCATATCCTCGCGGAACGATTCGACTTCAGCCTTGCGAATGGTTCTGGCGGGAACCTTGAAGATTCCGTTTTCTGGAATACCAGAGCGATCGCCAGAGGTGAGTGCTTTCAGAAGTCGCATCGATGCGGCGCCGTACTCGTAGGGGTTTTGCACAATGGTACCGTGAACGGTGCCATCGATGATGCCCTGTAGGGTGCGCTCATCTTCGTCAAAACTGATCACCTTGACCTTGCCGCTTCGTCCTGATTGTTCGAGTGCTTCGAGAATCAGTGGAGTGTTGTAGGCAAAGAGGCCGATGCAACCGGCGATGTCATCATGACGCGACAGGATGTCCTCGACATTGGCCTTTCCCTTGGCCATGTCGAACTGGTCGGTGAGGGTGGCGACCACCTCGAAACCGTTGCCCGCAATTTTCTCACCGGGTTTGTCGTAGCGGCTCGAATCCCACTCACGACCAAGTATCTGGTCGATCACACCCTGGCGACGCAGTCGCGCGTTGTCCTGTTCGAGGCGGCCGACGAAGATGGCCACCTTGCCGCCGTTGGGCAGTGCTTCCTCGACCAGTTCACCGCACATCCTGCCCGCCTCGTAATTGTCGACACCGACGAAACAGATCCGCTTGGAATCGGGAGCATCGGAGTCGTGGGTGATCAGCAGCGTCTGCTCGGCGATACGATCGAGGAAGGGAGTCTGGTTGACCGGATCGATGGGGCTGACGGCGATACCGTCGACTCCCTTGACCATCAAGTCCTCGATGATTCTTTTTTGATCCGCCAGTCCATCGGGGGGCATGTGGAAGCTCGCATCGACCCCGATCTCGGATGCGGAATCTTGGACACCCTTGCCTGCCAGGACCCAGAAGTCGGCGACTCCGTTGGTGACGAATGCGAGCTTGGGCGCGGCATTGGCGTCCGGTGGAACCACCGATCCTTTGAAGGAATATGCGAGGTAGCCGATCAGGGCCAGTGCGATGATGATTGCGACAGTATTTCTCATGGGATCCTCCTCTAATCGAGATCAGGGCAGGCAGACGCCGCCATTGACGTGGATGTTCTGTCCCGTGATGAAGCTCGCCGCTTCACTCGCCAGGAAAACCGCTGCTCCACCGACATCGGCGGGAACCCCCCACCGTTGCATCGGAATCACATCGAAGTATCCCTGCTTCTCTTCTTCAGGATCATTTTCGTGCCGCTCGACTGGAATCCAGCCCGGTGAGATGGCGTTGACGGTGATGCCATCGGGAGCCAGTTCATTGGCCATGCTGCGGGTCCAGCCCAACTGCCCGCCCTTTGCGGCGACATAGGCGCTGAATGGGGACAGGCCTCGAGTGAAGACCTCACTGGCGATGTTGATGATTCTTCCAGACTTCTGCTCTCTCATGTGAGGAATGGTGGCACGGGCAAGCAGGAAGGGACTCTTGATGAAGAAATCGATCATCGACTGGTAGAATTCCCAATCGTACTCCTCGATCGGCATCAGGGGTTGTGCTGGGGTGGCGTTGATGACGAGGATATCGATGGGCCCAAGGGTCTCAGCAACCTCGGCTGTGAGTCGATTTACATCGGCCTCGTCGGTTACATCTCCGCGGAACAGCGCTCCTTCATGACCGGCATCGCAGAATCCCGCAAGGGTCTCCTCGGCCCGCTCGACATTATTGTGGTAGTTGATGGCCACTCGAGCTCCGGCAGCACCGAAGGTGTGCGCCATCGCTTTGCCCAGGCCGGTGCTGGAGCCTGTGATGAGAACGGTTCGACCCGACAGCGAAAATTGATCTGACATCGGTGATCTCCTGAGGGTTTCTTGCGAATTCATGACCTGCGGAAACGGTTCCTCGATGACCCGAGATACCGGTGGAAGGGTCGAAGTTGCGGACCGTCGACACTATCGAGGAGCCGCTGGCACGGGTAGTCGGAACCTGTCACGGATACATGACCCCCGTTTCAGCAGTGCCCCGAGTATGGCCTAAATCTTTGACTATTCCGAGTGAGAGGTCTCCCGATCTCCTCCCTCCTCCCCCGTCTGGCGATGGCAGAGCCGATTCGGCTCGAAAGCGTGCCAGCGGCCGTTCCGGAGCAGCCAGAGTTGCTTCGGAGAGGTATTTCAGACTCTCTGTGGCCGATTTTTGGAAAATCTGGTCGATCCGGGTCCGAGATGCTGAGGGCTCCGGATTCATCGGTATCAGGAGTGATGAATTGTCCCGAAAGGCTCGGTCAACCAGGTGAAAATCGCAATCATTGGAGGCAGTACCGCTGGGCTCGCTACCGGGCTCAGATTGAGCCAGGGTGGCCATGATGTCTCGATCCATGAACGAAGATCGACCAGTTGTGTCGGAGGTTTTGGCCTGCTCCTGACCCCTTCGGTTCGTCACGGTCTGATGTCCCTGGGACTGGATGTGGATCGACTGGGTCGTCCTGTAGAAAAGTTCGAGATCCGCGATGAGAAGAATCAGTCGATCCTCTGCAGAGATCTTCATCTGACGAAGGGAGTGGAGCGATCTGAACTTCAAAACATACTCACCTCTGCGTTGGATCCACAACTGTTGCACCAAGGGAATGCATTTTGCCATTTTGAATCGACCGTCGAGGGTGTGGCGAATGCCGCGATCTTCGAAGATGGCAGCCGGGTCGAGGCCGATCTGTTCATCGGCGCCGATGGAGTTCGTTCAAGAGTTCGCCAGCAGTGGAACCGCGGACCGGATCTCCGTTCGGTGGAAAGTGTCGAGTTGGTCGGCATCTACCGCGGTGAAGTTCCACAGGAGCTGTTGGGTCGGGCCTTGAAAATAATCCCACAGGCGGGAGGACTGGCCATCGGAATGGTACCGACTTCGGATCGTTCGGTGGTCTGGTACATCCAGTGCGATCCCCGACGTTGGCCGCAATGTCTCACCGATTCCGAAGAGCGCGCTCGCTGGTTGAAAGCACTGGTGGGCCAGTTTCCGGAGCCGGTAGCACAAATCATCCAGGGTTCTGACCTGAGCAATGTTCATCTGTGGAGAACCACTGACCGGGATTTACCGGAGACATTTCATCGTGGCAATGTGCTGTTGATCGGCGATGCGGCCCATCCGCTGCTGACCTTCACCAGCCAGGGCACTGGATCCGCCATCGAGGATGCTCTCGCCATCGGCGGTCTTCTCGACCAGAATGGCAACGCTGACATCGATTCGGATCATCTTCAGGGGATTCTCGGGGAGTTTTCCAGGGTGAGGAAGCCGATCCTGAAGGCACGACTCTACATGGGACGTCGGATGCAAAGCCAGTTCTTGAGCCACTCCTCAGAACGGCAACAGCTGGTTCCCATCTGCTCCTGAGCGGTCCGCAACATCCGGGAGGATCATCGTTGAACTCCAAGAAATCTCCAGCGCGGTTCTCTTCCGATGAAGTGAATCGACCGCTGCTACGCCAGCGGGCTTTCAACCTCCGCTGGGCTGAGGTGGACTCCGATGTCATCCCGTTGACAGCGGCGGACCCCGACTTCCCAGTGGCTCCACAGATCATCGAGGCGGTGACCTCCTATGTCTCCGATGGATTACTGGGATATGGGCCGACGAGGGGGCTGGTGGAGTTCCGCGAGGGAGTCTCCTCGATGCTTGAGGAGCGTGGTGTTCCATCCCATCCGGATCAGGTTCTGGCCACTGACGGTGCTGCATCAGCACTGTGGGCTGCTTGTCGAGCGGTACTCTCTCCCGGGGACGAGGCGATCACATTTGACCCGGTCGATTTCCTGCTTCCCCATTGTTCCGAGCAGGCGGGAGCGGAGGTATTGCGCTGTCCACTCGAGCCCGGTACGGGAGCGCTTCCTGATGGAGTTCTGGAGCAACGGATCGGACCTCGAACCCGGGCGATCCTGATCTGTAATCCACACAATCCCACCGGAAGGGTTCTTCGCCGTGAGGAATTGCAGAGAATCGCCTCACTCGCAGTGAAACACGATCTGGTGATCATCAGTGATGAGGTCTGGAGCGATATCATCCTGGGCGATGTCCCGATGGTCAGTATCGGATCACTTGGTGACGAAGTGGCACGAAGGACCATCACGGTCTCCGGTTTCAGCAAGACCTATGGTCTCGCAGGGTTCCGCATCGGCTTCGTTCACTGTGGTAGTAACACCCTGGCGGAACAGGTGCTGGAGGCATCGGGTGCCCCCAGGACCACTTTTGGAGCGTCGGTGGTCTCCCAGGTCGCCGCCCAGGCGGCGATGCGAGAGTGCCAGCAGTGGCGAGTGGGATTTCTCCATCACCTCAGAAAGATGAGTCAGATCGGAGCCTCCAGGCTCGATGCCCTGGACGGTTTTCGTTGTCCTGAACCGGAGGGAACCTATCTGTTGTTTCCCGACATCCGAGCGACCGGGATGAGCGCCACGGAGTTGGCCGGTCAACTGGAGACGAAGGCGCGTGTTGCTGTGGTGCCGGGAGAGGAACGTTGGTTCGGTGCCGGAGCGATGGGACATATACGCCTCTCCTTTGCCACCAGCGAGGAGATTCTGGATGAGGCACTGACTCGAATCGAGCGGTGGAGCGAGACTCGCTGAGGCTCACTTCTTTCGAGGAAGATTCAGCTGTTCGATCCTGGCGGAATTGAGCAGGCGACTGCGGGGACCGACATGGTATTCATGGCAGGTGGTGCATCCGGATTGAATCTGCTGGCCATGACACTCGGTGCAGGTATTTCTGGAGATCGACTTCCAGTCATTACTCAGCTGTGGATCGCTGGCGATTTCGTGACAGCTGAGGCAAGTCGCACTGGAGCCTGACAGAACATGTGGACCGTGTGAAAAGTGTGTCGCCTGTGGGTACGATGGAGGGCGCATCGATGATGGAGACCAGAGGACCTTCGGTTCATCTAGCTGGACTCCGATGTGACAGGTTGCGCAGTTCCCCGCTGCCAGTGGCCCGAACACTTGCTGGAAGATTGACTTCGAATCGGGGTCCTTGCCGCCGATCTTCGCCTCCATGGTGGCCCATTCCTGGATGAACCGATCGGCATGCTCTACCGGTCGGTATCGAATCGAAGGTGCATCGAAGTACCAGCCACCGGCATTGGCCCATTTGTCCGGGTCGATGGCGGAGATGGTTCCCCCACTCCTGGTAATGCTGGATTCGTCTCGATCCGTTGTGGCCAGGTCTGCAGGATGGCTCTCATCCAGTAGCAGATCATCGTCATCATCGGTGAGTAGATCATCGTCATCGTCATCTACGAGTAGATCTTCGTCATCATCGTCATTCTCATCGCGCATCGAATCATCTTCAGTAGAAGACTCCGAGGAGATTACGCTCTCCTCTTCTGGCGGAGGGAACCACGAGGTTCTCGCCTGCTCCAGAAGGGAGCGGGGTAGCTTGCCAGAGAGTCGAGAGATCTGTACTCGATCCACGTCCATTTCCTCGGCTGGAGAAACCAGGGAACGGATAAAAATCTCCAGATCGGAGTCGAGTGCTTTTCTGAGTTGGTTCTTGAACTGGAGAGCCAACTTCTGGGTCGCAGCCAACACCTCATCGGGTTGATTTTCCAGGTCATAGAGTTCAACACCGGAGAGAATTTCTAGATCGGTATCCTCCGACATTCCTTCTCGAATCCATCGCAGGCTCCATCCCCGAGGAAAGTCGGACCCAACCCGTGGCCAGGCTCCGATGTCTCTTCCCGTTTGGGAGAGTGTTTCGCTGTCGAGTGAGGGGAGCGATAGAAATTCGATGCCTCGGTTCTTACCGGTGGGTCCATGTCCACTGATGGAATCGGCGTGGCAGGGAGCACAGGAGATGGCAAAGGGCTGCACCATCATTCTGTGGCGGTCAGGCGCCAGGATGTGGCAGTCATCGCACGACTCCGGTGCCAGGTCTGGATACTCGGAGAAGTGCTTCCTGGCATGGTCGCCGTGATCGAACTGGATCGCTCTTTTCGGCTGCCCATATGTACTACTGAATTCAGGGTGGCCGTCATCGAAGGAAGGAAATTGCTGCTGGTGGCAAGATTGACAGCGTGTGTCGTGGATGGACCTGGTGGATTCCTGCGGTCGATGTTCCTCGTGGCACCGAGCGCACGCTACGTTTTCAATGGGACGGCCAGAGTCCGATAGGCCTTCGGTGAGCAGACTCAGATACTCTGGTGCTATCGAGTGCGGTTTGGCTCCATGTTCTCCCATCACATGGCAGTCGAGACATTTCATCGAGGCATGTGGTTCCCCTTGGCTCAGTATTCCCCGACGGAGAAAATCGACAGAGATGAGATCGATCTGATCGTGACAGCTCGCGCAGTCGAGGTGTGAGTGAAACGAACTGTGGGTACCGGGATCGAGTGACGTGAAGTCGTTTCCGGACAAGACGACGAGGACGATCCCGAGAGTCAACAGGGTCGCTGCTCGGAAGAATCTCTGCCGTGTCTTCCCCTCCCCGGGAACAGGGTTGCAACGACCATCGGGACTGGAGCAGCGTCCGCTGGTAGTGGGTCCCATTTCGCAGGGATCTCCGGGTCGACCGCACTGGAATGGCTGATTGGGTCGGAGATAGTGGACAACTTTTGAATCGAACGGGTTCCGTTTCTTTTCCATCACCCCCCCGATCCAGCAGCAAAGGTGTGAACCACGAGAATGTGCAGGCCAATCAAGATCACCATCGATCCGGTGACAGGGAGATGGATCAGCAGCCAGCCTCGCATCCATCGGTGCAAGCGGAGTTGCCGATCCAGCTCGGACTTTCTGATGATGACCTGGTGGATTCGGTTCTCCACGCTGGCGGGCTCGAGTTGCGAGAAATTGATGGATCTCGAGTACCGAGCTGAAAGATCAGCAGGAAGGTAGTGACTCTCCTTGGAGCCCTTGGGGAAGAAACCTGGACCGTCGTGCAGATAGGGTCTGAGAACGGAGAGGTAAGCCGATTCAAAGGCACTGTTGGATGTGGAACTCCTGAGTTCTTTGATCTCGGCGTCCGCCTTGCCAATCATGGACTCGATTTCTGCATGGATTCGCTCCGGCAACAGGTGCATCGATTCTCTTAGTGATGGAGGAATCGTTCTCATCAGAATCCAGCCAGAGAAACCGCTGAGAATGATGATGGCGTATCCGATCCACAGCAAGATGTCGAAAGTCCCGGTGGGAAGTCGGTAACTCGTATGTTCGAGAAAAAAGTAAGCACCGAGAAACCCCGTGGCCAGGTGAAGCATCAACCATGTTGAGGTCTTGCCCAGCGGCAGGAAGGGCAATTTCTTGCGCAATCCGTACAGGCCTAGTAGCAGGAAACTGGCCAGGAGGAACCAACCACTGGTCATGGCGAGGTCTCCGAGAGAGCGATTGCTGACCTGAAGACGATAGTGGAAGAGGAAGATCGCCACTGCGACAAAGATGATCATCCGGATCGAAGGAGTTCTCAGATTGAGCATCAGGAGTTCCCCCACAGGGCAGCGGAAAGATCTCGATCGCCAAAGTTGACCCGATGAAGGGCATCATGAGGGCATGCGTTGACACACGCTGGCCCGGATGGCTGATCGATACAGAGGTCGCACTTGGTGGCCTTGAGGATGGGATTCCCGGAGACGGTATCGATGATGGGTCTCCCCACAGAATCTCTGATTTCCACCGTGCGAATATTGTCG
>Ga0209362_1001472_pt1 | contig 18638 bp, 10 predicted proteins | sample SaaInlV_165m_DNA_FD_184680 | JGI IMG/M metagenome (GOLD analysis project Ga0209362, IMG submission 184680) | Marine microbial communities from expanding oxygen minimum zones in the Saanich Inlet - Saanich Inlet SI037_S3LV_110m_DNA (SPAdes)... | ecosystem: Environmental > Aquatic > Marine >...
AGGCCGTGTTGCAGATTTGTTTGGAGCTAAAATGACGACCACGACGGTCATCATCGACGCGCAAGGCAAGCTGCAATATTTTGGTCAATTCAAGCAGGGTCAAACGAATTTGGTTGAGGATGCAATCAAAGCAGTCCTCGCAGGCAACAAGCCACCTCATAATAAAACTGCGGAACGTGGCTGACACATTGAACGTAGCTGATCTCCGTGTGAGATCGTTCCGACAATTATTGTTACGATTGATTCCTATGAAGATGAACGCAAAAATTCTGTTTGTCCTGTTGTTGCTGCAATGTACGCCGAGTATTGCCCAGCAGTTTACGATTCCTGCAATCAGTGACTTGCCGCGCATTGATAGGCAATCGCCACGACCAACAACGGCGATTCTTCGTAATTCGGCGTTTATACTGAAACTGAAACATCACGCTCCGATGGGTAGCGGCTATGTCATCATTACAGATCATACCGACGACCAATACATGGCGCCTTTACGTGAATTGGCAAAATATCGCCAAGCCAAAATAATTCATGTGGTCGACCTTGGAAAAATCTATCAGACAGATGTTTTGTCAGCGGTTCGCAAGGAACTTATTGATCTGAAGCCACAATATGTCGCCATTGCCCCGCGATTAGAGTCTTATCGCGAAAACATGTTGCTGGGAATGTGGGAGTTGCTCAGTACGTTAGATGATGACAAGTACTTAGATGCTTATCCGGGTGTGTTGTTAGCCTCTGATTCCAAATCCTTTGCGGCCTTGATTCAGCGGTCTATCAAGTTCCAGAGTATCGCGCAAAAACAACTGAAGCCGCTGGCTATTAGCCAAGTGCCATCTAATCAAGAATCTAGATCACTACAGAAAGCGGGAATTCTACGGAATGTATTCAGCACTTATGGATTACAAACTCCAACCATCGCGATTTACACTCCTGCCGCAGATGACGCTCCTCATCTAAGCGGTTCTCAAACATGGAATATTCAGATGAAGAATAAGGGAGATTTTGTTAAAAAATTTGAGCCTGCTGTAGCAACAGCTTTGGCAGATGCTTCGTTGGTTGTTATGCATGGGCATGGTTCCCCTGGTATGTCGTGTTCGGTTGATATCGATGGGATTTTGACTCGGTCTAATAACCAGATTGTCTTGTCGGGATCATGTTTTGCAGCGGCTCCCTTGAAAACGGATTTCCCAAAGATGACACGCATTCCTGGTGGATATGCTGTGACACCACGCCAATCTTTCAGCACACGATATATTGACCGTGGAGCGACAGTGTTTTTTGGGCACATGCGGCTCAGTTCTGGTTTCCCGCATCTGTACCCGGTGTTGGAAAAATGGATGCAAGGTAAAAGTGTCGGCGAATCCTACCAACAGTTAATCAACTCTTTGATGGATATGCGTGGTTTTGGACCTGGTAAATTTGTGGTTACGGAAGTTACACCTGGACAACGTGGTGTACCACAGAACACATTGCTTTATGTCATCATCGGTGACCCAGCGCTGGTCCCCTTGCAGCCACTAGAGAAAATCAACAAAAGGTAGGGGCATCCCTCCGCCATCGATTTACATCCGCATTAATGGTCTCGTTTTTGTGTCAGCAACCATTGGTAGAATTTTGGATCTTCGTAAACTGCTGGCCAGCACACGTGCCCAACGCCGTCGTAAACTGTTAGCGCAACATCTCCGCCGGCTTTCTTGATCGCTGCCGTAATTTGTTGGTTTGCTTGGAGTACGCCATCTTCAGAACCGACATAGATTCGGACGCTCTGGTGGGTCATTTTACGGGCATTTTCGATATTCCCTCGGCCGCAAATTGGTACAGCCGTAGCTAGCAAACGTGGTGCTGTTTCCATTATTTTGAACGTACCTGCACCTCCCATGCTCAAGCCGGTGCAATAAATTCGTCGGCGGTCAATGTTATATTTTCCAACGAGCTCATCGATAAGCATTACTAATTGCTTGCCGTTCCAACCAATTTTTCGGTCCGGACATTGTGGTGAGACAATGACCAGTGGGTAATGTTTTCCTTCAACGATTCTTTTGGGTGGCCCCCATTGAAGTACTTGCTTCAAATTGTCGCCACTCTCCCCAGCGCCATGTAAAAACAATAGTAGTGGGACGGCCTGCTTTGTATCGTTACTGTAAGATTTCGGCAAATAGGTCCAATGCGGGATGCTGGATTTTTCACCGTCTGTGACGATGGTCGTTGACTGTTGGACTTGTTTTCCAGGTTCGGCATCTGTTGCTTCGGCAATGTGCGGACAAAGCGTGAAAGCGATTATTGCACAGAAAAGATGAAGCGTGTAATTGCGTAGTTGATGAACCATGAAGGGATGTCCTTTGACGACGGGTGTGTTAATGAAACGGCAATTTATTTTTCGAGGCTTTTGTTAAGCTCGTACACTTTGCGAACGATTATTTCTTCGACATTTTGAGCGAATGGACCATGTTGTAGCACTGTTGTGAAATATTTCATGGCATCACCTGCTTCATAGCCACCTTCAAGTAGCACTCGTCGACTAGGCACATACGCAAATACATCATTGCAATATCCAGCGACCCAGACTGAAGCACCAGGATCTGGCGTAGTTGTTAAATCAGATTTAATCCGCAACGCATAATCAACAACCGTTTCGCCGGGCAAGGCAATCATCTTTAGCTTATCACCTAGTTGGACAACTTGAATCGGGCAATCATAAGTGCTACGCAGGTGGCCATCGATTGCAAGTTGCGTGAGTAACCGCTGGCCATGGATGGCAACGTATTTATTGGAAGAATTAGTTCGCTCGACTAGCTCGTCTTTGGTTGGCGGAGTTGAATACTCAACGGTCGCTTTGTCATAGCTAGTTCGCAATTCACCGACTAGTGGTGTCGCTACGGTGTCTAATGCGGATTGGACGGCAGTCGCTAATGACTGACCGTGCTGTTTGGCAAGTTCCAATGTGTTGCGTGGATAGGGATTGATATCTGCGCCACAGCCTTGCATGTAAAGGGCGAGGGCCCCGGGATTGGCCTCTTCGATCGCTAGTTGCGCGAATCCAGCAAAATCTCCACAAAATTGATAAAAGCCCAGCGTTGTATTGTGGCACGCATAACCAAATAAGATGCCACGTAGTTTCCCTGTGGTGCTACGAACACTGAGAACAGGAACGTCGTGATCGACGGGACCATTTGGATTGGGGAAGTTGCGGTAACCGTTTGGCGATGGCAGTCGTCGGTTCATGGCAAACCCACACCGCGCTCGACAAAAAGAAACATTGGCAAGTTGCAAGTCTTCCAACGCCTGCTCCACGACTTGTACCAACTTTGATTTCAAGAATGTGACGTAGGACTTGGCTGCTGCTAATCGTTCTGCAGGTAAGCCATCGTCACTCCAGCGTGTTGTTCGTATCTCAGGGCCACAATGTGTGTGCGAACAATTCATCAATAGCCCAGCGGGAGGTAAGTCAAACCGTTTTTTGACTTCAGCTTCCAGATAATCACGAATCGGATAAGGGATACTGATGAGATCTAAGGTGACGATGACTAAACGAGTCTGATTGGGACTTTCCAGTGCGATCGCCTTGGCATACAGGTCATGAATTTTACCTTCAGCTGGTTTTGTACGGCTGGCATATCCTGCCATCCACATTGAACCGTTTGGTGTAATGACTTCACTGGCTAGTCCAGCCTGCCAGTTTGTTTCGGCGTTGATGTGGTTTGGTTGCCACCACGCAACGGCGATTGCGAGAAGCACAAGATGCTTCGATTGACGGAATAATGAGGTCGGTGAAAACATGCAGAATACCTTAATGGTCGGGAGTTAATGAAGGCTGTTGCGTGGCGACTTGATAATCACGTTCTTCAACGGGTGGATGTCCTAATGGTCCGAAGGTATCAAATTCTTCACATTGGTCATTTCCCAATACAAACTGAACGTTAATTCCATCTGTGGTGACATCACAGCATTGAAAACCAAATCGTGTATCAGCATCTTCCCAGCGTTCGGCGAGTTGGGAAGTGTTTCCTGCTGCTTGCGTGCGGTAAACTCGGATACCATCGACTAGTTGCATAGAGCGGCCGGTATGCACGTGTCCACAGAACAGAATTTCGACATTGGATTGTTGTAATAGATGCCACAGTTTTTGGCGGTGTGGCGGGTCAATTGAAAAATACCAATTGTCGTATTGTTCCAAATCCGTCAGATCCCATGCGGGTTCATTTGGGGATTCCATGAAAGGCCAATAGTGCATGACGGCAACGTGGTGTTTTGTTGGTTCGCTTTGTGTTAACTGAGGTAGTTGCTCGATGAACCGCCAGAAGTCTTCTTCTTGCGGTAGTCCGGAGCCAGCTACGGCAGCGTAAAAACCGGTGAATCGTACATTGCGGTGCACCCAAGACCATTGAATGGGGCCGAAGTATTGGGTAAACAACTCGAGCCGCGCGGCAGTCATATTAAGATCGGGATCATACCAGCCGAGTCCCAGTGGGTCCCAGCGTTTTTTTGCTCCGTTACGATCCGTGTGTTTGTTACCGACATCCATATTACCCGGAATGATGTGAACGGGGCACTCAAATGCCGCCAAGTCATCACGGGCTTGTTCATATTCGAACTCATGCGTATCACCGTCACGAGTTAAGTCGCCTCCGTGCAGTACGAGATCGGCATTAATGTCGAGCATTTGCTGGCGAATTGCTGCCCAGCGTCTATTTACAGCCGGGCGAAATCGATAACTACGTGGTGTACCCATGTGACTATCGTTGACATGCAGAAACGTCCAATTGTTGTCCAGATTTGACATGAACTTCATTATACACACATTACGATAGTGTCGGGTGACCTGTTGTGACTGCCAGTTTGTATTACGAATCAACATCCGCCTGCGCCTGCGGAATGGGTAAACTCCGTGACACAAATGTTAAAAATGGGGAATTGCTATGTGGTAACAGATTACCCGTTTTGCCAACCACCGATACGGTATAATACACGTTGACGTTTTGATAATATCGAATGAGAAAAAAATCATGCACCCAATGAGTCGCCGAGAGTTGGTTCGAGTGGGAGGACTTGCAATGGGGGGCCTCGCGCTGCCGCGACTATTGAGCGCTTCGCCTAGCGAAGAGTTGCATGGCCCTTCGTTTGGTAAAGCCAAAAACGTGATTTTTTTGTATCTCAATGGTGGGCCTCCCCAACATGAAACGTTCGATCCTAAACCTAACGCGCCCGTAGAAATTCGCGGCCCGTTTAAACCAATTCAAACCACCGTACCCGGAATGCAGTTTTGCGAACTGTTGCCTAGAACCGCCGCATTGGCTGATAAATTGGCGGTTATTCGGAGTATGGCAACCGATGACAATATTCATTCCAGTAGTGGGCATTGGGTACTGACCGGCTATAAGTATCAAGGCCCGAATGCCCGTACGATCCAGCCGTCGGACTGGCCTTTTTATGGATCGCAAATCAAACGCTATCGTCCGAGTGACGTTATGCCTGGGTTGAGTACAGTGATGATCCCAGATGTTATTCGCTTGAATGCCAGTGTTACACCGGCTGGGCAAACAGGTGGATTGATGGGGGCTCAATGGAATCCAGAGCGATTTGTCGGTGACCCGTCGCGTGAAGACTATCGTATTGAAGGGCTCGAACCTCTTGGAATTACCACCGGACGCCTGCAACAACGCCGTAGATTACAACAAAAATTTGAGGATCGGCTGCGGGAAATTGATGGTGCTAAGAGCTTGGATGTCTTTTCAACCTATCAACGCCAAGCGTTTGATTTATTGACGTCGGGAAAAGCGAGAACGGCGTTTTCAATTGATCAAGAATCTGCTGCCGTGCGAGATCGTTACGGTCGTAATCGATGGGGTCAATGTGTATTGTTGGCTAGACGGTTAATTGAATCGGGTGTGCGTTTGGTACACGTTAATTGGCCACGCGAACCAGGTGATAATGCTTCAGATAATCCGCTGTGGGACACGCATGCCCAGAATCACGATCGCCTGGAAGATGTACTATGCCCAATTTTTGATGTTGGGTATTCCGCTTTAATTACGGACCTCGAAGAGCGCGGATTGCTCGATGAAACACTTGTCGTTGCAATTGGAGAGTTTGGACGAACACCCAAGATTAATGCAAAAGGTGGTCGCGATCATTGGGGCAGCGTGTTTTGTTGCACACTGGCGGGAGCGGGAATTCGGGGAGGCCAAATCTACGGCAGTTCGGATCGCGATGGTGCTTATCCGCTGACGGATCGAGTCGAACCGGGTAACTTGACGTCGACGATTTTTCATTTACTCGGCTTAGATCATCGGGGGACATTCACCGATCCTGTAGGACGAGAATTATCCTTGAGCCATGAAGAACCGTTGTTCCGTTTATTGGGTGAGCCAAAAGAGAACCTAGGTCTTGTCCCATCGACCGGTGATGTAAACCGTGTGCCAGTGTTTGATGAAAAGAGAATCATCGGTAACACGCAGTTTCAAATAGAGGATGGAATCCGTCCTGCTCAAACGCCATCGCGTCCGAAAGGTTGGCGGCAACTCGTTACGCCGGCAGACAACGGTGTCGTTATTTCGTTGGCGCCGCCCCAGGAAATCCAAAGACTAGAATTACTCCAACATGTTCAGTTTTTGTTTGGTGGGTTAACTAAGGAAATAGCTAAGACGACAGCGGCAATTCTTGGCCAAGAAGTTCGTAGTCCGTTCCCGGGGACTTATCGTATTAAGATTGAATTACTTGCTGATGGTGATGCGCAGTCGTTCGCAGACTTGTTCGATGATCAACTGACCTGTCACCTTGTCTACTTTCAATTCACCCAACAAGATAAGCAAATCAATGGCCGTAAGGTCATGGCGGAACAACAAATTAAGCCGACGTTGGTTGATGGAGTCAGTCCAACATCGCAGACGTTTGAATTTACAAAGCAATTCGTAAATACAACTCCCGGTACTAACTTTTCATTTGGACTCGGATTAGGCATCGGGTTAGAAATTCGCAATGCGAGCGGTCGGGTTATATCTGTCTCTAAACAGGTCTCTTTAAGAGTGACCCGATATGAATTAGAATTCCTCGGTAAAGAACGAAATAAAGATGTAACGTCCTAACGGTTTACGTTGAACAACGAGAGAATATTTGTATTGCTTCGCTGCGCTCGATGACAGTTGTGCGCCACGTATAAAGGAAAGATTTAGATGAGAATAAAAGGTATGTTTGTCACCATGTTGTTGGTATTGCTAATTGGGATGGCCGCCAACCAAGGGCACTTACTTGCAGATGAACGGCCCAATATTGTGCTAATCATGGCTGATGATCTCGGTTTTTCGGATATCGGCTGTTATGGTTCCGAAATCAAAACGCCGGCCTTGGACGATTTAGCTAATCACGGTCTGCGATTTAGCCAGTTTTATAACACGGCAAAATGTCACAGTTCACGGGTTTCGCTTTTAACGGGACTGTATTGTGATCAAGCCGGTGGCGCGAGTCTAAAACGAGGTGTTACGATTGCTGAAGTGTTAAAAGATGCGGGTTACTTTACTTCGATGGTTGGTAAATGGCATTTGAACAATCAACCCACCGATTTTGGATTTGAACGGTATTGGGGGCATTTGTCAGGTGCAACGAATTTCTTCACCGGTGATGATACGTTTCGATTGAACGGGGAGCGTTGGGCTGTCCCGCCAGAGTTCAACGGAAAACCGTTTTACACCACAAATGTGATTGCAGATTTTGCGCTCGATTTTATGGACGAAGGAATCGATAGTGGTAAACCGTTTTTGCTGTACGCTGCTTTTAATGCTCCACATTATCCGCTGCAAGCACCCGAGGCTGATGTTAAGCAACAGCTCGGTAATTACGAGGATGGTTGGGACCATTTGCGGAAAACGAGATTCGCCCGGCAGTTAGAGCAGGGGTTGTTTCCCGCAGGGACTATGTTAAGCCAGCGCAGCGATCATGTGCCAGCATGGAAATCGTTAAACGCACAGGAGCAACAATGGGAATCGGATCGAATGGAAGTCTACGCAGCAATGGTGAGTGTGTTAGATCGCAATATTGGACGGATTATTGAACACTTAAAGGCCAAAGGCGTTTTGGATAACACATTGATATTATTTTGTAGTGATAACGGGGGCTGTCCCTTTGAACGTACTCGTGGGCGATATTTAAAACCGTGGGATCCGAAATCTTATTGGTGTTATGACGCGAGTTGGGCTAATGCCTGCAACACCCCATTTCGGCTCTATAAACAGAATCAACATGAAGGCGGAATTTCCTCGCCTCTTATCGCGCATTGGCCAAAAGGTATAAAAACGACACCAGGTGAAATTACAGCGCAACCAGGTCATTTGATTGACTTCATGGCAACTTTTATTGACGTAGCGAATGCAACCTATTTAAACAACGTCGAGGGCAGGCAGGTGGATCCGCTTCAAGGTAAGTCATTAGTCCCGATTTTCAACGGAACCAAACGAACGCCTCACGAAAAATTGTATTTTCATTTTGGATTCGATCGAGCTTGGCGGGAAGGCGATTGGAAGTTGGTGTCGGCCAAACGTGGTCGCTGGGAGTTGTATAACTTAGCCACAGATCGTACTGAAATGCATGATCTCGCTAACAAGTTTCCGCAGCGTGTGGCTGCGATGGAAAAGCGGTGGTTGGAAACCGCTCGAAATGTAGAGCGGCTTTCTGATAAACAACTAGCTCCCGTTAGACCCGTTATTACCAAGTTGAATTTTCGGAAAGATACGACTACCGGAAATGCGGCAGCAAATTAATAGAGTAAATTTGGAAAGGAATTAGATAATGTTGAAATGGGTGTGGACTGCTGTTTTATTGATTACCGTTAGTAGTTTTGTTAACGGCGCGGAAAAGTGGTACAAGGGCAACACGCACACTCATACGTTTTGGAGCGACGGCAATGATTTTCCCGAACGGGTTGTCAAATGGTATGCAGAAAATGGTTATGATTTTCTCGTGCTGTCAGATCATAATATTCTCAGTCGTGGTGAGAAATGGATGTCTGTTGAGAAATTGAAGGAACGTGGGGGCGATGACATACTCGAAAAATACGCTGCGTCTTTTGGAAAGAAATGGGTCGAATCGCGTGGTACGCTTGGTGAAAAATCACATGAGATTCGGCTGAAGAGACTTGCTGAGTTTCGAGACATGTTTGAAGTGCCCGCCAAGTTTTTGATGATCGAGGGCGAAGAGATATCAGATAAAGCTGAAGATGTCCCAGTGCATATGAACGCGATCAATGTGCAATCCGTGATCGCGCCTGCCGGCGGAGCCACAGCACTTGATGCACTCAAGGGCAATGTGCGCATTGTGGCTAGGCAATCGCGGTTGACCAAGCAACCGATCTTGTTGCACCTAAACCATCCGAATTTTCATTATGCTATTACCGCGGAAGAACTGGCCTCGGTTATTCAGCAAGAGTTCTTTGAAATTTGTAATACGAGTTCTGATTGCAATCAGTTAGGCGACGAATTTCATCCGTCATTAGATGAGTTTTGGGACGTCGCTAATACACTCAGATTAGCGAAATTGCAAAGCCCTCCATTGTTTGGTGTGGGAGTTGATGACGCGCATAATTACCATGGGCGCGGCTCAAGTCCTCCGGGAGGATCGTTTGTAATGGTACGTAGTAAGAGCCTCAAGCCAGCGGCTATTATTACAGCCATGAGAATTGGAGAGTTCTATTCTTCGTCTGGTGTCTTGTTAACAGATGTGCAATATTCAATGAGGACAAAAGAGTATGTGATTGATATTCAAGCGGAAGATGGTGTGACCTATACGACTCAGTTTATAGGGACTCTCACCAATGCTGATTTAGGCTCCACACCTCGACTAGGTGCAGGCGGAGCGGTACAGCGTGCTACGCGGATCTATTCAGATGATGTGGGCAAAGTGCTAGCAACGGTCAAGGGAGCCCATGCCAGCTATACACTGTCCGGCAAAGAATTGTATGTTCGAGCAGTTATTACCTCGGATAAAAAACACTCGTTGCCAACTTATCCTGGACAACTACAACAGGCGTGGGTTCAGCCCGTGGGTTGGCGGCGGTAATTATGGAGTGGTCGTGATACAAATCAGTTCTTTTAGCGTACGTGCATAGAGGCGGCCATTGGCATAGGAGAGTCCGGAAAGGGACCAGGTTTCCCCTGCCAGTCCCAGATCACTGATAGACAACAGCGCCCGCTGATCGAGTATTTTGGCGTCCCAGCGAAGGACGTAAACCACACCAACCATGGTTGGAAAATAGATGTTCTTGCCAACGACAATCGGGGGTGGAGCGGACACGTGTCCCCAACCCGATCCAGCATTGCGTTTGTCCTGAGTGACCAGAAAGCCCTCCGCATTTCGAAGGTCATTGGGCAGTGTGGTGTCCCAGCGGAGCATATCCTCTTGATCTGGAAGCCTCACGACCTGAGCGGGTACCTGTAAATATTCAACGCCGCCGGTTTCAATGTGAACTCGGCCAATCATCTTTGCGTGATGAGCCATAAAATAGTGGTAGTCGCCAATCAGTAGATTTGTCTGATAGGTGATCGGTTTTTTATAGCCACGGATGTAATCATTGAGGTCTTGATTGACTTTACGAGTGTAGCCGGCAGGGGTGTGGACACATACAGCGACTTGTTTCGTTAAAGACTGCCGTTGTCGGATGTCTCCCGTCCCGATATCCAGCACGAGATGTTCTGTGCCACTGAAGTGACAGGCCATTTGTTCGTTCCAGCAGGTATTTTGAAATGTTGGATATTTCAGGATGGCTTTGTTCCAGATGGACTTTCCGTTATCTGCATTTACAAGTGACAGTCCGTATGGTTTTTCCAGCGGATTGTGTCCTCCTCCGCGTCCGGTGAGAATGGCTGCCTGACCATTGGCGAGATGACCAAACAGCGAAGTGGAATGTATCGAGGTTCCAGCTTCAGCGACCCACTGGCGTTTCCCCGTTTTTACATTGAACGATTGCAAGTGAGTCCAGTACCGTGGGTTTGCATCAAGCGATCGCGCCTTTCCCTTGTCCAGTAAATTCAGCGGCAAGTCCTGATGGGGCGTTTGCACAACGACAAGGTGGTCGTCAAAGATTAACGGCTCATGCTGTCGCGAATGATGTCTGCCGAATGGCGTCCATGCATACGACCAGACCTGTTTACCGTCAAAGTCAAAGGTCTGGATTGATCCACCCACATTCACAAAGCAGATGTGTTTACCATCGGTGGCTGGTGAAGCTGCCGTATTATCACTGAACAGGCTGGAGAGATCTATTTCGCGGACACCGGGGATATCCCGCTGCCACCGTAGCTCGCCCGTGATTGCATCAAATGCCTGACCTACGCAAAGCGAGCCGGTTTGTGTGTCTTGCTTGACGGGGGCATGAGACAGGACAAATGCATGTTTTCCGGACAGAATCACCGTTCCCTGGCCGGTGTTCGGCAAAGCTGTTCGCCACAATATATTCTTGTTAGTCGAAACGCTAAAGAACGACGGAGCGGAACCCTGAACCACGAAATTATGGTTCGGCCCAGCGGCCTGATGCCAGTTGTCGCTCCAGGCGGATGAGGTTCCGAAAAAAAGCAGGATAACCGTTGGCAGCCAACAGTTTCGAAAATATCCGACGAATGTTTTAGTGATTGTGGTCGTGCTCATATTGCTTGTCGGTTTTGTCTCCGCGGGCCATGACGTACGCGATTAAGTCAAGAATTTCTTCACGCGAGAGTTTATTGAGCAATCCTTTTGGCATTAATGAGACGTCCGACTTCTTTTGGACTTCGATTTCATTACGAGCGATGATGGTCGGCTTGCCTTTGGCTAATGGGTCAATCACGACGTGAATTGCCTCATCCGTTTCTTTGACGATCATTCCAGTGATAATTTTTCCAGAATCTAACAGGAATGTTTGGGAACGGAATTTATCGTCGATTTCCTTGGAGGGCTCGATTAGCGATTTCAAGACGTTTAAAGTGGTATGTTTTTTGACGTCTAGCTTCGCCAGATCTGGACCGAAAACCTGACCTTCATCACCTAGTTTGTGACACGATACACAACTCGCAACCTTGAACAACTCCTTGCCAACCTCAAACGATCTACCCATTGGCAGTGGATCGATATCCCCAACGAGTTCATCAAGTTTCCACTCGCGACCACGGCTGCTGAGTTTCAGTAGATCGTCCTGAATCGGCAATGGATTGTTGGCGAGGTATTTCTCTGGGTTCGCTTGATAGGCTGGTAAATCGGCTACCACATACAATGTCCCGTACATTCGTCGCCAGTGTCCGGGGTAGGTACATACGTAGGGATATACGCCGGGAGTCGTGGGGGCATCGAATAGTAGTGCTTGAACTTCACCTGTTTGTAATAATTGGCTTTGTAGCAAGATGTGCTTGCTCTGGGGAACATAATGCCGTTGCATCGCGTCTGGATCGCGTCCAGTTGATTCCGCGAGCAAGCCTATTTCTTCCATCGTGCCTGGAGCCGTGATGACAAAGTTGTGAGGCATGTTGTCTGTATTGGAAAAACGGAACTCAACAGGTTTCCCAGCTTGAACAGCAACTTGTTCTTTGTCGTAGATCATGCGATGTGCAACGGTGCCGATGGCAATGACTCGTACATCCAAGTTCTTCAACCGCTCTTCGATTGCTTGTCCTTGATCCGAGGGTAGTTGTTTGCCGACAGCACGTGCTAGTTTGATGGCTTCCAGTGCCGGGCCCGCTGTTCGAAATTGAGCAGGGATTTCACTTAAATAGGCAACAAGATTGTCTGCTAGCGTTGGAAGTTGTGCTTTGTTCCAATGCTCTGGTGCAATGGTTAATAATGCAGCAATAGCAGAATTGCGATGCATTCCCGCTTTGAGCAGTAGTGTTAGGTCGGTGAACATTTCGGGCTCGTGACCAGGTACTGTTACCAAAGCTCGGATCGCATGGTCATGCAAAGTTTCTCCGCCACTTACCGACAATCGATTAGCAGGAATATCTTGCTTCTTGATGCCGGGACCAGACCAACGAATGGCTAACGCATCACCGCCACCATTATCGAAATAGGTAACCACGATTTTGTGCGCGCCTGTCGAAAGATTGATCGTCGCCGACTTTTCAATGGGCCCGTGCAAGCCGTCATTGTTGACTAATAACTTGTCGTCAAGATAGATTCGAGAGCCATCATCCGAGGTAGCATAAAACGTGTATTTACCGGTTTTATTAATTTGGAGATAGCCGGTGAATTTCAAGGCAAACCTATCGATCTCCTTACGTTGAGGAACATTGATACTGATCGCTGGAACGACTCCCGATTGTTTGGGAGTCATCTTATCGAGCGTTTTAATATCAACATTAGCCCCTGAAGGAAAGTAGAAATCAACATGGATGCCGGGTAGGCCAAGGCTTCCGGTTGTGGATTCACTGCCAAGTTGACTAGGCAATTCCGTCGTCAGAGGGCGAATTTTTCCGTATAGTTGTTCACGCACATCAACACTATTGATGAGATGCACGGCACTGAGGAAATCTTGCAGGGAATCGCGGTCGCGGGTGGCAGCTAGAAAAGCGTTGTCGCCATTGCCGTCGGTAGTAATCCAGGCAGCAAAAGCGTAATGCCGCGTTTGAGCGGATTTACCAGCCAACGCTAACTGTTCAATGTCTGCAGCGCGTTGTTGTAAATTAGAAATGCTTTGTCCAACCAGTAACACAGCCAAACCTTGTGTGCTTTCGTCGCCACTCGCATCACGTTCGATTAACAAATCGACGATGAGATTGATTTCTGAACTGTTTTGGATTTTAGCTAATCCGGTAATCGCTGTCTGAAGATGGCTGGGTGAGGCCTTAGCCCTCGCGAGAATTGCTAAATAAACGCCTTCACTGGCATCCATTTTCAAAAGATCATCAATGCTAGCATTTCGTAGTACGTATTGCTGAGCGGCGCTGGAAAGTGGCGTTTTTTTGGCAATAGCATCTTGAATGATTGCATCGACATCCAAAGATTTTGTTGCGTACGCAAGGACTTTTTGTAGTTCAGCATCGAGCGGTTTGGTCGAAACCGTGAAGACAACTTCTGCTGCCGCTAAGCCTTGAAGTTCAACGGCTGCCTTCATCGCTTCTGCGCGGACTAAAGGAGATTCATCTTTGGCAGCAGCCTGCAAGGTGGATTCCCAGTCCGACACTTTACCCGCCCAATGACCGAGGGTTCGGATGGCGGCGGACCGCACTCGAGCGTCTTCGGCTTGGAAAACCGTTTTTAATAACCGCAGATTAGCAATTCGGTGTTCCTCGAAAACCCAGAGGCATTCTAATAGTGCTTGGGCTTGGATCGAATCTTTGATGTCCAATGTATTAGCCCAGTGGGTAACGACGGCGCTGATATCGATAGATTTTCGACCGCTGAGTTCTAGTCGTGCTCGATAACGAACGCCGTTTTCAGGCAATAAGAATGACTGTAAAACATGTTCAATTGGTTTGCCTATCATTTTTACGGGTGCCACTAGAGGACGGCCAGGCACAGAAACTCGATAGATGCGACCATGGTTTGCGTCACGATTTGGATCGCGCATATTATGTTGCATATGTCCGACAATGGCGTTTGCCCAGTCGGATACATACAATGCTCCGTCGCCACCAATTTCAATATCGGTAGGCCGGAAATTAGGATCGGATGAAACTAGAATGGGTTCGATTTCCTTGGCGATAATATCCGCTCCGTCGTACTCGACCTTATGCTGCAGCACGCCGAGAAATCCGATGCAATTACAAACCAAGAAATTGCCGTTATTGTGTTCAGGAAAGTGGCTGCTGGATAAGATTCCTGTGGCAGCAACCGGACGTACTCGCTTAGTAAACCATTTTTTGTTGCCGATCCCTTTTCCGAGATTGACATAAGATCCAGTTCCACTCGTGCCGTCATTGGCAAACTGGAATCCCCATTGGTCAAAGAAGTCACCGTGTGGATTCGGTCCAATCGGAAATACGAATTCAATTTCAAAGGTGCGTGGGTCAAAGCGGTAGACACCGGATTGCCCAGAGCGGAATGTTTTGGTTGGTGTTTCCATACTGGCGACATTGAAAATACCTCGACTCCAATGTAATCCACCGCCGGGACCAATCACAAATGCATTGGCACTGTGATGAGAGTCTGCGCTGGAAAGACCCTGTAGCATGCGAATCTTTTTGTCGGCGACATTGTCACCATCAGTGTCTTTGAGGAACCAAATCTCTGGAGGTGCGGCAACCAATACTCCGCCGCCCCAAAATTCAAAACCGGTGACACTATTGAGTTTGTCGGCAAAAACGATACATTCGTCTGCCACTCCGTCGCGGTTTTCATCGGGAAAACAGAGGAGGCGGTCGGTTCGTGGTAGTGTGGGATTCCAGTGTGGGTAGGAGGGCCATACGGAAGCGAAAAGTTTACCGTCAGGGTCGACAGCCATTTGGACTGGATTGATAAGTTCGGGGAACATTTCCTCAGAGGCAAAGACATTAACCTGCATGCCCTCGGCGACTTGCATTTTCTTAATGCCTTCGTCGGCACCTAGGTACAGGTGTGCGCCACCTTCAAGTTTTCCGGGAATGTTGGTTTTTACAACGAGTTCTGCGGGTAAGTTGTCATCTTTGACTTCGAGGTCGCCACCCTGAGCAACGGCAATCACGCGTTTGTCGCGGTTGCTAGTCATCACATCAAAAATTTCCATTTCACGTTTCATTACGTCGGCGTTGGATTGACCGAACCAAGCTAGTTTGGATCGACCGCCATAGACGTTATAACCATCGACGACTCGATAGCGACTAAACCAGTAGTAGTTGCGATCTTGCACGGCTGAATGGATACGTTTGACGAGATCTCTTTTGCTTGCCGCCGGCCCCGCTTGTCCAAAGAGGGTTTTCGTGATTATGCGTGCCAGCATTTCGTAGCCATTGTTTTTAAGATGGATGCCATTGAGCGTTTGTGGCTCCTTGGTAGCTTGATAGGCGGCTAGAGTTGGGTGGAAGATGTCCACAAATCGCACGGATTTTTGTTGGCATACTTGCTGCATTGCTTGAGTGAACACTTCGAGCAAGGCATTGTTCTGTTTACCGTCGGGGAGATGGGGACTGTTGAGATTTTCATGTGCAATTGGCGAAAAGATAACGACGGTGGGCGGGGATGTGCCGTTATATTTTTGTGCAAGCATGCCGTCGATCATGGTCGCTAAGTTTTTGCTAAATACGTCGACCGTGCCGGATCCGCGAAGGGCTTCGTTGTACCCAAAGAAACAGAGCACGACATCGGCATTGGTTTTTGTTAGCCATTGGTCAGCGCTGCCGAAATTTGCCGAGCGTTGACGGGCATTGACTTCGTCGCCGGAAAAACCGAGGTTGCGAAATACGAGCGAATGATTGGGGTGTAACGCTTGCGTGTAGGACTCGAGCCACGGATAGTGCTGCATGCGATCTGCGAGTGTGTTACCGATAATGGTAATGTTGGCATTTTCAGGCAACTCCAGATTCTGGGCTGTCGTTGGTTGAGTAAACAAGAGACCGCAACAAATGGAAAAGAGTACTGTTGCAAGTTGGAAACGGTTATTTGTTTGTCTTAGCATAGATCGCATAGATCAATGGTCCTATTTTAAATGGGTACAAAAATGCAATGCGTATTTTATCACGTCGAGGGGCAATTTACTATTAGTTGGGACGATTGTTTGAGGCTGTCAGTTTTCAAAACTCCGAACAAATACAACCACAAGTTTGCACGAATGGACACGATCGTGAAAATTTTCAATCGCTGCGATGATTTCCATTTTCGGCTGCCACGGCAAAGTTAAAGGAGAAATATTGTAGAATATAAGCTTGTTTACTTACGATTGTTTGACAATTTGCTCTTGGATCTATATATGTTTTCTGCCTTGAAATTACTTCGTGTGGCTGTTCTTCTCACTGCCCTTACCATTGTCAACCACGCTACGGTATTTGCGGCAGCGATCACACTGCATGTAACACCCGATCAAGAAAACGCTCTGTACCAAGTAGGTGAAACAGCTTCGCTAAATGTTTCAGTGACTGAGGGGGGCAAACAAATAACCACGGGTGTTATTGATTTTATGGCCGACAATTTTCTGGAAACAGTCTCAGCAAAAACAGGCATTAAGCTAGAGGCAAAACCGGTGACTATCAAGTTGGCGTCAGACAAACCTCAGTTTATCCGTTGCCATGTGACTTACACGCCAGCTACGGGAAAGCCAATTATGTTGACTGTGGCGGTAGGATTTTCCGTCACAAAAATCAGACCGGGCTTGCCGGTGCCGGATGATTTTGATGCGTTTTGGGACAAGCAACGAGCGGAACTCGCAAAGGTCAAAATGGCCAGTACATCGACACGCGTCGAATATAGTGACTCTCAATTGGAATGTTTTGATGTGCAGGTAACTTGTGTCGCACCGAGACCTGTATCGGGTTATTATGCCAAGCAAAAAGATGCGGCGGAAAAATCATCGCCTGCTATTTTGTGGGTTCATGGGGCAGGGGTGCGAAGTTCGTCGTTGGGGGCAGCTGTGATAGGAGCTCGAGCAGGTATGTTGTCGATGGATATCAATGCGCACGGCATTGCTAACGGAAAGACTGCCGATTTCTATAAAGCACAAACGAGTGGACCGCTAAAGGATTATCGTTTTTCTGGAAGAGAAGATCGTGACACAATTTATTTCCGCCACATGTATTTGCGGATTGTACGGGCGATTGATTTTCTAACCTCGCAACCAGAATGGGACGGAAAGAATGTGATTGTGATTGGTCATAGCCAAGGTGGCGGTCAAGCGTTAGTGGCCGGTGGGATTGATGACCGAGTGACGGTGATTGCATCTGGCGTGCCTGCGATTTGTGATCATGGTGGCCGAGAAAAAGGGCAGATCAACGGCTGGCCCAAAATTGTGCCATACGATGCGAGCGGAGTGGCGGATGCCAAAGCACTCGAGGCATCGCGCTATATTGATGCCGTAAATTTTGCTAGTCGATTTCAGGGCAAGGCGATTATGAGTGTTGGATTTGTCGACTCCGTGTGTCCACCATCGAGTTGTTATGCAGCATTTAACGTGCTCGACGTAAAACCGGGCTATAAAACAATGCTCAATGAACCGCTAATGGGTCATGCTGCACCGGCTCATATTAAGGATGCATTTTTTGAATTTATTAAGCGTTCATTAAAATAGAATACACCCAAATACAAAATTGACTCATTGCTGCATATTACGATATCAATTTTTGATGCTGTTGGAACTCTTGGATTTGCGCAATGAGTTCTGAGATACTGGGTTGCCGCTTGGCGGGGTCTTTTTCGAGTGCTTTCATACAGATGACCTCAAGCGGTGAGGGAATCTTGCGGCGTGGGTTCTTTTGACTTGGCAACAGCGGTTGGTCATGAATCACCATGTCAAAAGTTCCGTGAATATTTTTGCCCATGAAGGGAACATCGAGGCACAGTATTTCATAGAGCACGACGCCCGCTGAATATACGTCGGTGCGTTGGTCGACATAATAGCTGCCGACGATTTGTTCGGGCGACATATATAGCGGAGTGCCAGGACGCTGGCCTGTTGCGGTTAATTGTTCGCCGCGGTCTTTTTGTTCGGGGTTCCGTTCTTCGTTAGGCATTCCCCAGATTTTAGCGACGCCCCAGTCGATTAAACAGATTTCTCCAAATTGGCCAAT
>Ga0209362_1001473_pt1 | contig 18630 bp, 11 predicted proteins | sample SaaInlV_165m_DNA_FD_184680 | JGI IMG/M metagenome (GOLD analysis project Ga0209362, IMG submission 184680) | Marine microbial communities from expanding oxygen minimum zones in the Saanich Inlet - Saanich Inlet SI037_S3LV_110m_DNA (SPAdes)... | ecosystem: Environmental > Aquatic > Marine >...
GAATTTCGATCCGGTCGGTCGGTGGCGCGATGACTATGACAGTGGTCTTCGGGTGGATTCGGAAGGTGTGCTTTTCCGACGGCACGAATTCGGGGACATTATCGAGTTTAAAGATGCGATCCTCAAGGAAAAGGAACGCTTCGTTCGTGCCTTGGCCGGGCATATGCTTGCATTCGCGCTGGGCCGGGAGCTTACCCCTGCAGACTCGCCCGCTCTGGATGACATCGCCCGAAAGGCTTCCACCGAGGAATACCGGATGACTGCCTTGATCAAGGCAGTCGTGCAATCCGAACCCTTTCTCGGCAAGTCCTCCAAACTTGCCTTGCAACAAAAGCTTTCGAAACCCTAGTATCAGTATGTCGATGAAATCATTTTCGAGAAGAAATTTTCTATGCGGGATGGGTGGCTCGATCCTCGCCCTGCCATGGATGGAAAGCTTGGCCGCCGGACCGACCAAAGGAGTCGCTCAGCGCCTGGCCTTTTATTACGTGCCCATCGGAGTGGTCAGACGAGCTTTCTTCCCGGGTGAGGAGAATGGGATAACTCCCCTTTTCAACCGGGACAACTTCACGGCCGACGAAACCAAGACCAACCTGACAGAGGGCGAGCATCCGCTCGAGTTGACCGCCACCATGAAACCGCTCGAGCGGCTCAAGGACAAAGTATCCCTCATCACGGGCTTGGATCGGACCTTTCAACCGGGTACCGACGTTCATGCCCAGTGCGCATCCTGTTTTCTATCGAGCGCCAGCCCGTTCAGCGTGAAGCATTCTCCCTATCCACAGGCGAGGACGCTCGATCATATCGTTGCGGAAAAGATCGCAGGACGAACCCCTTTCAAAACCTTGGAGTTCAGTTGCAACAGCCACAAGGACAACAAGGAATCCATCCAGTTCGACAATATCTCCTGGTACGGAACCGAATATGTCGCACCGTCCATGCGCGACCCCTTGCTCGCTTACCGCAGGCTTTTCAAGTCGGATGCGCGGAGTGCTTACCGCAACATCACGGACCTCGTTCTAGAGGATGCCCGCTCGCTCAAGCGCGACTTGGGCCGCGAGGACCAGGAGAAATTCTCCGAGTACTTCGACTCCATCCGGACCATCGAGCGACAAATTACGAGACTGGAGGGCCTGAAGGACGACCTGAGCAAGGTCGATCTCGATGTGCCCATGGACGGGAAGCTTCCCCGGGGGGAGTACATCCGCTTGATGGGGGATCTCATGGTGGTTGCCTTGCAGAGCGGGCTGACAAACGTCGCCACTTTCATGGTGGGTCCCGAGCGCTGGGACACGCCTTACCTGTTCGAGAGTCTTTTCGACAAGCCGCGGAGCCATCACCAGATGTCCCATAACCAGAAAAAATTCATCGAGGATCTGATCAAGGTGGATCATTTCCATATGGAGCAATTCGCCTATCTGCTCGAGAAGATGAACGGTATCGAGGAAGCCAACGGCAAGACCCTTCTTGACAATACCCTCTTTACCTATGGCTCGGGTCTGGGGGATGGCGCAACCCATCAGTACAGCGCATTGCCCATCGTGACCGCTGGTTCCGGAGGCGGAGTGTTCAAGACTGGACGGCATTTCAACCTCTCCGAGCAATCCGGTTTGACCCCCAAAGTGGGCGGTAAGTACGTCGCTCCCGAGGGGGGCGTGCCTCTGGCCAACCTCTGGCTTACCCAAGCCCGTGCACTTGGCCTGAAGATGGACCGCTTCGCAGATAGCACGGGTGAACTCGGGCTTCTGCGCTCGTAAGCTTCATTTCCCTCAACCCTTCTCCTCTAGCCCAAGTTCGTTTTTCAAAACGGCAAGTAATTCAGAAAATTCCAGATTCATGAAAAGTAACGCCTTCCTTGTCCTCGTATTGTCCATCTTGGCGGCCTGTCAACCCCAGCAGAAAGAGGTCGTTCCTCCCAGCGATTCTTCCCCTTCTGCGGATGCTGCGGGCAAGAGTGTTTCAAAGCGACCCAATATCGTTTTCATCTTTTCGGACGACCATTCCTACGAGGCCGTGTCAGCCTATGGCGGCCGGCTAAGCAAGGTTGCTCCGACCCCCAATTTGGACAGGATAGCCAAGGAAGGCATCCGATTTGACAATTGTTTCGTGACCAATGCGCTTTGCGGGCCAAGCCGGGCGGTCATCCAAACAGGAAAGCATTCCCACCTCAACGGGTTTATGGAAAACGAACACCGTTTCGATGGAAACCAGCAGACTTTTCCCAAGCTCTTGCAAAAGGGCGGCTACCAAACCGCGGTGATTGGAAAGTGGCACTTGGGAACCGATCCGCAGGGCTATGACTTCTGGAACGTTCTTCCTGGGCAGGGAACCTACTACGCGCCGGACTTCAGGACTCCCAAGGGCTTGGTCGCGGGAACGCCGGGGGAATACGTTACCGAGGCCGTGGTAAGCAAATCGATCGACTGGCTGGAGAAGGACCGGGACAAGGACAAGCCCTTCATGCTGATGGTTCAGCACAAGGCCCCTCACCGCTTTTGGTTGCCCCCCGTTCACCTGCTCGACGAATACGTGGCCAAGGACTATCCGGAGCCGAAGAATTTGTTCGATGACTACAAAGGCCGGGGAACGCCAGCCCACACTCAGGACATGACCTTAAGCGTAACCATGGATCTGGCCTTGGACAACAAGATGGTCCCTTTCCGCCAGGACCGGATGAACGACGCCCAGAAAAAGAAATGGAACGAGGTGTACGACAAAATTCGGGCCGATGTTTTGAACAACCGTCCGCAGGGGGACGACTTGGTGCGCTGGAAATACCAAAGGTACATGGCCGATTACTTGGCTTGTATTAAGTCGCTGGACGAATCGGTCGGTACTATGCTCGAATACCTCGAGAAATCCGGTTTGGATGAGAATACGGTCGTGATCTATGCTTCCGACCAAGGTTTTTTTCTCGGGGAGCACGGCTGGTTCGACAAGCGCTTCATGTACGAGGAATCATTAAAGAGCCCTTTGCTTGTTCGTTGGCCGGGGGTTTCGAAACCGGGAACCGTGAACAAGAAAATGGTTTCCAACCTGGATTTTGCTCAGACTTTTCTTGATCTCGCCGGCATCGACCAACCCTCGGACATGCAGGGCAAGAGCCTGAAGCCTCTGTTCGAGGGCAAAGAGCCTGACGATTGGAGGAAATCGGTCTATTATCACTATTATTGCTTCCCCGAGTATCATGCCGTGCGGCGTCATGACGGGGTGCGCAACAGCCGGTACAAGCTGATGCATTTTTACGATTTGAACGAATGGGAACTCTTCGATCTGGAGAAGGATCCCATGGAAATGAAATCGGTGCACGGCGATCCCGAGTATGCGGAAGTTCTTTCCCACATGAAGGGTGAACTGGCGAAACTACGAGAGGAATACGAGGTCCCGCCCGCCCCCAAGCTTCGCAAAGGCGAAACCCTCTTTCCTCCTTGGAGAGAATTCGGAACCTTCGAGATCGGATTGCCGGACAAGGGGTGGACTTCTCTTTTCGATGGAAAGTCTCTGGATGGCTGGCGTCAACCCTTTGCCTCCAAGCCAGGGGAACCCTTATCGCAGATCGCCGAACCAGTCGGTATCGATGTGGTGGACGGTGAAATTCACCTTTCTCCCGCCCCTCAGGTTTTTTACCTGCACACGCTCGAATTCTCCGACTTCGTACTTGAGCTGGAGGCTTTTACGCCTGGTAAGGACTTCGACTCCGGGATCGGTTTCCGCTGCGTCCTGCCCAAGGGCAAGCAACTGCCCGCTGGCTACCAAAGCGAAATTTCGGATATCCGAAGCGGTGGAATCTACGACATAGGAGTGGGTTGGATGAATCCAACCGACGAGGAGGCGAAGATCAATGACTTCGTAGACCGGGTGGGCACTTTCTATAAGGCCGGGGCATGGAATCAGATCCGAGTCATGTGCAAGGGAGAAAGAATTCGAACATGGGTGAACGGTCAGTTATGCAGTGACGTCAAAGACTCCAAGCACAATGTTGGAACCATTGGCCTACAGCATCACTCCGAAGAAGGGGTTTACCGCTTTCGTAACTTGCGTATTCTAGAGATTTAATTTGACGGGCGTTTTGTTCGACTTTTACTCGAGCGAACTTTTAATCTGATCATCATGATGCCCCCCCTTTTTTTCCTTTTTGTTCTAATATTTTGTTTTCAAACAGCATTGGCAAATGATGTGGAAACACAGAGGTTAAAGGACTTGGATGCATACTGGGCCGAAGTCTCGAGAACTGTTCGAGAAGGAGATTTCGAAGGCTATAAAGCTACTTGTCACGAAAAGGGCGTGCTGGTTTCAGGCAACAAAAAGACCAGTTATCCACTCTCGAAAGCCTTAGCTCGCTGGAAAAAAGATTTCACCGCGACAAAGACGGGTAAAACCAAGGCTAAGGTGGAGTTTAGGTTCTCGCAACGATTCAGCGATGAGACCACCGCACACGAGACTGGAATCTTTCTCTATTCTTTCACTGACCTCGAAGGCAATTGGAAGCAAGAGTACGTCAATTTCCAGGCCTTACTTCTCAAGGGCAAGGATGGATGGAAAATCATGATGGAATATCAACAATCCAGATCGACCAAAGACGAGTGGGACACACTCACTCCAGAGACATAATAACGGTATTACCGAATGACTTAGATTGTTATCTTTATTCCTTTGATCAGGTTACCGCAATTAACTTAAATCAAGAAACATACCGTGTCCTGACTCTCGTTGGTTCTTGAAACCTTCCTCGTACGCTTATTTGCTTTCAAGCATGAAAAGAATACCCACCATCCACAAACTAACGCTGCTAACAATTTTTGTTCAGTTATTGCCGGCCAATAGTCCGAACATTCTAGTAATATTCACCGACGACCAAGGTTATGGCGACTTGGCTTGCTACGGGAACCCAAACACCAAGACGCCTCGACTTGATCAACTGGCCAAGGAAGGAACACGCTTTACTTCCTTCTATACTCAGACGGTTTGCGGACCCTCTCGATCCGCCTTGCTGACAGGTCGCTATCCTTGTCGTAGCAAGGGATGGGGAATGCCCGCCAGTGAGATCACCTTTGGGGAATTGATGCGCGAAAAGGGCTACCAGACTGCGTGCATAGGCAAGTGGGACGTATCCAACCGCAAGGCGATCATCGACAGGATGCCCAATGCCCAAGGTTTTGATTACTACTTCGGCGCACTCGGGGCAAACGATGGAGGAGGCGTCAAGTTTCACGAGAACAACAAGGCAGCGGGATCCAGTAGGGACATGGGAGAGTTGATCACTCTCTACACGGACAAGTCGATCGAGTTCCTCAAGGAAAAGCGCGATCCGAAAAAGCCCTTCGTCCTATACTTGGCTCATACCATGATGCATACCATCATTGATGCGTCCGATCGATTCCGCGGCAAATCCAAGGGTGGTCTATATGGCGACGTGGTAGAGGAGTTCGACTACGAAACCGGACGTCTGCTCGACGCCTTGGAGGCGTTGGGTCTGAGCAAGAATACCTTGGTGATCTACACCTCGGACAACGGTCCTTGGAATCAAGACAAGTACACCAAGAATAAGAAGGGGCATCCGAAAGGGTCTATCTTTTGGGGATCATCCGGCCCATTGCGCAACGGCAAAGGTTCCTGTTACGAAGGAGGATACCGTCTACCTTGCATTGTGCGTTGGCCAGGCAAAGTCCCTGCAGGTAGAGAATCCGATGCAGTTTTCGCGACCATAGACTTCATGCCTACTTTTGCCAACCTAAGTGGTTTCAAGATTCCTGACGACCGTGTGATTGACGGAATCGATCAGACCGACTTGCTCTTAGGAAAATCAGACACGGGCCGTGAAACTTTTTACTTTGACCGAGCTGGCATCCGCAAGGGAAAGTGGAAATACCTTCAGGCAAAGGCCCATTTCTATGGGTACGCAAGGGAAGATGATCGTCCGATGGAAGAGGAACTCTACGACTTGGAAAACGATCTGGGCGAAACTACAAACCTAGCTAAGAATCACCCGAAGATTGTGGCGGAGTTACGCAAATTGACCGATGAACTGCCGGCATACCGCCCGGATGAACGCCGATAACAAGAAACCCCGACAAGCATGAAAGTTCTCTTTTCCACATCAATTTTCCTACTTCTTACCCTTGGCTTAGGAGCAGCCAAGCCCTTGAACTTCGTTCTCATTCTGGTCGACGACCTCGGCTGGATGGATCTCTCCTGCCAAGGTAGCAAATACTACGAAACACCACACCTCGACCGGTTGGCATCAGAAGGCATGCGCTTTACCGACGCCTATGCAGCGTGCGCAGTCTGTTCCCCTACCCGTGCCGCCGTGCAGACAGGTCGCTATCCTGGCCGCCTTGGCGTGACCGACTGGATACGATCGCGCTTTCAGGGAGGGAAAATCCCGGCGAACAAAAAGAATCCGAGCGGCTACACAGGTGGCCGCAACCGCAAATTCATGGTGCCGAAAAATGCTCTCTGGATGGAGTCCAGCGAAGTGACAATCGCTGAGTTACTAAAGCCTGCTGGCTATGTGTCCTGCCATATCGGCAAATGGCACTTAGGTGCCGACGAGTGGTATCCGCAGAAGCAAGGCTATGACTTCAATTTCGGTGGTTGTGACTACGGCCAACCTCCCAATTACTTTGACCCTTTCAACCAACCCAAGCACAGGCATGCTATGATCCGTGCAGGCATACCTCACCTGCCCAGTCGCAAGAAAGGCCAATACCTCTCCGACCGCGAGGCAGAGGAAGCGGTCGCCTTCATCGAAAAGCACAAGCACAAGCCATTTTTCCTCAACATGGACAACTATGCTGTCCACACTCCTATTCAAGCCAAGACCGAGGTCACCGCCAAGTACGAGAAGAAGCCCAAGACCAATCAGAAGAGTGCCAAGTATGCGGCCATGGTGGAATCGGTCGACGATTGCGCCGGACGAATCATAGAGACTCTCGAAAAGCACGACATCGCCGACCGCACGGTTATCATTTTCACCTCCGACAACGGCGGTCTTCTGGGTCCCACCAACAATGCGCCTTTACGCTCAGGAAAAGGATACGCCTACGAGGGTGGCATCCGTGTACCGCTGATCGTCAAATGGCCAGGGACAGTCAAAGCAGGAACCACCAGTTCCGAACCAGTGACCAGTGTGGACTACTTCCCCACCATTGCAGAAGCCGCTCGCTTGGAGTTACCGGAAGGGGTTGAGATTGACGGGACGTCTTTGATGGACCATCTGGAGTCAGGTGGTAAGAAGTCATTGAACCGAAAGGCGATCTACTGGCATTTTCCGCACTATCGCCACAACCCGGGTCCCTACAGCATCATACGTGAAGGTCCTTGGAAATTGATTCATTTCTACGACGGCCCGATGGAGCTCTATAACTTGAAGGACGATCTCGGCGAAAAGAAAAACTTGGCCTCTTCCATGCCGTCCAAAGTGAAGGAACTGGACGCCCGCTTGCTCGCTCATTTGGAATCGATCGGAGCGAAGATGCCCAAGCCCAACGCCGAGAAGAAATAAAACCCAGTTATCGATGCACTCCGAGTCGAGTAACCCATCGCCCAAATGCTTGACTTGTGCTGTACTCTTTTTTGTGAAATGAAAACCAGTCTTAAAAATGTATGATTAATATGTCCTCAAGCACTCGGGTTCGCCTGACCCTCTTCTGTTCGACTGCTACGCTGCTCTTTGGTTGCGGTGCGGAAAAGCCAACCAGCGAGACTGACCCCATCCCGGTCATCGACACACATATTCATCTCTATGACACCAATCGTTCGGAGGGTGTGCCCTGGCCGCCGACCTCTGACAAAGTGCTTTATCGTCCGGTCTTGTCGCAGCACTTTGATGCAATTTGCGAAGCCAATGACGTGACCGCTACGGTGATCGTCGAGGCGAGTGACCGAGTGGAAGACAACCAATGGGCACTCGACTTAGTTAAGCACAATCCGGAACGTTACCTTGGATTGGTCGGAAACCTTCCTATAGGTACCGATGAATTCACGGAGTTATTAAATCGCTTCGCCAAGGATAAACGATTTGTCGGTTTACGTATGCGACAACGTCCAGGAGATGAAAACTTCTTCACGGCCGCTGTTTGGCGTAACCTGCAATTACTTGCTGACAAAGAACTGACGCTGGACGTCCTGCTGTCAAATTTCGACTTGGCGGATGTTTCCATGATAGCTAGCAGAGTGCCGACTCTGAAGATTCTCATCAATCACTTGACTGGTTTGACCATTACTGGCGATCCAGCGGATGCGAACTGGTCCGCTGCGGTAAAGAAAGCGGCCGCCCATCCCAATGTGTATTGCAAAGTAAGTGGCATTTTCCAACGTAGTGGTCAAAGTCCTGCACCCAAAGAGGTCTCGTATTATGCACCAATATTTAAAGTCGTCTACGAAGCCTTTGGAGAAGATCGTATCATCTACGGAAGCAATTGGCCGGTTACGGATCGTGGCGGTAAATACGAAGAGCAACTAGGCGTCATTAACGAGTTCTTCAAACCCATGGGGCGTCCGACGCTGGAAAAGCTCTACTGGAAAAACGCATCTAAGTTTTATGGGGTAGAGTTGGTAGCGCATTGATTGGCCTTAGAGAAAATGCTTTTCTAACATTTGAAAAGGATGCCTCTCGGCCTTTTGTTTGATCTTGCTCGCTGATTCGTCAAGCCATCGCCCCTGCCCCTCCGCCAAAGGCATTTGGGGAGTTCGAACACCTTTTGCCCCTAGCAATTGCCCATTTTTTTATGGTTGGGTGATCGTGTTTGCAGCCACATTAGGATCTATTTTCAGTATCCCGGGACAAACGATGGGGTTCAGCGTATTCACCGATATCTTGATCAAGGAACTCGGTCTGAGCCGTATCGAACTTAGCCTTGCCTACTGTTTGGGCACAGTGGCTAGCGGTTTCTCTCTACCATGGCTGGGTCGAGTGCTCGATCGCTGGGGGGAACGTAAAATGGCAGTGGCTTCAACTGTGACTACGGGAGTCGTTCTACTCTTTCTGGCAAACAGCGTCCTACTGAGCAGTTCCCTTGCCCAAGTCTTACCTTCCGGGATTGCCGCATTTCTTGTTATCGGAGTCGGCTTTTTTCTGATTCGAGCGGCTGCTCAAGGCGTCCTGTCCATGACATGCCGCAATGCAATCGGAAAATGGTTCGATCATAAGCGGGGTCTAGCACTGGCTGTAAGCGGAGTGCTGGTTTCATTCAGTTACTCAATCGCTCCGAGAGCACTCGATTGGCTAATCGAAAGATACCATTACGACGGAGCTTGGTTCGTAATGGGCACGGTGACGATAGCGATAATGGGCCCATTGGCTTGGTTACTTTTCCGGGATACTCCGGAGGAAGACGGTCTACTCATGGACGGAGGCAAGAAGACCGACAAGGCTCTAAAAAACCCTGACATGCACATTCATCACGATTTTTCTCGGGAAGAGGCATTACGCGATTATTCGTTCTGGGCATTCAACCTTTCCTTGGCGTTTTTTGGACTCTATGCCACCGCCTTTACTTTTCACATTATTTCGCTAGGAGAGGAGCTTAGCTTCAAGAGATCCGACATCCTCTCGCTCTTCATTCCAATAGCATTTGTAAGCGTTACGACAAATCTTACCTTTGGAATAATTAGTTCAAGGTTGAAACTAAAAAGACTTCTCTTGGTAATGAACTTGGGTTGTCTTTCCGCCGCAATGGGTATGCTTTTTCTGAATCAGCCAGGGGGTATTCCTGCCTATGTAATAGGAAGCGGAATTGCGGGCGGTGGTTTCGTGAGTCTAAGCGGCATTGTTTTTCCCCGATTCTATGGACGCAAACACCTTGGTGCGATTGGTGGAGTAAATATGGCGAGCATGGTTATTGGGAGTGGCATCGGTCCTTTGCTCTTCGGATGGTGCCATCATGCGACCGAAAGCTATCGAATAATTCTTTTATTAAGTGTCGTCATTCCAATGTTACTGGCGTTCATGAGCCTGAAGGCGGACAATCCTCAGCGAAAATTCACTGCGGACAAATAGCACGAAGATTTTCATCAAAAGCTAAACTGGAAGAATTCTTTGCTTTCTGTTGCGTGATTGCCAAGGATAACTAGAAGAGAAAGGATGCTACTGAAGTCGGTCACCGTTTGCCTAGCCACCATCGTGGCGTTTGCCTCGGAAGCCTTATGGGGTTCTCCCGTCTTGGTGGGTCTCCATGGCAAACACCCCTTGGGAGAAAGACAGGTCGGCGAACTTCTGATTGGTGAACTACGTTGCGGAGCTTGCCATGAAGACAAACTACCAAGAGCTCTGAAAATGAAGGATTCGCCCGATCTCAGTGAGGTCGGCTCGAGAATAAATCCCGAATATTTGCAACGCTTCATTGCGAACCCGTTAAAAGTTCAGCCCGGCGTGATGATGCCCGACATGCTTGTCGGTCATTCGCCTGAGAAAAGAAAAGACGTCGCCGAGGCCATCGCTCATTTTCTGACAGCAAGGTCATCACGAACTTTTTCGGAAGTCGGTGTGAACCAAGGGGACTTTTCTGCCGGACGAAAGTTATTCCGCGACATCGGTTGCATTGCCTGCCATTCCCCTCGGGATGAACAAGAAAAGGAAAGCGAAGGTCATGGCTTGAAATCGCTAGCACACGTAAAAGAAAAGTATAGCCACGCCTCTTTGTCCGAGTTTCTATTCGATCCCCATCTCGCCAATCCTTCCGGCAGGATGCCTGACATGAAGCTATCGAAGGACGAGTCGATTGATTTGGCCGCTTATCTAGTTGGTAAAAAAGTGTCCCCGATCAAACCCTTGAAGATAAGCAAAGAATTGGCGACCAAAGGGCAAAAATACTTTCGAGAATTCAATTGCGTAGCTTGCCACCCTGTCCCAGGCGAACCCGCAAGCAAGATGGCTTCTCCGATCTCAACAACAAAAGCAGGAAGAGGATGCTTGGCAAAAAGGCCGAAAAAAGCTCTGGACTACGATCTGTCTGACAGTCAGCGAAAAGCCATAACAAAAGTGCTTTCCGAGCCAAGGCTAAAACCTTCAGTGGAGGAAGAAGTCGCGATGAGCTTAACGGCGTTCAACTGCATCGCATGCCATTCGCGAGATGATTACGGAGGACCCTCGAAAACATTCCTGCCCTACCTTCATACATCTGAAGAAGGTTTGGGGAATGAGGCAAGAATTCCCCCGCCACTGACCTTAACAGGAGCGAAGTTGAAACCCGAATGGATACGCAAAGTGATGTTCGATGGAGAATCCGCTAGACCCTACATGCATACGAGGATGCCTAAATTTAAAGAGGATAACCTAATACACCTCCCAAGCATGTTAGCCAAATCGGACAAGGTGGAATCCATTTCATTCGTTGAACCGAAGCGACAAGAGCGCGGAAAAATTCGGTCGGCAGGGCACCGGTTAGTTGGTGACAAAGGGCTGAATTGCGTAACCTGTCACAATTTCAACGGCAAGGATTCGCCTGGATTCAAAGGTATTGATTTGTTAACTTCATACGAACGGTTGCAACCGAGTTGGTTCTATCGGTTTATGCTCAACCCGAGTAATTTCCGACCAGGAATCGTGATGCCCAACTACTGGGCGGGAGACCAAGGTGCTCGCAAGGATATTTTGGAAGGAAAGACCGATGCTCAGATTCAGGCCATATGGCATTATCTTTCATACGGACAAGGTGCGCCCACTCCCTCAGGCATTCATTCTCCCGGCTCCTTTCTGGAGGTGGGAAAAGTTGTGAGAACCTACAGAGGACGAAGCCGCATCGCAGGCTATCGGGGGATCGCCGTGGGTTTCCCCGGTGGACTTAACTACGCCTTTAATGCGGAAACGGGAACGCTTTCGAGTCTTTGGATGGGGGATTTCGTTAACGTAGGATGGGGTGGACAGGGGGCTGGGAACTTCAATCCGAAGTCACGGGCGATTTCCTTGGCCCAAGACCTGTCCTTTCATGCCTTGCCCGATTCCGAGACTCCTTGGCCCTTGCTTCCCGTGATGAACAAAGAGAACCCAGTAAATCCCGATCCTCTCTATCCGAAGAATCTTGGCTACCAATTCCTTGGATATTCCCTCGACGACGATTTTGTTCCTACTTTCTCCTATCGTATCGGCGAGGTCTTGATCGAAGACATGTCTCTCTCCGCGGCAAAGGAAGGCAAGACACTGCTTAAGCGTGTCTTGGAGATGAAGGTAGATGAACCGCAAACCATCCACTTCCGAGCATTGGTTGGAAAAATCGAGAAGGTTTCTGAAACCAGCTACAAGACACCCGACCTGCGACTCAATTTTCATGCCAACGCAGCAACGCCCAATGCCTTGAGACCCCTTAGCTCTGACGAAAGTTCCTTCGAGCTTCTTTTAAACCTTGATTTGCCCGAGGGTAAATCCCAATTGAGGTTGGACTATGACCTTTTGCGCTAACCGTATACTTACTGTGTTTGCGGGCTTGTTTATTGCCGGAGCATTGAACGTTTCATCCTGGGCGGAAGAAGTTGGCGACATGTGGGGCACAGCCAGTCGGGAACGCGAGTATTACAAATTGGTCAACCTTCCAATCCCAAAGGACTTGGTGGTAGAAGCCGGCGCCTTCGTAACTCTTCCTGACAAGCGGATCGCAATCGGCACCCGGCGAGGCGACATTTATTTACTTTCCGGCGTGGACGAGGAAAAACCCAACCCGAAATACGAGCTTTTCGCCTCCGGCCTCGACGAGATTTTCGGTTTGGCCTATAAGGACGATGCCTTCTATGTGAGCCAAAGCTGTGAGATGACCCGGGTAACCGATCGCAACACCGACGGCAAGGCAGACCTGTTCGAGGTGATTTCCGATGCCTGGGGCTACGCCAACTACCATGAATATGCCTTTGGCTCGAAGTTTGACCCCCAAGGTAATCTCTACGTTGCCCTAGGGTTGTCATCTTCGTATCATTCGCGGGCCCTTTTCAGGGGATGGGCCTTGAAGATTACTCCCAAAGGCAAGACCATACCAATTGCGAGTGGTCTTCGTAGTCCCGGAGGAATCGGTCCCAATGAGCACGGCGCCTTGTTTTACATAGAGAGCCAAGGTCCATGGAATTCTTCATGTAGCCTCAAATTCGTAAAGGAAGGAGGTTTCATGGGTCATCCCATCAGTTACAACTGGTACAAGTATGCCCCTGGCATGGGCGCTTCGCCAACCCAGCCTGAGTCCGGCGGGCGCATCGCAACCGAAAAAGAACGAGTCAAGCAACTGGTGCCTTATGCAGTTGTCTTTCCCTACATCAGAATGGGGAGGTCGATTACAGGATACGTTGTCAACAAAACCAATGGTAAATTCGGTCCATTCGAAAATCAGATTTTTCTGGGAGATTACACCCAGTCCATCGTAATGCGGGCCACCACTGAAAAAGTGAATGGGGTTTGGCAAGGAGCCTGTTATCCCTTTCGCGAAGGCCTCTCGACAGGTATTCTCAATGTCCAATTCACCCCCAATGGAAACTTGCTTTGCGGTGGGACGAACCGTGGTTGGCCAGTTCGCGGCATAAAGCCTTTCGCGCTCGAGCGCCTTCAATGGACAGGGCGTATGCCCTTTGAAATCGAGCGAATAAATATTACTCCGCAAGGGTTTGACTTACGGTTTACAAAACCCGTGGATATTACAACTGGCGAAGACCCGAAAAATTACAAGGTGTCAACCTTCACACATATCTACCACGGCGGATATGGTGGACCCGAGGTGGACGAAACCGTTCCGACCGTGCAAGCAGTAAGGCTTTCCAGCGATGGTCTTAGAGCTACCATTCAGCTGTCGAACTTGAAAATTGGCCATGTCCACGAATTTGATTTCGTTACACTCCGCTCAAGGGATGGCGAAGAGCTTCTGCACCGTCATGCCTATTATACGGTAAACGAAGTTCCGGCGGCTCGGTGAGCCTGACTTCGATACACATTTTCCCGTAAATGGAGTTACTCTTACAGATGCAGAAAAGGAACGTGACTAGAAATATCAACTACACGGGCCAACACTCCCAATCTTCTTTGATTAACAATCAGATTGGCGAGCCTTTCATTCAATTCAAAGTATGAATCAATACCAAACAGGACAACGTTGGATCAGCATGTCAGAACCCGAGTTAGGTTTGGGCACAGTGGTACAGGAAGCCAATGAACGCGTGCACGTCCTTTACCCCGCTACCGGAGAAATGCGCTTGTACGTCTCCGAACTAGCCCCGTTGCAACGAGTGCAATTCAGGGTCGGTCAAGAAATTGAGGACCACGAGGGTACCAAACGTCTCATCGAAACTATCCGAGAAGAAAATGGAGTGCTTCTCTATTGCGGAGAAGGATGGGAACTACCAGAGGCTCACTTGAGCGACAACATAAGCTTGGACGGGCCGGAAGATCGCCTGCAAACAGGACATTTCGACGAGGCTTTTGTCTTTGGGCTAAGGCTAAAGGCCATCGAAATCATGCACCATTTGCGAAAGTCGCCCACCAGAGGATTTCTCGGAGGAAGAATTGATCTCATTACTCATCAACTTTATATTGCTCAGGAAATCTGCAATCGTTCCGCACCCAGAGTATTGCTTTCGGACGAGGTCGGACTAGGTAAAACCATTGAGGCAGGTCTCATCATTCATCGCCGACGATTAACGGGACGAGCGGAACGCGTTTTGATTATAGTTCCGGAATCTCTCGTGCACCAATGGTTTGTCGAGATGCTAAGGAAGTTCAACTTGTGGATGAATATCTTTGACGAAGAAAGGTGCTCCGCGATCGAGACATCAAATCCCAAAGTAAATCCTTTCTTGGACGATCAACTGGCGTTGTGCAGCATTGATTTTTTAGCCAACAATACCCTGCGAGCTAAACAAGCCTTCGAGGCGGAGTGGGATTTGATGGTTGTGGACGAGGCTCACCACTTGGAGTGGACCTTAGATCATGTGAGTCGGGAATATGAACTGGTGGAGGCTTTGGCCAATAAAGCGGAGGGGGTCTTGCTCCTAACCGCGACCCCGGAACAGTTAGGCCCCGAAAGCCACTTCGCACGCCTGAGAATACTTGATCCCAATAGATATTCGGACCTGTCTTCCTTTTTAGACGAAAACGAAAGTTATGCCGACGTAGCTCCAATTGCAACCGCGCTTCATGAAGGGCGGCCTCTCACGAGCAAGCAAAGAAGCTTCTTGGCTTCGATGCCGGATATAGAAGCCGAGAAGATAAACGACGTCGACTTGCTGTCCGCGCTACTAGATCGGCATGGCCCTGGCCGAGTAGTCTTTAGGAATACTCGAGCAAACATGAGTGGTTTTCCCAAAAGAGTTGCCTACTTACTGCCGCTTGATCCACCAAAAGAAGACCCGCCTGAACTTGATGACGAAGACGAATTGGAGCTTGAGGATTTGTATTACCATGAAGAGGATGAAGAACCCACCGAGGCAATAAGTTTCACACCGGAACCACGCGTATTGTGGTTGGAAAAATTGCTTGAGGAGATCGGGGAAGACAAGGTGTTGCTTATTTGTGAAAGCAAAGAGAACGCCAAAGCAATCGAGCAAGCCATAGCCCAAAGGATAACTGTAAAAAGTACGGTATTCCACGAAGAGTTAACCCTCGTCCAACGAGACCGTAATGCCGCATGGTTCGAAGAAAAAGACGGTGCACGTATATTGATCTGCTCAGAAATAGGAAGTGAAGGACGAAACTTTCAATTCTCTCACCACCTAGTGCTATTCGATTTGCCAGTTGACCCTGAACTGCTTGCTCAACGGATCGGAAGGTTGGACCGGATCGGTCAAACGCAAACCATTCATATTCACGTTCCATACACGAAAAACGGTAGGGAAGAAGTACTCGCCCGTTGGTATCACGATGGACTGGATGCCTTTGAGAATCATCTCGAGGGAGGAAATCTTGTGCTCCGGCAATTTGGCGAAGAGATCGGCGAACTCCTGGAAACCTTTAACGAATCCGTTGAGGAAGAGCACAAGCTCGCCGAATTAATCGCAAAATCTTCGCAACAAAGAAAGATTATTGCCGAACAGTTGGAAAAAGGTCGCGATCGATTATTAGAGCTGAATTCCAACCGCCCGGAAGTAGCGGATGCGCTGGTCGATTCAATTCGCGACACTGACAGTTCACTTGAGTTGGAAACTTTCCTATTGGAAGTGTTCGATCACTTCGGCGTGCGAGTGGAAGAACGGGACAAGCGCACCTACCTTTTGGATGGTCGTTCCGCGATAAACTGCGATGGATTCCCAGGGTTGCCCAAAGGAGGACTCGTGGGCACGTTCGACCGCAACTACTCTTTAAGCAGGGAAGATATAACACTCCTGACCGGAGATCATCCCATCGTCACAGGAGCTGTCGATTTATTGCTCGGGAGTGAGCAAGGAAACTGCAGTTTCAGCGTATGGGAAGATGACAAGAAAGAGCAATCCCTCCTCCTTGAAGCAATCTTTGTATTGGAAGCACTGGCCCCAAAGCAACTCCACGCAGATAGGTTTCTTCCCCCCACGCCGTTGAACTTTCTGATTAACCAAGATCGAGAGGTAGTCACCATGGACTTACCCGAAATGATCGATGGCTCCCCTTACGCCCTTCTGGATGACTTTAAAGTCGGTAAAGAGCTGATCCCGAAAATGCTCGCGAAAGCCCGAAAAATGGCTACGGCGTTAGCAAAAAAAGTAATTGAAGAAGCCACGGAATCGATGACGACAACCATACAAGGAGAACTCGACCGCCTCACAGCCCTTCGCAAGATAAATGATAACATTCGACAAGAAGAGATCGATCTCACTTGCAAACAGATGCAGGAATTGGGCGAAGCTTTGAGTAAAGCAAGAATTCGGCTCGATGCCATACGATTAATATTCAAAGGACCTCAGGAAAACGAATACACCGATTCAGAGGAGTAAAGATCGTCATTTCAGTCTTCCATCGAGATCCGCGAGATGTTGTATAATATAGCTCATTCCTAGAGGAGGAATAGATTCGCCGACAACCTCGCGAACCAAACGCGGTGAAAAGTTCAAGCCAGGTTGGCTCCTGCCGTGTCGAACTCCTTCAAATTGATAGGCTCGATTCCAACTAGGATGATCGAGAGTACCCAAAATCAAAATCTCTCGGAGAGAAAGAACGCGATTTTGGTCTGGATGTCCTTTCATATCGCTGGAAATCACCCCGCTATTCATAGTTATGGTCGAAGCGGGCTTGTCCCAAGTCATCCGCCGATAGCTAGTTCGAAACCCGCGCACGAGACGAGTTGTACCATTTTTTGATATTGTTGGTTTAGGTAGAGGCTTTTGGCAGGATCGACAAAAAACAACTTCCGGTGCATGACCCTCTGTTTTGCAATAGACGCAGTCATGGTTATCGAATGCGGTCATACCTTCCGAAGTATTACTCATCCAATAGTATTGGCTTTCGTTCCAAGATGGGACTCGGTGATAGGCGTCTTTCGAGTCGATGGGTTGGCTCAAGGAATCGAGTTGCGGTAAATGACCAATAGCTTCGCGAAGGGTCATGGGAGATGGCAAGTCGGGGCCGCCGTGGGAAGGCCGAGGATGAAGGCCCGAAAGTTCTTTAGAGAAGAAATCAGAGAGAGGTGGAATCTCTTGGACAATAGAAGGTAGGCGGCTTCCAATGGTGATGAGACGCTCGCGATGATGTGGGACGCCATAGCGACGAAAATCAACGATGGATGAGCGAATGGTATAACCAAGGGGTTGCAGGCGGCGACCTATCAGTTTGAGAATATTTTCGGGTTCACCCTTTTCGTTCCGAATGACCGTATTTTCCATTCGCCGGACATTCTCGATCAGAAACCAATCGGGTCTCAATCCCTCCAAGACATCTATGCCCGGCAACACGAGCCTGTTACGTTCGTCTTCGGGCATTCTTTTTCCGGAACGAATGGCCGCCGATATTCTGCCCGCTCCATTGGCGGACATCCCTTGACAAGGTGGAGAAAGTGTAAGCAACCATGGACGCAAACCACCCAAACGTTTCTGAACGTCACATATGTAGTCATCGGCCAATTTCCAAATATCGCCTTCTAAAACTTGCGTGCCAGGAAAGTTTAGTCGAATCAGCTCGGCCCTGGAGGGGATCAGCTCACAGGCTGCCGCCACAGGCACTCCCACCCCCCATTCAATTCCAACGTCACCGATGCCGCCACCGGAGAAAAGAGATGCCGAAGCAAGAGCCACGTCATCCCCCAGCACACGAAAGCCATCACTAGATACAGGTAGCTTGGATTTTATGGACTGTGCCTTTTTTGCCATTACTTGGAACGGAGTAAACAAATACCGACCTACACCATGATCAGTCAAGGTCGTGCGAAAAAACGGTCGCTCACAAGGATTTTCCAATGGACGTATGCCGCAGTTGGCACATCTTAATGAGCAATAATTCATTAACCTGTAACTATGAAAAAAACCCTCACATACTTTCTTTTCTGCGCGATCCTCGGATCCGCTGCTTTCGCTCACGATCCCGCTACCGATATGGTCGATGCGGCCAACCGTTTTATTGCCTCGCTCGACGAAAAGGCAAAAAAGGCGTCCTTATTCACTTGGGACAGCAAAGAAAGGGAACGTTGGAACTATCTACCCGACAAATTCATCAAACCAGATGGCAAACGCCAAGGCCTCCCCATAAAGTTGATGACGGCC
>Ga0209362_1001476_pt1 | contig 18605 bp, 12 predicted proteins | sample SaaInlV_165m_DNA_FD_184680 | JGI IMG/M metagenome (GOLD analysis project Ga0209362, IMG submission 184680) | Marine microbial communities from expanding oxygen minimum zones in the Saanich Inlet - Saanich Inlet SI037_S3LV_110m_DNA (SPAdes)... | ecosystem: Environmental > Aquatic > Marine >...
CAGTCATTGGATCATACATACTACCATGACAAGGACACTCTCCTCTTTTTCTTCCTTCATCAGGCCAATATTTCCATAAACACCAAAGATGAAGACATATCATACTATAAGCTCTAAATGCAGATGGTTCAGTTTTTGCACCACCTAATTCTTCTGGAAGTCTAATGAATTGCCATTTACGAAATGCTTCAGCATCAAGTGCTGCATCTCCAGTTGCAGGATATGTAATTACTTCAGCATGATTAATTGGATAAGTATTGGTATTTGCATGAGTGCCATCAGGTAAAATTACAGGAACTTTTTCAAGAGATGCTTGATTTGGATTTGGCATAAAATTACCAAATGGAACAAAAGGAGCAAATGCTAATCCAGTGCCTGCGGCACCCATTAATTTTAAAAAGTCTCTTCGGGATAATCCGCCAGACTTTTTTGTCCCCAGCTCTGACATTCAGCTGACGATTTCGTCAAATTGCTTATAAACCTTATTCAATTATTTGACAGGTTTTTGTCTCATGATAAATATAATGACAATTGAGATCGCAGCTCCAATAGATACACCAATTATAATTCCAAGAGTAAATGACGAATCAGATTTTGAATTTATAATTAAAGTTTCTTCAGGTGTTGTTTCATGAATTACTATATTGTTTTCTTTAGGTGCAGAAATAATTTGTTTGGACTCTGAAACAATTTCTTTATTTTGAGAAATAGTTTCAGATGAGATATTTGTGAATTTTGCTGCAAGTGTAATTGGTTCAGTAGTTGAACTTCCACCAAACAAAGTTGAATGTGTTAAAAGTGTGTAAGTTCCGGTTTGATTAATTGGAACATAAAGAACAGTAGATGTGTTATCTTTATTTTTTACTGGATAAAATCCACCACCCTGACTAAAAGGAGAATTACCCAACCAATCAAGTGATGCCCATCCAAGAAACTCACCAAACACTCCAGATGGAACATTGGTTTGTATAATTTTTCCAGATGGATCCATTACAAACACTGCTAAATTTGTGTCATCAGTAACCCATGAAAGTTCAATTGCTGCAGAATTAATAAAATCATTTTGTATATCAAAATAATATTGCCTCCAATCACCAGCCATGTAACGATTAACCATATCAAATGCACCTTTTGTGTATCCATTTCCATATAGAACATCATCACTTTGTTGTCCTTTGATCAAAATTGTAGAATCATTTTCTAATACAGGTTGTTTAATTACAAAAGAGACTGGTGTATTTACAGTATGCTCATCACTTGTAAAAGTTAAAAATCCTTGATAGACACCTGTTTGCAAGTCACTTGGAGTAACTAAAGTTACATCTACTGTTGATGAATCATGAGGAGGAATAGAAATTGTTTCAGTTTCAGGCCACAACATTGACCAATTATCTTTTTGATAATAACTTGCAGAGAGAGTATAATCCATGGAAGTTGAATTTTGTTTTGTGTCACCTAACCAAAAAGAATATTTTGTAGGTACAGGGTAAATTCCAACTAGCGGTACACCATCAAATTTTTCTTTAGGTTCTGATACTCTTAATTCTTGAACAGTTCCCCAAGAACCAGCTCTGTTTACCATAGATAATTCATTACTTGTAATTTTTGTATCATTATTGTTATCAATCCAATCATACAGGTATAATGAAGAGATTTGAAGATCATCTGCATAAACATCAGTAGTACTATTCATAAATTTGTCAAATGGAAAATTCACATTTAAGATCATTAAAGATGATTCATCAGGAATTGTATTTTTAGAATTAAAAAAATCACCTAGTTCTTCATGGTTATTCACATCAGATAGTTTAACATAATTTGGAATGAAAACATTAGTTTTATTTAAAATAGAATCTTGTTGACGAACAGTTGTTTTTCCATTAAATTGATTTTCAGATAATAATGATAATGTTTTTGATTGTACAGAAATTGTAAGTGTGTTATTTGTTGGATTCTCTATAGTAAATGTAGATGTAGTTCTATCTCCAGAAAATAATTGTCCTGCAAACCAACTAGTCATAGGTAATGAGTGGGAAGGGAATTGAAATCTATCAAATCCTATTGCAGTAGAATTAATATTTTCCATAGCAGGTTCTAGTATTTTTTTAATATTTGTATATGATGCATCATTATGCACAATAAAAACACCATTTTCACCATGAACATAATCTAAAGCTGATTCAATATTTGCTAAACCAGAACCTTGGGTGAAAGGATCATTATACAAATCAGTTGCAGTAGACATTAGAATATTTTTAATTAAAAATGGATCATAATCTTGTGATTGTTTTGTCATTTCTTCCATCAATATTGCTGCACTTCCTGAAACTATTGGTGCAGCCATACTAGTTCCACCAAACAAAGAAAATGATTCATCTTTGGAATCTTTCTCAGTTTTTAAAATATTTGATGGAGTAAATCCATGTGCACCAATACTCATTATGTCAGGTTTTGGATCTCCAATTGAACTTGGACCTCTACTAGAAAAATCAACTACATGATTATAATGATCAATTGTATTTCCAAATCTAGGTTGATCTTTGAATGGACCATATCCAACAAATACATTATTTGTTGTGGCACCAACTGAAATTCCAAACGGAGATGCATTTGGTAATCCAATAGTACCATATCCATGTCCAGAATTACCTGCACTTGTAATCATTGTAACACCAGGATAATCATCATCTAGTGAATGAGGCGTTGCAAGTACACTAAGAACTAGAGACAATACATCCATTCCAGGAGATGCTTTGAAAGATGGGAAATTGGATACACCCCAACTATTAGAAATTATATCAACTCTCGGTTTACCTGAAAATTCCCAGTTATGATCTTTGTTTTCAAATCCTGCAGACCAGAGCCATCCATAAACGGTATCACCAAACCATAATGCTTTAACTGGTACAATTTTGGCATCAGGTGCTACACCAGAAATGGAATATCTTTTTGTTCCGTTGTAAATATCATAAGTTTCCTGACCACGTGAAGTAATTGATGCAGCACTTGATGTACCATGGCCCATAAAATCAGTCATTATACCAAAAAATGCACCATCAGGATCTAATGGTGGTAGCAAAGTTCCATTAATTGCATTTAGATTATCATCAATAACTATAGATTCGTTTTCAATTACACCATAAACATCAAGTACATGTGCACCAATTGTTCCTGCACTAAAATCATTTTTTCCATCATCATTTGAATCATAAACAAGGAATTCATTTCCACTACCCAATACAATTGGTTTTTCATCAGTAAAATCAAAATCATAATCCGGTTTCTCTCCAGATTTTAAATCAAATCTTGTATAATCTTTCCACGAAGTACTAAGATCAGGAATGATGGTATCATAAACTCCCGGAATAAAAGAATCAACTACTAAAACAGGAACAGCCTGTACTCTAGCCAGAGGTCCTTGCAAACCACCTTGATAAATTACTCCAAGATGATACACTCCACTTTGCGATTTTATATAATTTCTATTATCATCACCAATTTTCATATCATTAGCTAATGTTCCATTAAAAATTATAGTGCCTAGTTGTGGAAAAAATGAATTATAAATTGGAATTTTACTTCCTTTACCTCCTTGAAATAAATCAAGAAAAACACCATCTCGTGTTACATATGCTGATGAGGTCATGTGTGAAGGGATGGGTTTACTATAATTTCTGATTATATCATCATCATCAATATATGCAAAAAAAGTGGCATTTGTTAAAACAATTCCCTGTCCATCTGGATCAAGCATGATTGGGTGATTGAGTTTGTCTCGTGCAAGTGAATGTTGAATATCAAGATTTGAAAAATCAACTCCAGTATCTACAATTGCAATTACAGTGCCATTTCCTGATGCATCATATTTTTTTTTAACAACACTTGAACCAGTTATTTCACCAATTCTTGAAGCATCTGAAATTATATCATCAGACATATGAAAATCTAATTTAGAATCTTCAATTACATTATAACCCTGTGAAACTAGAAAAGATGCTGATTTTTCAGTTAATGTAGATACATAAAAAAAACCACTATCAGATTGAACCCCATATATCGAATTATTTTTTAAGAAATCTGCCTTTTGTAAATTTGTTCCAAAAATTAAATATCTTTTAAAATCATTTTCAGTAAAAAAATCTGAATCAATTTGAAGAAGATCTGAATTGAAATTTATTTGATCTGAGGTATTTTCTTCAAAGAATAAATCTCCAGTTGTAAATGCATAAGAATTTGTCAATACGAATGAAAAAAGTACAATTGAAAAGAAAATCGCCACTTTGGGCATTAGTTAATTTCCTTTTTTTGCATTATTATAATTATCTTCTTCTAGCAATAATTGTTATTTGTAGTGCAACAATTATTCCAATTGAGGCTATTATTGGGAACAATAATGAATTGAGTTGGGATGAAGCTTCACTGATATATTCTACAGATGTAGAAATAGTTCCAGTACTTTCATCAATTTTATTACTTGCTTTCTCCAAAGTACTATCAAATCCTGCAATTTCAGATTTTAGAATATCAAGTTCACTTGATGTTTCATCTAAAATTGAATTTAGTTTAATTATTTGATCTGAGATTCCCCCCAAATCTTGACTTAGAACAGTAGTTGCTGAAGATCCATGAGATGTAGTTCCTTTACTAAAAGCTACAACATGGAAAACATGAGTACCCTCTTCTCTTGGAGTGTAATCAACAAAAAATAATCCTTGATGTAATGTTTTAAATGAAGATGATAATGGGAAAGAAATTCCAGAAGGTAAATGAACATGGGTACTCCCTAATAATTCAGTAGAATCATTACCAATTAAGAGTCCATCACTAGTTGTCTGGACAAATACTCTAAATGGTTGATTAATTGCAGCAGTTTCAGGTGCAAAGACCAAAGTGTTTACATGTCTTTCAACAGGTACGTCAATTAATTCAGTTGTAGATGAAAACTTTACATCAATTTTTTGAGATATACCATTTTGTGCAGTACTAATTATTTCAACAGTGTATGTCCCATAAGGGAAATTTGTAGAAGGGTTAGGCCAAGTTATTAGATTATAATTAAAAGTACCATCAGAATTAGTTGTAAGTTGATCAAACTTTGCAATTGAACCATCAGGAGAAAAAAGACGTATGATTAAATTTTCTTCAGACAATCCAGTTCCATAAACTTGTAAATTATGATCAGGAGAGTAAACATTACTATTTGTAAACAATGCTAATTCTTCTGAAAAGGAATTAGGGGTTTGACCAAATGAAAGTATAACAAATATAGAAAATATTAGAAGAAATTTCATTTTAATTATTTACCAATGTTCTCATAGATATTACTTCTGAAAAAATTATCCATAACTATCGTTAAGTGGTATTCAAAAAAAAGAAAAAAAGGAAAATGTGAACTAGTTTCTTTAACTTACACTAACAGTTGTACTAACTGGTGGTGATAATGCCGTAGGATTATCTACTGATTCCCATACAAATGCGGTTGCTGTGTAGCTACCACTTGCTGTTGGAATCCATGATAATGCTGGGCTGAATGATTGACCACTTGAAAGTGAACCTGTAATCCATGCTAGTGAGACTGTAACACCATCGCCATCTTGGATCTGTACCAAGTATGCAAATGTTTGCTCTCTATCCTGACCATTAGCTAAGTCAGCGCTGATTTGTACCTGTTGGTCAACTGTAACAGAATCTAAACTGTTACCGAATGCATCAACGGTTCTCAAGTTAGCAGCTGGTGCTCTCTCGAGAGGTGGTACTACAGTGCCAATTAGTGATGTGGCAGTAATATCAAGTTCATCTGCAGTTGTGTACGGATCTGGTAATGTATTGTCCTCATATTCTGCGGTGACAGTGTCACCTTCTGCGACTCTGAGTCTGTGACCTGAAGATTCGTCAGTAGTTGTGAAGAACACAGTACCTTCGTAAATTCCGGTTGCCTCATTAGTCTCAGTTACAGTAAGGTCAATACCTCCGGCATCGGAGTCAGACCACACATCGACATCGAAGTTGTCGACTGCTTCTGGATCTAAGTTCATATCTGGATCAATAACTCTAACAACACCTGTTCCGCTTGCTGGGTAGCTTGCTTCTAACCACTGTACTTCTCCTATGTTCCATCTGATAAGTGCTGAACCGACTACAGTTTCATCCTCTGAGAATTCAAAGGAGACAGTAAGTCCGTCATCATCGTCAGATGGTAAGAGTCCATCAGTTGGTCCGCTTCCACTTGCTGCTGCAAAGACTACATCTGCACCATCACTGTTTCCAGTTGTGGTGTCACCATCAGCATCGTGTGTAAATCCAGTAAGGATAACCTCACCAGTAAAGATGCCTGTGTCAGTACCAGTTTCGACTAGTTTGTACTCATCGATATTGTGTCCTCTAGTTGAGACCTTTATTGGGTCAGAGCTAGTATTTCCAACTTCATCGATTAAGTCACCATCGAAATTGTGATCTGGTGCGACGATAGTAATGTAAACTTTATCAGTCCAAGTGTAAACTTTTTGGTCAAGCTCCACAGTTGCTCCGAAGTTAGAAGTGAAAATTGTTACGTTAACATCTTCTTCTTCTTCGCCAACATAGTCAGATCCGGATGGACCCCAATCAGTGTACTCGAGAACAGTTTCCTCTCCTCTTTCCAAGTTGTCACCAGCTAAACTTTGTGGGATTTCGATAACAATCTGGAAGATTCCAGTAGAGTCACCTGTCTCTCTAAAGTTAAGTGGTTCTGGGTCAAATGTTGCTCCTTCGCCATCTGCGTCACCCATGGTGACGGTTGCTGCATCAGAGTCCCATTCAATTAAGTCCAAATCATAAGTCTCAGCCTGGTCATTGTCCAAATCGAAGTCTGGTTCAATGAGGGTCAAGATCATGTCAGATCCAATAATGTATACAGATTTGTCAGTTTGAAGTACACCGTTTCTTAGGTCAAAGGTAGCAGAATCAGTTACAGTGTTGATCTCACCTGATGCATCAGCTGGATCAGTGTATTCTACTTGGAGAATATCTCCTTGTAAGATACAATAATTACCAGAAGATGCGGCAACATCAAATCTTTCTGTTACTGCGTCTGTAGCACCGTCGGTAGCTCCAATAGCAATTGGTGTGTAATCATCTGTTACAGATGGACACTTAGTGCTAGCTGGACCGTCAGTATACCTAATTGTAATGTCAGATTCGAATATTCCTGCATCAGGAGCAATTTCGGTCATTGGACCAAATGCTCTTGTTTCTTGGGTGTTGACTTTATCGGTATCGATAGTGCCATCTAAGGCAGTATCACCACCAGCATAACCAAGGATTACAGATGAAGAACCTCTGATAACAGAGAGTTTCACTGGGCCTCTATTGGCTGTACTGTTGGTTGCGATAGTGTCTTCACCAGATGCGGAGACATCGTTATCTGGATCATTAACCCTAATGTGTATGATAAGATCACCACCGGTTAAGAATTCACCAGTTTGTAGGCCTTCACCGGAACGATCTGTTCCAGCTGTATTCATTCCACTTGCGTGGATTGGGAATAAAGCTCTACCTGTTGGTGTTTCATTAGTAGTATCAGCAGTAAAGTCTGACTCAACACCAAATGGTACTGGGTAGACAGTTCTGTCAAGACTAACTGAACCGGTATTTGCACGAACTCCTGCGGAGTCGCCAACTTCAATGACTTCACCAGATGCATCTCTAAAGTCAACATAGTTGACTTCAATATCGAGACCGGTTGTAGTCTCTGATGCTGTTGCACCAGATCTACACCATGCATTTGGAATTTGGAAATCTCCAGTAAAGACACCAGTTGCTGCACCAGATTCAACTAATGTGAATCCAGTTGCTGCAAGTCCAGTATCTGTTCCTGCAGCACCAGTTAAGGCACATGCAGATGAATCAGGAGTTGTCCATCTTTGGTCATCAAATGTAATATCTAGTAGTCTACCGAGCTCTTCACCGTTACTAAATGTGATAGAGTAACCGCCAGTTGTGACGTTACCTGTACCAATTGCATCACGGTTTTGATCGCCGATAGTTGATACTACTGTATAGATATCAATAAGATCAGAATCTACGTTAAGGTCTAAGTCTTCAAGTGTAACTACTACTGTGTCAGCAGTTTTGTAATTGTTATTATCGAAAGATACAACACCAGAGTGGCTTGGAGCTTCTTCTTGATCAGCTACTTGCGTAGATACACCATCTGTACCCAAATCAAGATAATTGATTCTAGGTGCATCCTCGTCAGTCAAATCTTCAATTACAATGAATGTTGGATCACTTGCAATTGTAGAAATGCCACCATATGTGGCATTATTTAGAATGTCGAGTTGGTTGATCATTTTGTACTCTAAGCTACCTTCAAAGCTACCAGTGTTATCACCACTTTCTTCTAATTCGAATCTAATAATTTGGTTAGCGATTCTTTCGCCTGCTTCCAAACCATCATTTAAGAATCCGTATGAGAAGATGTCTGCAACAATTGGATCAACTGCATCAGATGCAGCGATTGAATTTGTTGCGCCTGCAGTATTGTGGATTAACATTCCAACAATATTTGCATCAGGTGCACCTGTAGTTGCGGTTGTATCAAACAATTTGGTACTGATATTTTCATTGAGGTAGTTGGTTCCATTGATATCAACCAATGTTTGTGCACCAACACCCTTTGCAAGAAGTACAGAACCGATTGGGGCTCCACCTACGTGACCATCGGCACCAATAATGCTGCCGGTAGAGTTGAGTAGGTATACGTCGAATGTACCAGTAGCGTTAAAGCTTCTAACGTCTATGTTAAGGAAATTAAATCCATTTAGACGAGGGGAAGCTGAACTATCAGTATTTCCGATTGTACTTCTTAAGTCAGCCATTGTTGTTCCAAAGTCAATCAATATTGCATCAGGGTTTGGTCCAGCTGCACTAACACTACTTGCAGTTGAATTCACTCTTCCAATAAAGGAGAATGAGTCAACTGTAGCGTTAGCTGCTGTTGAAACGTCTGCTGTCAATAATTTTGTGCTTGTGGAAACGGCTGCATCAATGTAAACTATCTTGGTAGAGTTTGCGCCTTCACCTAATGTGAATGGATCACCAGTTACTAATGATGGAATCAATGTAATTGCTGGGTCATTCAAATCAAGATCTTCGTCTGCTCTACTGTTTTTATTGATATCACCATCAATTAAGACTACAGGAATCTCTTCACCAGAGTTCCATTCATCATCAATTGGTTGAATATCAATAGTACCGAAGTCAAAGCCTGCAAGAACTGTTACTGGTGATTCATTGTAATCAATTGTAGCAGAGGTGCCTCTTTTGGCATCGCTGGTCATCTTGATTACTGAAATATCTGATTCATCGTATGTACCAAATATACCAGTGTTTGGTCCTTGTTCTGTAATTGTAATTGGTTGTGAACCTGCACCTAAGCCTTTAGAGCCTGTAACAGCTGCGGCGGAGTAACTACAAGTTGCTGCGTCTTGAGCTGCAGCACAACTGATGATAGAATCATCATTGTCCTGTAGTGTCAAAACTGGAACACTTGCACTTTGGGTATTTGCATTTACTAACAAGACACCGTTATCCTCAATCATCAAAGATGAGAAGTTACCGGATATGTCTATGATACCATTTGCAGTACCTGCTCCTGCATTACCACCATTCTCGTCGAAGACTTGGTAGTTTGATGTTGAACTACCTGAGACAGTATTAAATGTCCATGAATCTTCGTCGGTTGGGTCAATGTTTAACCAGAGATCTGTTATTGTAACGTGTACTTGTGCATCACGAGGATAGATTGTTCTATCTAAGCTTGCACCAGCAAATTGATCAACAGTATCAAAAGTAAGTGTTGTTGATTGAACACCACCACCTTTGTTGTACTGTACGACAACGTTACCAGTTGGGTTTAGGGAGTATAATTGAATGAAAGGCCATGTACCTGCTGAACCATTTATTCCTATTTGGCCAGGAGTTACAGTTGTTGAACCTGTTGCGGCATTGATATCCTTTGCTTCTCTAATTACATTCATGGCTGTACCATTATTTGTAATTGTAGCTGGTCCGTTACATGTTGCTGTTATAGCACCACCTGCAACTGTACCATTTGCACCACCATCAATTCCAGCTGGGAAAGCTACACCGACAGTGTCAGTGAAACTTACACCAGTACCAGCCCAACGTGTAGATGAACTACAGAATGAACCGAAGTCCAAACCTTCACCATGTACATCGCCTACGGTTGATACATAATCTGCAATAGATGCTTGTGTTCTGTCTGCAAAGTATCCATACCAGTTACCATCGACGGCTTGTACCATTCTAAGTATTTTACCGTTAATTGTAACGTCTGGTTCACCTTTTGCCTCATCCGTATCATCAATATCACTATCAATTACAACTACTTCAATGACCTGAGGTCCTGACATGTAGTTATCAAATTGTGAGTTTTCTGCGGAAACAAATAGGTTGGCGTTGGCTGCAAATGCTGGTTCCATTCCTGGAATAGCAAATGACATACCACCGGCAACCATAATTGTCATTAATGTAAGACTAGTTATTTTACGTCCTATTTCGTTATTCATGTTATTGTCTTTTTTCTCAAAAATTTGTATTTAAGCCTAATGGACGATTTGTCCACATTTTCATGAAATATTGAGATAATTTCATTAGAATTATAAATTTAATGTATTTTTTATAATATTAGTTATAAATATCTCACATATATTTCAAATTATGGATTTGATCTAAATATTTTACAAGATTTTCTACAAATTATGTAATAATTACAGACTAAATTATACCTTGATCTCTCTTCCTAAGAGACTTTTGTATAATGAAATAGCATCAGCCTCATCTTTTGGACCAACTACAACAGCAGAACCCTTCTTCATAAAACTTACAGATAATTCATTAGTTCTCATAGACAAACCCAAATCACCTTGATTATCTACAAGAAATCCTTTTTCTTTTGCAATATCAGTTACAACATTTACATCAAGATCAAATGTATCAGTTGGAGTAATAGAAAAAGTTCTCTTACCTCTATTTCGCCCACACAATTCTTCTAAAATTAATTCTTCTTTTGTAACAACTTCAAGTTTTCCAGTTCCACAAATTGGACATTCGTCAGCTCTAAATGTTCTAGTGTTATTAAAATCAAGATTTTCCAAATCAATATGCAAAATTTTTTCTGAAAGACTTGGTTTTTTTCCAATAATAATTTTTACAGCTTCTGCAACTTCAATACCTCCAACAATAGAAAGAATAGATGGATGTACTCCTTCAATACTACAAGTTGGCATTGTGTCTTCATCTAATTCAGGGAACATACAAAAGTAACATGCAGATTCTTTTGGTAAAATAGTAAAGACCTGTCCAGAAACACCAACTGCAGCACCTGTTACAAATGGAATATTTAATTTAACACATGCATTGTTTAATGCATATCTTGCATTGACTGAATCAAGTGCATCAATTACAATATCACATCCATCAATAACTTCAATTGCATTATAATCATTTACAGATACAGCTAATGCTTCAATGTTACACTCAGGATTTAATTTTTTTAGTTTCTTTGCAGCCACTTCAACTTTTACTTGGCCAACATCATCTTCATCAAACATTGTTTGTCTATGTAAATTAGATAATTCAATTACATCCCTATCAACAATTCTCAAAGTTCCAATACCCATTGCAGCAAGTCTTGTAGTAATTGGATTACCTAATCCGCCAGTACCAACAACACAAACTTTGGCATGTTTTAATTTCAGTTGACCATTATACCCAATCTCCTCAAGCATAACTTGACGAGAAAATTTATCCAGATCTTTTTTTGATAATTCCTCAGAGCCTCCAGCAACTGCAGGTAAAATATACACTTCATCACCATCATTTAGAACAGTATTCATGCCATCAGAGAATTTTGCATTCTTTCCATTAATGTAAATATTAATCAAAGAACGCGGAGTACCATCACCTTCTAAAACTCTACGCTTAAAATCATCACCCATAATTTCAGATACTTTTGCAAATACATCTTGTAATGAATCTGAAGAAATATCTATTTTCTTTTCACCACCACCTGAATTAAGAACAGAAGGAATTGTAAATACGATATTTGTCATTTTAATTTACTACCGCCGAAATTTCTTCAATGTCTGCTTTCATTACTTTTGGTTTTTCTAATACTTCCATGATAGATTCAGTTGCTTTAAGACCATTTCCAGTAACATAACAAACCACTTTATCATTTTTGTCAATCTTACCTTGTTCAATCATTTTTTGTAAAATAGAAATAGAAACACCACCTGCAGGTTCTGTAAATATTCCTTCAGTCTTTGCCAACAAAATAATTGCATCTAAAATTTCTTTATTGTTACATTCTTCTGCAAACCCATTGTATTGAGCTAATCGTTTTAGAACATATCTACCATCTCCAGGATCACCTATTGCAAGGCTCTTTGCAACAGTATCAGGATTTTCAACGGGGATTACATCTTTAGAATTTTTCTTAAATGCATCAACAATTGGTGCACACCCATGTGGTTGTGCTGCAATCATGTGCATATTGGATACATCATCAAGTAATGAAACTGTTTGTAATTCTTCAAAGCCTTTACAAATTGCATTAAGCATTGCTCCACTTCCCACTGGAACTATTAATTGATCAGGTACTTGCCAATCTAATTGTTCTGCAACTTCAAATGAAAATGTTTTAGAACCTTCAACATAGTGTGAACGCATGTTAATGTTTACAATACCAATTCCTTTACTATCACCAATTTGTGCTGCAATTCTATTTGCATCATCATATGTTCCATCTACTGCAACATAATTTGCACCATATGACAATGCTTGAGTAATTTTTGCCATTTCAATATTACTTGGTGCAAATACATGACATGGTAATCCAGCTTTTGCTGCATGTGCTGCAGTAGCTGATGCTAAATTTCCAGTAGATGCACAACCAACAGATGATAATCCAAATTCCTTTGCTTTAGATATTGCAACACCAGCTGGTCTATCTTTAAATGAAAATGTTGGATTTACAGAATCATTTTTGATGTAAAGATTGTTTAGTCCTAATTTTTCTCCTAGTGTGTCTGCTTTGATTAAAGGAGTCATACCAGCACCAATACTTACAATATTTGATTTATTCTCTATTGGTAGTAACTCAAAATATCTCCAATAGGTATGTTCACGATTGAAAAATGTGTCTTTTGTGATGGTTGGAAAATTATACTTTACATCAAGAGGTCCAAAACAATCTTCACATACATATTTGAACGCAGTATCATACTCTTTTTTGCATTCTCTGCATTGTAATGAAGTTCTAGCCAAGATCAATGATTCCTTTGAGAATATAGATAAAAAATCCTAATATCAAGTTAAGTATTACTTAATTTTAAGATCAAAAAATTTAATGAATCATAGTAATCATAAGGGGAATGGTAGGATTTTAGAAAAAGAGGTAAAAAAAATAAATTTCTTGGAATTACAAATTAGGAGGAAGGTTTTTAGAGATTTTAATAAAAATTGATTATATGCAAATAGCTGCATTCGCATGTATTGGAATTATTGGAATTACTGTTTTGGTTTTTGGGATTATTTTCGTAGCCAATATAGAATCAGATATTCCCAAAGTTGAAGATACATTTGCAGAAGTTGAAGATGTATTTAACAAAGAAATTAGACCAGTTGAAGTTCCAGAGGTTCAAGAAAAATTGGATGCAATAAAAAAAATTGCAGATGAATCTGAATTCAGTCCTTTAGAAAGGGAATGGATAACATCAGGACCATTTCAAGTTGACAGAAGTGAATATGCTATTGGTGAAAGCATCTTCATTAGAATGGGAGGAATTGATGTTTACGAAAAAGGACAAATTGCAATTTACAGACCACTAAATGCAACTCATCATAAAATATATCTTACAATTCCATTTGATGGAACAGACAAGTCTGAATCAAATACATATTTTACTCCTCAAATTAATAAATTTAGAGGTATATGTTCAATGGATGATTTACAAGGAGAATGGATGATGGTTTTTAGAGGTACAAATTATCCAAATCTATATTTTGAAATTAATGAAAAAATACTTCCAGGAACAGATGTTAGTTCAGTTTGTTAACTTATTTTTCTAAATTATTATGAAAACAAACTTTTTCACCAGTATGACATGCAGGACCTGATGGTTCAACAAGATAAATAACTGCATCAGAATCACAGTCAACTAAAATTTCTTTTACTTTTTGAGTGTTACCTGACTCCTCACCTTTCATCCAAAGTTTATTTCTTGAACGACTCCAAAACCAAGAATTTCCAGATTTTTTAGTTAATTCAAGTGATTCTTTGTTAGAATATGCAAGTGTTAGAACATCTTTTGTATTTACATCTTGAACTATTATTGGAATTAATCCCCCACTTTTTTCAAAATCTATATCATCAACGGATTTCTGCATAAATATAATTTGAAATAAAGCTATTATAATCTTACAGGGATATTATTTTCTTTAAGGAATTGCTTAACACCAGTTACACCATGGGTTTCATAATGAAAAATTGAGGCAGCTAATGCAGCATCAACATTTGATTTTTGAAATACATTTACCATATCAGCAGGTTTCCCACAACCACCTGATGCAATAATTGGGATAGATAGCGTGTCAACAATTTTCTTTGTCAACAATATATCATACCCATCTTTTGTTCCATCTTTATCAATACTAGTAAGAAGAATTTCACCAGCTCCAAGTTTCTCAGCTTTTTTTGCCCATTTAATTACATCTAGTCCAGTTTCTTTTTTTCCACCAAAAACGAATACCTCAAACCAGAATTTTTTTTCATTTTCTGAAAATATTGTTACATTTTCTTTAATCTCATAGTTTCTTTTAGCATCAATTGCAACCACTACACATTGTCTTCCAAATAATTCCATTAGTTCAGTAATTACTGTAGGATTTTTTATTGCCCCAGTATTAATTCCAACTTTGTCTGCACCGTTTAGTAAAATATTTCTTGCATCATCAATTGATTTCACACCACCACCAACGGTAAACGGAATATCAATTACTGATGCAATTTTTCTGACCAAATCTTTGATTGTTTTTCTTTGTTCATCTGATGCGGTAATATCCAAAAATACCAATTCATCTGCACCTTCATTACTATATTTTTCAGCAAGTTCTACAGGATCACCTGCATCTTTAATTGATTCAAAATGTAATCCCTTTACCACTCTACCATTTTTTACATCAAGACATGGAATAATTCGTTTTGTTAGTGTCATGCTATTTTCTTTGTCTCCTCTATTGAAATTTTATTTTCATATAGGGCTTTTCCTAGAATTACACCAAACGCATTTTTTTCTTTAACATCTTTAACATCATGTACATTTGAGATACCACCACTTGCAATCACATTTGTTCCTTCCAAATTACAGGCTTGTTCTAAATATTCCAAATCAGGACCTTGCATAGTTCCATCCCTATTCACATTAGTTAGTAAAAATTCAGTAAAACCCATTTCTAAAAATTCCTTAATTGAATCAATGAGTTTAATTCCTGTTTTATCTTGCCAACCATGAATTACTATTTCACCATCCATATGATCAACTGAAATTACAATTTTCTCAGGACCAAAACATAATAGTAATTTTTTGAGTAATTCTTTATCTTTAAAGGCCAAAGTTCCAAGTACAACTCTATTTGAAATTTTTATCACATCAGAAATTAATGCTTCATCTCGTAAACCACCTGCAACTTCAACTGGAATTGAAATTGTCTCCAAAATTTTTTTAATTATTTCAAGATTAGAACCAATTCCCAAAGTTGCATCCAAATCTACAATATGTAATATGTCAGCACCATTAGCTTCCCATTTTTTTGCAATCTCAATTGGATCATCACTGTATACAGTTTTCTGTTTAGGATCACCCTTGTAAAGTCGAACTACTTGTCCACTCATTAGATCTATTGCAGGAATTACTTTCATTTTTTACACACATCAAGGAAATTTTTTATCATTATTTTACCAACAGAGCTTGATTTTTCAGGATGAAATTGAGTTCCAAAAAAATTGTCTTGTTCAACTACTGCAGGAACTTTAATTCCATAATCAGATTCTGCAGTGATAATATCATTTGAATTAGGTTTTACCCTATACGAGTGTACAAAATATACCCAAGAATCATTCTCAACACCTTCTAAAAGCATTCCAGGTTTTTTTATCTCTAAATTATTCCATCCCATGTGAGGGACTTTCATAGTATTTGGTAAAATTATTACCTCACCGTCCATTACACCCAATCCTTTCTCTTTACCTTCTTCACTTTTTTCAAAAAACATTTCCATTCCAAGACAAATTCCAAGTACAGGTACATTCCCAACATAATCTAAAAATTGAGTTTTTGAAAAATCCCTAATACTATTAATTGCAGGATCAAAGTTGCCAACACCAGGAAGTAACAAACCAGAATATTCATTTGATTTATCAAAATTAGTAATAACATCAACTGTGGCACCTACTTTTTCAAGAGAAGTTTTCAAACTGAAAATATTTCCAGCACCATAGTCAAAGATTGCTACTTTAACCATTACATTGATCCTTTTGTACTTGGAATTCCTTTTTGTTTTTTATCCTTTGTAGATGCATTTCTAAATGCAACTGCAAGTGACTTTATGGCAGCCTCAACTTTGTGGTGATCATTATCCCCATACTTTACAGTAAGGTGAATACAGCTATTCAGATTTTGTAATAATGATTGAAAGAAATGTTCTAAATCTTCTTTAGACATATCTTCAATCTTATTGCGTTTGATTAACAAAGTTGATTTCCAAAATGGTCGTTTCACTAAATCAATTGAAGCCTCAGCTAGAGATTCATCCATAGGTACTGATGCATAACTAAATCTAGTAATTCCACTTCTCATTCCAAGTGCCTTATCAACTGCTTGTCCAATTGTTATTGCAGTATCCTCAATTAGGTGGTGTTCAATTCCATCATTTGATTTTGCAACAACTTTGAGATCCATCATACTGTGTTTACCAAATGATACAATCAAGTGATCAAGAAAATTGATTCCTGTTTTGATACTTGTTTTTCCTGCTCCATCTATATTTACAGAAACTTGTATGCTTGTTTCTTTTGTACTTCGATTAATTGATACTTTTCGTTGTGCCATAGTTCTCACAGATATTCTCAATTACTTATTCTAAATTTAATACCTTTGGAAGTAAATGAATTGATTCCAATACTAAAACAGCCTCATTTTTCTCAAATAATTCTAATTTTTCTTGTGGGTTTTTACTAGTACCAATAATTCCACAAAATATGGTTTTATTTCCCATATCAGTCACTCTTTTTGCCATGATTAAGTCCTCCATCGAATCTCCAACATACAAAGTAGATGTTCCATTCATTCCTTTAATTGAATCAAGTAATGGTTTTGGATTAGGTTTTGCAAGATCCCTTGATTCATCTTCTAGAAATACTGAATTTTTTAAATTAAATCTTGCCAATAATTCTTTTAAAGAATAATTAACTGATTCTTTTCCTCTACCAGTAACCATTGCTATTTTTGAATTAAATCTTTTTTCTAATAATTCAAGTAAAGAATTATTTATAATTACATCATCTTGTTCAATTAATCCAGGTTCTGAAAATTTAGAATCTTTATCAAATAATTTTTTGTACAATTCAGATCCATAGAAGAGTTGATCAAAAATCTGATAAAGTGGATTATCATGATGAGTTCCAGGATATGATAGTTGGTTTTTAATTTCAGAAATATCTGTTTGATTTTGTAAATATTTTTCTACAGTTACAATTCCATTTGAATCAGAATTTTTTATTACATCAAAAATAAATTCTGTAGGATCTTTTTGTAATTTTTTTGCAGCAACAAGAGATAAAATTGCAGCATATGCTAAATCAACTTCATCATTAAATCCACCAGTAGATTTGAAACCATCAATTATTTTAAAATCAACATTAATAGAATTAGTAATTTTTGAATAATTTTCTAAAACATATTGTGTTGTTTTAATGATAGCCAAGTCATAGGATTTTGTAATATCAATTAAAACACCATCACAATCAAAAATTATTGTATCAATACTATCAAGGGAATCAATACATGAATCATCAAGATAGATGCCTTCAGATTTTTTAGTCAGAGTCATCCCAATAAATCACGAATTGCTAGTAAAAATTTAGAGTTCATTTCTTTTGTTCCAATTGTTACTCGAAGACATCCTTTATGATTTCCAATTTTACCTAATTTTCTAATTGAAATTCCTTGTTCTGCAAGTGCTGAATAAACTCGTTTATAGGAACCATGAGCGTCAAATAGCACAAAATTAGCCTTAGAATCAAAGACTTGAAAAGAATCATATTTTTGCAATGTTTCAATAATTCTTTTTCTTTCAATTTTGATATCAATTACTACCTTTTTCATCAATTCAGATTTTTCTAAAGCCAAAATTCCCGATTCAATGGTAATAGTACTTAGAGGATATGGGTATTGCAAGACATTCATAAATGCATCAGTGAATTTTTTATTTGCAATAAAATATCCTAATCGAAGTCCAGCTAATCCAAATGATTTTGATAA
>Ga0209362_1001482_pt1 | contig 18567 bp, 15 predicted proteins | sample SaaInlV_165m_DNA_FD_184680 | JGI IMG/M metagenome (GOLD analysis project Ga0209362, IMG submission 184680) | Marine microbial communities from expanding oxygen minimum zones in the Saanich Inlet - Saanich Inlet SI037_S3LV_110m_DNA (SPAdes)... | ecosystem: Environmental > Aquatic > Marine >...
CCGATAGGGGTAGTGAAACTGGCGGAGGCAGCAATGCAAGTAGCCAGAAGAAACGATCGGGCATCTTCAACACCCAACTCCAACCGACTTGCCAATTCCAAAGAAATTGGTGCCATCAAGACGATTGTTGCGTTATTGGAAAGGATTTCGGTAAGAACAGCTGTTGTAAGGTAAATTGCAGATAATAGAAGGAACGGTTGCAACTCCTCGGGTGCATATGCAAACACTCCCGACGATAGAGACTCTGCAATCAAATTTGAAGCTCCAGACGATTTCATAGCCAATCCGAGGGCAAGCATTCCATAAATAAGAACAAGTATGTTCCACTCTACGGAAGCGTATCCATCCTTGGGCTTTATGCACCCAGTTAAAAAAAGAATGGTCACGCCTATAATTGCGGATGCGGCAATAGGCATAACCCCAAACGCCGCAAAACCTACTATTCCACCAATCACACCAATTACAACAGGTGCTTTTCGGCTCATATCTTCCACTGGTACGGGGGGGTGATCGAGCAGTATCAAGTCCTCGCCTAGCCGAATATTTTCTACGGATTCTTCAGATCCTAGCAATAAAAGCGTATCCGTAGAACGGAGGCGTATGGAATCGATTTCCTGCGTTAAATTTCGTCCCTTCCGATGAATGGCAATAACAGCTACATTGTGACGCTTTCGAAAATCAATCTCGCTAATGCTAAGCGAAATAAGTGGTGAGGCTGGCCCTATGACGCCTTCCACCATTACGCCCGAGGCAGAGGAAACCTGCTCCAGCCCGAGCGATGTCTCGCTTAGCAAATCCAGTCCATCAATATTTCGTGACTCTACTATACCCGAAGGTCTGCAAGAAAGAATAAGGCGATCTCCTGACTGCAAAACAAGCTTTGCTTTGTCTCCAGTTAACACCCTTCCTTCTCGGCAAACATCAAGGAGGCGCATCCTCTTGAGATCGGCCAATCCCGATTTATAGACAGTCTTACCGTCAAGAGAGGAGCCCGAAAGAACGATGGCTTCGGTCAAGAACTCCTTTTGCTGAATGTCAGACAGTATGCTTGCCAGTGCTTCGCGATCAGGCAAAAGTCGTCGACCGAAAAGCACGAGATACCCTGTCGCGACAAAAAAGAGGGGCAATCCGACCTTGGCCAACTCGAACATCCCGAGAGGTTCCATCTCTGGATAAATTTCATTTTTGGCCATTATGCCACTGGCCAAGACATTCGTACTTGTCCCTACAAGCGTACAACATCCGCCAAAGATGGAAGCATAGGACATTGGGATAAGTAGCTTCGACGAAGAGATATTCATCGATTTTGCCAAGCTCATGACTACTGGAAGAAAGACAACGACTACGGGAGTATTGTTGACGAAAGCAGAGATAAGAGCAACGGACGCTATTAGCACTAGCAGAAAGCCTCGGTATCCGATTCCTATAAGTCGCGTGAGGTAGCTAGAAGCCGCTTCGATCAAATGACATTTTCCCAAGGCAGCACTCACAACAAACATTGCAGCAATTGTAAGTGGAGCCGGGTTGGCAAAGACGCCAAGAATCTCATCCAGTCCCGGCAAGCGTTCCGAATCAGTAAAAATTGAAACGATGGTGATGAGGGCAAAAACCGTAATGGCCGTTACATCCGTCGGGACACGCTCCAAGATAAAACTCACCAATGCAGCAAACAGCAAAAAGAAGACAAATGCTATTTCCCAAGACATTGAATGCGGCAACCGTGACAAACAGGAAGAGCTTGACTTTAGTTCTTGGCGAAGGTGGAACCGTTCCAGCCCCACATCCCTCTGGGAACATCCCGAAAATTCAGGTAGATTCGCTTAGGGGTAACCCCAAGCCTTTCACTAAGAAACTTGCACAAAGCACAAGAAAGCGTTGGTACATCCAAAGCAGACAGTCCAATGGAGAATAGCTCTGTAAAAATCGCCTGTTCCTCCGTTCCGGCAAAGAAGAGACTTTCCCCTAAATTCAGTCTAACCATAACATAATCCTCTGACTTACCCAATATTTCGGCACAATTAAACGATATTTCAGACAAAAGCTCCGCTTTGTCGGATTGGGAGAGAGATTGGTTCGTAGTGACCGAAACAAATGGCATTGGCTCAAGCGGATAACATATAAAAAAACACATTTGGAGATTCATTGAAAGGGTAAACCTGAGTCGTGCAAACCGAAGTTGCTAAAGCCCCATAAAATCCATAAGCTGAAAAAATTCTCCCATTTGTTGCCCTAGCTTAAACATTAATTTCAAAGAATGAGCTCCCCTAAAATTCTCGACCTCACAATTCGTCCACGTCGCCTGAGAAGAACATCGGGGCTAAGGGCTTTGGTACAGGAAACCGCATTGCAGGTAGACGATTTAATACTGCCCATCTTCGTGGTAGAGGGAGAAGGTGAACCTGAACCGATTGAATCCATGCCGAATGTCTTTCGTTTGCCGATCCCTCGACTCATTGAAAAATGTCGCGAATTGCACGATTTAGGACTGCGGGCGGTTGCACTTTTTCCAAAGGTGCCAACCAAGAAAAAAGACGATCAGGGTACAGGAGCTCTCAACCAAAACAACCTCGTGCTGAATGCCGCCCGAACTTTAAAGCAAGCTATACCTGAGTTGATCTTAGTGGGTGACCTAGCACTAGATCCATATACTACTCATGGTCACGATGGCGTGCTCGATCTCTCGGGTAATGTAGATAATGACTCGACGGTTACCATTCTGGCCGAAATGGGAGTGCTTGCGGCAAACGCTGGGATAGACATAGTCGCACCATCTGACATGATGGATGGTCGCATCGCAGAAATTCGGCGTAATTTGGACGAGTCTGGTCACATAGAGACGGCTATTCTCGCCTATTCCGCTAAATTCGCGTCTGCATACTACGGTCCTTTTCGGGAAGCGGTTGGAAGCAAGTGCCCAGATAGCAATTCATCAATAGATAAAAGGACCTATCAGTTAAGCCCTGCAAATGCTCGAGAGGCTCAGCGCGAACTTCTCTTGGACGAAAAAGAAGGTGCGGACTTCTTGATGGTTAAACCTGCAGAACCTTACCTTGATGTGATTCGTTATGCTCGCGACACTTTCAATCTTCCCATTGTCGCCTATCAGGTTTCGGGCGAGTACGCTCGTATCTGGGCCGCCGCGGAAAGAGGGTGGCTCGAACTAGATGCTTGCATGATGGAATCGCTTACCTCGATTAAACGTTCAGGAGCAGACTTGATCCTAACCTACTTCGCAGAGAGAATTCTCCGCAGCCGTCATTTGGGCGGAATTTCATCAGGTGCAGAATCTTCGTAGCGAGTAGGTTCTTTTTCTCGCTCTTCCTCCTCCCACTTCAAATCTTCTGTACGTAGCATCTTTTCTTCTTCTTTCGCACCAGAATCTACGGTACTTGTGTCGAGATCAGAATAATCCTCCTCCTTTACCTCCTCGTCCTCATCTTTAATATCGTGATCGAGAGCAAAGCCTTCAGGAACGAACTCCAAGATCGATTCAACCTCTACGTAGAAGTGGGTACGACGACCTTCAAGATAATCATTGTTTTGCCGTTCGGCCAAAACTTCTTCCATCTCATCTAAGGTAAAAGGTTCCGTAAAGTTGATCAGGTCGTTAAGCATCTTAACCCGCAAAATGGAGATATGAGTTAGAAAATCGGCATAAGGCCCCTTGTCCTCGTCCATAACATCTGGCAAAGCAAATAGCATGTCTTCCGCTTTAAGCAAAGAATCTCTCACCCGGCTTAGCCTAATTCTGCCACCTTCCAATTCCTCGTCGATCTCAAAGGTAAAAAACGCCTCGTCAACGATTTCTGAAGCGAGCCCGTATTCCGTCATCGAGTCCAACAACTCATTCATATGAAAAAATTGCTTGGGATCGATAATGCCTAACCCATCTACATCCCAGTTTACATTATCGCTAATTTCGTTTACCCACCAGTTTTTATCTTCGCCCAAGCGAACATTACACCAATCAAGTCTAGTTTCCATTTTATCCATGACCACTTGCCCTAAGTTGGGATTTTTACTCAAGTCAACCTCCTAGTTTCAGAAGAGGCAATTTTTCCTTCATTCCGGCAAAAAAATTCCATACAAAAACTTTACATATTGTAAGGGGATGGAATAATTATTCGCTATCGTTAAATATGAATCTTCTCTATGAAAAAATTATTCGGCCGTTGTTATTTAAACTAGAAGCTGAGCGCGCCCACCAAATCGCTGCTTTTTCCATGCGAATTCTCGGTAAAACCAGCCCGTTGAGGGGCCTTGTAGCCTACTATTGCCAAACCAAGTCTTCCCCAGTTCGCCTTTTCGGCTTAGATTTCCCTAATCCCGTTGGTTTAGCCGCAGGCATGGATAAGAACGGAGAATTTATTAAGTCTGCATTTGCCCTGGGTTTCGGGCATGTCGAAATCGGAACAATAACTCCCCAGCGCCAACTTGGCAACGCGCGACCAAGACTTTTTCGCTACCCTTCAGTAAATGGAATTGTCAATCGAATGGGGTTTAACAACGATGGAGCAGAAATCGTAGCAGATAGGATTAAAAGAAATTATCCGAAGGGAAAACGCAATGCACCCCTAGGGATTAATATCGGCAAAGCAAAGACAACTGACCTCGATCAGGCTGCGGAAGATTATATTACATGCTTCAAAATTGTGGCTGAACAAGCGGATTACATCGCCATTAATGTAAGCAGCCCCAATACCAGAAGCCTTCGAACGCTCCAAAAGCCAGATCGGCTGGAACCCCTGCTCAACGCCATCAACCAAGCGAGAAAGGATATTTTGTCGAAAATGGGCCAGCAACGCGTTCCGGTATTGTTAAAGATTTCTCCAGACGAATCCTTTCGAGCCCTAGACATTGTCCTGGAACTTGCATTTCTTCATGAAATTGATGGCATTATTGCCACTAACTCTACAATTAGCCGAGCGGAGCCGAATTTGGCATGCTGTACAGAATCTGGTGGTCTCAGCGGTTCACCTCTAAGAAAACGCTCCACAGAGGTCGTACGGTATCTAGCCAAGGCCTCAGGAGGACAAATGCCAATAATTGGAGTCGGCGGAATCCACGACGCCATGTCAGTTGGAGAAAAAATGGACGCTGGAGCATCGCTCATTCAACTCTATTCCGGATTCGTTTACAAGGGGCCCTTACTTGCTAAAAGTCTCGCTCGCTCGACGGTGCACAGGCGCCAAAATTCGATGTAAGATGCGACGAGGAGATATTCATTTGCTCTTTCCCTCTTGCCAGAAGGCATTCCTGCTCACAAAATAACCGTTTTAAGGAAGCATGAAAAAAGGGCTTTTATTTGGGGTTTTGCTACTGACCTGTGGAGGTGTTCTTGCCGTGTTGGTAAAATTTGGCGGGAAGCCAGATAAATTAAAGTCTTGGTGGCATGAATTCTCGCACAATAGCGATTTACTTCCTTGGTGTCCCTACAAGATTCGCGAGGTCGATGCATCAAAAATTCACATCAAGGAAGCCACTCAAGTACTTTTTCTCGACCAGAATCTCTTTTGGAAGGGGCAGGGTGCAACAGTTGGCCCAGAAAGAGATAAAAAGGGCAGAGTTGTTCGTTTGATCGTTACTGCAAGTGGGTCTGGCTATTCGCCTACGACAAAGGCTGAAGTCGTTGGCACTGGATCAGAGACCTTTAAGTTGGGGCGGGTAACGGTCGATAATGGTAAAATCACGGGCGTAGATTTTATTGAAGGAAAGTGGTACGATACTCCACGAGTACATGCAATCGGTGCAGACGGTCGAGTAGAAGATTTGCCTTTCAGCGGAACTACCAAGTTAAAATTCGACAATGAGCAAGTTCACGAAACTAAACAATACCTGTCGGGTGAACTTCATGGAAAATGGGAACGATTTAAGCAAAATGGGATTCAGGTTTTTAATAAAGAATTTACGCATGGAGAAAAACACGGGGCTCACATTTATTATTTCGACGACCCCATTGATCCCGAAGATTACAAAATCCAAAGCGATGCTCACCTTAAGAAAAAAATATATGCTTCCCTCTGGCTTGAAGTTCATGAAGAGGCTAGACGGAAATTCTCTCAATACCCAACACCTGAAGCAAATCAGTGGGCCATAAAAGAGTATGAGGAACGGGGCGGAGAGTTTCGGGTACACCTTCTGGAGCATTACAAAAACAACAGACGAGACGGCCTTTTCGAAGGTTTTGACTACCTTGGAAATCCTACTTTCAGGGATGATTACAAAGAGGGACTTCGCGTAAGCCATAAGACTTTTGACAAAGTCAAAAAAAGTTAGCGAATCGAGCTAACTGCTTTTGGTGCTCAGGGGGGGACTCGAACCCCCACGGGTTACCCCACTAGGTCCTTAACCTAGCGCGTCTACCAATTCCGCCACCTGAGCGAGTTGCGTAAAGCTTTCATCATCATCCCGTGAATGAAAGATACTACAGAATGGCACACTGTAGTGTTTAATCCAAGAAAAATTCTTCACAGAATTTTCACATAAGCATAACCCTTGTCAAAAGGGGAGAGGTTTGCCACAATGCAAAGTCAAAGAATGGCACCCAAACCCAAAGATTCGAAGTCAGAAAAAACGCAACCAGATCTAGCTTCATTGCTAGATGCGAACCTTGGACCTGCATGGAGCAGTAGCAACTTATCTTCATCTCGTCCTTATAAAAAAAAGCCTGCAGAACAAGCAGTTCAACGTGAACGGAAAGATCGACGACCGCCAGGTAACTCACCTTGGCGAGAAAACTCAAAAACTGAACAAAAAAAATTCAGCTCGACACGCAAGGGCAGTTCAGCCCGACCTGACTATCCGAGAAAACCGAGATCCGAGAAGTCCCTCTACAAAATCAACTTTTTCCCTTCGCATGAAACTTTCAATGCAATTTCCACAAATCTTCGAGAAACTGGGCGTACTTTCGAACTCTTTGATCTTGCCTCCACAATTCTGGCAAAACCAGAACGGTTTGTCGTCCGAGTGTCCATCTCCAAGGACGCAATCGATCAAGAAAAAACATTGTGCGTCTCTAAGCTAGACGGTTTAGTCTTTGACTCACCCGAAGCAGTAATTGATCATCTCATCACCAGAGGGTCGGGAAAAATATACGATGTTCAGGAGGTTGAAGCAGAACCTCCGTCAGGGAATTTCCCTGCCATCAATAAATGCGGGATTACAGGGGATTGGCTCGCCCCTCCCAATTATCATCGTTATGCGGAAATTATACGCGAGCACCACGCCACTAAACTCGCTGATATTGCCTTTGATCAATTCGAGAAGAAAATTGAAACTATCCGCGAACCCGAAGCTGCGGTCGCTTGGATTGAAAAAATGCGAAAGACTCGAAAATATAAACTTACAAGGCCCAAGGATAACGATCCTGAAAACTTTGACAGCCTCGAGTCGCTACGAAAATACATCGCATTCCATAAATCTTCAACATTTGTCCAGACCTGTACAAATACCGAGTTTCACGGAAGGTTTCTCGAGAATCTTCCCCCGAGTATCCTGAAAGAAGATATAGACATTACCCTGGAGCAGCAACGTCGCTTTCCTCTAGATACAGCCTTGGCTCTTTTAGGTAGGTTTCGTGCCGCCAAATTTCACCACTTCAAGCGCGGCAAAAAAGGTATCTCCTATATCTCGCCCATTAAACGCCGACGCCGTGTCCCAGGCGAAAGCTTCTCTCCCTCGATTGAGGCACTCATTTCCTTTGTCGAAAAACACCCTCTTACCGAAAAAGGCTCACTGGCTGAAAACCATCTTGAGATTTCAGCCGACAAGAAAGATGACCCCAAGAATTCAGATGCAATCCGCACTCTTGCCAGAGACCTTCGTTGGCTAATTGTAGAAGGTTATGCAACTGAGTATTCAGATGGTCGTCTTGAAATCCGTTCTCAGGTGGCTACGAATAAAGGGAAGGGCAAAGAGAATGAGATCGACATTGAAGTTGATCAGGAGGCAGAGGACGAATCCAAAGATTCTCAAGTCGAAAAAAATCGTGAAGCTCCGGAAGAAGCCTCAACTGACTCGGACTCCGAGGTGCTTCGCCAATCGTAAATTCCGCCCGCCGCAGGATGGCGTTTCAATAGTCAATCGCCAAGTCTCTCCAAAGGCCAGTTCGGGAGCCTTGTTGGGCCACTCGACCAACAAAAACCAAGGCGGAACAAGCAACTCTTCGATCCCAAGATTTTCGGCGGCTTTCCTTGTCTCGAGCCGATATGCGTCGACATGTATGATGCTTCGACTATGTGAAGCATAAACGTTTACCATGTCATAGGTAGGACTGGACACCCGTTCCTCGACGCCAAGCGCATGGGCAAGAGCAGATGCAAAAAAAGTTTTCCCAGCACCCATAAAACCATCCAGCAGAAGTGTAAGGTTTTCGGGAATGATTACGGCAAGTTGCCTAGCTACATCCGTCATATCGGCGGGATCAGGGCAATGAAGACCTGAACTAAAGAGCTTGTTAAAATCCATGGCCTACAAGAATAGAAAACACCATGAAGCCATTAAAAAAAGCGTGAATGAAGATACAGGTTCTAAGATCGCCCGTACGTTCATAGGATAATGAAAGGATGATTCCGAGAAAAGTCAATGGGACGAAGGATAATACATTCTGGTGGACGAGTCCAAAAAGTATGGATGAGATTACAAGTGCCGGACCAACTCCAAATGATCCCTTCATGGCTCTAAACAAGATACCGCGAAATAAAAACTCCTCAATAACCGGAGCCACGACCAAGGCGTAACAAGCAATGTTGAAAACTTCTGTTAACGATTGCATTTCCGCTAGCTTCTGAACCGACTCCTGTTTGGGGTAACCAGACAAGACCTGTGAGGAAATAAACGATATTGCGAGTAATGCGGGCCATGCCCGCAAGAGCCGAATCAAGGCGTCACTCATCACTTTCAACCATCCCATTCGGAATGTGCCGACCAAATTAGGATAATTCTCTTTTCTCGAAATCCAGTAGATTGCAAACATCGCCAGCACCGGTAAGAAGCCAAGAGGCAAAGGTCCGAAAACACCGATTAGCAAAGAGCCTACCAAAGCGATCACCTCAATATGATCCACCTCCCACAGCCTAACCTTAAAGGATGACTTTTCAGATAAGTTTGATTTTTTACGTAGCAACAGCAGGATGCCTGCAACGGCTAAAACTAAATTTGCTAAAAGAACAAACTGAGCCCCGAGACTCCACTCTTCGTAGACCGCAAAAAATAATACAGACATTTTGATGCCCGAGGCAAATATTCCTCAAGCAAGGGAAGAATCTCTGATAAGCTGGCCAGTCGCAATCACATGAGTTACCCGGCCAATCATGTTTTTTCCCAACCAAGGAGAATTTGACGAGAGGCTCTCCAAGTTCTCGGGAGCAACGACCCACTCCTGATGTTGGTCAAAAATGACTATGTCAGCAATAGCTCCGACCGACAATGTGCCCTTTTCCAAGCCTAAAACAGAGGCTGGTCGAGTAGTCAAGGCGGCGACCATGTCGCTTACGCTTCCAGCTTCACTTGTCACTATCGATTCAAGGCTTACCGATAGAGCGGTCTCCAAACCAATCACGCCGAAGGGCGCAAGATCGAATTCCATGTCTTTCTCATGTTCAAGATAAGGTTCGTGGGCTGTTGCGATGCAGTCAATCGTTCCATCAAGTAAACCTGCGAGAAGAGCTTGTCGGTCGCTTTCTTCTCGCAAAGGGGGACTGGTTTTTAGGTTAGTATTGTAATCTGCTAGAGCGGAATCCGTTAGAGCAAGATGGTGCGGCGTGACATCGGCAGTTACAGGCACATCGCGTTCTTTCGCTCTTTGAAGTATCTCCACGGAACCTGCCGAGCTAATGGACTGCAAATGAACATGGGCCTTCGTGACCATTGCCAAAGAGACGGCTCGATAGACAAAAAGTTCCTCCGCAGCCCGTGGCCACCCAGGCAATCCAAGCCTTAGTGCTTGAGCTCCTTCGTGAACCACGGCATTAGAGGCAAGAAAAGGATCTCGAGGGAGGTCAAGAATAGGGAGACCAAACATGGCTGCATATTCTAGACTCCTTCTAAAAATTTCGTTATTCCCAGTGCTGGCCGGACAATCGGTGACGGCAATCACGCCCGATTGCTTGAGAGAGCCAATGGGTGCAAGTTGTTCTCCCTGGCGATCTAGGGTTAAGCTGCCTGTAAGCAAAACATCGATGCAGGCATCTTTCTCGATTGCATCTTGTAAATAACGGATTGTACCAGGATTGTCGGCAGCAGGGGAAACATCGGGCATACAAACAACGGTGGTAAAACCACCAGCGGCGGCGGCACGAGTTCCTGAAGCGATAGTTTCACGGCCACCACCTCCTAATTCGCGTAGATGCGCACGAAGATCTATAAATCCAGGCGCAACTATTTTTCCCGATGCATCAACTACATTTGCAACCTCACTTTCCTTGCCAGCAGGAGCTTCGCAAATTCGACCATCGGCGATATAGAGATCGGCTACTTCATCCCGTCCGTTGGCGGGATCAATAATACGACCGTTTTTTATCCAGATAGCTTCGCTCATGACGAAACCTCTTTTCGCTGAAAATCGGATACGGAGGAACAAAGGTAGAGTATTGCCATTCGAACGGCAATTCCGTTGGTGACTTGGTCAAGTATTACAGAACGTGTAGAATCTGCGAGGGAAGAATCTATTTCAACGCCTCGATTGATGGGGCCCGGGTGCATGATTATGGCATCGGGCTTCAACCAAGATGCTCGAGCTTCGTTGAGTCCAAACATGCTTGTATATTCTCCGAGGGAAGGGAAATGCGTGGATGTCTGTCTTTCGTGCTGAATGCGAAGAAGCATAACGGCGTCTGCGTCGGCAAGCGCTTTCTTGAGGTCGTGCGTTACTTCCGCACCGAACTCTGAAAAAGTCTTCGGCACCAATGTGGCCGGGCCTCCAAAGGTAACAGATGCGCCAAGTTTACTTAATGCCCACAAATTGGATCGGGCAACTCGACTAAAGAGCACGTCGCCGAGAATGGTTATCTTTTTGCCCGCCAAATTGCCAAAGCGTTCCCTGAGCGTAAAAGCGTCAAGTAATGCCTGACTGGGATGTTCATGGGCACCATCTCCGGCATTAATGATAGGAACGTCCAAAACTCTCGATAGGTACAGTGGAGAACCAGCCGAAGAGTGCCGAAGCACTATGAGGTCTGCACCAAGGGCTTGCACGTTACTTGCCGTGTCTCGAAGGGTTTCCCCCTTAGAAAGGCTGCTGGATTTTCCACCGACTGAAATAACGTCCGCACTTAATCGCTTCGCGGCCACTTCAAAGGCGAGGCGAGTTCTGGTGCTGGGCTCCATAAAAAGATTGACCACGGTTTTGCCACGCAAAGAGGGCAGTTTCTTAACAGGCCTGTCAAGGGTTCCGCGAAAAGATCTTGCCATGTCCAAAATGGTCTCAATTTCAGAACGATCGAGTTCCTCTATACCGATCAAGTGTTTACGATTCCAATTTGCCGGCTTCTTCATAAGGGAGTAACCGTTACATAATCGTCAAGAGTATGAGTTGGACCAACCAAAACCTCGACATTTTGCTCAAGAGTTGTCTCAAGCTCGATTCCCACATAGTCTGGAGAAAATGGAAGGCGACGGTGACCTCGGTCCACCAGTACGGCAAGTTCTACGCACTCAGGACGTCCTTGGTCGAATAACTCGTTGAGAGCCGCCCGAATCGTACGACCCGAAAATATTACGTCATCGACCAAAATACATGAGCTCCCTTCAACTTCGGGAGGAAGATCTGTCGGAACCGCTGCTTTGGGTATGGGGTTGGATCCTATGTCGTCCCGATGGAATGAAACATCCACAATTCCTAGCGAAATTTTTTGGCCGAGGCTTTCTCCAACCTTTTCGGCTAAACGCTGAACAAGACCAATTCCTCCATCGGCAACACCAACAAAGATCAGATCTGGTGTGGAACCGTGTGCTTTAACAATGGCCCTCGCAAGGCGATCCAAAGCTTGATTCACTTCGGGGGCTGAAAACTTCAACTTTGTGGTCATAATCCGGATACCTTAAATGTCTTTGCATTAACTGCTACGCAACGGAATTCTCTCCGCTCTCAAGCCAAGCCTCGATTTCTTCGACTCTATTAAAGGCGGGGGCTTCTCGACAGACTGGATCCAGCAAAGCCCTAAAGGCAGGTTGATCAAAACGACGACAATGAAGAATCACGCGAGCTCGGTGCTCAGGGGATCTAACGAGACGGCCCAAGGCTTGGTTAACTTTTCGCATTCCCGGAATAAGGTAGGTTCGGCGGAAGGCTTTTTCACGATCCATGTCACCGCAAGCCTCCATTTTCGCCTTCTGCAGCATGTTAACCTCAGGCAATGCAGGACCTACAATCATTGCCGTATCCACCTTGCCTCCGAGAAAATCTATGCCCTCGGCAAATACACTGCCAAGAACAAGAAAAATCGCATCACCAGCGACCAGTGCGGTAGTGAGAAACTGGTTAGTCTCTCGCTGGGAACCAAAGCGGGGTTGAAGTACGACTTTGGTCAGAGGCGATATTTCCCCTAAACGGTTATTGGCTTGGATTGCATATCTATAAGAAGAAAAATATATAATTGCGGGCTTTTCCGTCGCATTGATCAAAGCCAGGACAGCTGTAGCGATTTCATCGAGGTGTTGATGCCTTCGAGAGAATCTCGTGTCACCTCGTATGTCTATAGCAACCCTCAAGGCCAATGTTCGCCAAGGCGCCAAACCGCAAACAGTCCGATGGTCGGACGGCTGAAGCCCGCAAGAGATCGCAAATTGATCAATGGGCGACAAGGTTGCAGACTCCAAAAGACATAAACCATAAGAGCGCAGTTCCGTACCAATGTGGGAGGCTGCGTCCAGACAGGTAATTTCCATGGAGCGATCCTCCGGAACCCAAAGATGCTTGGGCAAAGCGTCCAAACCAAGTAAGCGAGCGGTATCCCCGAACCTCCATAGAGTGTCAATAACCCGACTTGGAAGATCGCCAAAGGGAATGGGGCCTTTGCGTACCATTTCAGCGAGAGTTTCTAATAGCTCGGTCGCTTTGTAGAAATCATCGGCATCCACGATTTCGTTTTGTCGACGAGTATTAAGAAACTCAACCCAGTCATCCAATGCCCTGATTAATCCTTTAGGGGCTTGAGCGAAAAGTAGGTACTCGGTCGCTTGTACAGCATCATCAAAAGCAAATCGTGCCGACAATCCCGATGCGACACGCTCGGGCAAATTGTGGGCCTCGTCCACTATGAGAAGTGAGCGTATGGGAGCAAAGCCTTCTACCGTGCCGAAGGTCGAGGCGCTTCGCGGTTGAAACACATAGTTGTAATCGCCTATCCATAGTTCTGCAAAAGGGAGAGATGCACGAATAATTTCATAAGGAGGGATGCCCGCATGTTTTGCAGATTCAATTAAGTTTTTCTCCGATATTGTACCTCCTTGAAAGAGAGCAAAGGGATTTAAGGCTGTAGATTTCCAGCGTCGAGCTAACTCTTGTTCGGACAAGTGTTCGAGATCCTCAAAGCCAATGTTGCGCTCAGTACGATTGCGTAGGCAAAGGTAGCGGAAACCACAATTATCGGGAATCATTTTGTCTAAGGTTCTAACCACTTCGTTTTGTCCTGTTGTTTTGCCAGTCAAGTACAGAATGCGGTCACACAAACCGTCCCTCAATCGTTCTAGGGCAAAGGAAAGGGCGGTACCTGTCTTGCCGAAACCAGTTGGTGCTTCAAATAAAGTAACGGGAACGGTCGCAAAAGATTGCTCCAAGGCCGCCTGGGCTTCGGCTTGCCCTTCACGCAAAGTCTCGAAGGGATTATTGAATGAGAGGGTAGAAAGACATTGCCGATTGAGCCGCCGCTCTTCAAGAAATTCCAGTAACGACTCCACCTGCTTTTCTAAAGCTTCATCATCGCAATGCTCTACCGGTAATGTTTGGATAAATCCTCCGCTGGAAACATCGGCAAACCTCAATTCTCCAACAACCTGCTTCTGGGCATATTCAGGTAAAAGACGGAATAGCAGCAGGTAGGCGGACACTTGCAAAAAATAATGAGGATACTTTTCCCGTAAACTTTCTTCGGACGATGGTAAGGGAAGAAAAGTGGTTTTAAGCTCACTAACCAGAGCCAAGCCATTGTTCTCGACCAGTTTGTCAGCACGCCCCTCCAACTCTAACACCCATCCACCTCGTAGTAAAATGCCTCGAACGGTAACCTCATGACGAACCTCGCCTCCCTCGTTTCCCAGTAACTCTGATTCCGTCCGCAAAGAGGAATGCCATTCCCGACCAAGTTCGGCTCGCCAAGTACCGGAAAATCCGCCAAATCGCCTTCTCGGCCCTAGGGCGAAATCAGCCAACTCACGAACGCTTAGGCTCGCACGCCGTTCGCCAGGGAAAATGCGCATGTCGCTGGCCTTAAAGCTAGATCACTCTAGTCGAAAAGGGTCTCTTGCTGGGGAGGATTTATCGAGTCACTGGAATCTTCTTCTCGAGGAAGGTGGTGAGGAGGATTTGTAGAACGTGATCTCAAGGCGTTCTCTCGCTTAAGAACCATCTCCCGGGAAATTTCGAGGACCTTATGCTTCAACCACTGTGAAGTTGGCGAAGATGAACGATAATCAGCAGGGCCGTTATTGTGCACTCGGCCCGTCTCGACAAGTCGGCAAGTCTGCTTGAATTCTTTCTCGTTATCCGGGTCATAAACAGCGTAGGTTCTTCCTCCCCATTGCTTCAAGACCGCAAAAACCGGAACGTCACTTGGGCCATCTGCAACATAAATCATTTGATCGATGGGCACTCTTCGATCTTCGTGAGGCAAGGCTGAGTTGACCTCGATCGCAGGGTTTTTATTTGAGCCTTTGTTGATTTCGAAAATATAGCGGGTCTTTATCGTGTTATCCACAACCATGCCGATTTGGGTGATTTCAGGTTCCAGCGGCAAAAAAAGTTCGGTTTGCCTAGAAAAATAGGGGGGAAGGGGAGACTCTATAAATTCGCAGGCAAATATATCTTCCACAAAAGGGGCAATCTTACTACCTCTAACGACATGGGTAAGCCCAGTACTGATGATGTAATGTTCCAGCCGAAAATCATACTGACTGAACTCCTCGGTCGACGGAATTTTTGACAACTCTCCAAAAAACTCCGGCAATCCGTGGCAAAATTCAAGTTCGGTCCCAAGCTCAACAAGTTTTTCGTTAGTGAGACCACGTAGGGGGCCATTTTTGACATAACTGAGCAGATGGTTGAGATAGATGGTGTCTGCAGAGACTCGCAACCCTCTCTTCGCATACACTTCCGGCAAACTATTAACTTCGTTCCAGAAAAGATTTTCATCGATTCCGTAACGTTCGAACAGAGGAGTCTGCATGTATCCGGGTATGAGCGTCTTGTCAAAATCCCACACGCAGGCTATTATATTTTGCCCATGCACTTGAGCTTGCTTTCGGGCTTGATTCATAGACCATTACTTTTACGCCTTAAGTTCTTTCGAGCAAAGAAAATTCGTATTAAACATGCACCAAACACCAGATCTTGATCCCTTCCGCAAACGCCTCGGGGAATTGGAAAAGGAACTTGCGGACCCGGATATTTTCAAAGACCAGAGGCGTGCAGCAAGCTTGTCTCGCGAACACCGTAGGATCGAGCAATTGCTCGGATTGGGCGATGACATCAAAACTTCCGAAAAAACCTTAACTGAAAATCGTCTTTTGCTGGACGACGAAGAATTGGGAGAGATGGCCGCAGAAGAAATCGAGATACTGGAAGCCAAGTTGAAAGAAACAAAAGAAAACCTTCTTCTCGCCATGATCCCGGCCGAAGACGCGGATGAGCGAAATACCATAATCGAAATTCGGGCGGGCACAGGCGGTGAAGAGGCATCACTTTTTGCATCAGATCTCTTGCGGATGTATTCGCGTTACGCCGAAGAAAGCCAGTGGAGTATTGAGCGATTGAGCGAAAGTATTTCGGAAACAGGTGGCTACAAAGAAGTCATTTTTTCGGTCAAGGGCGAAGATGTCTTTGCACGACTTAAATTTGAAAGCGGTGTTCATCGAGTACAAAGAGTGCCCACAACTGAAGCCAACGGGCGCATACACACTTCAACTGCAACCGTTGCCGTACTGCCTGAAGCAGAAGAAGTTGACATAGAGATTGACCCGAATGATCTGGAAATCAATGTCTGCAGGGCCAGCGGGCCGGGCGGCCAAGGAGTGAACACTACAGATTCGGCAGTTCAACTGCTCCACAAACCTACGGGTCTAACTGTTTACTGTGCAGACGAACGCTCGCAGCTCAAAAACAAAAACAAGGCCATGACTGTTCTCCGTGCTCGCCTCCTGAACTTGAGGCAGGAAGAAGAGCGAGAAAAATATGCAGCAAATCGGCGGCGGCAAATCGGAACAGGCGACAGGAGCGAGCGAATTCGTACATACAACTTCCCTCAAAGCAGAATGACGGATCACCGCATCGGCCATTCCACTCGGAACTTGACCGAGGTCATGGACGGTGGACTCAATGAAGTGCTGGATGCCTTGATTGAAGAAGATCGGCGTTTGCGACTTGAGGAAATTTCAGCTTCGCAAGGTTCTTGAGCTCCATGCTCACTATTCTCGATGTGGTTCGACGAACCACAAGTTTTTTTGAAAAATGCGGAGTGCCCCAGCCCAAACTCGATGCAGAGTGGATCATTGCACATTCTTTAAACCTTGCTCGGATGGACCTCTACTTGCAGTTCGAGCGACCACTGGAAGAAGCTCAGCTCGCTCCTATTCGCAAACTGGTGAAGCGAAGGGGAGCAAGAGAACCACTCCAACACTTGATAGGATTTGTGGATTTTGCCGGCCTTCGAATCACTTGCGACAAAAGGGCTCTGATTCCGCGACCGGAAACGGAAGAATTCACTGAAATTCTTTATGACGAATTTGCCACAAAGCCACCCCAGCGCATTTTAGATCTAGGCACTGGCTCTGGTGCAATGGCACTTGCATTTGCCAAGATTTTTCCATCGGCACAAGTGGTTGCCACAGACATCTCCTCAGATGCTCTCCTCCTCGCACAAGAAAATGCTGCCAACAACAAACTTTCTGATAAAGTTAGCTTTCGTCTCGGCAACTGGTTCGAATCATTGCAAAAGAACGAGCCAGCCTTTGATCTAATCGCCTCAAACCCTCCCTATCTCTCTAATCAAGAATGGGAATGCTCTCAGCCCGAGGTTCGTGAGCATGATCCCAAGCTCGCTCTTGTGTCTGAAAATGAAGGCTGCGACCTCCTCCTTCATATTCTAACAGCGTCCAAACAACATTTAAACCCTGGCGGTTTACTCGCAATGGAAACTGGAGAGCTACACCATGAACTCCTTATTGAAAAAGCACGGGAAAAGGGATATTCTAATGCCAGGGGCATGAGAGATTTATCCAAGAAACCCCGGTTTTTCCTTGCTAACCAACCACAAGAAATAGCGAACACATAAGTGCCACCGGTCGGAAAAAAAAGCTATCTTGGCTTTAAGTTCTGACGACCCAACCAACTTGGTGTTTGCTTAAGATTTTTTTTCGGTACCCTCAACGCTTTTGGCAACCTTGGAGGCTTCTTCTCGCAAAAGTATCCAATCGGAAACGATTCGAAGGCTTTCATGAAGGCGAATGTCCAAGGTAGTTCCAGGCTCCATTTTTTCCGCGACTCCTTCATCTTCAACTTTTTCTCCACGAACTTCACGTGAACGACGATCCTGAATTCGCACTACATCCAGTCGAACTTGACGGGCCGGAAATGACTTTGTCGCCAAATCTTTCATCTCTTCATTGAGCTCTTTTGTAAAGTCTTCATCCTTAGTTTTTTGCTCAAGCCGCTTAGCGAGGTTTAGAGAAAACTCCTTCTGGTCGCGTTTCCCTTTATACCAATCAACATTCTTTCGCAGATAGGCAAATTCCTCTCTTTCCTGTTGTCGCTTAAGGCTCGTTTCAAGCAGTTGTTTGGATTCCTCTGGTCGAATTCGAAATTCTTCCGCAGGCCGACGATAGTTCACTCCTGGAATTTCGTCCCACTTCATGGCGTGAGGAAGGTCAGCTTCGCCGATAGGAAGAAACTCGTTGATAGAAGGCATTGGAATATCGGCAATCACACCAATGTTCTGAGTACTGGTTCCGCTTGGCAGATAATATTTCTGAATGGTAATTTTAGCAGCACTCCGCTTATCGCTTTTTAAGGTATATAGATAGGGTGCGTTCATCTCAATCATTGATTGAACAGTTCCTTTTCCATGGGTTGCCTTGTCTCCTAATATTAGAGCACGCTTATGATTCTGAAGTGCTCCAGCTACAATTTCGGAAGCCGACGCACTGTACCGTGAAACCAATAGAGCAAGGGGACCTTCCCAAGCCATCTTTGGATTGAAATCAAATTTTTTGCGAATTTTCCCATCAGTGCTCTTTACCTGAACAACGGGCCCTCTTGAAATGAAAAGTCCTGCAAGACTTACTGCCTCACTAAGAAATCCACCTCCGTTGCGACGAAGGTCTAGCACAATGCCTTCGACTCCAAGATCTTTCAGTTTT
>Ga0209362_1001493_pt1 | contig 18499 bp, 7 predicted proteins | sample SaaInlV_165m_DNA_FD_184680 | JGI IMG/M metagenome (GOLD analysis project Ga0209362, IMG submission 184680) | Marine microbial communities from expanding oxygen minimum zones in the Saanich Inlet - Saanich Inlet SI037_S3LV_110m_DNA (SPAdes)... | ecosystem: Environmental > Aquatic > Marine >...
CCTCTTAGGCTCCGGCATGGGTTCCCGAATGGTCCATTATGGTCATTTCGAGACGGAACTGCATCTGCGCTTTTCTGCCTTGAACCTTACCATCCGCAATCTTTGCGACGAAGGTAACACCCCCGGATTCCGTCCCCATCCCGGACGCGAACAACATGCCCAGTATGCCTTTCCCGGAGCAAAGGAACTGATCAATAAAAAGTTGCAGGCAAACTCCGGGCCCAAAGGTCACTTCGAGTCACCCGATCAATGGCTCACCCGGTTGGAGTCAGACGTCGTGCTTGCCTTCTTCGGTTTCAACTCTTCTTTTGACGGCAAACGTGAGTTGGACCGCTTCAAGAAGGAACTTGATGCCTTCCTTAAGCATACCCTCGCCCAGAAGTACAACGGTCGGACTGCTCCCAAGCTTGCCCTCGTATCCCCGACCGCCCTCCAACCGATGGTCGGCGTAACTTCCGGTTCCAGGCAAAACGCCAACCTCATCCTTTACGTGGAGGCGATGCGTCAGGTTGCCAAGCAAAACGAGGTTTTGTTCGTCGACGCCTTCAGTCCCTCCAACAATTGGTATGCCGAAGGCAAGCCCCATACCGTCGACGGAGCGCTTCTGAACGACTTGGGGTACCGCAAACTTTCCGTCTTTCTGGCCGACGCTCTTTTCCAAAAGGTGAAACCCGCATCCAAGTTTCGAACCGCCGTGCACAAAGCCGTCATGCACAAAAACTACTTTTGGCTGAACGACTACAAAGTTCCAAACGGCGTCCATGTCTATGGTCGCCGTTACAATCCTTTCGGCCCCAAAAACTATCCCTACGAACTCAAAAAGACCCGTGAATATACCGTAATTCGCGACCAAGCCATTTGGGCCGCGGTCAAAGGACAAAAATTCGACATAGCCAAGGAAGACGCTAAGACATCTAAGTTGCCCGCCGTTCAGACAAACTACGTACCCAACAACAAGAACGGTAAAAACGGGTATCTCGATTATGTTCCCGGCCCTGAAGCCGAAGGCAGAATTCAAGTGGCGAAAGGCTACAAGATCGAATTGTTTGCCGACGAGGAGCGTTTCCCAGACTTGGCCAACCCCGTGCAAATGGCTTTCGACAACAAAGGAAGACTTTGGGTATCGACGATGGCGAGTTATCCGCACTACCGGATTGGCGACCCTCTCCCCAAGGACAAACTCATCATTTTCGAGGATACCGATAACGACGGCAAGGCGGACAAGCAGATTAATTTCGCAGATGACCTCCACATACCGATCGGCTTTGAGATCTCGCACGACGGTGTCTACGTTTCACAAAGCGGCAGCCTTATCCGCTTGCGCGATACCGACGGGGACGACCGTTACGACGAGCGCGAAGTCATGCTCTCCGGGTTCGACGACCACGACACCCACCATGCCATCTCCGCTTTTTGCGCCGACCCATCGGGTGCGTTCATCATGTGCGAAGGAGTGTTCCTGCACAGCAACGTCGAGTCTGCCTTCGGTCCTCAAAGGGCAACGAACGGAGGTTTCTTCCGCTACAGTCCTCAAAAAAAGACCATCCTTCGCTATTCTCAATTCAGCATTCCCAACCCATGGGGTTTGGCTTTCAACGACTACGGACAAGATCTTTTTCTACATACTTCCGGAACGAGTTTTTCCTGGATGCTGCCCGGCATGGTCAAGGCACGATACGGTGCCAATATGAAAGCTCCCAGTATATTGAAGTCCAACCAAGTTCGCCCGACTTCCGGGGTGGAGTTCGTATCCAGCAGACACTTTCCTGATGAAGTTCAAGGCGACGTATTGATCAACAACAACATCGGCTTCCTCGGTACCAAGCAACACAGGATGATTGACGAAGACCCTGGGTTCAGTACCGAATTCAGGCAGGACTTGATCGTGTCAAAAGATTTGAACTTTCGTCCCACCGACTTGGAATTCGCACCCGACGGTTCTCTCTATGTGGTCGATTGGCAAAACGCCTTGATCGGACATATGCAACACAGTGCTCGCGACCCCAATCGCGACCATGTGCACGGGCGTATTTATCGTGTTACCTACCCGTCCCGACCTCTCGTCAAGCCGGCCAATATCGACGGAGCCTCCATCCCACAGCTCCTTGAGAACCTCAAGCTTCCAGAATACCGCTCGCGCTACCGGACTCGCCGCGAGCTTCGGGGACGCAATTCAAAGGAGGTTGTTAAGGCTACCTTGAAGTGGGTTGACGCATTGCCCAATGAAGCAGACGAAAGACTCAAGTTAGAGGCTTTGTGGGTAACTTGGGGCGCCAAGCAAACGGACTTTGGTCTCCTGCGGAAGCTTCTCGAATCATCCGACCACCGAATCCGGGCTGCAGCCGTTCGCGTGCTTCGTTTCAACATGGACAAGAATCCGTTTTTCGTGAACCGCAAAAAAATGCTCTTGAACGCGGCAAACGATTCGCATGGCCGGGTAAGAATGGAGGCAGTCGTTGCAGCCTCCTTCTTAAATAGAAAAACCGGATTGGAGATCTTGACTGCTGCCGAGAGCAAGGAGATTCACAAGCAGTACAAGCAAACCTATGATTACTCAAAGGGTGTTCTCGAAAACGCTCCTGCTCCCCCCGAAGCGGGCAAAGACAAGGTAACACCGCCGAAATATTTGTCGGAAAAAGACGCCAAGCTGTTCGTTCATGGCGCTGAAATTTACAATCGTGAAGCACATTGCGTTACTTGCCACCAGTCAAACGGCAAGGGTTTGCCTGACTCAGGTCTTCCTCCATTGGTTAAATCCTCTTGGGTGACAGGCGACCCCGACCGGCTAATCAAGCTTACCCTCAAGGGATTGATGGGTCCGATCGAGGTGAACGGCAGAAAATATCCGGGACAAGTACCTATGACGCCTTTCGAGTATCTTCTCAAGGACGATGAAATTGCAGCCGTTCTCACCTTTACCCGCAATTCATTCGGAAACAAGGCAAGTGCTATTCAATCAAGTGACATTGCGAGAGTCCGCAAAGAAGTAAAGAGCTTCATTGGTCTGTATAAACCCGAGGACTTGCTGAAAAAACATCCTTTCTGAAGCAGTTGCCCTACTAGGTCGGGGTGCACTGTCGATAGCCTTCCAAACTCTTATTGCCTAGTGTTTGCTTCTTGTATCCATTCGTCTAGACGTTTTGGGTGGCTGATTTGGATATGAAAGTTCGTTTGATAAAGAACCTCACCTTTTTTCTATTCGCTTTCAATTGCGTTCAGGCTGAAGATTGGCCGACATGGCGGCATGACGTAGGCAGAACCGGAGCTACTTTAGAGGCTCTGCCTTCCAGTCTGCATCTGCAATGGACCTTGAAACTTCCTCCGCTAGTGCCCGCCTATAAGGATCCGCGTCTTCAGTTCGACAAGGGCTACGAGCCCATCGTGACGAGGGGGAAATTGATCGTTGGTTCGTCTTGGACGGATTCGGTTACTGCCTATGATGCAGTAACAGGCGAACAAGTTTGGCGCTTCCTGGCCGAGGGTCCCATTCGTTTTGCTCCCGCCGCCTTGGATGGGTGTGTGTTCGTGGGATCCGATGATGGGTTTCTCTACTGCCTCCAAACGGACACCGGTAAACTGCTCTGGAAGTTTCGCGGTGTTCCTTCGACCAGAAAAGTTTTGGGCAATGGGCGCATGATCTCATTATGGCCGGTTCGCGGTGGTCCTGTGGCCAAGGAGGGCAAGGTATGGTTTGCCGCCGGTGTGTGGCCTATGGAAGGGGTTTTCGTGCATTGCCTCGACTCCACTACAGGGAAGTCAATCTGGATCAACGACCGTTGCGGTTTCATATACGGCATCCAACCACACAATGCCAAAGCAACTGGCGGTCTTGCTCCTCAAGGATACCTCTTGTTGGATGGTGATGACTTGATTGTACCTAGCAGTGTTGCTTTCCCCGCTCGTTTCGATGCCGCCACCGGCAAACTGAAAGAATTTGAATTACCTTCTCAGGGTCGTTTGCCCGGAGGCTGGTTTGCCTCGACTCCATCGGAAAAAGAGCAGCAACGTTTACAAAGGAGGGGTTTGCTCTTCGACAGCGAGGTCAATAAGCGTCGTCATGAGGATAAAGTCATGGAGAGCGGACAACCCGGGATAAGATCGACCATCGAGATGGCCGGCCAAGACTTTCGCTTTTCAAAAGGTATCGCAGGAGTCACCGGAGAAATCCACCAAGCCTTGGTGGCCAACGGACGCCTCTATGTCGTCACTATGGATGGTGAGATCCATTGTCTTGGAACAGCCACTGGAGCCGCCAAGATTCATCAATCAAACCCAAGTCGCGGTTGGTCTGTTGGAAAAAACATCTTGGTAGCGGATATTCTCAATTCAACCCAGTTTCGTCAAGGCTATGGGCTGGTGCTGGGCATGTCGGAAAATTGGTTGGGACTGGTTGAGAATTCCTCTGCCCGCCTGGTTGGTATCGGTCTACCCGACACGGTGAATGCCTTCAGAAAAAAGCTGAATGAATCTGGCTTCACCGCCGAAAAAGTCGGGATTCTCACAGGCAACCCCATCGATCTTGGCCTTCCTCGTTACTTCGCCAACTTGATTGTTGCAGATGCAACCTCGGGCATCACTTGGACTCAAGATTCATTGACTGAGGTCTATGCTTCTCTGCGACCCTACGGCGGTTCGCTCTGCGTCCCGGGAACGGCGCCATACCGAGCCGCCTTCCGAGCGGCAGTTAAAGCAAGCAAACTGCCTGGAGCTCGCTTGAGCGAAGGCAAGGGATTCACCTTGCTGAAAAAAACAGGGGCTTTGCCCGGAGCCACCAATTACTTGGGCAAATGGGAAAACAGCTCTGATGAAGGCGTGCGTTTCCCTCTAGGTGTTCTCTGGTTTGGGGATGAACTGGGTCATTTCAAGCGATCCCCGCAGCCGAAATTCGTCGACGGCGTAATGGTGTCCACTCCGAAAAAATGGATGGAGAATCAAAACGAGCGTACTCGTAACGCGGACTACCGCCTCATGCCAGCATTCCTTTCCGACGTCTACAGTGGTCGCGTGATGGGCTCGGACGAAGAAATCGAGATACGGAAGCAGCATGGCAAGGTGGATTTAAAAAACCTACAGCCCAGCCAATTTAGACCACCCACTCAAACCAATGCATGGAAACCCAAAAAACCCGTGGCGGGCACCCGGATCAATCCATTGACGGGTGAAAAAGAACCACGAACCTTTCCCAAAAGCTATGGCTGTGATGGCGGCATTGACTACGGAAACCTTTACACCATGCGTTCCGCCACCGCCTCCTATTACGATAAGCGTATTGAAAGCGGCACCATCAACCTCAGCGGTCCACGCTCCGGTTGCACGAATAGCATCATACCGGCCAACGGCGTACTCAGCGTGCCCTATTACTACGAAGGGTGCACCTGCAGCTATCCCTTGCCCATGGCCATGGCCTTGGTCTCCATGCCACAAACCCACGAGCAATGGACGTCTTGGGGGCCCATGCCTCCGGAAAAGCTGATCGGCAAGGTGCGCCGTGTGGGCGTTAATTTCGGAGCGCCCGGAGATCGTGTGACCGAAAGTGGTACTCTTTGGCTGGACTATCCCAGCGTGGGTGGTCCTTCCCCCGACCTGCCGATCCAGGTGTCGCCGGAAAAGGTCACTTATCGTTACCACCACTCCCTGCGAGTCAAAGGCGGCCAAGGTTGGCCTTGGATCGCCGCATCCCTCGCCGAGGGGATAGAATCCTTAAGAATGAAGGGACTTTCAAAAGGAAAATATCTTTTGCGTCTAACTTTTCTAGAACCGGATCATCTTCTGGCGGGGGAGCGAGTGTTTGACGTCCTCGTCCAAGGTAAAAAACTATTGTCGAAGTACGACGTGGTAAAAGCCTCCGGAGGTGACATGCGGTCAATTGTCGAGTCTTTCGAGGGCATTTCAATTGATGATTCTATATTGATCAAGTTTAGAGCGATCGAGGGTGCTCCATTACTCAGTGGTTTGGAGTTGATTCGCGAGGATTTGCCAACCGAGCAACCCATCAAGCTTGACGAGCGCACTGTTAGGTTCGGTCCTTTCAGGTAATGAGTTATACAAGACGGAGCGACTTGATCCTTTGGTGGAAATCGCATAAAAACAGACTTTATTCTCCAAGCAATTACTATGGATTTATGGTAAGGTAGTTCCACTACTTTTTTTGCATTTCCAATGGGCTCCCGTAAGAATTCTTATTCATTGAACATATTGTCTTTATGAATTGTCCTTCCCTTACCAAATACTTCTTGATTTTGGCGACCCTCCCATTGCAGGGCGTTGATTTCAATGGGGAAATCCGTCCCTTGTTGGCCAGCAAGTGCTATGCTTGCCATGGTCCAGACGAAGAGGGAAGGAAGGCAAAACTGCGACTCGATGTCCGCAAGGATGCCCTGAAAAGCGAGGTCATCGTTCCGGGCAAGATAGAAGAGAGCGAATTTCATTACCGCATCCGCTCCGATGACCCCGATGAGATCATGCCCCCGCCCGAGTCCCACGCCACGCTCACAGAGAATGAAAAGGACTTGCTCGACCAGTGGATTAAGGAAGGAGCGAAATACGAGAAACACTGGGCCTTCGTTCCGCCCGTTGCCTCCGATCCTCCCGCAAAAGATTCGAAGTGGGAGCGTAACGAAATCGATTCCTTCGTTCTCGAAAACCTCACAAAGCATGATCTCAAGCCTTCTGCCCAAGCCGATGGCTACAGTTTGGTGCGTCGCCTCTATCTCGACTTGGTCGGTTTGCCCCCCACCACCGAACAAGCGGATGCCTTCGTCAGCGACAAGCGACCGGACGCCTACGAACGGTTGGTCGACGAGTTGCTTGCCTCCCCGCGCTACGGGGAAAAGTGGGGACGCGAATGGCTCGACCTCGCCCGCTATGCCGACACCAATGGGTATGAGAAGGACAGACCGCGCAATATCTGGCCCTACCGGGACTGGGTCATTCGAGCCCTCAACTCGGATATGCCCTATGATCAATTCAGCATCGAACAATTGGCCGGGGACATGTTGCCCAATGCCACCGACGAACAAAAAACTGCCACCGGGTTTCACCGTAACACCCAGCTGAACGAAGAGGGCGGGATCGATCCCTTGGAATTCCGTTTCTATGCCGCGGTGGACCGGGTCGCCACCACGGGTACGGTTTGGATGGGGCTGACCACAGGCTGCGCTCAGTGCCACACCCATAAGTACGATCCCATCACCCATGACGAGTATTACGGGCTGATGGGCTTGCTCGACAACGTGGATGAACCCGACCTGTTTCTGGAAACGGAAGCTCAGGCCAAGCAGGCCGGGGAAATCAAAAGGGAAATCAAAAAGAAGTCCCTCGCCTTGCAAAAAGAAGTCAAAGGCTTCGATCAAGCTTTTGATAAATGGCGGGCAAAAGAAGAAGCCAACGCCACGCGCTGGTCCATAATCCGTCCGTCTGCAATGAAGACGAACCTGCCCAAGCTCGAAGTGATGGAGGATGGTTCGATCTTTTCCTCCGGGGACGTCACAAAGCGGGATGTCTTTGACCTCAATTTCACAAGCGATCAAGCTATCACTGCCTTGAGGCTCGAAGTCCTGCCCGATGACCGCCTTCCTCAGCGTGGGCCGGGCCGATGTTACTACGAAGGGCGAAAGGGCGACTTTTTCCTAAGTGAGTTTACTGTTTGGGTGAATGGAGAAAAACAAAAGATACTCAACTCCTCCAGTACCTATGGAAAAATAAGCGTGGGGGGCGGTTCGGCCAATGCCTCCAACGTATCTGACGGGGACGGGTCGTCCGGTTGGTCGACTTCCGGGCAAACCGGGCAGGCCAACCATTTGGTTCTTCCTCTCGTCGAACCCATTCCGGCCAAGACTCCCTTTTCCATCGAAATGCTCTTCGAGCGCCACTTTGTGGTTAGCCTCGGCCGTTTCAGAATCTCCGCCACCGCAGACTTCGATCAACCCAAGGCCAAGAAACACGGAGTAGACACCGAATCCATTCTCGCCAAAGGGTCTAAGGCATCAATAGAAGAACTGGCCGATCTGAGGAGATCCTTTTTCGAACTTGACCCCCGCTGGAAAAAACAACGGAAAGCCCTGGATGATTTGAAAAAGAGAATTCCTCGTCCCAATCATACCTTGGTCATGCTCGAGCGCCCTAAAGACAATCCCCGATCAACAGTGTTGCGTCATCGTGGAGAATTCACCAACCCAAAACATGAGGTAAAACCGGGCTTGCCCTCCGTATTCGTGTCCGATCCCAAGTATCAACCCGAAAACCGCTTGGAATTCGCCCGTTGGTTGGCAAGCACCAACAATCCGCTCGGTGACCGTGTAACGGTCAACCGGGCCTGGCGTTCCTTCTTCGGCTATGGACTCATCCGGACCAGCGGAGACTTCGGAACACAGGCGGCCGCCCCCGACCACCCCCAGCTTTTGGACTGGCTCGCCCTAGAGTTCCGCAAAAACGGAATGTCACTCAAGACACTTCATCGTTTGATCACCACAAGTTCGACCTATCGCCAGGATTCGCAAGTCTCGGAAGAACTCCTCAAGAACGATCCTCAAAATCGACTGCTTGCCCGTGGCCCGCGTTTCCGCCTGTCGGGCGAATTGATCCGTGATCACATGCTCAAGGCCAGTGGCAAGCTCTCCCCAAAGATGTTCGGACCGGGGGTTTATCCACCGCAACCGCTCTCCGTGTTGGCTCATGCCTTTGGGAACAAAGGTTGGAACGCATCAAAGGGCGAGGACCGTTACCGGCGCTCCGTCTACACCTTCGTCAAGCGGACCGCCCCCTTCGCCGGGCACATGACCTTCGACGGAACCTCCGGTGAAAACTGCCTCGCCCGGCGCGACCGTAGCAACACCCCCCTACAGGCCCTCACTCTCCTCAACGACGAGATGTTCCTCGAGCTTGCCCGGGCCGTGGGCAAAGAGGTACACCTGCAAAAGAAGGATCCCGTCTTCACTCTCTTCCGCCGCTTCCTTACCCGTCCTCCAAGCTGGGAAGAAACCAAAGCTCTCCAAGCTTACTTGGACCAACAAATCGAACGCCTGACCAAAGGGGAACTCAAACCCGGGGAAATCGCCGCCGACAAGAAGGCCACTCCGGAACTTGCCGGGAAAGTTCTTCTCGCACGGGCCATCATGAACCTCGACGAAGCCATAACCAAGCCATGAACGTTCCTCCACTTCTCCATCGCACGCGCCGTCACTTTTTTCAGGATTGCGGAATTGGCGTCGGCAAAATCGCCCTCGCATCCCTGCTGGTCAAGGAATCCTTCGGGGCAAGCGGCAAGCCCGACTTCATGCGCTTTCCCGTCAAGGCCAAGCGGGTGATCTATCTCTTTATGGCTGGGGCCCCCAGCCAACTCGAGCTCTTCGACGACAAACCCAAGCTCAAGGAAATGGAGGGCAAGCCCATTCCTCCCTCCGTGATCAAGGGTCAACGCTATGCCTTCATCCAGCCGGACGCAGCTGTTTTGGGCCCACGTTTTCCATTTGCCAAGCACGGTCAATCGGGTGCCGTACTATCCGATCGACTCCCTCATTTGGCCAAGATCGCCGACGACCTTACCTTCGTTAAATCGATGCATACCGATCATTTTAACCATGCTCCCGCTCAGCTGTTCATGACCACCGGTAGCGGTATTCCCGGTCGGGCCAGCATGGGTTCCTGGCTGAGCTATGGAATCGGTAGCGAGGCCGACGATCTACCTGGCTTCGTAGTCATGAGAAGCGGGGGGAACCTGAGCGGAGGATCCGCCATGTGGGGATCAGGCTTCCTTCCTTCCGAGCATCAAGGAGTTCCTTTCCGCGAAGGGGCCGACCCGATCCTCCACGTGACTAATCCCAAGGGTATTGACCGGACCGCTCAGCGGCAAACTCTCGACCTCTTGAACAAGCTGAACCGGAGAACTCATCAAAGAATGGGTGATCCCGAAATCACTGCCCGGATCGAGGCCTATGAAATGGCGTACCGCATGCAGGCCAGGGCACCCGAGTTGATGGACTTCTCCAAGGAAAGCAAGGAGACCCTCGACCTCTACGGCGTAAAAAAAGGGAAGTCCGACTTCGCCAGCAACTGTTTGTTAGCCCGTCGTTTGGCCGAGAGGGGTTCTCGTTTCATCCAACTTTACCACAGCGGTTGGGATGCTCACTCCAACGTCGAGGGCAACGTTAAGAAGAACGCCAAGACGATTGACCAGGGGAGTGCCGCCCTCGTTCAGGACCTCAAGCGACTTGGCATGCTAGAGGACACCCTCGTTGTCTGGGGCGGTGAATTTGGCCGCACGCCCATGGTGGAGGCAAGCGCTGCACTCGGACGAAGCAAGGGCCGTGATCATCACCCTCAAGCCTTTACCATGTGGATGGCGGGAGGGGGTATGAAGCCCGGCATCACTCTAGGTCAGACCGATGAGCTCGGCTTTCATGTGACCGAGGATCCCGTTCACGTGCACGATTTGCAAGCCACCATCCTTCAGCTCATGGGAATCGACCACACCCGTCTATCCTTCCGTTTTCAGGGACTCGACTTCCGTCTGACCGGAGTGGAGCAACACCACGCGGTGAAAAAACTAATTGCTTGAGTTTTACTATGAACAGTTTGCTGCCTCGCATCCTAGCCTTTCTTTTCTGTCTCTCCCTCCCCATTGAGGCCAAGCAGCCTCATATCGTCCTCGTCATGGCGGATGATCATGGCTACGGAGATTGCGGCTTTACCGCTCACCCGTTCGTCCGGACCCCGCACCTCGACAAGATGGCCAAGGCTGGGGTTGTCTTCAACCGCTTCTACGCAAGTGCCCCTGTCTGCTCACCGACTAGGGCCAGCGTAATGACGGGCAGGCATCCCTTTCGGACCAACGTGCCCAATCATGGCCATTACATGCGACCGGACGAGCAAACCATAGCCGAGCAGTTGGGCAAGGCCGGTTACGTAACCGGACATTTCGGGAAGTGGCACATCGGTTCGGTCCAACCGAACAGTCCCACTTCTCCAGGCGGGGCCGGATTCGACGAATGGCTTTCGGGATTGAACTTCTTCGACAACGATCCCTATCTCAGCCGCAATGGAAAATACCTGCAAATCAAAGGGGCGGGAACCGTGATCTCGATGGATGCAACCCTTGCTTTCCTGAGCAAGCACAGGGATGGAGGCAAGCCTATGTTCACCGTGACTTGGTTCCCCTCTCCGCACAATCCTCATCCAGAGATTCCCCAAGGAATGAAGAACGCCGCGACCCTTTACAAGAATCAGAAAACAAAACTGCCCGGATATTTTCGGGAGATCACCCTGCTCGATCAGCAAGTCGGGCGATTACGCTCACATCTGTGCAAACTGGGCATCGAGAAAAACACCCTCTTTTTGTACTGTAGCGACAACGGAGGGTTGGTCACCGAGTCCTCCGGCGGACGGGCGAAAAAGGGAAGTATTTACGAGGGCGGTCTGCGCGTACCGGCCGTACTCGAGTGGCCGGAACGTTTTTCCGCCAAGGAAATCGACATACCGGCCTTCACCTCGGATCTGTACCCGACCCTGCTCGCGGTTGCCGGGGTTGCTCAACCGGCCAAGCAACCCATCCTGGACGGCATCGATCTTCTTCCTATCCTCGAAGGGAAAAAACGGACAAGGCCACCCATGGGTTTCTGGCATGGCTTCCGCAATGGACAGGGCACTTGGAGCGACCGAATCATCAAGGCTCTATTGGAAGCGGAAAAAGCGGGCAAGCCGAACCCCCATCCCGAACGCATCCTCAAGAACGTAAAAGAATTCCCGACGTTCAACATGACCGATCTCGAGGGACATGCCGCCTGGAACGAGTGGCCATGGAAACTCCACCGGATCGAAAAAAAGGACAAAGTCATCTACGAATTGTATGATTTGAAAAAAGATCCGATGGAAACCACCGACTTAAGCGAAAAAGAACTTACCAGAGTCACTAAGATGAAGGACTCTCTAAAAAACTGGCAACATTCGGTCCTCAACAGTTGGGCGGGCAAGGACTACTGACCTCCCCTGGATTTCCGCCTAATCGGGGAAACCTCATGCGGTGAAAGCCTTGTTGGCCTAAGTGCCTTGGAGTGACCCGAGGCTTAACTTTTCTTATATTCCTTCTGCCTTGATCGAAAGATGGATGGTGTGACGTTCATGATCTTGCCAAAGTTTCTACACAAGTGGGCATGATCGTGAAATCCGCAATCTTGTGCGATCGCGGCAATTGTTTGACTTGTTTCAATGAGCAATCGAGCAGCCGCGTTTACTCTTAGCCGCAAAAGGTATTGGTGAGGTGATGAGCCAAAGGCTCGCCGAAAGCGCCTTCCGAACTGACTCACTGACATACCTGACATTTTTGCTAGGAGTTTGGTGTTTATTGGTTCTCCGAAGTTTTCCTGCATGTGATCGATCATCCGGGAAAATTGATCAACGGTGCCTGAATGGCGACTTATTCGATCAATTTGACGAGAGAAACCAGCCAAACCGATGACAATACCTTTTCGGTCTTGCAAGGGGACTTTATCGGTAATGACCAGTCGAGTTGAACCTGCTTGCTCAGGAGCCGCTTCGATCCGATTGATGATTGGTTCACCGCTTTTCATTACGGCAAGATCATCCGCTCGATAATAATCGGCTCTTTCGGATGGGAAAAAATCGTGATCGTTCTTGCCGATGGCTTCTTCTTCACGAGCAACGCCGCAATATTCACAACCTCTACGATTCAGTCCGATGAACCGGCATTCACGATCCTTAAGGAAAAAAGAAACTTCCGGCAATAGGTCGAAAAGTCTCAAAATCTGATCGGCTGAGGCCAATTGGCTGAAAAAATCATCTCTAAACATTGTATATCCCATGCTGTATATATACAAGCAAATGACTCATTCTTGCAAGACAAACTCAAACGGTTATGGTAGGATATTGGGTGATGAAAGGATATGGCATATTTTCCCAGATACATGAAATCCATGAAGTGAAGAGCGTCACTTTGATGCATCGTATTCGATCGTTACGGAAACTGTGTCGCATCATGTTTTTATCGCTGATCCTTCCTAAGGCCATCACCTCGGGTATTGCCGAGGAAATCTCCTTCAACCGCGACGTACGACCTATTCTATCTGCCAATTGTTTTTCTTGTCATGGTCCGGACAAAAAGGCTCGCAAGGCTAAACTACGTCTGGACACGAGGGAGGGTGCTCTGTTTGACCTCGGGGGTTACCGAGCTCTTGAACCGAGCAAGGCGGACGATAGCGAATTGATCTTGCGGATCGAGACCGATGATCCGGATGATCTGATGCCTCCACCGGACAGTGGACATGAACTCACTGCCGAGGATCGCCGAGTGCTTAGGGAATGGGTGAATGCGGGAGGCGAATACGATACGCACTGGTCATTCAAGCGTCCCGTGAAAGCTCCGCTGCCGAGCTTGGTTCAAAAGGACTGGCCTTGGCATCCTTTAGATAACTTTGTCCTCAAACGCCTTGAAATGAATGGCATGTCGCCTTCTCAAGACGCCGACGGGTATCGTTGGATTCGCCGGGTGTCACTGGATTTAACTGGTTTGCCCCCCACGCCCGAGGAGGCGGATGCCTTCCTTGGGGACAAAAGTGGAAAGACATATGAAAAAGTAGTGGACCGCTTGCTTGCTTCCAGTGCCTACGGCGAGCATTGGGCCCGCATGTGGTTAGACTTGGCTCGGTTTGCCGACACAAAAGGGTATGAGAAAGACCGTCACCGCGACGTCTGGCGGTACCGGGATTGGGTAATCGATGCCTTCAACCGGGACATGCCATTCGACCAGTTCACGATCGAACAGCTGGCCGGTGACTTGTTATCTGAGCCGAGTGCCGACCAGATGCTGGCGACCGCCTTTCATCGAAACACTATGGAAAATGACGAAGGCGGAACCGACGACGAGGAATTCCGGGTCGCAGCCGTTAAGGACCGGGTTGATACCACCGTCCAAGTCTGGATGGGTTTGACGATGGGTTGCGCCAAGTGCCATTCCCACAAGTATGATCCGATAAGCATCGAGGACTATTACTCCTTCTATGCCATCTTCAACCAAACCGAGGATGCCGACCGGGTAACCCCGGTAATGCCCTTTCCAACCGCAGATCAAAGCACTGGGATGAAGGAACTGGAAGACGAGATTGCTAGCCTCAAAGAACGGATCAAATCAAAGCCCGATGGGTTTCCCGAAGCTCTGGCCAAGTGGAAGAAGCAACTTGAAAAAAAACCACTCTGGACACCGCTCAGGCTATTGAAGATGGAGTCGAAAAGGAAGGTCACCCTCAGCCAGGCCAAAAACGGAACCCTGAGTGTGGACAAGGTAAACCCCGACAAGGACACCTGGACTCTAACTCTAGGGGTTCCGGAAGGAAAACCTCTCAGGGCAATCCGCATCGATGCCTTACCCAAGAAGAAAGGTGGCAAATGGCAGGACAAAAACGTGGCCCTGCGTGAGTTGACCGTTGAATGGGTCGAGGTCGGCAAGCCACCCGTTTCCCTCTCTTTGAAAAATCCAAGAGCCGATTTTTCTCAACGGGGCTGGGAAGTAGCCAAGGCAATAGACGGGAAACCAAACGCGGGCTGGGCCTTCTCCCCCAAGGCATCGCAACCCCATGCCGCTGTTTTCGATTTTGTGAAACCAGTTTCGGGTGGTCAGCTTAAAGTGACGCTCGAACAGGAATACGGACAAGGCCTGCTCTTTGAAAAATTCCGCCTTTCGGCTAGCACTTACCCGACCAAGTGGCTGACCCCGGAACTCAATCCCATGCGTGGCATTGACCGGCTTTTTGAAAAGGTCGAATATCCGGAAACCCGTGAACTTCATACCCAGCTCAACACGGTAAAGCAGGGCTTGAGCAAATTGAAAAATGGGGTTTCCAAAACCCCGGTCATGCGTGAACTTCCTGCCAACCGGCATCGGGCGAATCGCATACACAACCGTGGGAACTTTCTCGATCAAGGGGACAAGGTCTCACCAGGCGTTCTCGAATTGTTAGGCAAATTGCCTGACAGCGCCCAAGCAGATCGTTTGAGCGTTTCCCGCTGGCTCATGGAGCCTGACAATCCGTTGACCGCAAGGGTCATGGTCAACCGGGTTTGGGCCCGCTTGTTCGGAAGAGGTTTCGTGGAAACCGAGGAGGACTTCGGATCCCAAGGCCTCATGCCTTCGCATCCCGAACTCCTCGATTGGCTTGCCGTCGATTACCGGGAAAACGGGTGGTCTTTCAAGAAACTGCTCAGGACAATCGTTCTTTCCAGAACTTATCGCCAGAGCTCATCAATTAGCTCCAAATCACTTGCGGCGGATCCAACCAATCGATTGCTCGGAAGGGGTCCGAGATTCCGGTTGTCCGCAGAAGTCGTGCGCGATCAATCCCTAGTCGCATCCGGATTGCTTACCCGGAAAATCGGCGGTCCGTCAGTGATGCCTCCACAGCCACCCGGCGTTTGGAAATCTACCTACAGCGGAGAGAAATGGAAAAACGCCACCGGCCCGGACCGGTATCGACGGGCACTCTACACCTACCTCAAGCGCACCAGCCCACATCCCGCAATGATCACCTTCGACGCTGGGTCGGGCGAAGTTTGTCAAATCAGGAGGATTCGTACAAACACTCCCCTGCAAGCCCTCATTACCTTAAATGACGAAGCCTACCTGGAAGCTGCTGGGGCATTGGCTAACCTTATGCAAAAATCTTCCGACAAGCTTGATCAACAAATCACCTTTGGCTTCCGGAGGATTCTGACCCGTCCACCAAACCCCGATGAGCTCAAGAGGCTGAACGAACTTTACCATCAACTGAAACCGGAAATCTCCAACCAATCCGACTTCCTGTCTGCAGCCAACCTTAAGGACGGAGATTCTTCTTTGGTCGCCCTTGCCAGTGTGCTTCTCAACTTGGACGAAACCCTTATGAAACCTTGATTTTATGGACCTCCCCTTAAACCTGCAAAATACCCAAGCGATCACCCGGCGTCACTTTTTCGGACAAGCCGGACTGGGATTTGGCTCCATCGCCTTAAACCATCTTTTGTCCAACAACGGCTATGCGGCGAAGCAAAAAGGATTTCGGATCCCGGCCAAGGCCAAATCGATCATTTATCTCCACATGGCGGGTTCTCCGTCGCAAATCGACCTCTTCGAAAACAAGCCCGCCCTGACCAAGTTTCACGGCAAGGATTGCCCCAAGGAATACCTGGAGGGCAAGCGCTTTGCCTTCATCAAGGGCACCCCCAAGATGATGGGTCCGGTTTTTGACTACAAGAAACATGGGCAGAGCGGACAATGGGTGAGCGAACTCCTACCCGGCCTAAGCTCGGTGATCGATGACGTGTGCATGATCCGCTCCATGCACACCGAACAATTCAATCATTCCCCCGCCCAGCTCCTCCTCCAAACGGGCAATTCCCTCCTGGGCTATCCCTCGATGGGCTCATGGGTCACCTACGGTCTGGGCAGCGCCAATGAAAACCTACCGGGTTTCGTAGTCCTCGCCTCCGGCGGCAAGACGCCCAGCGCAGGCAAGTCCCTCTGGGGATCGGGCTTCCTCCCTACCCTCTATCAAGGCGTGCAGTGCCGCACGGACGGAGGGGATCCGATCCTTTATCTTTCCGACCCCAAGGGACTGAGTCGCAAGGCGCGTCGAAAAACGCTCGATGCCATCAATGACTTAAACGAGTACCAGCACGAGCACGTCGGTGATCCGGAAACCCTCACGCGAATTTCCCAATACGAACTGGCCTTCCGGATGCAGATGTCGGTCCCCGAAGTGATGGACTTAAAAAAGGAACCCGACCATGTCCTTAAAATGTACGGGGCCAAGCCCGGTCACGTCTCGGAATCCGAATCGGCGGTCGACCCGCGCCAACTCTACAAAGCCAACGACCCCACCTTTGCAAACAACTGTCTTCTGGCCCGACGCTTGGTCGAGAATGGCGTGCGCTTCGTCCAGCTCTACGACTGGGGTTGGGATCATCACGGTTCCTCTCTAGGCGAATCGATCGACGAAACCCTCCCCATCAAGTGCCAGCAGATCGACCGGGCCATTGCCGGTCTGATCACCGACCTCAAGCAACGCGGCTTGTTTGAGGAAACCCTGATTGTCTGGGGCGGCGAATTCGGACGCACGCCGATGATGCAAAACAACGTTCGCAATGAATTGAAGAAAGGATTCTACGGTAGAGATCATCACCCACACGCCTTTACCATGTGGATGGCTGGGGCCGGGATCAAACCGGGCGTTTACGGCCAAACCGACGACATCGGTTACTACATTGCCGAGAACCCGGTCGGAATCCGCGATCTTCAATCTACCATCCTTCATCAAATAGGACTCGATCCTCATCGGTTCAGCTTTGCCTACCAGGGCCTCAACCAAAGGCTCATCGGACCGACGGATGAAGGAAAAGTCATCAAGGGAATCCTTTCCTAAGACTTTTCTGTCCGTTTTTTGTCGGATGAAAAATCGAACGTTGACCATTAGGAGAAGCTTGAGCCGTCTGCTTATCCCTACACTCTTGATCGCAACGAGTTTTGGGGTCAATCCGACCTTTGGGAAAAACACCTCCTTCCCCGTAGCATCCACTCCGCAAAAACTTAGCCCTCTGATGGAAAGGGAACTGCGCGGCTGCTTCGATTTCTTTTGGGAAGAATGGAATGATGATCCCAAGAGCCCGACCTATGGCATGACAAACGGAGATTATATTGGAATCCACAATTACGTTCCCTTGGCAATTGAGGAACAGGGCTTTTATTTCACTGCCATCATTATCGGCGTGGAACGGGGATGGATCACTCGAGAAGAAGGCGAAAAGAGAATACTCATTGCGCTGAAGACCCTTCGAAAACTCAAACGGATCAATGGTTTTTGGTACCACTTCATCGACCCTGAAACCGGTAAACGCGGATGGAAGGATTCCCACGACATCGAGCTCAGCAATGCTTCCACTGGGACCATGCTCTTGGGAGCCTTGGCCGCAGCAGAATATTTTGGAGGAGAGATCGAAACCCTGACCAACCAACTATACGAGGAGATGAATTGGAAATGGTTCACCAACCCCGTAACCAAACATCCCTACCTTGCCTGCTATCCCGAAGACCTTCCGAAGAAAGTCCCCCACGGAATTAACAAAGAGGGAATGTTCGGAGGATGGTCCGCCTACAGCGAACACATCTTTCTCTATATTTTGGCAGCCGGCTCTCCCAATCCGGACTTCGCCACGGGAGCGGATTCCTACTATGCGATGAAAACCTACAAAGGCAGCTACAAGGGCGAAACCTTCATCTTTTGCGGATCGGGCGCCGCCTTTACCTACCAATGGACACACGCCTTCATTGATTTTCGGAACCTGCGCGACAAATTAGATCGAAATTGGTTTGCGAATTCACGCCACGCCTCTTTATCTGCGCGGCAATACGCAATTGACAATGCTCACCGCATCAAGGGCATCGGTCCGAACTCCTGGGGCATGTCCGCATCGATCAGCCCATCTACCGGATACAGCGGTCACTACGGTTCCCATCCGATCG
>Ga0209362_1001507_pt1 | contig 18399 bp, 12 predicted proteins | sample SaaInlV_165m_DNA_FD_184680 | JGI IMG/M metagenome (GOLD analysis project Ga0209362, IMG submission 184680) | Marine microbial communities from expanding oxygen minimum zones in the Saanich Inlet - Saanich Inlet SI037_S3LV_110m_DNA (SPAdes)... | ecosystem: Environmental > Aquatic > Marine >...
GGATGCACTATTCCTCAGCCTGAACAAAAACAACAGCTTGCATCCAACGATCCTCTTCTTTAAAAGGAACTCCAAAGCACAGCCAACGCCCCGATGAGACATAAAAGGATACACCTTAGTATCTTTGTAATCGCGTACAAGCTACTCGTTTACCTCAACACCTAATTCCCATAAGCTTGTAGCGAGGATAATCTTATATTTTCACTAAAACAATCTCATGCTACAACAATGATTGAGACAAGTAATGGGCATTACAGAGTAAAAAGTTAAGTACTTGCAAAAAGATAATTTTCATCGAAATTGGGAGCTAGCCCATTCAGGCTACTTAATAATAAGTTTCGGTATTCTTTTCGAGACTCCCGTCTTGCACTTCTTCAAATTTCCATTCAACAACATTAAAACTTTTTTTGAATCCAAAAGTCGATTGCCGGCGAGACTTAAACAACTATGACTACTAAAACCACCACAACAAAAAGCAAGACTCCAAAGGAACTTTCAGGGGGCGATGTCAAAGCTATCGAGGACCTGCGAGTTTCCTACGAGGATATCACTTCAGAAGTGGGCAAGATCATCATTGGGCAAGAAGCAGTCATCGAGCGAATGCTAACCTGTATGTTGTCCCGTGGACATGCCCTGCTCATGGGCGTTCCCGGATTGGCAAAAACCTTGCTTGTGAACTCTCTTGCTCAAACGACCTCACTTAGTTTCGGTCGCATCCAGTTCACACCCGACTTGATGCCCTCGGACGTCACGGGAACCGAAATCCTCCAATCCACAGGGGAAGGTCTAGAACGTGAGTTCGTTTTTGCTAAAGGACCTCTCTTCGCTAATGTAATTCTGGCAGATGAAATCAACAGAACACCACCTAAGACTCAGTCGGCATTATTGGAAGCCATGCAGGAAAAAAGGGTAACTGTGGCCGGCAAACACCATACTTTGCCGGAACCGTTTTTTGTTTTGGCTACGCAAAACCCAATCGAACAAGAAGGCACCTATCCCTTGCCGGAGGCCCAACTCGACCGCTTTATGTTTCTCATTCAGGTGGAATATCCCTCTCGAGATGAGGAAATTCGGATATCTCAAGAAACTACGACGGGGGATATTCCGAAATTGAAAAAGGTAATTACTGGAAAGAAACTTCGCGAATTCCAAGGATTAGTGGAACGAGTTCCTGTACCTGACCATGTACATGAACTGGCTGTGGACATAGTACGCAGAACCCGGCCAAACTCTGATGAATCTCCTGCTTGGTTGCGTAGGTGGGTACAGTGGGGAGCTGGTCCAAGAGCGGTACAATTTCTAATTCGAGGAGCCAAAGCTCGCGCCGTTTTGCATGGGAATTACATGGCAAGCACGGAAGACATCGAAGCAGTGGCCGAACCAGTGCTATTTCACCGCATTCTAACCAACTTTCATGCTCGTTCGGAAGGAATGACAAGTTCAGAGGTGGTTAAACGCCTTATCACCGAGGCTCGTAAGGAGAAACGATGAGTAGACGACGCAAGTCCTACCTCAAGTACTTGGACAATGAGGCTATTTCCCGCATCACCTCGGAACCCTTGCTCACGCCATTCCCCATGGAAGGGAGCGTATCCGGGCATCACAGAAGTCCCCACAAGGGTTCCAGCGTCGAATTTGCGGAATACAGAGAATATGTGGCGGGAGAAGACCCCCGTCGAATGGATTGGCGAGTATATGCCCGTTCGGATCGGTACTACCTCAAGGAATTCGAAGCAGAAACCAATCTACGCTGCTATCTTACCCTAGATTGCAGTGGCTCAATGGGCTTTGGAGCGACTGAAAGTAAATTGGAATATGCCAAAAGACTAGCCGCCACTTTCGCTTACTTAATTATCGGACAAGGTGATGCCGCTGGTCTCTTGGCCATTCGAGACAAGAAATCTTTCGAATTGCCGGCGAAACGCAACCCCGCTCAGGTTCAGGAAATACTTGAAACGATGGGGCCTCTCAAAGCCAAGGGATCTCCTTCCCTGGTAGATGGCCTGCATGATCTAGCGGAGAGAGTTAGACCTCGAGGAATGACTGTCGTTATATCGGACTTTCTAGATGAACCTAAAGATTTGATAGATGCCATACACCATTTACGCGACCGAAGACACGACATCGTTTTATTTCACCTTATAGACCCTCAGGAAGAAGATTTCCCTTTTGAAAGACCGACTCGCTTCGTTGACTTGGAAGGAGCTGGCTCTCTGATTACCGAACCTGCAGTAATCAGAGAGCAATACCTCGAGAGCATGAAAATTCATCTCGAATCTCTCACTCAAGGTTGCCTCGCGTCTGAAGCTGATCATCGTATCATTCGCACCGATGTTCCCGTGGCTGAAGTACTGGACAAGTTTCTTGGCGAACGCTCTTCAGGCAAGGCCGCATGAACAAGTTAATTCGGTAGAACCAAAGCCCGTTAAAATAAGTCTACATTAGGAACATGACATTCCTTCAGCCTCTAGCATTGTACGGATTACCCTTGGCTTTACTGCCGGTAATCATTCATCTGCTAAACCTCCTAAGGCACCGATCTCAACCTTGGGCAGCTACTCGCTTTCTTTTACAGGCAAGACGGAGTTCATCGAAACTCTCGCGATTAAAACGGTGGCTTACCTTGTTGCTGCGGGTATTAGCCTTAATCGGTTTGGCTTTTGCTCTTTCTCGACCGATGACGGGTGGAGATTCAATGTTTTCCTTTTCCTCCGGAGCACCTGAAGCAATAGCCTTGGTCCTAGACCGGTCCGCGAGTATGGAAACGAAAACAGGAGAAGGGGCAGCAAGCAAACGGGAACTCGCCTTAAAAGCTCTGGAAGATTTTGCGAAGCCTTGGACCGAAAGTAGAATAGTTTTGGTCGATAGCGCCTTGCGAGAACCCGTCATATTGTCTGATTTGTCCACTCTCGCAGATCCAGCCATGGAACGATACCTCGGCTCTACCGAAACTGCGGCCGACATCCCTGCCACTCTGGCAACAACACTCGACTGGCTAGAGGAAAACGGCGTGGCCACCGCCGAAATAGTCATTGCTTCCGACATGCAGGAAAGCAACTGGAAACCTGAGGGAAGTGAAGATGTTCTTCGGCGAATAAAGAAAGTTCTATCTGTAAAGGAAGGGTCATGGCGCACCAGAATTCTCGCCCTGGAAGGTGAAGCTTCCACAAACTCTTCAATTCTCGGTGAAAACCTCTTGCGACGTAGTGAAAAGCTAGATCTTCTCGCAAATCTTCAACGCCGACCGACTGGTGATCTCCCCTTGCGAATCATGGCTAACCTAGACGGCGTCCAAAGTGAAGTCACGGCCGAGTTCAAGGGAGAGAGATTTCTTTGGCGAGCCTCCGTACCTTTGCCGGAAAAGAAAAACCAAGGCTGGCTTTCCCTAAGTCTTTCCCCCGACCTATGCCTCGGCGACAACTCTTGGTATTTCACTTACGGATCTGCAAATCGCCCACATGCCGCGGTAAGGGCTGACCTACCCATTGCTGGAAGGATTTTGCGAGCAGCTGCAGCCAACGAAAAAGGAATACCTGCCGATGTCCTCCCCTCTTCCAACCTAAACAAGGAAGATCTCGCCGGTAGAACACTCATCGTCCTTCAAGGAAACCCTCGGACTCCACAAGAAGCCGAATTATTGAAGTCCTTTGTTAATGGAGGGGGAATCCTGCTGTGTTTTCCTCCCAACTCACAAGAAGGTATAGTAATCGACACCATACAATGGCAACCGGCAGAAAGAACATCTGACTCCGAATCCTCATTTCGCGTCAATGCTTGGAATGAAAACGGTGGAATTCTCGCAAATGCTTCCGACGGCACTCGACTCCCCTTAGGTGAACTATCTACCACCACTCGCAGCATTCCAATTGGCTCCGAACCTTTGGCTTATTTTTCAGACGGTAAGCCATTTCTGTCTCGTAAAATACTGGGCAAGGGAGCGATTTACCTCTTTTCCACTATACCCACGGAAAAGTGGTCCGGTTTGGCAAACGGATATATTCTTGTTCCAGCTATCCAACGTTTAATGGAAGAAACTACATCCACACACTCACCGGCAAGTTCGCTGGCGTGCGGGTCTTCCGAACTTGTGGAAGCAAACGAAATCGAATGCCTTGACTCACTGGAGCGGAAAAAGCCGATTTTGAACGCAGGAGTCTACCTTATCGACGGCAACATGGTAGCCGTAAATCGCCCGCATGAGGAGGATTCGCCTGCCCTCTTACCTCAAGAACAAGCTGTCGATTCTCTGGGTAATGATTTTGTGAGCTATCAAAAAACGGAAGCCTTGGGCAATCAGTCGTCTAGGGCTGAGATATGGACAGTTTTCCTTTACCTGGTTCTCCTTTTACTTTTGGGCGAATCCCTTTTGGGATTACCCGGATCCATCAAAAAACGGAAGGGAGAATCATCTTGATCGATTTTTCGGAATGGCGGTTAGGCTGGTCTTGGCCGGTTATATTAGTGGTGATTGTCGTCATTGCCGTCTGCCTGAGGCTTTGCATAATTACTTGGATACGTTCAGGAAGAAAAAAATCCATAGCATGGCTGGAAGCTCTAAGGTTCATTATCGTAGGTTTAATTCTTGTCACATTGGCGAACCCTGAGCGAGTCGAACGAATAGAAAGAGATTCCGAACCCGAAATACTCTTACTAGCAGACGCTTCCGAGAGCATGAATACACGCGATGTAAATGACTCTAACGGAACGATACTCACCCGTTCGGATTGGGTTAAAAAGTCACTTGCTCAACCTTGGCGCTCCGAACTCGAAAAGACGGCAATTGTTTCTGAACTATCTTTTTCTTCAGCAAGTGGCAGCGAGGCAACAGACCTCTCGCTTCCCTTGCAAGAAGGACTTGATCGTGTTTCAAATCTTAAGGCTGCTCTATACTTCACCGACGGAGACGCAAACACAGGTCCGTCGCCACTATCTCTCGCTGGGCGTTGCAGAGCTGCGGGAGTCCCCACATACGTTGTTCGAGTCGGCAAAGACAAACCTCTACCCGATCTAGTCCTCGAAGACTTCACCGCACCTTCATTTGCTCTTCTTGATGAAAGATTAACGGTCAGTTACCGGATTTCAAACGCCTTTCCCGAGCGGGTGGAAACGACCTTGAAACTGATGGGAAACGATGAACAAGTCGCCATTAAACCGATCATTTTGCCAGGAGGTGAAGAAGTTAGCGGAACCATGTCTTGGCTACCTACAATGAAAGGGGATATGCAGTTACGGGCAGTGCTTCAAGAACATGCGGGAGAAAGTATTCTCGAAAACAATACAAGAGAGCTCGAAACTCGAATTGAAAGCAAAGTACTCAAAGCCCTCATCGTAGATTCGTTTCCTAGGTGGGAATATCGATTTCTACGCAACGCTCTAGAACGAGACCCAAGAGTCGACATGAACTGTATACTACTCCACCCGGGAATGAATCCCGGCAATGGACTGGGATACCTTAGGGAATTCCCCGGTTCTCCTGAAGAACTAGCCCCCTACGACGTAGTCTTCATTGGGGACATTGGACTGGAAGAAGGAGAATTGACTAAAGACGACTGCGAGGCATTGGCCAACCTTGTTCGCCTTCAAGCATCCGGGGTCATTTTTCTTCCCGGTCGGCGAGGGCGTCAAACCAGTCTTGCCGAAAGCCCCTTGGGAGACCTTATTCCCGTTGCCTTCGATCCGGCCAAACCAAGAGGAGTGGGCACATCCAATTCTTCGGCTATCACACTCACAAAAAAAGGTCGCAATCACTGGCTCACTACTCTTAGAGGAGCGGGCGAACCTGATGTTCAATTCTGGGAACGACTTCCGGGATTTCATTGGTCAGCCGCGGCCCTCAAGAGTCGGCCCGGTTCCGAAGTGCTTGCAGTACACTCGATCTTTAGAAACGAATGGGGACGGATGCCGGTGCTGGCCATTCGCTATGTCGGAGCCGGCAAAACCCTCTACCTAGGAAGTGACTCCGCATGGCGATGGCGTCGAGGAGTCGAAGATAAATACCACTATCGTTTCTGGAGTCAGATAGCCCGATGGATGGCACACGGAAGGCATCTTTCGGAAGGAGATGGGATGAAAGTCATACACAGCCCGGAAAGGCCAAAGACAGGTGAAAACGTCTACCTTCGCTGCATAGTCTTGGACAAAGACGGTTTTCCCCTCAAAGAAGGCCCTGTAGAAAGTATGATTGAGCACCCTGGAGGAGAAAACGAAAGAATCTTTTACGAACCTGCTCCTGAAGGAGAAGGCGTCTTTCTGGCAACCTTTCGGACGCGTCAATCCGGACCGATCAAAATCAGAACGGAAGTCACAAAAGCCGATCGTTTTCTGGAAACCAACTTGCAAGCGGAAAGTCATGGTCTGGAACGACTTGGTCGACCGGCTCGAACTGGGGACCTTCGAGAACTAGCAAGACTCACAGGCGGCAAATATGGTCTTGCTGAAAACCTGGAAAGCATAGTTCAAGCCATAGCCACCCTGCCGGCTCCGGATCCTCTGGAACGAATTCATCGCCTAAGGACTGATCTCTATTGGGGATTATTCCTTTGTGGATTGCTTGCAATTTACTGGACTGGCCGCAAATTCGCGGGAATGATTTAGCCATGAAGCAAATAAACCCAAAACACGCACCTCTGCCGGAAAGTCTTCGGCGAGCAACCATTCATTTGGGTAAAAGGGTTAGCAAGCTAGCCCACACTCGTGGCGTAGGTGCCTTTGCTGGATGTCTGCTGGCATCTTGGCTAGTCCTTTTTGCCAGCGATCGATTATGGGACACGCCGGCCATCGTTCGAATTGTTCTAGCGGTTGTTGGTTGGGCGGGAGCGGCCTTAATGTTTTTGGCATGGTATCGTGGTGGCATTCTCCTCCCTCGATCAGAAATCCATTTAGCAAAATTACTTCGGAGCAAATTCGGCGGCCCAGGTGATCGTTTCCTAGGAGTCCTCGAACTTGCTAGTCGCTCCCCTGAGGAAACGCGTCATTCAGACGCTCTATTTGAGGCCGCCGCTAAAAAAGTGGAACAAGAAATCAGTGGACTGAAACTTGATGAAGCGATCGACGTTAGGCCAGCAAGACGCGCCCTAACATTCTGCGCAGGAGCAACTATAATTGTAGGTATAATAAGCTTCACGCTCCCGGAAGTAGCGCAAAATGCATGGGAAAGGTGGGTCCTGCCATGGAACAACTCCCCTCGCCTCACTTTAACTACACCGGAATGGTTTCCTGCTCAAACGTTCTGCGCCCGAGGCGAACCAGTGCCCTTACGTTGCATTCTTTCGAAGGATTCTCGCAGGAAACCAGAGGAAGCCATCCTCACTTCATCTACCGGCCAAGAGTTTTTGGCAAAAAGAAATGGTCTTATTTACGAGTTTGTTCTCCCCGGACAATTCGAGGCCAGAGACTGGGTGCTGGAAGTGGGAGACGCGAGAGCCATTCTTCAAGTTACGCCATTGGAACGCCCTCGCATTGAGCGACTGGATGCCGTCGTGGACCTCCCTGATTATTTAGGATATCCAAAAGAGCGAAAGGCCATAAAAGGGAATCGGTTAAAGGTTCTAAAGGGCACTAACCTCTATGTGAAAGGTTTTTCGAACAGACCCCTCGATCAGGTCGGCGTTCGTTCTAAAAGTGCCCATTTCGATGTTGCCACAGACAAGGAAAATTTCGAAGTCGAGTTCGGCATTGTCGAAGAGTCCTTTGACTCCCAAATTAGATTCACGGATATTTTCGATCTTTCCGCTGCAACGCCGACTGTGCTTACAGTGACCTCTATTCCGGACGATGCACCACAAGTTGATTTCGAAAACCTGCCTGGTGAAAACGCGATTCTTGAAACTGAAACCTTGGATCTTCGCGTTATCGCAAAAGATGACTACGGCATCACTACCTTGGAACTCCATCTCGGCGTTCATGCAAGCGATGGACAATCTCACGAACCCGACAGACTTTCAAAGAAGGAGGAAAAGGCTGTCGACACCAAGACTCTAGACCTTGCCTTCCCCTTCGATCCCTCTTTTCTCGGACTCAAGGGAGGAGACCTTGCAATCCTAACCGCCAAGGCGGTTGACAGGGCGCCGAACAGAGAGCCCTCAGTCTCTAGGGAAATCATTCTGCATGTCGTAGGTCCCGAAGAACATGCAGAAGCCGTTCGTCGACAGATGGAGGAAATCCTAGCCCAAGTTTCCGAAATCGCCAGAGAAGAGGAAGCCATTATGCTGGAAACCGTTCGGCTATCCGACGAGGCTTTCGATGAACTCGACGAACGCCAATCGGACAAGGCATTGGAAAACTTAGCGGAATCGCAAAGAGACAACGCTCGAGATCTTAGAGAAACGGCAGAAGAAGGTGCTGAAACTCTTCGAGAAGCACTGCGAAATCCTCTTTTCGATGAAAACACCCTAAAGGAATGGAGTGAAACCCTCCGCAAGATGGAGGACGTCGCCTCGAGCGAAATGGCAAAGGCGGCTCAAAGCATCGACCAAGCTAAAGCAAACCCTTCGTCCGCCAAGCCCAATTTGTCGGAGGCTGAACAATCCGAAGGAGATGCCCTGGAAAGCTTGAGAGAGATACTGGAAGAAGCAAACGAACAGCTTGACGATCTCGAGGCACTTACCCTCGCGCAACGGTTAAGGCAGGTACAAAAAACCGAGGATCGTCTTGGCGAGGTTCTAGTTTCCCACTTGCCGAGCACTATCGGTCAACGCTCGAATGCTCTACCCAAGTCACAACTGAAGGTACAGAACGAACTGGAAAACACTCAAATTGATGCTCATGTTGAAACTGAACTGCTCCAAGGAGAAATTAGCCGCTTTCACGAAAGAACAGGCCGAGACAAATATGGAGCAGTCGGAAAACTCATGGAGGAAGAAGGAGCTGCCGAAGGTTTGCGAAAAGGCTCAGAACTTATTCGAAAGAACATAGCTTTTGCAGCGCTAGACAACTTAGACCATTGGTCGGAAAAGTTTGAAGAATGGGCGAACATGCTGGAGGAAGAAGAAGATGGAGGCGGTGGTGGCGGTGGTGCTGGTGGTGGTGGCGAAGCCAAGGACATCACTGCCCAAATCGTAGCCTTGCTTCGCATTCGAGAAAAACAAAAGGCCATCATGGGCAAGACAAAGTTGCTTGAAGATCATTTCAAAAAGGAAGTCCGCAAGGAACGGTCAACGCTCCTTGCCGAGAACCAAAGGGATCTGATGACCGACCTGACCGAGGTTCAAGTCGATATAGCAATCGAAGAAATCAACCCCGTATTTGATGATGCTCACACCTACATGGCCTCATCCGCCTCGGGATTGGAAAAAGAAGATTACGGAAAACCGACCACACTAGCGCAAACACAATCCCGCGATTCAGTAAGCGACATCATAAACTTGCTCATTGAAGCCGCCCAATCGGGTTCTCAAGGTTCCTCTGCAGGAAGCTCACAAGCTCTTCAATTCCTCCTCAGCCAACTTTCCGGCCAAAAACCCGGACAAGGCAAAGGCATGATGCCTGGGCAAACGGGTGGTGGCAGTCAACAAGGGGGAGACACGAATCAAGAGCACGCGACCACTTTAGGCGATGCCGATGGCATTGCTCCGGGAAAACGCAAACCGCAACAGGCTGGAGGAGCATCTGGAGTGCCACCACCGGAGTTCCGCAGAGCCATGGAAAACTACTTTCGGCAAATCGAGGAATAATTAATCGTGAAAAGCTGTCTTACTCTGTTTTTTATCTGGGCCGTTCTTCCTTGCAACACCCTACGGGCACAGAAATTGTTCGAAGAAGCCAACGACGACCTTGTGCGACAAATTGACAGGATGTACAAAAACGGTCTGGATTACCTTGCCAAGAGCCAAACGGACGGTGGCAACTGGTCCGATAATTCCTACGGTTCCGAAGCGGGGGTCGTAGGTCTTGCAACCTTGGCTTTGCTTGCCCGAGGAGATGATCCAGAATTTGGCCCCTATCGCTTAACCGTTAAGCGTTCCCTAGATTACGTACTTGCCCGTCAAGATAAGAAAACCGGCTACATTGGCTCATCCATGTACAATCACGGATTCGCGACGCTCGCCTTGGCGGAAGCCTATGGCATAACCAACGACCTCCGACTAGGCCCCGCGCTACAGCAGGCGACCGACTTGATCTTGGGCTCGCAAAAAGGCAATACAAAGGGTGCTTGGCGCTATGGACCTGAAAGCAAAGATGCTGACACCACCGTTTCCGGTGCCCAAATGGTAGCTTTGTTTGCCGCAAGAAACGCCGGACTGTCCGTACCCGAATCAGCAATTGAAAAAGCGATTGAATTTTTTATCTCTTGCCAAGATTCCAGCGGTGGTTTCGGCTACACTTCCAAAAGCGGACCTAACCAGCCCCGCTCAGCCATAGGTTGCCTTGTTCTAGCACTATCCAAAGATACCGATTCAAAAGCTTACAAACAGTCCGTTAAATATTTAATGGAAAATGCCTCCCACGACGGCCAAGGGCATAAGTTCTATAGTCTCTATTACACATCCCAAGCAGTCTTCCGAGCAGACCCTTCACTCTGGCGAGTATGGAATTCCAAAAATGTAAAACGACTTCTGTCTTCCCAATCTGACGACGGCAGTTGGAGCGGGAATTATGGAAAAGCTTTTTCCACCTCTGCCGCGCTGCTTTCCCTAGCGCTTAATTACAGATACCTTCCGATTTACGAAAGATGACGACATTATCTAAAATTCTAGCAGGAATAGTTCTGCTTACCGCGAGTTTCTCGACGGCATTGGCTCAAGAAGTCAATACGCTCATCCAATTGAAAGTCGATGCTCCCCTAGAAGCAAAAGCCAAAGCCTTTCGAATCGAACTCAATGCCCAACCTCAAGTAGACCAAGTCAAGGCAAAGGCTGAGGTCTTGATTGAAAGAAATGGAGAACGCATTAGGATAGTTGAAGCGCCAAATGTTTCTTTGACCCCGAACAATGTATCCAAAAAGAATGAGGCTTCACCTGAAAAGGTCGACACATCGGACAGCCTACGACTTTTCGACGGTTCGCAAATCAGAGGAAGCCTCATTGCGCTAACAGGTAATCGTATTCTCCAATGGGAGAACGAATCGGCTGCCAATCCACTGTCTTTTCGCTTTTCGGCCGTCGACTCGATCGTACTTGCCACGCGCACCGCTACTGAACAAAAGCAGATTGGCGAAGACGGCAGCAAAGTCTTGCTGAAGTTCACGAACGGAGATCGATTAAGAGGGCAACTTCACAAAATCGAAGCAAAGACAGTTGCAGTACAAACGGACTTTGCAGGAATACTAAAGACACCAAGAGAAAAAATCAGCTCAATCATCCTCTTGCCGCCAAGTCACCAAAGCCTTTACGATGCTTCGTACGGATTTTCTGGTTGGAACGCGAGTAGCAAGAATGCCTGGAGATACGAGGATGGTGGACTAGTAACCTCTGCGTCGGGAAGCCTGAGTAGAGTTCTGCCGGAAAAAGATGCCGTTGAAATTGAATTCCAAGCCAACTGGGAACGCTCTCTTTATTTCCGTGTACAGATGTTTTCGGATAATCGGTCCACATCCAGTTCCAGTAGATACGGGAGTATCGGCTACGACTTTTCCTTTTCCAACAACAGGCTCAACCTGCAAGTTGCAAAACGCAAAAAAGGTCGTCTTACTCGAGAAACCATTGGTTCGGCAGAAATCAAAGATTTGCTCCGTATGAAATCGGCTCGCTTTCGGATTTTCGGGAATCGCAAGACCAAGCAATTCGGCGTTTGGGTAAATGATCGAAAAATGGCCAGTTGGAAAGATGGTGATGAGGAATTCATTCCCATTGGAAACACCGTATCCTTCTACAACCAAGGCGGCAGCTCCTTTCTTCGTCTAAATGAAACCTCAATTTCCGGTTGGGAAGGCGACTACACTCCCGTCGAAGAACCCCCAGAGGAAGAGAAAGTAAACACTCGCGTAACCTTTGCAAACGGAGATTCCACCGCATCCGAAATTGGTGCCTTAATCGATGGGAATCTCGAAATAAAAACAAAGAGGGGAACTTTCAAAACGCCTATTGAAAGAATTCGCTCCATATACTTCCCTCTAAAAGACGAATTAACAACCAAGCCTACGACAGAAAGAGTATGGTTAACAGGGTCTTCAGGAAATCTGGCCCTAAATCTTAGAGACATTCGTAATGGCATGGCCAAAGGGGAAAACCCCAACTTTGGACTAGTAGAAATTTCCATTTCACGAGTTCGAAGACTGGCCTGCAACATTCATTTGCTCGAACTTGAAAAATACTTGGCCCAACTACGATTGGCTCGACAGGCACTTGATGCCCGCAACCTTGAAACCGCCGATCAGATTCTTCAAAAAACGAACCCGGCAATGAGGGGATGGCTATGGGGTCGCCTCGCCTTTCATGCAAAAGCTCTTTCGAGTAGCGAAATCCTCAGCTTTGCGCCCCATCCCGAATCAGGTCTCGCCGGCGCTGACTTCGCAGAGGACTCCCAAACTATTCTAACAGTTGGCAAAGATGCCACCTTTGGACTTTGGAATGGGCACGCCCGGCTAGCTTCGGGCAAAATAAAGGGAAGCGAAAGCCTTCATGGCGAGCTTGGTCGCTTTCCCAACGAGACTCAACGGTTCACCACGATTTCTCGCGATTTCTGGCTTGGACAGTTCGAAGTAACCCAAGAACAATACGAGAAACTCGTGGGAGAAAATCCAAGCACTCGGAAATCTCCCAAGTTTTCAGTTGAAAAGACATCATGGTTTGATGCCACAGAATATTGCAAACTTCTCAACGAGAAATTTCCGCCTGCCAACGGATACGTATATCGTCTTCCCACCGAAGCCGAGTGGGAGTACGCCTGCCGCGCTGGAACAACCGGGCCTTTTACTGGATCTTCAATCGCTTCCATACCCAACGACGACACCGCCTACTCCGAACACCTTTCAAAGGTAGCTTGGTTTTCCGAAAATTCAAATAATGCGCCCCATGCCGGCGGAGAAAAAGATGCCAATGCTTACGGTCTTCACGACATGCATGGTAATCTCTGGGAATGGTGTCTAGATCATGTCGAAGTAAACAAGCAAAACATGCTCAAGAGCCGAATACCCGGTGCTGTTGACCCCCTTATAACGGAAGGACGTTGGCGCTCTTTACGAGGTGGGTCTTTCAATGTCGGATTCAACCGATGCCGGTCGGCTTATCGCGGAGCCAACGATCCTGGAGTCAAGAGAGACGATCGAGGTTTTAGAGTGGCCCTCGCCCCCGATCTCTCTCCAGACGCCAATTCAACGAATATAGAAATAGGAAAACCACATTTAATTGGAGAACTCGGACTGCGACTCATGCCGATTCCGGCAGGATCTTTTCTAATAGGTAGTCCGGAGAAGCTCCCCGGAGGTTGTGCAGTCAGTGTACCCCAAACGGATCATATTTTAACAGGCAACGCAAAGGGTGAACTTTATCTATCCGACCTCGCGGGAAGATCTCCACGCAGCATAGGTCAAAAATTACCGTCAGCAGTAACTGCTATGGCAGCATCCCCTGACGGCAAGCATCTATTCACTGGTTGCAGTGATGGATCGACACACCTTCTAACACTTGCTGATGGAAAAAAAATCGCCTCTTTCTCTGATCACAAATCTCCCGTTACAACAGTTGCGTTCTCACCAAAAGAGAATCGTTTGGCATCCTCCGAGCTAGCGGGGAAAGCAGTAATAAGAAAACCTGACCCCAAAGTGAAGCCTGTCTTCCTAAAAGGACATTCCGCAAGATTCGACAATATCGATTTTTCTCCCGACGGAACACGCGTTATGACTTCCGGACCTGGTGCACCTCCCGCTCTTTGGAACAGTGCAGACGGTGCCTTTCTTCTACACTTGAAAATAGAATTAGAAGATGTCGTAACCGCTCGTTTCGCACCCGATGGACAAGGTGTATCTGTTGCTTGTAGGTCAGGTCGCATTCTATTTTGCGAACCTTCGACTGGACTCACCTACAACAGAATTACTCTTCCAGGAAGAGAACTAGCCGATCTACATTATTCTCCCGAAGGGAATCGTATACTAGTTGTTACTGAGGAGGGTCTTTGCTCGATCCGAAGCATTCCCCAATCGGAAGCTATAAGAATAGTTGAAAAAGACGGTTCACTCACCAGCTCACGGGATTACTACTTCGATCTTGCTAGGCATAACATGTCACCTTCCTCTCTTCCTTCCACGCTCGAAGCTTTTTTGCGCAAGCATGGACAAGCACTAGATGGCGAAAAACTTCCCAAAAGTTGTACTCGATCTCCCGACAATGCCTGGATTCTATCAACTACTGACGGATCATTGAGACTATGGCGCTCAGAAACAGGAAAGCTAGAAGCTATTCTTGCCGAAAAACTATCCGCCCCATTCGAATCAAGTGCGTTCTCTCCCGACGGGTTATTCGCCTCCGGTCGTCTAGCAAGCGGACAAATTCTCTCTTATCCCGCCTTCCCGCCATCCGATAGCACCAATTCCGATCCATTACCGAACGCCGACCTTATACGTTCATGGTTCAACTCTTCGCCCCTTCGCTAAAGCTTGCGAAAAAAAAATCGACTTTTCATCCCAACCGATTTGCATTTAATCAACCAGCTGGTGTAGGATACTATAGTTAATCAAATTAAACTTTAAGGCATGAAGAAAAAACGCCAGTCAGAACCCGAACCCATTCAATATCGAGTCCGATACAAAACTGAGGGAAACATCACGCCAGTAGTAAAATACTTCATGGCAACCTCTGCAGAACAAGCCTTGGAAATGTTCGCGTATTCTTGTCGAGCACTTCAACCCATACCTGAAGTTTTAGATTTTTCTGAATGGAATCGATGGTCGGAAGACTGGACGAACATTCCACAGACAGTTGCCATCCAAGAAGCAACCGAGCAACCATCTGGAACCTAGTTGCAACGGCTATTTGCGGTACATGAACGACCAAAAAATCAAGAGCTAATTCTGGTTGCGGTTTATCACAAAGACTCACGAACTGGAAAAGCTCATAATTTTTTTGTTGAGCCAACGAGGAACCTCTCTATTAAGAGGTTGTCCAATGCCCATTGTTATAGCCGTGCGCGATAAAAAATTCAGATCATGTTCGAGATGACTCGATCGTCCTATCATATTTTCCGTAGAGTTAATCTGCATCTATTTGTGTCTTTGGTTTTTTTCGGTGTTTCTTGCGGCGGTCCCGCTCCCCCTCCGCCAGACGCTCCCCCCCCTCATCCAAATTTGTTTTCGCCCACAGGCAACCAAATCCCATCGAACCCTCAAGAGCCAAAAACAACTCAAAACTACGAAAAAAAGAGCCTGGTTACACTTGAAGCTCTTGGAGATGTGTGGATATTGGTACAGAATGCCCAAGGTGTGGAATTACAATGGCAAAACTTGCGTAAGGGAGAACGTCTGCCAGTTGCCAAGCAAGGATCCATTTCCATCACTTCATCAAACGGCAAAGCCCTTAGAGTGTTGGATCATGAGGGTCGCTCTCTAAAGGAACCCACGGAAAAAGAAGGAATCGCTATTTTCCGCCTTCCCTGAATGCACAACAAACAAATTTCGTATTTTATTGAACGGATATTCAAAACCCTAGTCTTTACTAATGACGAAAGTCAGTTTGTTTCAGTCTAGTTTGTTTTTCTAAGCCAGAAAGCGCCAGGATTATACTCCTGGCGTTTTCTTTGCAAAAAACAGTAAGTCATTGGTTATCAATGCATTTATCTTGGAAGAAATGAAATGGCACCCTGATAGAACCTACTGAAATTTACGAAAAAGAGGTAACTGAGATGAACCCGAGCTAGGATTCACCTCAGTATTCTCTTCGACAGGTACAGGAGGCTGCTCCAAATCCACGGAAACCTTTGAGCAAAGACCACGCAAAAAACTCAAGGATAACTGGCTCCAGCCATAGGTAATGCTTGTCGCTTCATCGAACACGGCCCGACGATACCTCCATATCACCAAGTTGCCATTCTCCGAATCTCTTTCATGAGGAACCCCCAACAAGGCTTCAATCTCCAATTGATTCCTTCCCAAAATAAAAAAATCCAAATTCCCTTTCCTCAAGACTGGTTCGTCAGAAGAAGCACTTTCTCCATCTTCCGGAGGAATGGCATGCATACCATCATTGCCAGAAGAGAACTGATTTCCCTTGCATCCAAATAAAAAAATCCAAACTAAGAGTAAAATACCGCGATTCGTTACGAGGGGATGCATGAGACAATAAATAAAAAATTAAACAATAGAACTACAATCAGTCATTGCGAGCTTCATTTTCAAGTTTGCATCGATTGACTTTAAATTGATGTAAGTGTATAATATTTAATGGTTTCACAGTCTAAAAGCCTCAACAAAAAAGCCGTTCTTTCGGTAGGTGAAATCGTGGAAGAAATCACACCCGCAAACGGTCGTGTCAGAGTTGGTGAGATAATTCTAGTAAGGGAAGGTCGCAGGCGCTCCTTTGAGCCCATTCAACTAAATCCACATAGTCTTGAACCGATCCGTCTTGGAGACTTCGCTCATTACTAACGTTTTCGTATAACTGAAAATCGATGCAAACTCTTGAACAAATCAAAGTTTGAAAAAAAACGCTCGTTTCGACTCGGCGACGTTATTTGCAAAGTTTACCTATATCATTTAAGGTACGGGCGAATAGTAAACTTCCTCCACCCCGACGGTCTTCTCACTAGCTCTCATGAACACGGATACAACGGTAAGGATCTGCTTGAGTGCATCGAAATTTCACCTCGATCGGGTCTTGCTCGAAAAACAGATGCGGAAGGTAATGCAAAACGCTTTATTACCGGGCCGGAACATTGCAAAATTTGTAAAGTACTCCCAATGGACAAAAAAGGAGGTGTCCGTATCGCCAACCTCCTGCAACCCTAAGTCTACAGGGTATAAATCAAGCACTTGAAATGGCGGAGAGAACGGGATTCGAACCCGTGGAAGGACGATTAGCCCTTCACCGGTTTAGCAAACCAGCGCATTCGACCACTCTGCCATCTCTCCTAATTACTGATCATTAGGTATTTACGAAATTCGTCAATCGTTGACACTTAATTGTCATTGACAAGAAATTGACAAATTTGCAGGCTGAAACAAGCGATTTGACCAGCCGTCTACCAAAGAACAAGAACCGAAACTCATATGCCGGAGAACAAGCGAAAGCAATCTGAATTTGAGTTCGTCTTGTCGAAGGTCTGCAAGCCCGCGCCCGACGAAAACAACTCGAACCGTCGGTGCCTCGATCTTCGCGGGAAGAGATTCTCGAACCTTTCGGGTCCTTCTCGTCGATTCTACCCCACAAAGGCGGAAGCGGAGGAGGAATTCAGGAAGATTTGGCTGACCCTGAGGGACTTCGGCAGAAAGGCGAGCAAGGTCGCCACCAGCGAGGACGACCTGAACGACTACGTAGCGGCCAAGGAGTTGCTCCGAAAGGGGGGTATGGAAGGTACCCTGACGGACTTCGTGCGGGAAACTCTTCCCAAGGTGCAGCCCGGCGGGGAAGGTTTTTCTCTCTCCAAGCTCTTCGACCGGTGGATCGAGGCTCAGAAGCAAAAGGTCAAAACACAAAGCAAGAACGAGGAATCGGTCGGGGACGACCGCAGGCTGGCCGCCCTCCTACCCTTTCACGGCGAGGAAATCGTGGAGCGGATCGACTTCCGTTCGGTACGGGAGACATTGAACACGATATGTTCTGACAAAAGCAACGCCACTCACGACAACCTGCTGACCAAGTTGAGGGGCATGCTGAACTACGGGGTGAAGGAGGAACTGATCCAAGTCAACTGGGCCGACAAGATCGACAAGCGCGGAAGCGGGGTCGGAGACGTCGGGGTGTACTCGGTCGAGGAGGTCCGCAGAATCGTCGAACGCGCCCGGACGAAGGAGGATGGAAAGTTTCTCGGGGTGGTGGCGCTGACCCTTCTTTGCGGAATACGCTTCTCCGCGGCCCGCAAGATGACATGGAAGGATCTCGACCTGGAACGGGAGGACCCCAAGGCCAAGCCGAGGTTCGGCAAGAACGAACGCTCCCGCTTCTGGGTTCCCCTGGAGCCGAACGCGGTCGAATGGCTGAAGGTCTGTCCGACCGACCGACTCGTCCCTCAATACAGCGAAAGCCACTGGAGGCACTTCCCGAGGAAACTGACGGAGGAGGCGGAAGTCGAATTCAGGAAAAACGCATGGCGACACACTTTCGCCTCCTACGCCGCGAAGCATTTGGGGATGGACGAAACCCGAAGGAGAATGGGACACAAGAGGACCTCGGTCACCTTGGAGAACCATTACGAGGAATACGCCACCCGCGAAGCCTCGGAAGCCTTCTTTCAACTGACCCCGAAAGACTGATGTGCGGAAGATATTCGACGGGGAAGGTTTCGAAAAAGAAGTTCGAGGAGGCTCTGTACGCC
>Ga0209362_1001523_pt1 | contig 18299 bp, 33 predicted proteins | sample SaaInlV_165m_DNA_FD_184680 | JGI IMG/M metagenome (GOLD analysis project Ga0209362, IMG submission 184680) | Marine microbial communities from expanding oxygen minimum zones in the Saanich Inlet - Saanich Inlet SI037_S3LV_110m_DNA (SPAdes)... | ecosystem: Environmental > Aquatic > Marine >...
AACTACTCAGGAACGAAACATGAATTACGATCAAATCGGAACAAAAACTGGACTGGAACTGTTTTTATGGTCACTTCCAGCGTGTGCTAGGAAAGATTGGGGACCCATTGAATGGATTGATGGAGATAAATACGGAATAAAGAGGCGATTGGCTGGGAAACCTAACTGACATCTTAACCGGACACCGGGAAGTCAACTGTAACAACCACTTTACTTTGGAGAGAACAATGGCACGTCGCACAAAAGAAGCAATCCGTATCGAACGTGAATCCGAAGCTGCATTCAAGAAGCATGGCAGTGGCATCGAATTCGACATCTTCGATCTGGGCAAGATCAGCAAAGCTGGTGAAGATGCTGGCAAGGCTGGTGAGGACATCGAAGCGGCTGTGATCGCTGCAATCGAGAAATACCGCATCAAAGCGGCATAACCGGACACCGGGAAGAGTATCAGTTAGTCAAGGACTAACTGATACTCAAACCCAAAGGAGAGAATGATGACTTTCACGTTTTTGGCAAAGCAGGGACAACACAATCAGATTGCACGTCTTCTGACTGCAACTTTTGGCAAGCCGAAATTGACTCGATACTCTGGTCCTCGTGGCCTCGGTGTTCTGGTCAGTCTGATTCTGCCTCAAGGAGTCAGCAAGAGAACCGTTAATCGAACTCTGTTCGGCAACAATGTTCCGGGTGCTGTCAGTTGTCGCAACAAGCTGCTGATCGTCAAGGCTGAATCTTGGGACACTTACAAGATTGCCGACAAGGTTGGCTACGACACGCCGTTTATTCTGGCTCGTGATGGCAAGCTGCAACGTGCCGAACTGGTCTACGTTGACTACGGTTGCTCGTGTTGTGGTGGATACCAAGAACTGAGGTTCGCCTAGTCGGACACCGGGAAGAAGGTTGTAAGAAGCTGAGAGCATCGGAGACCGAACGGTCAGGACCAAACCCACATGCAGAAATGGCTACTGCATGAAACTTGGGTAGCTCAGCTTCCTACAACCGGACACCGGGAAGTGAACTGTAAGAGACAACCACCTAACTTGGAGAGATTTGATGGATAACCTGACTCGTGCTCAACGTCAACAGCGACAGAACATCCGAAATGGCTACCTGATCGAATCAGTCGAGACGATCAAGGCAGGGATGGATCAACAGGATGAGTTCGGCAAAGCCTGTTTACAGGAGATGCTGGACGAGTGCGAGAAGCACGGTGTTGACAACTTCGGCAAAACCCCAGCATTCTAGGAGAGACTCGTGGAGTACACAAAAGAGGAGTTCATCGCTTTCCTCGAAGGGACATTGATCCCTGACTTGAAGGAAAGCGGGACATTCGCAACAGCCAGTGATTTCAGTGCTGCTGTGTTGTTCATGAGAGGTGCTGAGAAGGTTGAAGTTGCTCTCGGTGATGACGGAACGGCTCGCAAAGTTGCCTAACCGGACACCGGGAAGAGTGGTGTAAGAAGAACACAACCAACTGGGAGGACAAGCCGATGGGCTACTGAAACGGTGGGGCTGCTGCCCGATATCGAGGCCAAAAACCGTGGCTGATAGATTTGATGTACCGAGGGAAGGCAGGTGAAGCCATGAAGCGTTTTATCTAAGTGCAGTAAACCGACAAACCGTGTAACTGAATCACTCAGTGATGCAAACCCACACGACCCGTCCCCAGACCGGCAAGCTGGTGAGCATCAGACCAAAATCAGGCTAAGACGTTAATGATGGTAGTCAAGGAGCCTCAATCCTAAGACCATCGGACACCGGGAAGAGCACTGTAAGAAGAAACAACAACCTACTCAACCAAGGAACGATGTACATGACGACACGCAAAAAGACCGATTCCAAGTTCAAGTTCAGTCCTTATCTGACGATGAGCATTATCGCAGGTGTGGCATTGATGATCGGCGTGGTACTCGGCAACAGTGGATCGACAGGCCCGGCACCAAGCCAAGCGGCATCCGTCCAACAGTCCCAGCCCGACATCATCAGTCGGACACCGGGAAGTGATGTAGAGGAGAAAGCTCACGAGAACACTGATTCGTTGGTGGTCTCCGACAACAGCGGGACGGTCAATGTCGGTGGGACACATCACCACTACGACAATGGGACACCGGGAAGTGAAGTACAGGAAAGGCATACGACAGTGATTCGAGAGATACCTGTAACAAGGATCGTCGAACGTGTTGTTGAGAAACCTGTCTACGTCGAAACTCGGATCGAACAAACGTCCAAAATTTGGACTCGACCCGGCGTGCCTGCTGAGTCAAGGCTAGGTCGAACCATGATGACACTGAAGAAATTCGAGCAGGCTGGTGTGCGACTGTACGCTGAGAATTGATCAACCACAAGTGCGGGGGGAACACATCGTTCCCCCCGCTTTTTTGAAAGAACCAATGAGCAACAACGACAGGCACAAGTCACGTAAACAGAAGATTCGCCACGGTGGAGGCGGTAACGGTAAACGAGTCCACAAACCAAACAAAACAATTGACGTTTACAAGGGACGCAAAGCGGCGTAACCGGACACCGGGAAGAGAGTTGTAAGAGACGAGACAACCACAACACTTTACTGGAGAGACTTGATGAACTACCAAATCGTTGCACGTGGGAAAGAGGACAAGCAAGAAGATATCAAAGTGGTATCGGCCATACCGGGGAAAGACGGTGGCGGTGGCTTTCGACTTCACTTCCCTTGTCTGAGTGTTCACGTTACAGCACCGGGAGATGACTACGCTCTTGAATACTTCGCAATCACGTGGAGCAACTACCACGAACGGGGTTGTGCTGAGAAGTCAAACGAGAACGGTGGTCCACAGTACGGATTGAATCCGGGTACGTTCAAACTGAAACGTGTTCAGATGAAGCCTGAAATGATCCACGTCAAATCGAACGGTCGAAAGATGACCTACACGAATTCTCGCAATCCGGCTGGCATGGCTCGATACGACTACGTTGAAATGGCTGTCAAATGGAACAGCCACTACGATCTGACCGATGGTTGGGATTTCGGTAAGAATCATCCGATGGAACGAACTGAGGAAATCGTTGCCGACTGTGGGAGTGTTGACGGCATCGAAGCTGAGTTGACCAAACGGTTTGGTGACTTCGCTCAAACCATCCTTGAACTGTTCGTAGAACACGAACTGTTCGCCAAGTTTGTCCAGACTGAGACAATGAAAATCGCAGCGTGATCTCTCCCTGTCAGCCCATCCCCTGAGTTCTCCCGCTCAGGGGATGGGATTGGCTAGTTGGACACCGGGAAGAGACTTGTAAGAGACAACCACTAACTGGGAGAGAACGATGGAACGGATGAAAACTATCTTCGCCACTGGCGAAGAGGTGCCAGTGGGACAACGTGTGTCCCCGGACCACTACATGACAGAATTCACTGTCAAAGTACGATCAACGGGATTGGTGTATGTTGGTGCTCTGAAGCGAGTCATTCAGGAACGGCACGAAGTAATCAACATCGAATGCACTGATCGAACGATGGTCGTTCGGGAAGTCCAGAGGATTGACCACTAACCGGACACCGGGAAGTGAGTCAGAGGAAACAACCACAACCTTTACTGGAGAGATTTGATGGAACGCTTATTTTTGGACCTGTTTGGGATCATCGACAGTGAGCAAGCTCGAAGCACGGCTCACCGATTCCTGCGAGCACTGGCAATCAAGGAACGTGACGTTCACGCTCCTGCCCTCATTCAACAGTTGAATGAGTCTTGCCTTGCTGTCCACAGCAATGCAATGGAAGCACTGCCACGCTACCGCAAGGCGGCGTAACCGGACACCGGGAAGTGAGTTGTAAGCAACAACGCTTACAACTCACTGACCTTTGGGAGAGAACGATGGATCAACTGGCCGCAATCAAATACCTCATGGCAAATGCTGTGGGTGGCAGTGAATGGCAAGAAGCTGGAATGTGGAACGCTGTTTGTCGTGTCATGAATGACGACAAGCAATGGACCGACAGCGAACTCAATGAAATGATCTCTGACGCTGAGAACAACTAACCGGACACCGGGAAGTGAGTTGTAAGCAACACCGCTTACAACTCACTGACTGCTTCTATCATCACCTTTGGGAGAAACAAATGGCTGCTGAACGATGCAAGATCAAGACCGGCATGGGCGGGTCTCGGAACGGCAAGGGCCGTTACACTGGAACGGAAACACTCAAAAAGGATAGCTCGAAGCGACGACGACAGCAGGGCAAAGCGGAAAGCCGCCAGTCCTAACCGGACACCGGGAAGAGAAGTGTAAGAAGCAAGCAAGTGACTTGCTTCACAACAACAACCATGTTTGGAGAGACGTGATGAACGAGTTACAGAATGCAGTGAAGCAGTTGGACGGTCTTGTTGGCGACATCAAGGGAATGGTCACTGAGCCGGTTGCGAAGCCGGTCGAGTTGACACTCATGCAAAAATTGCATGGGATTGCTGACGGCACGTCGGCACAACGCAAGGGAATGCCACTGGCAACGGTGAGCTACTACGGCAAGACGTTCGGCGTCTTCTGGAAGGGTGAAGGCAAGGCCCACGGACGGCCAACTGTTGGCCTTCGCAAGCTGGTCAAGTCTGGCCGGTTGCACGCTGGTCATCGCCGATTCGCACCGGCGAAGTGGGTGGAAATCGCTGATCTGCCTGCCCACGGCAACTAACGGGATGGGGGTCTCAGTCACTCGAAGAGTGACTGAGACGCTTCCCCCCACAACTCTCTAACCGGACACCGGGAAGAGAGTTGTAAGGGAAAGCGACAACCACATCACTTGGGAGAGAGAACGATGCGATTTCACTTGAACAGAATGATCGACACGACTGCGGCCACGCTGAAGGAACATCCGAAGGCACAACTGGCTCGCAGTGTCGAATTCACTGACGGCAATCAAAAGCTGTCAATCAGCTTTTACACTGGCGACCACACTGGCGGTGCAATCGTCTGCGGTTCGTGGAGCAACAACAGCGACTGGTCCGGCATGAACAACCTGCGGAACTACGGTCATGGGCCGGGGCAGGAAGTGACGTGGGCACATCAACACGACAGCGGTGTGCTGCTGGCGGCTCGGTGGTTCATGGCAAAGCACGCCGAAGCCAACGAATCCTACGAAAAGCAGAAGTACGAAGAGCGACAGCAGGACCGCAAGGACCGGCGTGAACGTGAAGCGGCTCGGGCTGCTGATCGCAAGCGACGTGGCATCGTGTTGAAGGGTGGCACGGGACAAGCGACAGGACCACTGTTCAAGCTGCCGAAAGCGGCTTGACCTAACCGGACACCGGGAAGTGAGTTGTAAGCAACAACGCTTACAACTCACTGACCTGTCCCCAACTGGAGTATCGAGTATGTGGTCTTTCCGATGGCGTAATGAGTCCCTGCAACATACCTTCACTGAACGGGGGCACGACCTGTATGACCTCCAGCGAGAGTTGACCAAGATTGTGGCCTCGGGTCACACGCTCGTTTCAGGTATTTGCCCTTGCTAACTTGAAAGCTGCCGAAAGCGGCGTAACCGGACACCGGGAAGTGAGTTGTAAGCAACAACGCTTACAACTCACTGACCTTTGGGAGAGAACGATGGATCAACTGGCCGCAATCAAATACCTCATGGCAAATGCTGTGGGTGACTGGCAAGAAGCTCCAATGCCAATGTGGGAGGTTTGTCGAAAAGTGAATGAGGACAAGCAATGGACCGACAGCGAACTCAATGAAATGATCTCTGACGCTGAGAACAACTAACCGGACACCGGGAATAGAAGTGTAAGAAGAACACAACACTTAACCGGAGGTTACTTGATGGGCGTACCACAAACTGTTGGCTTTGTGCTGGAAGTTCGGTATGATCGCTGGGAGCGAGGGACTGAACTACCACGAACACAGGAATTCATCTTCCATACACTGGAGAAGATGGAAACACGATACCGAACCGAACGCAAGCGACGTGCGTTAGCACAACGTGCAACGTCAGCACGCTACCGCTTGTTCCTTACTGATCACGGCAAGCAAGCGTGTGCTGCTGACCCTGACTGTGCTGCAAGGCACAGCGACGTGGGCACATGGCACAACATGGACAGGTAACACACACCACGACACACACGCCCAGCGTATGCAACGTGCATACGGCTGGGCAATTTGTCGTTGCAAAAATTGTAATTCAACAACTTGGATTCAAATGTTCTAATAGGACACCGGGGGGGAGGGGGTACTCATAACACCGTACCCCCCTATCTTTGTTACAAAGGCAAAAAATCGCAGATTCTCCTGCGCAGCATGTAGGGCTGAAAAATTCAGGCTAATCGGGGATCGAAAAATCCCAGCGGCGAAAAAATCCGTAGACAGGCGGGGAAAAATCAGGAAAGATTTGGGGATTGAAGAGAAAACCGATTCACCAGACTAAATTTTGCATTAGCGGTATTGGGGTTTTGATGACTAAACACACGATTGATATCGTTTGGTTGTCCAGCTTGTGCGAGAGCCGCTTGTGATCGTGCGAAATCATCTGCGGAGACCATCTTACTGCCATTTGAGTAATACTCTTGGCCATTCCTGTTGAACTTAAAGAATTGGTTATAGGTATCATGCTTGCCAACTCTTTGGACTTGAGCATCAGGACCAAAGAGTGACTTCATTTTAAGCAAAGTGGACTTAGATTTGTCTGCATCAAAGGTCGCCCCGAGATGTTTGGCAAGATCAAGGATGTAGTCATGATACTTTTCTTTGGGTTCTGAGCTTGCTCCTCCTTGATCTCCGCTGATTCTGCGTTCGTTTGGAGAATAGGTAACAACAATGTGTGAATTGTTCGATTTATCGAACAGGGCAATCATAGTTCTGTCTTTATCCATTGACATCAAACCAGCACTGCCACAATTCTTCATTTGTTTGCCGACCAACTCACACTTCTTGCCTACATCGATCCATCTGAGTCCATTTGGATATTGTTTGATGGGTTGTGTGTCTTGAAAGACATTCTTCTGGTCGTATTTTTCTACAGCTTGTTCGACATTGAGCTTTTTGTAAGGAGAAACATTTTTCAACTTGCCGCTCATGATGTCTTGAACGATGGTTTTGCTAAAAAGGACGTTCTTGAAGAGTTCTTCTTCTATTTCGTTTTTCCAATTGACTCGATCTTCTTCGAGATTGTGATAGCCATCGTTTTCAAACCCTAGTTGGTCGAGAATTTGGTTGTATGAGTCTTCGTCTTTGGTGGCAGCGTACAGATCAGTGAGTGTTGCGAGGGAAATTGGCGAGTTCAGTCTTTTTTCCCTTGCGGCTACGTTCCACCAGTCCTTGTCTTCTGCTCTGGACCGCCAAGAGTTGTACTCCTTGAACCATTTAGCGATGAGGAAGGCGTGTTTGCCGATCCTTTCGTATAGAACGGATGCGATAACTTCGGGGAAGCCGATGCTAACGATGTTCTGCTTGGACTCGGTTAAGACAAATTCTCTGAATCTCATGCAGATATGTAGAGATCCGTGAAAAATAATTTGGTAGGCAGCGTATAGAAGGTAGTGGAAGAGGAAACGTCCATTTCGTTCTATGAATCATTCCATTGAACACTCCTTCGGCCCGATACTCAAACTCTTCAGTGCCGTGGTAGTCAAGTGTCGCACCGTTGAGCAAATCGCTCTGCCCAATACTCACCGGTCTGCTGGTTCAGTTCGACCGCACGATCTTGGGCTTGTGGGGTGTCTATGTTTCGCAGCCACGTGAGCGTGTCCGCTGAGTCGTTGAAGAAATCAAAGTCGTCGGGAATTCCTTCGAGGGCTGCTCGGTTAATCATTTGGTCCTCATGGGAATGATCTGAGTAATTGGGATACCACACTTAGAGCCTTCGACGAAGACATAGGTGCCCATATCAGACTTATCAATCCGCTCAACGACTTTGGGTTCGGGGAACATATAAGTTCCGCCAGAATTCCATTGAACGGTGTCTCCCGGAAGCACCTCATAAATCGGCTTGTCTTCAACTTCTGGTTCTTCTTCAGCCAGAAAGAGAGCCGTTCCAACTGCTGCTACGGCGAGAGCAGTTACTTTGACGATTGTTGAGAATGACATAATTGATCCTTTCTAAAGGGTATTCGTTCCGTCTCGTACCATATTAGAACGTAAAGCAGATGGTTTTGGATCAAAAGTTTTATGAAATTCCCTTGGTCAAAACCATATTGCCCATTTGTTCGATGATTTCGAGATTATGTTTCTCGATAGCCGGGACAGTTCCCGGTCCATACTTTGGAATCCAGTCATCGAAGAAGATGTAAGGAGCATTCAGAGCCAAAGCGACTTGAATATCGTTATCGATTCCTTCAAATGAATGATCGCCGTCAACAAACACTAGATCGAAAGGGCCGAGTGTTTCCAAATGTGGCAAAACCAGCTTGCTGTCACACCGAATGAACTGGAAGCGATCAGGGTATTTGGCTTCCAATCGTTTCGCACCCAGCATTGTCGATGTTCTGGTGCTGATATCTACTGATACAAGTTTTGTGTCAGAGATAGTCATCCAAGTGGCAGCACTCCAACCAAGGTTAAACCCGATTTCGAGCATATTGGTTGGCTTGACGATCTCCAGCATCTTCCTCATGTGTCTCAGTGAGTGAGAACCACAGGAAAATGGGACTGGTTGACCTGTAACGTCGGGAGAGTGATCTGGCATACCATCAATGATATCCCAAAACAGATCATCGTCTTCTTTGGAAGCAGATCGTAGCTCTTCTTCACTCGGAATGTGTGGTTTAAGTGACAAGAGAAATCAAACTCCCAACAGCAATGGTGGCAAAAACTCCAAATGCTTTAATGTCGAGATCGGCAGGATGACCATATAGCTCACAGGTCAACTCCGTCGTGTCTAACTTCTGCTTCATCCAGTAAACACCGCCGATTCCACAAACGGCTGTACTGAGAACAAATAATGTTGTAAGCATGTGAATCCTTTCAAATAAAAGTGAGTGAAGTCACCCGGTTGAGCGAATCTTCCGGTTTCCCAATGCAAATGGGCGAAACGATTTTTGACCAGTGTTTTTGCATTCTTAGTCTTTTGTCGTTTCCTACAGTCTTGTGACTTCATCGAGAACGTAAAGTCGATGGTAACTTCCCTCACAGAAAGAAGTATATCAGATTTGTGGCGAACCTTCAACAGTAGCTTTAAGTAAATCTGAATGAGAGAAGAAAGTTGATTCAGCAGCACCGCCAGTGCATAAGTCTTTCCCAGTCCAGATATCTTTTCCTTCCTCGTATCTCCTAGTCTTTTCTTCGACAGTTGTAGGTCCACACGACAGACCTTCAATTATCTCTGTTGGTTCTTGCTTAGGTCCAACTTTCATTTATGAACTTTCTAAAAGATCAAACGGAATTCACCATCCTCAGATGTTCAACTAGGTTGTTCCATCTGGGGACATCAATGTATGCAGTGCTTCCTTGCATATATCCGAACGTAAGACCCAATCTCTCACAGACTCTCCATTCACCTACTTCCATGAGGTCCAGAAGGCTTTGGCCGTCTTCCTCACGGTTCATACGTTCTATGAAGTCGGCTTGTGTGAGTTTAAGGTCCAAAGAATCGGCTGTTTCTTGGACATTTCCCCGTAGTGCATTTAGAAGGTCCATTTCTCATCCTTGAACGTGGGCACTTGCTGGCCTGAGAGAAACTATCTGTCCTTTCCTGTGGTCATATTCGTCGAGAACTTTTTCGACTTCAGACTTTGAGATGGGATATTGGTTTCTTCTCCAGACATCAAGTTCCCTAAGAGCGGCTAATTGTTCATCAGTCAGCCATTCGCATAACTGATGAGCGTGAATACGTCTCCACGCAGTTCCTTGTTTGATTTCAAGCATTCCTTGTATTGTGTCAATCTTCTCCACAAATACAGATATTACAAAAATTGCAGCGAAGAGGAACACAACGGACGGAACATATCTGGCATTGTATGCTTTTGATGCCAAGGAGTCAGGACTTTCTGAAGGTGGGTCAATGTTATAAGACATCACAAATAAAAATCCACTGGAAACAAGCAAAAGGCTCGTGAGGCAAATCTTTGTGAGGGCGTACATCTCTCTAGTCCAATTAGTAAGTTTTCTAGTAATTATTTCGGCTTGTGGGCGGAAATGGGATAGGTCTATTCAGAAACTTCTTCGGGGCTTTCTTGCGACGGTACATAATCTTCCAAGCCTTCGGCCATCTCGTCGTAAGAGTCACATCTATTCGACAAGATTTTTCGGTTCTATCCATTATCAAATCCTCACACAAAAATTTGAAAAGATAACTCTCCATTGAGATCATTCTGATTCCAACCAAGAGCTTCCATGTTCTTGACAATCATGTCAAGTTTTTGTTTATCGATTCCATCGTCTTGTATCATTGCGTAGAAGACATCATGTTCGGCACATACAGACACTCCTCTTTCTGAGGGCGACAGTGCTGCTTCGGTCTCAAGATATGAGAGTCCCTTGATGATTTCAGAAGATGTAGGGAGACTTGGTGTGTCTTCAGCCATGTTAATCTTCTTTCTTTCCGCATAGAAGTGTTCGATGCCAGTTACTTCTTCGTTCTGACCTCGACCAAGTTTCTTTGCGTATTCTTCAGCTTTCGCTGGATCGTCTAGGATCTCTCTCAGTTTTGGATTGATGTAAGCTTTCATTGCTGCTTTCAATTCGTTGCAGTAAGGTCTTGTTAAGTGCAAATTGCAAATTTCGCAAAGGAGACCTAGCCCTGCGGAATTGAAAGAGCACTCGGCAAAGTCTTCGGGAGACTCATCGCCACGTCGCCGAGCGTTGACAACTCTTGGACAGTGGTTCTTGACGAACTCTTTGGGGAATACGGGTTCATTCATGTTTCTACCCAAACATATGAAGTGCGGTGAACACGAACATCCACCAACCAGTGATTAAACGTCTCTCAAGGATGCTCATAGTCATTATCCACATAGGCTTGGTACTTGGCTTGATTCTCAGCTTCAAGTTGGTTCGTTCATTTCCAAAACTTTCAATACAAAAATTGGACAGCCTCACAATTGAGGCCATCCAATTGTTTGTGATCTCAGACCATATCTTTGAGACCCTTGAGTGGTCTCACTTTGACGGCGTTGGAAGCTGGCTTTGCAGCAACGTCCATGGTCTCGCCGGGCTTGAATGGGTTGGGCACGTTTGTTTTTGCTTCTCGTGCTGGTTTTTCGACTTTGACGATCTTGAAAAGACCGGGAAATGTAATTGACCCTGCTCCGCTTGGTCCGATGGATTGTCGAACTTGATTTGAGAAGGCATCAAAGGCGGCTTGCACTTGTTGTTTTGTCAAACCTGATTCGTCTGCGACTGCTCCGAGCAGTTGTGTTTTTGTTAGTGGTTTCTGATCCGGCATAAAATTCTTCTCCTGAAAGGGTTAATTGTCATTTCATTATACGTTGTGTTCTTTTGTTTGTAAAGCATAGATAATTGAAAACAGGGAGGATTGAGGATGTTCAAAAGATTTTCAATGATAATTTTTCTCGCCGTTGCCATGATTGGTTGTGATTTCATAAATCCAATCAGTCCAATTATTCAATTGGGCGTATTTTGGCTCGAAGGTGAAGCACACAAATATTACAACACAGATCAAGACACAATGGTCAGATCAGTTAAGGCAACTTTGAAGGATTTGGAATTCTCCATCCTCGAAGAAGAGACAATAGATGACTACTATTGGATCAAGGCGACAGATGAAAGTGGCTCGGAGTCACACTTCAAAATAAAAGTACGAGAAGTCAAACACAATGTCACAAAGTTATCAATTCGTGTTAACACATTTGGTAACAGGCCCTATGTTGAGATGATTTACCGTCATGTTGATAAAGAGCCGGGTGTTAAGCAATTTGTTACGATAGAAGGCTTAAACACAGCATATGAGACTCGGGGTCGTCCAGTACGCAAGTAATTGACTCTGGAAGCCCGTATTTGGCCGCAGAAGCCGCTCAAGTATCACTACGATAACTTGAGCGGCTTTTTTCTTTAAGAGCGTTAGAAGGCATCCTATGGCCCGTAAAATAGAATCAAGAAGCAGAATTAAAGGCATTTCTTAACAATAAGTGGCATGATTCAGAAATAGGCTACCTGTCTCACAAGTTCCTTATAGAATGCCTAGACCTTTGTTCGTAGATATTTTCAATAGAGACGTATATAAATCAAAGGGTCAAATGCACCGAAGGAAGGCAAAATGAAATTTTCAGAATACAGAGAAGCACGAGACAGTATTGAGTTTGATAGGAAATTTTCTTTACTATGTGAAAACATTGCAAGGTCTGAAAAGGGCTTTGACAGTTGGTGGTCTTCTGAAGGTCTTCCTACAATTCTGGAATCTCATAAATATGAAAACGAAGATGAACTTCTCGTTGAATTATTAGGTGGCGTTGGAAATGCTATGGGAAACATGGCAGGACGAGCATGGCAAGGTGCTAAGAACCTTGGTTCTGGACTTGCTCATGGTTGGGGAGCAGGACAACAAGCTGCTGGCCAGTGGTCGCCACAAGGACAACAGCCGGGACAGCCGCCAGTACAGCCACCAATGCAAGACCCCAATGCTCCAGTTGATGCAGAATTAGTTGACCCTAATGCACCAGCCCCAGACCCCGGAACAGCAGGTGCCGATCCTAATGCAGCAGCACAGCCAGCAGCAGGTGGACCAGAAGCGGCTGCACAACAGCAAGCTCCTGCTATGTCTCCAGAAAAACAGCAGAGACTTGATGCTTTCCAAAGAGGCATTGATCAATCAACTGATACGATCAAGCAAAAGTTCTCTACTGCCATGAAAGACTTTTTGAATTCTGTTCAACAAGACGCTGTGAAAGATGGCCCGAGTGGTCAAACCATGTGGCAGATTGCCAAGAACTTTAATAAGCAAGTTATGGCAGCGGCACAGCCAGCGATTGACAGCTTCAAGCAAACAGGCTCTTACGGAACGCCAAAAGCTGGTGGATACCAAGACCAGTTCGCTGCTGCACAAGGTGCATACTCCAACAATCAACAAGCCAATCTGAAACAACAGCTTCAAGCCAAGCATGGTGGTCAACAACAGACTGCCGGTGCTCAGCAAAGTCTTGCTCCACAGACTCCAGACATGAAGACACCGATTACTCAATTAGCCAAACAACAAGTCCCCGGTGCTCATATGAGACCGGGCATGGCTGTCAGATAATACCTGCATCTTCAAGAAGCTGTCTCAAGATGGGATCTTTTTCTGATCTTTTGATAGCAACATCTCGTATGCTCAAGGGCTTATCTTCTTTTGTATTATTACAAGCCGTACAAAGCAATTGAATATTTTCTATTGCCTTTGTTCCACCTTTGCTTCTTGGCACAATATGATCCAGTGTCATTAAAACTGGATGTCCATAATGGTTCAAGGCATAAAGGTTGAGGTGCCATCCACAAGGTTGACGATCTTTATTTTTTGAGTTTGACTCAACCCAAAAGTGATCTCCTTGGGCTTGGCAAGCGGCACAGACTTGAGTTCTTCCCATCAGTCTTATTCTTGAAGATGAGAGATGAACTTTAATCTTTCGATGACCTCCCTTGCGTCCAATATCAGGACATGTGAAAGTCAAAGATTTATGTTGTCTTGATGATTGGACAATTTCTGGAATCACCTCATCCAGAGTGAGCTTCCTTGCTCTTACGTAGGACATGTTATTTTCCTAAAACAAAAGTGAGCTTATCAGCAATGCTCCAGCAAAGTTTCCACATCCAAGAGCCAAAACAACACTTCTCCAAAAAGAGTTTTTAATTCTCCTGTGGATGAAGTAAAGACTGTAAGCAAAAAACAAGTTTGAATAAAATACAATTAAGACCATGGGTTAATCTAGTACAAAAATTAGATTCCTTTGGTCGAATTCATTAAAGCTGCGACATTCTCGGAGCAGAACCCATGTTTGCCTCTTTCGATGAATTCGAAAATTACTCCGGTGATCACAGAGGGCTTGGTAAAACATTGAACGAGATCAGGGCAAGTCAGAGGATCATCTGTTGCAAACTCTGCCCAACCTTTATCACGCCATTCTCTCATTGTATCAGAAACAGATTCAACCTGATAGGCCAAATGATGTATGCCACCAATGCCGCCACGTTCTGCTACCCATTGTCCAACTATTGATTCTGGGTTTCCATCACTGACAAATACTTCTGGGGCAAGATGATATTCAACATCTGATGCAATTTTTACACCACCGTCGCCACCTTCTCCTATTTCGTTCCACAGATCGTGATATCCAAACCACAACCAGTTATCCATCTTCTCATCACCGCAATCTGGTTTTTCTGGCGGCTCAAGAGCAAGGCAATTAACGACTGAGCCATCATCAAACTTTGGCTGGAACGGCGAGGCAATTTTGTATCCGAGTGCGCTACAGAAGAACTCTGCTGTCTTGTGTCTGTCGGCGACTCTATAAGCGATATGATCTAATCTCATGATTTCCTCCCTGCTAAATTAGTGTTTCTGTCTCTTTTTCTGGAATCCTTTTCCTTAGTCCCACAATCAATCCAGCCACAGCCCCACACAGATGTCCTTCCCAGCTTATGTATGGATTTTCGATACTTGGCATCATCCCATCAAGGAGAGAGCCGCCCATCCAAAATATGGTTGATATTGAGCAAGCTATCAAAAGCGGATGTTTGTAAACAATGCCAGCAACCATGATGTAAGATATCAGTCCATAAACAAGAGCACTTGCTCCAATATGTGTTGCATTTTGTCTCCCAAAAATCCAAACAAGTATCCCGCTGATGAGGACGATCTTTAAGATTGCTTCTGGCACATGGGTTTCATCTTTGAACGCCATGTAAAGTGGGAGAAGCACCATAATCAATCCAATGGAATTGAGAATGATATGGGCGAAGCTGGCATGTAGAAATGGCATAAAAAATACTCCCCACAATCCCTGAAGAGTGTGGGGAGTATTACCGGCATAAGCAGCTAGATCAACTTGACATGCTGCTAATGAGATTTGAAGAAAGAAGCAAACCCAGATTATCCAAATGAAGTTTACTGCTCTGACATGGGCGAAGAAGATTCGTTGTGTTGGTTGCATCCCTGCTTCCTTGTTTGCGTTAAGATTTTTTACACGTAGTTTCCAAAGAAGATCCCGATTCTCCCTTCAAAGAGAGTCCATGTAATTTTTTAAGTTTTTCTCGTATTTCATTGAGAGATATCACACCAAAGTTGTGTGTTCCCAGAAGTTCCTCCGAAGATTTTTGGACCAATTGTTCAAGAGTGCTAATATGGAGTCGAGTCAAACATTTACGAGATCGCACACTCAACTTCAAATCCAGAATGGCTTCATTTAAGCCCTGATAAGGGTCTTCTCTTCTTCCCGGTGGCGGTGGTGGCGTCCAGTTTGTCATAGATTTCCCTTGTTATTTGTTTATCTCTTCTATTTGATCAGAGGCTTCTCCACAAGACGAACATCCTGATCCTTCGAAGAATTGGGTCAGTTCAATCATCTCGTTGTTGCAATTCAGACATCTGAAATTGTACGGAGGATAGTCTGGGTGTTTCTGGAACTCTTGTTGTTTCCAAGGAGACCAGCTTTCGATTTCATCCAGATGAAAGACATGGTGGCCATGATGTTCTGTGAACACCATGAGCCATTCGCCGGGGAATTCACATGCTCCTTCATCTGGATGATCTTTATCATAGTAGATCATGGCGAAAGCGTTTACAAACCAATATTTGGTTTGGTCTTCATGATGAACTTGCACAGCACAGTCGCTAGAGAAATCTGTTGCCAGACATTTCTTTGACATTTCTGTGGCGACATCATAGACACGCTGCATTGGAACTCCCATTGGCATCAGTAGTTTCCTCCACCTTCTCGGAGATTGTTTGCATCATCTCCCTTTTGGGTTTGAACAGACCCAATGGCAATGCCATTTGAGGTTTGTGATGCGAGTCTTTCGGCTTCTTTTTTGCCACCATCTGTTCTGATGTTTGTGGTAGAGCCGTCACTCATCAGAACTTTGTGTTGTCGAGACTTCTTGCCGAACATGATTGCACTTTCTAAATGCAGGAATCAACAAGGGAGGCTGTGCTTTCCACACGACCTTGCCAATCTGGGGACTCTTCACGAATTTCCTTTTGGTACTCATCATGAAGAACATCAAAAATTTGAGATCGATTTTGCAGATGAGACCAAGGAGCTTTCCATCCATAGCCTGCATTGAGTCGAGAACTCTGGTAATGAATTGGCTGAATTTCATTTTTTATTCCTTTTGTAATTTTGATAGGCCGTTCTTCCAATGGCATCGGCCTCTTCGTTTTTGTCTCTTCGCACCCATTCAATAGTACAATTGGTTGGAGCTTTAAGACCATGAGCGATATTATGACACTTTGGACAAATAAGTTTTTCTCCATCTCCTTCCATGTCGATCAATAAATCAATTGATCCTTTTTCATCACAAGTGAAGCACTCGAATTCTACATCTGGACTTGACACTTCAAGTCCAAGAGTTTCGAGATGTTCCCAGATTCTTTTTCTAAGCGGCTTCAAAGATTCCGCTTTCATTTTCCAATTCTCTGTGACTTGATTTACAACAAGTTTAGAATCGGAATAGATGCGAAGAGAGCCACGCCACTTTTGATCGACAAGGAATTTCAACATCAGCCCAAGGGCGCAGTATTCGGCAAAGTTGTTAGTGGCATCTTTTCCGCCGTCTCGAACAATTTTACCTTCAAAGGCTAATTTTTCCTGACTTTCTCCGTCGTAGAGAACCCATGCAGAAGTGCATACACCTCCGGGGTTCTTAGGCTCACATCCGCCATCAAAATTCCCAATCAGGGATTTTCGTTCTGAAATTTTGCCTTCTGTGTAGTCCTGCATTTGCACTCCAAAATTTGCAAAGGGCTGTTTTCCTCCCTTTTCTGCATCAGTCTAATATTCTCCAACCGTATTCTACGTTAGAAAATCTGTGTTGTAAAGCTAAATAACGAATGGAGGCACAATGGCAGAGAAACGAATGTGGGTAATCGAGGAAATTGATGTTGATGGTCAGATTGGTCATCGACAAGCCGCAATAACATTTAGCGACGTTACGGGAGATTTATCTCGACCTGATGGCAGATTAGGGGCTGCTGGTGAGGCCGAGTGGGATCGTGTGATGAATCGCATGAGAAATGTTGCAGGGGAAGATTTGCGGCATGTTATAAATGGTGTTGCCCTGATGGATCATTGCTTAGATGTCCAGAATGGCAGAAACCATAGACAACGAGGTTCTACGAATAGACCATAAAAATTTGGTTTTTAGTTACTCCATTAAGGGGCTGGGATTTTGTCCCAGCCCCTTTTTTTATAGGAGCGACTATGGCTAAAAGAGTTTTATTTACCGGCCACGGAGGTTTTGTTGGACATCACTGTTTGGAATATTTCTTAGAACACACGGACTGGGAGTTTGTTTGTTTGGATTCATTCCGCCACAAGGGGACAGTTCGTCGAGTGGTAGAAGTTGGTGGAGACAATCCTCGGGTCAAGACATATAAGCATGACTTGGCCACTCCAATTGACCCTCAATTGGAAAATCTTATCTTTGAAAGATGGATTGATGAAAAAGGAATTGTGCGAGAAAAGCCAATAAACTTTATCATCAATATGGCATCTGAAAGTGCAGTTGAAAGAAGCACAGTTGACCCTGTTTCCTGTCTTCACAACAATTGGCATTTATCAATCAACATGCTAGAGTTTGCTAGAACTTGCAAGAACCTTGAACTGTTCATGCAGATCAGCACAGACGAAGTATATGGAGAAGCACCAGAAGACGATGCTCATTCAGAATGGGCACCAATTCTGCCATCCAATCCTTATGCTGCATCCAAGGCTGCTCAAGAAGCAATGGCCATTTCTTACTGGCGATCTTACAACCTTCCAATTGTCATCACAAATACGATGAACATCATTGGCGAGAGACAAGACCCAGAAAAGTTCTTGCCAAAGATCATTCAGAAAGTAGCTCGTGGCGAAGAGATGCCGATTTACGCTGACTCTGAAGATTCAATTGGTTCAAGAATCTATCTTGATGCTTTGAATATGGCAGACGCCATTGTGTTCTTAGCCAAACAAGAACCGTCACGTTATCTCGACATGGTGGCAGCAGGAAACACAGGCGATACTCGTCCTGACAGATACAATATTTGCGGAGAGACAGAGCTAGACAATCTGGAACTGGCAAAGCTTGTTGCGAAGTCCATGGACAAAGAATTGAAATATCATCTTGTGTCTTCTGAGTCAGCCCGACCGGGTTATGATAGACGATACGCTTTGAATGGCGACAAGATGGCAGACTTAGGGTGGAAAGCTCCAT
>Ga0209362_1001532_pt1 | contig 18244 bp, 19 predicted proteins | sample SaaInlV_165m_DNA_FD_184680 | JGI IMG/M metagenome (GOLD analysis project Ga0209362, IMG submission 184680) | Marine microbial communities from expanding oxygen minimum zones in the Saanich Inlet - Saanich Inlet SI037_S3LV_110m_DNA (SPAdes)... | ecosystem: Environmental > Aquatic > Marine >...
ACTCAACGTTACAAATTTTGGTATTGCCAAGGACATTGCCCGTTCCCTGTCGGAAAAGAATAACATCATCACCAATTATAATATGCTTCCGGGTGACAAAGATGCTCGGAATCCTTCCGGCTTACGGATTGGTGTGCAGGAAATGACGCGTTACGGAATGAAAGAAGCTGAAATGGGTGAGCTTGCTTCTTTGATGAAAGCAGGACTTGAAGGTAAAACAGTGAAAGATAAAATCACTGAGTTGCGCAGCCGTTTTACTGAAGTACACTTTTGCTGATTTTCTAAGAATCTTTTTTATTCGTCTTAATGCTGGTAAAAATAGTGCTTTAAATTTTCCAGGATTTTTTACCAGCATTTCTACTACGAGCAGATTTTTTCTTACGCCAGATAAAATTCAACGGTGTGCCTTCAAAGCCAAAATGGTAGCGGAACTGATTGGCAATGTAACGCTCGTAAGCAAAATTTGTTTTTTCCGGATTGTTCGTCATAAAAACAAAAGTCGGCGGCGCTACACTAACCTGATTCCCATAGTAGACTTTGGTTGGACGACCAGATTTTGAGGGTGGAGGATGCTGATTGACTATCAGTTGGAGGATGGTGTTTAAATCGGAAGTTTGGATTCTCCGGACATACTGTCCATGAACGATGAGAATTTTTTCAAATATCTGCGGAACCCTTTGTCCGGTTTTAGCACTCACAAAAAGAATTGGTGCAAAGCTGATAAAGCCCAAACGATCGTATACTTCTTCTTCTACCTGTTTCAGGGTTTTACCGTCTTTTTTAACTAAATCCCACTTATTCATCACAATCAGCAGAGATTTCTTTCGCTCATTGGCATAACCGGCAATTTTCATTACCTGTTCTGTTATTCCTTCTTCTGCATCAATTATTAAGAGAGTTACATCCGCCCGCTCAATTGATTTGAGTGCAGATACTATGCTGAAGGTTTCTATTTTCTGACTTACTTTACCCCGTCGGCGAATGCCTGCAGTATCAACCAGTAAATATTCTCGACCTTCATAATTACAGTGACTGTCCACAGGATCCCGTGTTGTTCCGGAAACAGAATCCACAATCATTCTCTCTTTGCGGAGCAGTGCATTGACAATTGATGATTTTCCGGCATTAGGTTTTCCGATCACCGCTACAGCAATTGGCTCTTTGGAACGATCATCTTCTTCGTCATAAACTTGCTTTTCTTCCATTTTAAGCGGAACCAGATGATTTACTTCTTCCAGAAGTCCGTCTATTCCACGGTTGTGTTCTGCTGAAACAGGATAAATTGTTTCTACTCCTAACTGGTAAAAATCTGAACTTTCCTCTTCTAAACGCGGATTATCGGCTTTATTCACTACCACATACAATTTTGTATTTGCTTCCACCAAAGTCCGGTATATTTCACCGTCAGCAGGAGTCCAGCCTTCCTGAGCGTTAACGATAAATAAAACACAATCTGCCTCTTCAACCGCACGACGCGCCTGTTGCACCATTTGCTTTCTGAGTGAACTTTCCGCAACTGGTTCAAATCCGCCTGTATCAATAGCGATAAATTCATAACCATGATATTTGGAAATACCATAGTTGCGGTCGCGTGTTACACCAGGCATTTTTTCTACTATGGCTGAGCGCCGCCCGACAAGCCGATTGAACAATGTTGACTTGCCAACATTAGGACGACCTACTATAGCGACTATGGAATGTGGATTGGACATGTAATATTGGCAGTGATGTTATACATCAAGATTCTTCACTCGAAGAGCATTCTCTTCAATGAAATTGCGACGTGGTTCTACCTGGTCACCCATCAAAATGGTGAAAATTCCGTCTGACTCAACCAGGTCTTCAACTTTTACTTTTTTCAATGTTCTGACGTCTGGATCAAGCGTTGTTTCCCATAACTGTTCCGGGTTCATCTCCCCTAAACCCTTATAACGTTGGATGTACATACCTTTTTTTCCAAAACTAATCATAAAATCCAGCACTTCTTTCCACGTCTGAAAAGAGTGGCTTTCTCCTTCTTTTTCTTCTGTCAGTACAACACCATTTTCTCCGAGATTTTCTATCAGTTTTAAACGTTCCTGAAACAGTTGAGAAAAATCATAGGCACTCATGTTTTCCAGTAAATTCAAAGAGAGTTCAATCTGCTGTTCATTAACCTCAATCAACACATTGTTGCCTTGTTTTTCAGGATCTACAGTAAGTTTATAATCAGCATAGTTTTCTTTTAATCCGTCTACACATTTGAGAATATGTTCAGCACCGCCTAAATCTATTTCGATTTCGTGCTTAAGTAGAAGATCAACCAGCAATGTCAGGTTTTGGTTAAAACACAAACGGTCATAATGGGTTTTGTAAAGCCTGATCTTGAGAGCAGCCTGAAAAAGCTCTTCTCCGCTGAGGGTTTTTCCATTATCCGTGCTGAGCACTAATGATTCACTGGAAGCCCTAACCAGACGTTCCGTAAGTTCATTATCATCCCTGACATAAAAACTGGAGCGTCCTTTTTTTGCCCTGTACAAAGGCGGCTGAGCAATATAGAGATAACCGTTTTCTATAATCTCCGGCATTTGTCTGTAGAAGAATGTCAAAATCAAAGTCAAAATATGGCTGCCGTCAACATCGGCATCAGTCATGATGATAATTTTGTGGTAACGTATTTTTTCCAGATCAAATTCTTCATTGCCAATACCGGTGCCCATTGCGGTAATCATCGTTTTTATTTCTTCATTGCCGAGCATCTTGTCAAAACGTGCCTTTTCCACATTTAATATTTTACCTTTTAAGGGTAAAATAGCCTGATTCTTACGGTCACGTCCCTGCTTTGCAGAACCTCCCGCAGAATCTCCCTCCACTAGAAACAATTCACTTAATGCAGGATCTGATTCCTGGCAGTCGGCAAGTTTTCCAGGCAGTGTGCTGAATTCAAGCACATTTTTTCTACGTGTCAGTTCTCGTGCTTTTTTAGCAGCAATCCTGGCCCGCTGAGCATCTATACCTTTGGTGACAATCTTTTTGGCTACAGCCGGATTTTCCTCTAGATAAGCGCCCAAATATTCTGAGACCAGAGTTTCAACTTTTCCCTTAATTTCAACATTGGTCAATTTAATTTTTTTCTGCGATTCAAACTGTGGATTCATGACACGTGCGCTGATCACTGCCGCCATGCCTTCTCGGACATCCTCTCCTGATAGATTTTCCTTAGAATCGTTGGTAATTTTATTTGCACTCATGTAGCTATTCAAAGTGCGGGTAAGCGCGCCTTTAAAACCGGTCAGATGTGTTCCACCTTCTACTGTATTTATATTATTTACAAAAGAGTAAATACGTTCGGTGTAACTGTCGTTGTACTGAAAAGCAACTTCGATTTCCACATCATCTGATTTTCCGGAAAAGTAAACTGGAGATTCGTGCAATACACTTTTATTTTCGTTGATGTGTTTGATAAATGCCGCAATCCCGCCTTCATATCTAAATTCCTGAAAACGCTCCGTCCGGTTATCCCGGATTGAAATTAGAATTCCCCTGTTCAAAAACGCTAATTCCCTTAGCCGGTGGGCTAATATTTCGAAATTAAATTCAACACTATCAAAGATCGTTTCATCCGGCCAAAAAGTGATTTGAGTTCCGGTTTTTTTGCTTTCTTCAACTTTCTCGAGAGGAGTAACGGTAATGCCCTGCTGGTATTCCTGCTTCCACAAATATCCTTCACGGTGTATTTCTGCAATCATTTTTCCGGAAAGTGCGTTCACAACAGATGCGCCTACTCCATTCAATCCACCTGAAACCTTGTAGTTGCTGTTATCAAATTTTCCACCAGCATGAAGCCGCGTCAAAATCAGTTCAACAGCAGGAATACCTTCTTCTTCATGGATGCCAACAGGAATACCCCTGCCGTTATCTTCAACAGAAAGACTACCATCTGAATTTATAATTGCGTGAATTTCAGTACAGAACCCCGCTAGTGCCTCATCAACACTGTTATCTACAACCTCAAAAACCAGGTGATGAAGTGCGGCACTGTCGACTCCGCCGATATACATTCCAGGGCGCAGGCGAACCGCTTCCAGTCCCTGCAGAACCGTTATATTAGATTCATCGTAATCTGAATTTACTACGCTTTCAATTTCAGGCATTTTATTCTTTCATGAAACAACTGAAGCTTATTTACTCAAGCTGTGGTGTCAAACCAACTGTCCCTTTTCAATGTGAAAATATTTTCCAGGCAGGGAACTTGATGGTTCAGAGGTTGAGGTGATAAATATTTGGTTTTTTAACTTAATAAAATACTGCAAAACCTGCTGAACCACCTCCTCATCCAATTCCGAAAATAGATCGTCAAAAATCAAAACTGGATAAAATTTATATCTCTCACATAATAAACGATTTATGGTCATTTTTAAAGACAAATTAGTAATCCTGAACTCGCCTTGCGAAAAAAAATCCTTGTCTTTTTTTTCATCGATCATTAAATGGTATTCATCCCTGTGTGGACCAAGTACAGCAAAGCCGTATTGCAGGTCTCTCTGCAGGCTTTTTTCGAGTTGAAGGAGGCATTTTTTCTCATCCAAATCAGTTGAATTCAATGAAGGTTTATAAACCAAAGTCAACTTTTCTGAACGCCCGGAAAGTTCCATGAAAAGCTCGTGCAGATGTGCATTCATCTGTTCCACAAAATTAATACGCTGCTGCATTATTTTTACTGCGGAACGCGCGAGCATTTCATTCCAAAGAGGAATTTGTTCTGGAAGACCCTGTCTCAATAATGAGTTTTTCTGGGCAATTATTTTTGTGTATTCCTGGAGGTTTTTAAAATAGACAGGATCAACGAAGGTCATTATCCTGTTAAAAAATTTTCGGCGTTCCTGTGGTACATTACGGAATAGATTTACATCTTCCGGAGTGAAAGCCAGCGCCATAAAGGAGAGAATGTATTCAGAAACACGGTGAGAAGGCGAATGGTCTAAAACTACCTGTCGACCTTTTTTGCTGATTTTTATGCGTACTTGATGTTGTACGCGCTGACGTTCCAACTCAGCCTGAATGACTGCTTCAACTTTGTTTTCCTGCAGCAGTTGAGCTGGTTTTTTTGTGCGGAATGAATCTAAATTACAGAGATAATGTACTGCCTCAACCAGATTTGTTTTTCCCTGACCATTTGCGCCGTAAATCCAATTTAACTCTGCAGAAAAATCGGCCTTACACCTGCTGTAGTTGCGAAATTGAGAGACCTCAATATTGCGGATGATCATGTCAAATCATGTCCGGTTTACGGTTGTTTGTCGGTTATCACTCGCTAAGTTCTCATGAACAATGAAGAGAAAACCTTCAAACTACCACTCAACCCTCAATGGCATAATTACAGATAAAAAAGATTCATCAGTAGACGATTTAATGATGGTAGGACTCATAGAGTTTTTACACTCCAGGATAATATCATCACTGTCAATCACACCTAAAACATCCAAAAGATATCTGGCATTAAAACCGATTTGAAAAGCTTCTCCTTCATAAGCGGCTTCTATCTCATCTACCACTTCACCGTAATCCGCTTTTTCACTTTCAAGTCTCAAAACTCCTGCAGAAATAATTAGTTTGACCGGTCTCAATTTTTCAGAACTGATAGATGAGACAATCCTCAGCGAATTGATAAAACTTTCGCGGTTTACAGTAATTTCCAGATTATTGTCTTTTGGAATAATAGGATCACAGTTTGGAAATTTACCTTCAATCAGTCTTGTTTTAAAACTTATCTGTCCTCCGGAAAACTGCATTACACGTGAGTCAAAAGTTATATTTACTGTTTTACCAAACATATCTGCGGCTCTTCTTACTTCGGTCAGCGCTTTTCTCGGGATGATAACTTCCTGTTCCGCATCAATAATTAAATCATCAACTGACTTTATTATTTGTGCTAAACGGTGACCGTCAGTAGATAGCCAGCGGGTTTGCTGATCACTGGTTGAACACAGACAAACACCCATCAGGTTTCGACGTGACTCATTCGTAATTGCCGCAAAAAGCGTCATGTCGATGCAACGCTTTAAATCGTCTACAGAGATCGTCACAGACTCCGGAAGTTTTTCCAGAACTGTTTGTGGGTATAATCCTACTTCAACCGAAGGAAGGCGTAATTCTGATGATCCACAGGTAATATAGATCCATAGTTGTTCTGTCGAACGAATATGAACTTCTTCATCCTTAAGCTCCTTGACTATATCAAAAACTTTTTTTGCATTAACACAGATACTACCCGGATCTTTTATTTGCGCAGGCATCACTTCAACCAAAGATAACTCGTAGTCTGTTGACGAAAATTCAACATTCGAACTATCGTCTTCAAGTGTCCTGATCACAAAGTTCGACAAAATCGGTTTGGTTGAGCTTTTGTCAACAACAGAATTGATGTTTTGCAGAGTACTACTCAATGCTTCTCTTTTTAAAGTAATTTCCATATTTTATTTATTAGTAGTAGTAGGATTGTTGACAACTTGTTGATAAGTGCTTAACTTTTTGATTAATTAACATTATTCTCTGTTTTTGTGTGTTTTGACATGCTGTTGAGAGAATGTTGATAAACAATAATCTAGCAAAAATTTAGAGAAAACCCAATACGAATTGTTGGTTAACAGTTGATAAAATGTCAGTTGTCAACAACTGCGTTCAATAAGTTGAATTTGTAGCTGAAATAGACTTTGTCCACCTGTTGATAAAAATATGATAAACGCAAAAGCTAAGCTTAGCACAGCCTAGAATAATCAGTGATTAGGCTTTGGGACTGATTTTAGAGATAAATTGCGGTCAGCAGCATTTTATCAATGATTGAAAATTTTCCTCTATGCCGGAAACCCGCTTTAGTGATTCCGGAACATGCTTTCGAGAGGGTGAAAGTAAATTCAGTATTAGCTTCATCAATCGTGACTGTCGCATCCTTAAAATACAGGTATGTTTTTGAAATCGGGAAGAGACATTTGAAGATTGACTCTTTGGCTGAAAAAATAATCCTGAGCCCCAAATTAGCTTGATCCGCTGTCAGGGTTTTCAACCACTCCAGCTCTTGCTCGACACAGACATGTCTACTGATATTGAAATCAACTGCTCTGGATAAACTTTCTAAATCGATGCCTATTCCGGAAACAGCATCAGCCAGTCCAACCGCCGCCGCCGCGTATTCTCCGGAATGCGTGATGCTCCCACGTATCCTGTCCGGCCAGCACGGTTCCCTTGTCTCGGCATTTCTCGGGATAGGCTCTGATTCAAGTTTAAATTTTGCGAGAGCCTGATGAGCACAGCTTCTTCCGTGAGAAAACTCAGTCTGCCTTTTAGAGGAGCTTAATGTTTTCAGGAATTCTTCTTCTTCCGGAAGGAGCGGAAAAACAGGCGTCGTAGATAAATCCACGCAAAAAAAACTGATATATTCAGGAAACGGCGAGGGAAACATTAAAACGCAATTTGAACTCCAATTGTGGTCATTCCACCAGTATAGCTCTTATTTGACAGATTGTAATTGGTGACCACAATCCCGCTTTTACTGGTTATGTCAATATTGCTGACAGACATAGCGTGGTAGCCGAGATGAAACTCAATTGTGTTCCAGAAGGGCAGACCTATGTGAATGAATGCTTCAGAAACCGGTGTACTCAACTCACTATTGTCTGAAGTTGCAGTACCGCTGACTGTCTCTGTCACTGCTGTGTTGTTCGTCATTGTGCCTGCGCCTATTCCAAGTGCAATTGAAACAACAGGAAACGGAATGTTGTAGAAAAAATTGAATGTACTTATGGTGGTTTTTGTCTCCAGAGTTAGTATAGAGTTAGCATCTGCAGAGGAAGTTATATTTTCTGTCTCATTGAAGATGACTCTTGAAGCACCAAGATTTGGAATAAAAGGTACAGGATGAGAGATGCCCACTGCTCCACCGGAAGCAGTTCCGGAAGCAGCAGAATAAGCGATGGCGACATCGACATTGATGCCGATGAACTGCGCGTTTGCAGTAGTTGCCAGGAAACTCAGCCCCAAAAGTAAACATGCTGAAAATGACAGCTTTCGGAAATTTTTTAACTTGTTTAACATTTAGGGCAGATCTTTTGTTTAGAAACTGAACATGATGCCGACACCGGTAACGTTACCGCTCAAGTCAAGTTCTCCTCCTCCTGCTGCGGCTTTAATTGCCATTTTTGAGGTAATCGAACGATAGCTGAGGTGCATGTCGAAGAAAGGAAAGAATGGTACACCGAGACTGGCATACCACTGAGTTGGCTTACCTTTATCATATACAGCAGAACAGGTAGAGCACTGGAGTTCTGTAGATCCTGTGCCCAAGCCGATTGTCAAGTTTACGATCGGAATCGGCAGCAGATAGAAGATATCATACATCGTGGTTGCTAAATCAAGAGAAGAAGTGCTTTTAATTTTTGTTGTATAATTTTCAACTCCAAATCCAACTAAAATTGGTAAACTGGCATGCATGAAAACACCGCTCACACCATCTGATTCAATTGTGCCCCCACTACTGTCCTTTACTGTAAAACTTTGTGAAATTGGTACACCGGCGCTTATAGAAAATAGCGCAAAAGCCTGTGTGCTGGAAAAAATTAAAATAGTTGCTGCCAATGTGCTTAAGATAATTTTAGCTTTCATGGTATCTCTCCTTATAAGTTATTCTTCATAATATGTTATTATTCAGCCGAATCAGTGGTTTCATCCGGAACCTTCCATTCCTCAAATTTACCGAGAGGTCTGCTAAAGGTGAACTGAAAAGGTTCAACCACCAGCGCGTCCCAGGCATCTCCGGTACTTCCGGAGGTCAACGCAAACGGTAATGCCACAATGAAAAAAGCAGTCCCAACCAGCGCTAAGCCTATGCCAAGTACACGAACCGGAACATCAATTATCATCGAAAATGCACCGGGGTGTTCTTCCGGAATTGCAGCTGAAACCTGAGCAGCAGTTAATGCAAGAAGCAGGCTACCAATCATGATTATTTTAACAGATTTTGCACGGTTCATGATTTTTAAGATGAAATAAATGTTTTAAGTCAAAGTTCAAATTCAGCAATGACCGGTGCATGATCGGAGGGCCGATCCTGTTCTCGTGCTTCTGTATCGATTATGCATGCTTGGCAGGAGGAAGTCAAAACAGAATTTGCCAGAATGTAGTCGATACGCATTCCTTCATCACGTTCAAAACCACGGGTACGGAAATCCCACCAGGAAAATTGTCCGGGTCGCTGGTCAAATTTGCGGAAAAGATCATTCAGGCCGATTTCAGTAAGTTCTGCTAAAAGTGCGTGTTCTTCAGGATGAAAGCTGACTTTGCCGCGCATTGATTCCGGATTCGAGAGATCATCCGTATGCGGCGCAATATTAAAATCACCCATGATCGCTAAAGCTTTGTCAGAATTTTTTTCTGCCTGAAACTCCTGAATTAATTCCGCAAAAAAATTCAGTTTATATTTAAATTTGTCTGATTCCGTGGTTTGACCCTGCGGTACGTAAACATTAACCATGCGCATTCCGGAAATAGTTGCTGCAATCAGACGGGCATTTTCCGGATCAAAACCGTTACTAAAACCATGCCGTACATCCTGGATGGGGTGTTTCGACAAAATGGCAACGCCGTTATAGGATTTTTGTCCGGAAAAAACAGCTTCGTATCCGGCTTGTTGAAGATCCCAGACAGGAAACTGCGCGTCTTCAACTTTCGTTTCCTGAAGACAGACTACGTCCGGATTATGCTCTTTGAGCCACTGCAGAAGCAAAGGTAGTCGTGTCCGGATAGAATTAACGTTCCAGGTTGCAATCTTCCACAATTGTTGCGGGTTTGAGCTTTCAAGGTAGAGGCGGTCATCAGGTAGCAGGCAGGCACTGTTGCTGTAAGGAATGTTTTGTGGTTGATCGAGTTTACCGTTCCAGTTGCGTTCGATGCGGAGGTCTCCGCTGCGCCAGAAACGGTAAATTTGCTCAACCAGTTTTTCAGCAGCAGAGCTTGACTCACGAAGTTTTGTAAAAGCAACTCCTTCCTGCTGAAGTTTTTTATTGAGCGGATCAGGAATCAGGGTTCCGAAACTCTCCTGAGAAGTCATTACTCCTGGGCAAGAGACTGGAGAAGTTCAGCATTCTCCTGAATTAACTGGCGGCGTTTTTTCAGATTTCTTTTGTTGGGTCGGCTGCTAGCGTGTCTTTTTGTGGCTGTCTTTTGTTTCGGTGACATGTCTTTTTCCTCTTATCTGGGATTAAATCAACTTGTTCTGCTCGTAACTAAACGGTATGGTTTAAGTATTGAACATTAAAAAATAGCAACAAAATTGTAAACTTGCGAGCTAAAATTGCTTCAAGATAATCTTCCTTCATACAAAATCAGCTGAGCAGCGGAAAACAAAAAATGAAGACAAGCAAAAAAGTGGTTGGACCACAAATTAGCAAATTGCTGGAAATGCCGGTTACCGCCCGCTTGGTGCTGGGTGAATGCAAGATGGAAATTGATGAAATATTGAGGCTTGGGCAAGGCTCTATGCTGGTGTTGGAAACGCAGGTGGAAGATAATATGAAGCTCTATATCAATGATGAAGAGATTGCAAAAGCAAAATCTGTGACAGTAGGTGATAAACTAGGGGCGCAAATAATTGAGATTTCTTCAACAGAAAAACGTCTCAAAGATTTAACCGATCTGGAATAAAGGTGAATCTTCAGTGAAATTTCTTTTGATTCAGTTACGGAGGATTGGCGATGTTTTAATGACGACTCCTTCGATCAGGCTGTTACGCGAATCTTTTCCGGAAGCAGAGCTGACTTTTTTGACTGAAGCTCCTGCTGACCAGGTTTTGCGGAATAACCCTTTTCTGGACGAAATTTTACTTTACCCAAAAACGCAAACTATCAGTGAGTCAATTGCCTTTATCCGCAAACTTCGGGAAAGGCAATTCGACTGCGTAATTGATTTTTTTGGAAATCCGCGGAGTGCGCTGATGACGCGTTTATCAGCTGCGCCAATCCGGATTGGTTTTAGTTTTCGCGGAAGAAGCTGGGCCTATACTCATCCTGTTAAAATATCCGCAGAGATGACTTATGCCGCGCAGGATAAAGCTCAGTTGCTGGAAGAACTTGGAATTTACGCTAATGATTTCGGATTGAATTTTTTTGCAGCTGAAGAAGATAAAGAATATGCTGAGCGGCTTTTCGGTCAGCTTGGGATAACAGGCAGTGATTTTGTAGTGACTTTGTCTCCGGTTTCACGCCAGCCTTATAAAGTGTGGCCTGCAGAACGCTTTGCCATGATTGCCGACTGGCTGGTGCAGAACTATCAAGCAAAAATTTTATTCCTCTTCGGTCCAGGTGAGGAGCATTTTATCGATGCCGTAAGAGCGGCGATGAAGCAGAAAGCTCTTCCGGACTATGGTATTCCATCGCTTGCTGAAACACTAGCCATCCTGAACAAAGTGGATTTACATCTTGGCAATGACAATGGACCAAGACATTTTGCGGTTGCCGGAGGTACTCCAACACTGACAATTTTTGGCAGGCCTTGGGCCGCAAGCTGGACACCTCCTCAGGCCGCTCAACACTTTGCTCTTGAATATGATCCGGGTTGTAAAAATAAATGTACTTATCCAGAGTGTAAGCTGGAGTGTCTCCACGGCGTTACTGTAGAAGCAGTACAGGCTGAATTGGAGACGATGATAAAAACTTTCTGCTAAAAGGAAATTTAATGGTTTTCAAGTTTGAAACAGAGAAGTTGTTGAAACAGCAGCTTCATGAGGTTGAGTTATGGCACGAATTTTTGCCTGAGGCGGATTTTTCTGCAGCGGAAAATTTCCCCAAATTGGTTTCAATCCAGCATCAGGTAAATTTTGAATTATGGCATCAGGAAGATCTGGCGCGTGATCCGGATGTTTCGGATTCAAAAATTGCTGCAGTGAAACGTGCGATTGATGTTTTCAATCAACGACGAAATGATCTGATAGAACAGCTGGATCAGTTTCTGCTGAATATTATCAATGCGGAAAATGTGGAAAATAATGCTGAAGCGGAAATGAACAGTGAAACACCCGGCAGCATGATTGACCGTCTTTCAATTAATGCGCTTAAAATTTATCATATGGACGAAGAAATTCAGCGTGAGGAGGCAGCAGCAGCGCATCGTAACAAGTGTGCAGCAAAACTTTCCGTTTTACGAGAGCAGCGTCAAGATCTTGAACAATGTCTCGCTAAATTGCTTGCTGATTTAAGCAGCGGAGAAAAACGACTCAAAGTTTATCAGCAAATGAAAATGTATAACGATGAAAGTTTAAATCCCGTGCTTTATCGGAAAGCAGAAGCTAAGTGATCAGGTACTAACATGGGACCAAAGGGGATTTTTCTTGCTTTCCTGATTGTTTGTTCAATCTATTTATGGAGGAGGCACCGCAAAAAAGCGCAGGCTAAAACACCTGGTTGGGTTAACTGGGTACTTGGAGGAATTGCTGTTTATTATGGTATTTCAATGCTGTTGATGATTTTTAACTCCGGCTAAGAAGTTTAAGTATGGAAATATAAATGGGACTTGTTTTAATCGGAATGTTATTTTGCTCGATGATTCTTTTAGGATTGTGGGAGAGGCGGAGGTCAAAAAAACGTTATCTTGAAGCTACACGTAAACTAAAGGAGCTGGACGGAGACTTTCCGGCTGAGACTGATGAAAAGTAATTATTAAAACAAAAGAACTATTAGATCGCGAGTTGGCTGTTTTGGGCCATTGCCTGTTCTACGAGGATTGCCACGGCTTTTGGCCGAGAGAGGTTCTTAGCAGAGGCATAGCTGTCCAACTGCTTCAAAACGGACTCCGGAAGTCCCAATAGAATTTTTTTGACAGGCTCGTTATATTCTTTTTTTCTTCCCGCGCCTTCTCGGAAGCCACCTCTTGCCATGATACCCTTTTTAAACTCTCTTGATAAAAAAACAATTCAAGAAATTATATGTTCTGCCGATGTTATTAATACATCTTTCAAGATGTGTGCAAGAGTTTGATAAAATAGTTTTCAAGACTATATTTATCATTGATATTAATCATTTATATACGGGAGAAGCAGATGAAATCTACTACAAAAAATCTTTACCCTTTTCGTCAGATAGCAATTCGTACACGCTGTTTGCACCGCTTAAACCCTCATGAACTCATGGTTCGCAAGGGTTTCTGAGTATTTGCAGAAAAACGGGAGGGCAGTCTCTCCCGTTTTCCAATTATCCTCCAAAAACATTCTTCGTTATTTTCCTCCTTTTTCTCCGTTTAGTGCTTTCTGCTGTTAAAATTCTTCAGTTTCAGAGCAGAATCTTTGCGTACTCCGTCAAAATGTGGAATGATAGAATACAGCAATTGTTTATAATCCGTTCTTGAGAAAAATCAGTTTAATGTACAAAATCCTTGTTACAGGATCAATTCACGAAATTGGCCTGGAAATGCTGCGTAAAGAAAAAGATATTGAAATCCAATACGCACCGGATCTGCCTCTCGCTGAAATTTTCAAGATAATAGCACCTTTCCACTGTATTCTGACTCGTTCAGAAACCCCGATTTCCAAAGAATTAATTGACAAAGCGCCAAAGCTGAAAGTAATTGCGCGTGCCGCGGTTGGTATAGGAAATATTGATGTTAAATATGCAACCGAAAAAGGAATTCTGGTCATCAATACTCCTGGAAAAAACACTAATTCTGCCGCAGAACTTACGATAGGTTTGCTGCTTTCCGCGATGAGAAAAATAATTCCCGCTCACCTTCACATGAGTGAACTAAAGTGGGACCGGCATTCTTTCACTGGAACAGAACTGCTCGGAAAAACAATTGGCATAATAGGTCTCGGAAATGTAGGACATCGCGTGGCGCGTTACGCAAAAGCTTTCGAGATGGAAGTGCTGGCTTTTGATCCTTATATTGCAGATGAAGTGTTCGAGCGTCACCATGCCAAAAAATGCAGCTGGAACGAACTTCTTTCTTCTGCGGATGTAATCACGCTGCATGTACCTAAAACCGAGGAAACAACCGGTATGATCGGTGCAGAGGAATTCAGCAAAATGAAGTCCGGAGTAGTGATTTTGAACTCAGCGCGTGGAGGGGTTATTCAGGAAAAATACCTGCTGAAAGAATTAAATTCCGGTAAGGTTGCTGCAGCCGGAATTGATACATGGGAAGAGGAACCGCCGCGTGATAATCCTTTTCGGAAGCTGCCTCAGGTCGTAATGTCACCGCATGTCGGTGCCTCAACCACAGAGGCTCAAATAAGAATTGCCGAATCGATCGCAAATCAGACACCGCGTGCTTTACGTGGTGAAGTAGTTGAATATCCGGTCAATATGCCGAGCGTACAGGTTTTAGGCAGCGGTCCCGTTTCTTCCTATGCTTCGCTTGCAGAAAAACTTGGGGTTTTTACTTCACAGTATGTCGAATTTACTCCGACTCATCTGGATATTAAATATCGTGGAAAACTGGCAAAAGAGGATGCAACTCTGCTCAGGCTCTGTTTTTTGAAAGGTTTGTTGCAAAGTCACAAAAATTATGTGAGTTATGTCAATGCAGATCAGCAGGCGGAAAATGTAGGACTCCATATTGAGGAAAGTGAGGATGCCGGATTTACCGATTACGAGAGTGCGCTCAAGTGTACGCTTAGTGGAGAAGGCCGGGAATTTTCCATCGGCGGAGTTGTCTTCAGCGGACCGCACCCTAGAATCACCTTGATCAATAGTTTTGTCTGTGAATTTGAAGCGGAAGGTACAATTATGGCGACAACCAACAAGGATCGTCCTGGAATGGTTGGTATTTTAGGAGCCTGTTTAGGAGAAAATGGAGTCAATATCGACCAGTTTCAACTGGCAAGAAATACACGCGGCGGTGAGGCAATGTCGTTGATCCGTGTGGATGATGAGTTGCCTGATGCAGTAGTTGAAGAAATCCGCAACAAAGAAGGAATCACTTCTGTAATTAAAATTGTTTTGTAAGCAAATCTGTAAAATTTTATTAGTCAAGCCGCCCTGCGCGGATTTAAATATTTTGAGTTGAAAGAGAAAAATGCGTTATCTCAAACCTTTAATGGATCAAAATTTTCTGGAATACGCTTCCTATGTTATTAAGGATCGCGCGATTCCGGATATTTTAGATGGTCTAAAACCGGTGCAGCGTCGTATTCTGCATACAATGAGGGAGATGGATGATGGAAAATTCAGTAAAGTTGCAAATATTGTAGGTGATACAATGAAGCTCCATCCGCACGGCGATGCCTCCATTGGTTCAGCCTTGATCGTGATGGCCAACAAAGAATATTTTATTGAAAAGCAGGGTAATTTTGGAAATATATTGACCGGAGATCCGGCCTCTGCTCCAAGGTACATAGAAGCCCGCCTTACTCCACTGGCCAAAGAAGTCCTCTTTAATGCTGAACTGACGGAATTTTCGGACAGTTACGACGGTCGAAATAAAGAACCGATTGTACTGCCGGCCAAACTTCCGGTTACTCTGCTCTTTGGCGCGGAAGGAATTGCGGTGGGAATGTCCACTCGAATACTACCGCATAATTTCAACGAGGTTATCGATGCACAAATTGCTTTTCTGAATAATATACCATTTAAGCTGTTTCCGGATTTTATGAATGGAGGTTTTCTGGACACAGGACAGTACGAAGACGGTTGCGGTAAGGTGAGGGTGCGTGCCCGTATCGATATTACCGATGAAAAAATCTTGACCGTGAGAGAGTTGCCGTTTGGAGTGACGACGGAATCATTGATCCAGTCTGTTCAGGATGCAGTCAACAAAGGTAAATTCAAACTGTCGTCAATTGACGACTTTACTGCCGAGAAAGTTGAAATTGAATTGAAAGCAGTCAGAGGCATGGATGCAAAAAAATTGCTGAAATTGCTCTATGCTTTCACTCAGTGTGAAGTCTCCATTTCCGTTAATCTGCTGCTGATTCAAGCGAATCAACCCGTACAACTGACTGTCAGCGAAGTCCTGCGGCAAAACACAATACGCTTAAAAGATATCCTCAGGAGGGAGTTGTTGCTGTCGCTGGAGCAGGCCAGACGTAAGTGGCATATGCGCAGAATGGAAATGTATTTCATCGGCGAAAAAATATATCAGAAACTGGAAGCTTGTGATTCATACGAAGAAGCGCTTGAAGTGGTGAAAAAAGCTGTACTGCAGATCGAGTCTGTCCTGCCTTTTCCTGTTGAACAGGCTGATATCGAAAAATTATTGACTCTGCAGATTAAACGTATTTCACGTTATGATCAGCAGGAAAGTCAAAAAGAACTGGATAAACTGAAAGTTACCATCAGTTCACTGAATAAGTCGCTGAAAGATATTCCACTTTACACAATAAAGTATCTGGAAAAAATCAAAGATAAATATGGACAGGATTATCCACGACGCAGCAAAATAAAGAGCTTTGACGAAATACGCGCTCAGGATGTGGCGGAAAAACAAAAAGTAGGCTGGGATCGTAAAGAAGGTTTTCTCGGACTGAATGTAAAATCAGCTACTACTACGTTTTTCTGCTCTGCCTATGACAAAATGGTTGTTATCCGCAAGGACGGATCATATCAGGTTATTCGTGTGCCGGAAAAACAATTCATTGGAAAAAATGCTATTTGTGTTGAAAAACTGAATTCAGAGACTGTTCATAATGTGATATACTGGGAAGGTGCAACCAGGGTATGTTATGCAAAACGTTTCCGCGTTGAAAAGTTCATCATGGATCGTGAATACAATCTCTTTCCTGCGAAAAAAGGTGCAAAAATTTTGCACTTAAGCCAGGGTGAGGGAATTCTGCTGGAAGTATCTTTCGTGCCTACTCCAAGAATTCGTAAATCAAACGATATCTATATTTTGGATGATTTGGCGATCAAAGGTATTCAGGCTAGAGGCAACAAAGTTTCCAGTAAGTCAGTGCAGAGTGTCAAAGTCGTTACAAATAAAGCACACGCAGAACAGGAAGCATTAACCATAGAAAATGCACACTCAGAACAGGAAGCGCTCTTAACTGAAGAAAAAACTCAGCCTGTGCAGAAAGCATTATTGCCTGAAGAAAAAGCTCAACCTGTACAGAAACCGCTCTTACCCGAAGAACCTGAAAATTAATGAATTGCATTTTTTAAAAAAAAGAAATAGCATTATGTGTTAAGTTTCAGTTTGAACAAAAAAAATAGAAAAAATACGTTATGTCTACAAAATGTCAAGTGTGCGGAAAAACTCCCGGAAATGGAAATCGGGTCAGTCACGCCAATAACAAAACAAAACGTCGCTGGATGCCTAATTTACAAACTGTGCGAATCCGTCAAGCAAGTGGAAATCGCAAAAAAACACGTGTTTGTACCCAGTGTATCCGTTCCGGAAAGACAATCGCTACTTAAGCCACAAATTTTACATTCAGCCGGTCTTCATGCAGAATACCGGCAGTTTGCTTGCCTCTTAATCTCGTTGGTTTCATGCTTTTAAAGGATTGTTCCCAAATCTACACTTTGGGGCCGCAAGGCACCTTCAGTGATGAAGCCACCCAAAAAGTCCGCAACAGCGGAGCCAGTGTTAGCTACACCAGTACTTTTGTTGAAGCACTTTTAAAAGTAACGGAAGATCCGGATTCTGTCGCGGTAGTTCCGGTTGAAAACTCTGTCGCAGGAACAATTGCGCAAGTTCAGGATTCACTGGTCAGAAATGACCTCGTGATACTGGGCGAAATAAATTTGCTGATCGAGTATGCCCTGCTGGCAAATGCAGAGCTGGAACAGATTGAGTATTATTTTGCTCATCCTCAGGCACTTGAACAAAGCAGCGGCTTTATTTCTAAAAACATGGCCCGCGCGCAGAGTAAATTAACCAGAAGTAACGTTGATTCAGGTATTCAATTTCTGGAAGCAGTTGACTCCGGAAATGTCCCTGTAGCAGCCATCGTCCCGCTTTCCTATGCTGAAGATAAAGCACAATGGAAAAAAGCCTCCGGAATCCAGGACTACCGGAATAATACCACGCGCTTCCTGGTTGTAAGGTCGCGGCAGGAAAAGGAGCAGCCGGATTATTCCTGTAAAAAAACCTCCCTCTTAGTAGAGTTTCAGGATGACCGCTCCGGACTTTTGTATCAGCTCCTAAGCGTGTTCAACCTTTTTCAGATCAACCTTTGTCGTCTGGAGTCAAGGCCTGCTAAAGACACTCCATGGGCGTATGTATTTTATGTAGATTTTTACAATTCTGCAGATACAGAAGCCTGTCTTGACGTTCTCCGTGTTTCAAA